>Ga0224558_1000384_pt1 | contig 51942 bp, 37 predicted proteins | sample 714S32024metaG_FD_180682 | JGI IMG/M metagenome (GOLD analysis project Ga0224558, IMG submission 180682) | Peat soil microbial communities from Stordalen Mire, Sweden - 717 S3 20-24 | ecosystem: Environmental > Terrestrial > Soil > Wetlands > Peat | place: Sweden: Norrbotten County, Stordalen... | reverse complement strand
AAACTTTTTGTATGACGAAACGAAAAACGAAAGCCACAGGTTTGGCAATAACCAGCGGACAGGATGGCAAGCCATCCGCCGCGCTCTCCGTTGGCTATGCCAATCTGCTCGCCGACCTCAAGGCGCGTGTCCGCGCGGCGCAACTGCGCGCGGTGGTTTCGGTCAACCGCGAGTTGATTCTGCTTTATTGGGACATCGGTAGAATCATTGTCGAGGCGCAAACGACCAAGGGCTACGGCAAGCAGGTGGTGGAACGGTTGGCGGAAGACCTGCACGAAGCGTTCCCTAAAATGGATGGTTTTTCTCCGCGCAACGTGTGGCGGATGCGAGCCTTCTATCTCGCGTGGACTGAGGAAAGCCAAAAACGCCAGCAGTCCGTTGGGGAATTGGATTCAAAGATTCTGCCACAGCTTGTGGCAGAATTGGGCGGGCAAAATCTGCCACAGCCTGTGGCAGAAATTCCGTGGGGACACAATGTGTTGCTGTTGGAAAAAATTCCCAATCCGATTCTCCGCCTCTGGTATGCCCACAAGACCATCGAACATGGCTGGTCACGCGCGGTGCTCACGCACCACATTGAAACGCAACTGCACAAACGCGAAGGCAAGGCCGTCACCAACTTTCAACGCACGCTGCCGCCGCCGCAGTCCGATCTCGCCGAACAAACGCTCAAAGACCCCTACAATTTCGATTTCCTCACGATCCGCAGCGACGCGCACGAGCGCGACCTCGAACAGGGGCTGCTCGACCACATCCAGAAATTCCTGCTCGAACTCGGTGTCGGGTTCGCGTTTGTCGGCCGGCAATATCACATGGAAATCAGCGGTCAGGATTATTACCTCGACCTCCTGTTTTATCATCTCCGGCTGCGGTGCTACGTCGTGATTGATTTGAAAATGAAAGCGTTCGAGCCGGAATTCGCGGGCAAAATGAATTTTTACCTTTCAGCGGTGGACGACCAGTTGCGCCATGCCGATGACCGACCGTCCATCGGCCTGCTGCTGTGCAAGGAACGCGACCATCTGACCGTTGAATATGCGCTGCGCGATTTGAAAAAGCCCATCGGCGTCGCCCAATGGCAGACCAAACTGGTCGAATCCCTGCCCAGGAATTTGAAAGGCAGCCTGCCGACTGTGGCGGAAATCGAAGCTGAACTTGACAATGCACGCCCCAAATAAAGTGGCGAATTGTTCTTCAACTCGTCGCTTGCTGCTCAGCATATGCGAAACCAGACCGCCGCAAACTCCGTTTCCCACATTTTCAGGAAATAAAACGCGGCTTGTAGCGAACGCCGGATTTTGCTTCAATCCAAGTGTCCCAAAACAACAACAGGGACCACCATGAGTGATTTTTTTGATGCGGCCCAGAACGGTGACTTGGATAAGGTCAAGGCACTGCTCAAAGACGATCCTGATCTGGTGTTCTGCAAGAACAACGACGGCTGGACGCCTTTGCACTTTGCGGTGTTTAAGGGCTCTCCGGCCTGCCCTGGCCGACAATGCCTGCCTGACCAAGACCTCTACAAGGGTGTGGCGGAATTCCTACTGGCCAACAAAGCCAAGGTCAATGCCAAGGACGGCGAAGGCATGACACCTTTGCACCTGGCGGCACATCGGAACGACAAGGAACTGGCGGAATTGCTGCTGGCCAATAAAGCCGACGTTAATGCCAAGGACAACTACGGCGATACACCTTTGCACTATGCGGCATCACACGGGAACAAGGACTTGGCGGAATTGCTGCTGGCAAACAAAGCCGAGATCAATGCCAAGACGGACAAGTGCGATACGCCCTTGCACTATGCAGTGGCTAGTTATCGGCGCGCGCAAGGGGTTTCCGAAAATCATCGAATTCGCTACGAAGGCGTGATGGAATTGTTACGCCAGCGTGGCGGCCACGAATAAACTGTAGGAAAGCAAGCAATGCTTTTTGCATCCAGCCAATCCGAGTAAAAATGTCTTGCCTCAGTTGAAAATGGACTTTTCCGCAATTTGGATTAGCACTTAATCCAGAACGGAAAACATGACCGACAGTAAGAACGAGACCCAGCGGCGCCGTCTGGCGCCCGAACAAAAGATCGCCATCCTCAAAGCCCACCTGGTGGACAAAAAGCCCATCTCCGACCTGTGCGACCAGCACGGCATCCAGCCCGGCCAGTTTTATCGCTGGCAGCAGGAGTTCTTCGAGCGGGGCAGCCTGGTCTTTGAGAGCCGCGCTGAAAGACCCTCCACCGCCTTGGAGCGCAAGGTTAGGGCCCTGGAGGAAAAGCTGGCTCGCAAAGACAACGTGCTGGCCGAGCTCATGGAGGAGCATGTGGCGTTAAAAAAAAGTCTTGGGGAGAGTTGAAGCTCACATGGGTGCCGCACGATCTGCGCGACCAGGTCGTGGATTTCGTGCGGCGCTGGTCTGACAAGACCGAAATTCCGGCAGTGCGCCTGGTCGGTTGGGCCGGCCTCGCGCGCAGCAAGTTCTTCGACTGGAAAACCCGCTACGGCAAGGCCAACGAGCATAATGGCTTGATTCCCCGCGACCACTGGTTGGAGGATTGGGAGGAGAAGGCGATTATTGACTTTCACCAGCAAAACCCGCTGGAAGGCTACCGCCGCCTGACCTTCATGATGCTCGATGCCGACGTGGTGGCCGTCAGCCCTTCCAGCGTCTATCGGGTGCTGGCCCAGGCCGGGTTGCTGGGCTTTAGAAACTGGAGCCCGTCCAAGAAAGGAACCGGCTTTGTCCAGCCGCTGGCCCCGCACGAACATTGGCATGTGGACGTCTCCTACATCAACATCTGCGGCACCTTCTACTACCTGTGCAGCGCCTTGGACGGCTGCAGCCGCTCCATCGTGCATTGGGAAATCCGCGAGCAAATGAAGGAGGCCGACATCGAAACCATCCTGCAGCGGGCCAAGGAAAAACATCCCCAGGCCCGTCCCCGGATCATCAGCGACAACGGCCCGCAATTCATCGCCCGGGACTTCAAGGAATTCATCCGCATCAGCGGCATGACCCATGTGCGGACCAGTCCGTTTTATCCGCAAAGCAACGGCAAGATTGAACGATGGCACAAAAGCCTCAAGAGCGAGAGCATCCGGCCCCGCTGCCCGCTCTCGCTGGAAGACGCCCGCCAGATCGTGACCGGATATGTGGAGCACTACAACACCCGGCGCTTGCACAGCGCCATCGGCTATGTCGCCCCGGCCGACAAAATGGCCGGGCGCGAGCTTGAAATCTTCGCCGCGCGGGACCGCAAACTCGAAGCCGCCCGCCACCAGCGCCAACTCAAGCGCCAGGCCACCAGGGCGGCGCTGGTTCGGACGGAAAAACCGTCCTTGACAGATCAGGTTCCATCTGAGAGAGTCGGGCCGTCCCGCGAAACAGAAGCGGGCTCTGCTGAAGAGCAACCTGCCGAGGGATAACGGGATGAGGCGACGAAATAAAAACGTCTCCACGTTTTGGGGAGGCCAAAAACCTCCCCGAAAAAACTTGCTGGAGACCTTTGTTTTTGAGCCTCCACATGCCTCAAAAAACTTGGGCTTGGGGGCTGGAACCCTCAGGCTGTTAGTGGCTTAAACGTGAACTGGAAAAGTCCATTTCACACTGAACCAAGACACGAAAGCCATCGAACCCCAAGGGGTTTTGATACCCTCGCAGAAAAGAAATAAAAATTAGTCTCTTTCTGCGTCATTCTGCGTGTTCTGCGGGCAAAAAAGTCTTTGTTTTCTTCAGCGGTTCGTGTCCATTGGAGGGGATCGTGGTGAATATTGCGGACAAGAAACTCAATGAGGCTCGCGGGCTTGCGCGGGCCGGGAATTTTTCGCAGGCGGTCCCGGCTTACGAGAAACTGACGCGCCAATTTCCCCATCGCGCGCCAATTTGGTTCGAGTATGGATGTGCGGCCGGAAGCAATGGCCAGATCGACTTGGCAGACTGCGCCTGGCGAAAGGCAGTGGAACTGGAGCCTCATAACGCCGAATTGATGCTCCAGATCGGCCACCAGTTGCAAGGTCTGCGCCAGCCGGACAAGGCTCGCGCCTTCTTCGAGCAGGCGGCCGCGGCGGACCCCCGCGGCATCAACCCCCGCATGGCCCTGGCCATTTCTTTTGAGCAATCCCATCGCTTCGCCGAAGCCCGCGAGGCAATTGATTCGTGCCTGAAAATCGATCCGCGGGACGATCAGGCCCGCTATTTTTCCGCGTTGCTTGATCGGCGCGAGAACAAAATTGAAGATGCGGAGCGCCGGTTACGCGACTTGATTGCTTCCGGCCCCAAACATCAATACGTGCAGTACGCCACCCGTTATGAGTTGGCGGAGGTTCTCAATCGAACGGAGCGATTCGACGAGGCGATGCGGATGCTGGCGGAAGCGAAGAAATTGGTGGCGGCCTTGGGAGACACGGACGCAATGTTGAAGGAGTACGATCTTATGGCGGAAATGTACCGCCGCTCAACCCAGGCGTTGCCCGTCAACATTCTTCGCGCCTGGTCAAAGGAGTTTCCCGAACGGCAGCGCGAGGCAATTCCGAAGCTGGCGTTTCTGGGAGGGCATCCCCGGAGCGGGACAACACTCCTGGAACAGGTTCTCGGGGCGCATCCCGATGTCGCGGCGCTGGATGAGCCGCGCGCGTTTACCATGATTGTCGCGCAGATGTTCGACGCCTCGCCGCAACTGTCGCCCGCCAGACTGAATGTCATTCGACGGCGCTATTTTGAAGCGATTCAGCGGGAGATTGGAGGCGGGGTGGAAGGCAAATTGATTCTGGACAAGAACCCGTCGCCGACGGCGAAGCTGCGCGTCTGGCTGCGGGTATTTCCTGAATTGCGGGTTGTCATCGCGTTGCGAGACCCGCGGGACGTGGTGATCAGTTGTTATTTCCAGAACATCCCGCTCAATCCGTTCAATGCGAACTTCCTCACGCTGGAGCGCACCGCCCGGCATTACGCCAATCTGATGGATGTCTGGCTGGCAGTGCGGAAGTGGGAAGGGCTTGCGTGGATGGAGACGCGCTATGAGGACGTTGTGTCGGACTTGGAGAAGGAAGGGCGGCGGGTGACTGAGTTTCTTGGTTTGGGCTGGCACCCGGCGCAGGCGCGGTTTTACGAGAAAAAGGGCGCCATGTATTCGCCGACGTACCACGACGCCAGCCAGCCGGTCTATGCGCGCGCGGTGGCCCGCTGGCGCGCCTTCGAGAAGCATCTCGCCGCAATCCTGCCGATCCTGGAGCCGTACTGCCGCGCCCTGGGATATGATTGATGGATTTTTTGCCCGCGGAACACGCAGAATGACGCAGAAGGGAATATCGACCTCACTCTCCCGCCGTCACACCGCAGGAGCAAGCGACTGCATTGGCCGGACGCGCCCCCGCAAATCCAGAGGAGTGGGCAGATAAAGCTCTCATCTTCAGTTCCTTCTGCGTCATTCTGCGCTTGTCCTCCGTAGCGCGCAGCGCGAAGGAGGATGTTCTGCCCACGCGCGAGAGTCCTCCCAATAATTTGTTCACTCGTGCAAAATGTTTAAAAAAAAGAGCCGCCTTTTCAGGCGGCTCTGTGAGATTAAAGAATCCGCTTATTTGCGGCGAAGGCGCATTAAGAACGCCGACATTCCAATGACGCCAAGCGCGATCGTGCTCGGTTCAGGAATGCTGCTATACACGTTGAAACTCGTGATTCCACCGCTGAGTGTCTGGGCCTGCCCAAGTCCGGGGAGATCAGGAGGGATGTTCGGAACGCCGTTAAGATCTACAACACCAAGCGTCGAATAGCCAGTCAACTGCCCTGCAGCCAAAGCTTGCGCATAGCTCGTATATACTCCATTGCCATTGTACCAAGCAGCGATCGCCAAGGTTGCTGGACTGCCATTAGCCACTCCGGGAACAGTCGCAGCCGAACTCGAATTCCATGAACCTGCATACCCCTCGACGGTACTGTCCACGAAGAAGTTCGCAGTTGATCCAGCAACTGGTGACAGACCACTGAACGAGTCTACCGTACCGGCAGCCGCATAGAGTTGAATCGACCACACGTTACCGTTTCCAAAATCGGAAGCGGTAGTTCCTGTGTCAGCGGCATTGCCACCGAGCGGCGTGCCTGTATAGACTGTATTGCCAGACGGATTGTCGGCTGCAGCGCCTGCGGCAGTATCCAATGCGATCGAACTATCGCCTTGCACCTGAAGGGTTGGACTGCCAACATTTGGCGACCATACGCTGATCTGAAAATCAACTTCGCCATAATCAACCATGGATACCTGGCCTTGGGAATAGCCGCTCACGGCTCCTGCGAGGAGTGCTACTGCTACTAGTGTCTTTTTCATATCTTGTTTTCTGATTGTTAGTTTAGGTTAAATGCAATTCCAGATGATTGATTATGGATTCACCGAAAAGGTTTCAACCCATGTTTCGTTCGCACCGCTGTTGTTCTCAAAGAAGAATCCCTCACCGACATTTGGAACTATCGGATCGATGATCCATCCGCTCTTTGAAGCACTATAAATACCACCAGGCGAAGAATAGCCGGCGACCGGGTCAGCAACATAAACGTTATCCCCTTTGACGGCGGAAAACGCTGTAATGGGGTTGGTGTGCAGATCACCTGAAGCCGGAATGACGGAAGCTACCAAGTTATATCCCGGAACCAAGGTGTTTGTAAACGTTCCTGACGCACTATATGGAACTTGGCCCACAAAGGTCACCGTCACGTTGCTGCTGAAGGTGTTATCAATGAAGACGGCTTGACCAGGGTTAATTGTGTTGGTTCCCCCGGCTACCCAACCACTCTTTGTGCCCTGCTCGATTTGGGTGTAGCCTTGTCCTGGGGTGGAGAAATAAACCTCCCAGCCCTTATACGCGCCAGTTGAATTGGGGAGCAAGGTGTTGAGCGTATTGTCCGGCGAGGCGACCAACGGGCAGGAAACGATATTGTAGCCGGATTGGATGGTCACATTGATGTAACCGACTGCGTTTTGGGAATAGACGTTGGTGGACTGGGCCATCAACGATACACTGCCGAGGGTACCCAGCAGCGCCGATAGGAGCATTGTTTTTGTTCTCATAACTTTTTGTTTTTTCCGTGTTTTTACCGTGTGCGATTGCGACAATCTCAAATTGCGAAAGGTGTGTCAACGTTTTTCGCAATTATTTTTGAACATTTTTTTATCGCAATCTCGAGGTCAGTGTCAGCCAAAGGCGGCCAAATGTCAACGACCTTTTTCATTTTTTCCAACCTGATAAATACAGCTTAATCAGTGCCAATCAAGGGGATGTATCAAATAATCCAAGGGCGCTGCGCTGAAAGTTTCAATCCCGAAGGGATTGGATCATTCAGACGAGGGTTGGCCCGATTCCGAGAGGGCCTACCCTGGGTGGCCGCGTTTAGGTTCAACAACCCTGAAAGGGTTGAATATCAAGCCATTACGAAATATATTCAACCCTTTCAGGGTTGTGGTTCTTCTATGTTTTCACCCAGGGTAGCTCGTTCCTCGCAACCCTGGGCTGGGTGATTGGAATCCTTTCAGGATTGGCCTGGACGCTGTTTCAGGATTGCCTGCCAAGGCCATTTCAACAACCATTATTAGCAGTAACAGTTTGATCCACAACGACTTTCAATGAGTCTTCCGTTGGATTCATGGCAAGCGCCACGGCTGCGGCGGTTTCTTCGAGCGGGAAGGTGTGCGTGACCAGCTTCCGCATATCCAGGCGGCGCGAAAATACCAGGCTGGCCACCTCCTCCTGCAAGGTGAAATCGGATGAGTAACTTCCGATTAAGTCCTTCTCTTCCAGGCAGATAGACGCGAAATCAACCGCCCCAGGCTCCCCTTTTCGGGTGTGGGCAAAAAGCAACACCTGCCCGGAATCGCGAATGATTGCGATAGATTGGCCCACAGCCGCGGCGGACGGAACAGCGATCACGGCCGCGTCCAGGCACGGAAAAGACGCACGCAAGTCACGCGCGAACCCCTTGGCATCGGCTCGGAAGGCCTTGCCGGCGCCCCATTCCAAGGCAAGCTTGAGGCGCGATCCCATCAGGTCGGTGGCGGCGACGTGGATGCCGCGCAGGCTGAGGATTTTGGTGAACATCAGCCCAATGGGTCCCTGGCCGGCCACCAAGACGCTGTCGCCGCGCAACAAGCGGAGGCGCTTGACGGCTTTGAGGACGGTGTTGACTGGTTCGAGCATGGCGCCTTCGAGGAAGGTGTTGCGGGCGGGGATTTTCACCACGCCTGGCAGAACGAAGGGCATGACGCGGACGTATTGAGCATAACCGCCGCCCGCCGGATCGAATCCGGCGGTGATGCCGGTGCGTTTATACGCGGCGCATTGGGCATAAGCCCCGTGCCAGCAAAAATGGCAGCGCAGGCACGGCACATGGTGGTGCAGCGCGACGCGTTCGCCGACGCGAAAGTTCCGCGACCGCCCGGCGATTTTGACAATGGTGCCCGCGGTTTCGTGACCGAAGACACGGGGTGGAGGCACGGTGCCGTAGTGGATTTTCTTGATGTCGGTCGGGCAGACGCCGCAAACGGCGACTTTGACGAGGAGTTCGCCGGGTTGAATTTCCGGGACAGGCAACGTTTCGAGGCGCAGGTCGTCGGGGCCGCGATAAACGACGGCTTTCATGGTTTCAGGCGGGGTGCCTTTGATGGGGCCGGTCATTATTTGATACCGGCAACGCGGAAGCCTTCGGCCTGAAGCAGCTCGCGCAGGCGTTCGACGTGGTTGCCCTGGATTTCAATGGTCCGCTGCTTGATCGCGCCGCCGCAGCCACAGGCCTGGCGCAACTTGCGCGCCAGATCCTCAATGGACTGATTGGTGATTGCCGGGGCAAAGTCGTAAATGACGATCACGATCTTGCCGCCACGATGGGCGGTTTCGCGCCGCAGGACGACCCGGCCCATTCCACGGCGCACCGGACGATCGCGCTCCGCCGCCGCGCCATCGGCGCCCATCGGCAGGCCGTCAACCTGCAAATCCGCAAAGGGATTGTTAAACTCAGGGTCCATGCTGCCTTCAACTTTGTCTTTTCTGGCCATTGCAAATTCAAAACCGGGTTCGGGCTGCGGTCAACGCCCTTAGACGTATCAAATCGTCCGGTCGCTTCAAGAACTTTCGCGTGGGCGGCCCAAGAAAGCATTTCGTCACATTGCCGTCACTTTTTTTTACTTTTACTTGCCAGCGGGGCGGCTGGGGCCTAAAGTTTGAAAAGAGCGGACCGTTAAGACAAAACACACAGTTGCCATGTATTTCGGAGCCGATTATCACCCTGAGCACTGGGTTCACCCTTACGCGGGGACCGCCGAAGAACCGGAGGCTCGCTGGAAGACAGACATTGAACTGATGGTCGCCGCCGGGATGAATACCGTCCGCATGGGCGAATTCGTCTGGGGCCTTTGCGAGCCGGTTGAAGGCGAATTTGATTTCTCCTGGCTCAAGCGCGTCATGGATTTAATGGCTGAGGAGGACATCAAGGTCGTCCTGGCCACACCGACAGCCGCCCCGCCGATTTGGCTGACCCAGAAGCACCCGGATGTTCTGCCGCGGGACGAGCGCGGACTGCCATTGTGCGAGGGAACGCGGCACGCCTGCTGTCTCAACAGCGATCTCTACTGGAGTTATGCCAAGAAGATCGTCCGCGCCATGGCCGAAGCGCTGGGGCACCATCCCCAGTTGATCGCCTGGCAAATTGACAACAACGTCGGGGCGCACTCGATACAACCCTCTTTCAACGAGGAGACGCGGCGCGATTGGCATTCGTGGTTGCAGGCCAAATACGAGACCCTGGACCGCCTCAACGACCTCATGGGCACCCGGTTCTGGGGCCAAACCGTCCGGGATTGGTCGCATGTGCCGATGCCCAGGCTGGCGCCCGCGCCGCATAACCCGGCCTTGATGCTCGACTGGCGCCGCTTTTACAGCGACACCATCGTCGCGTTTGTCCGGATGCAGGCGGAAATCCTCCGGGAAATCACGCCCCACGCCCCTGTCACCACCAATATCCGCGCCTTCGGCCAGCAGGTCGATTTATTCGACGTCGGCGAGGTCCTTGATTTCGTCTCCCTCAACAGCAACGCCACCACCCGATCCAAGTCTTCCGAGAATGCCTGCGAGGTCGATTTGCTGCGGTCCCTCAAAAAGTCCGGCGTCAAAACGCCCTCCGGCGACAGCGGCTTTTGGGTTATCGAGCAAAAGGCCGGACACGTCAATTGGCAGGACGTCAATTCCCTGGTCCGCCCCGGCGTTGTGCGCCTCTTCACCTACCAGACCATTTCCCGCGGCGCCAACGGCGTCCTTTACTTCTTCTGGCGCCAGCCGAGAATCGGGCAGGAAAAATTCTACGGCGGCGTCTTGACTCACGACGGTCGCGGCGAGAACCGCATTTACAAGGAAATCAGCCAGATTGGCCAGGAAATCAAACGACTCGGCCCAGCCTTGGAAGGGACGGAAGTCCACGCCGAAGTTTGCATTCTATACACGCACGACAACGATTGGACCCTGTCTCTGCCGCGCCAGCCCAACACGTTCTTTTCTCTGCGCGAACACGTCCAACTCTTCTACACCGCGCTGCACGACCGCAATATCCCGGTCGATTTCGCGCGTCCCAGGGATGATTTGTCCAAGTACAAGCTGGTCATCGCCCCGTCCCTGAGCCTGCTCTCCGCGGGAGAGGCCGATGCGCTCAAGTTCTATGTCCAGAACGGAGGCACGCTTGTCGCAACCTGCAACACCGGCTTGGTGGACGAACATCAAATCGCCTCCGACTCCGGGTATCCCGCCTTCATGTCGGACTTGTTTGGGATGGAGGTCATTGAATTCGATCCGTTGGCGCCGGAGGATGAGAATCATCTCGCCTTCAGAGGCGCCTTTCACGCCAGCCGCCTCCACACGGCCCGCCTCTGGTGCGACATCATTGAACCGCACGGATGCCAGATTCTGGCCACCTTCAGCCGCGATTTCTACGGCGGCAACCCCGCTGTCACGCAGCAGACCTTTGGCTTGGGCACCGCGATTTATATCGGCACCATATCACAGCAGGATTTCTACTATGACCTTATCACCTGGCTGCGCAACACCTGCCTCTTGCGCCAGTTGCTCAAAGTCCCTGACACCATTGAAGTGAGCCTGCGCCAAAAAGGCGATGCCAAGGTTTTCTTCCTCCTCAACCATCAGAGCACCCCGGTGCGCATCACCTTCTACAAGCCGATGCATGATTTCCTGACCGAACGCACCTTCTCCGGCAACTACGACGTTCCGCCTCATGGCGTTCTGGTCCTGGACGAGCACCGCGCCGACAAGCCGGCGGCCAGCGAGACCGAAACCGCGGCCGTGGCGCAGCAGACCTGAGGCTTTTCCACCCTCCGCATGGAACGCCCCTTTCCTTATCGTGATTTCCGCCCAGCCCAACCCCCGGCCTCCGGCCGCCAGCGCGCCCTGGCCCAATGGCGGCGCTGGGATTGGTCCGCCGACGAACAGGCCCGCCGGCCATCCGCAAAAACCTCAGCCGACGTCATGCCCGGCGTCCTGGCCGGCTTGCGCATTGACCGCCGCCAATCCGAATCCGAAATCCTCAAAGTCTGGAACAACCAACTCGATCCCAACCTCGCCGCCCACGCCCTTCCCACCGGCCTCCACAAAGGCACCCTCTTCGTCACCGTTGACAGCAGCGTCTGGCTGGACGAAATCGTCCGCTACCGCCGCCGCGAAATCCTCGAACGGTTGCAAAACAGCTTCGGACGCGACCTCATCACCCGCATCTCCTTCCGCGTCGGCTGAGACGCATCCGCTACAGATTCTCCAGAAGGCGGCGCAGCTCGGCGTCGGTGTTGTAGAAGTGCGGGGAGACGCGAATGTAGTTTTGACCCTTGCGGTCGGCGCGCAGGGAAACCTGGACGCGCGCCGCCGCCAGTTTCTGATGCAGCGCCGCCATGTCCGCGCCGGGCCGGAAGAAGCTCAGGATGCCGCTGGCGTTGGGGGCGGGCGCATCGGCCTGAAGGACGGTGAACCCCTTTTCCCGCAGGGCCGCCAGGAGCCAGGCTCTCTTGCGGAGGAGTTCTTGCGCGATGTTTTCGATGCCCGCTTCCAACAGCAGTTCCATGCCCGCGGCCAGCCCCGCAATGCCGGCCAGGTTCGCCGTCCCTGCCTCGTAGCGGCGCGCGTCGGTCCGATAGACCAAATTCTCCTGCGCGACAAAGCCGGGACAACGCACGTTGTGCCACCCCTGGACCATCGGACGCAATATCTCCTGCGCCGATTGCCGCGCGTATAAAATCCCCGCGCCGCACGGGCCGAGCAGCCATTTGTGGGCGTCCGCCGCCAGGAAGTCAACATGCTCGACGCCGGTGGGAAAGGCGCCGAGCGTTTGAATGCCATCGACGCAAAAAAGAATGTTCCGTTTGTGCAGCGCCTTGCCGATGGTGTCGAGTTCCAGGCGCCAGCCCGCGATAAAATGGTTCGACGCCAGCGCGACCAGGCGGGTCTGCTCATCGGTCTGGCCGATGACGTCGATGGGCCGGATGCGGCCGTAGTCCCGGGTGTTGAGGAGGCGGACTTCGATGCCTTTCTCCGCCAGGGCCATCCAGGGATAGACGTTGGACGGGTAGTCGTCGAAGTACGCCAAAATGTTGTCGCCCTTGCGCAGCGGCAAGCCGCGGGCGACGAAGCTCAACGCCAGCGAAGTTGGGCCGACGAAGGCGATCTCCTCCGGCTTGGCGCACAGGAGGCGGGCGGCCATTTCGCGCGCGCGGCGGACGCTGGCGGCGGGAAAGGACTCCTCCTGCTCGGCCAACATGGCGCCGGCGGCGTATTGGCGGACCGCCTCGGCGACGCGGCGCGGCAGGGGGCAGACGGCGGCGTGTGCCAGAAAGGTCTGTTCAGCCGTCACGGGGAATTCGTGCCGGCGCAATTCTTCGTTGGCCAGGACTTCGGGGATCGTCATTTCATGTCCATGACGTTGTTCAGCTCCTGAAAATAACCGAGATAAAAGAAGATGATGCGGAAGGCGACGTAGATGAGGATGCCAAAATAAAGCAGGCGCGGCGTCCATCGGGCTACGGCGCGCATCCTGCGGGCGCCTTCCTCCTGATAAAATGTGTGGAGGCGTTTGAGCGCCTCGTCGAGCGTGCCGCTGATTTCGCCTGTTTGATAGAGGCTGCGGAAAGTATCCGGAAACTCGGGGGCGGCGGAAACCAGTTCCGAGGGGGCGGAACCTTGTTCGAGCGGTTGCTTCCAACTTCGCACCGCGCGGAGCAGGGCGGGCGAGCCGCTGGCGGTTGCGGCCAGGTCCCACGCCGGGATGATGGACACGCCGGCGTTGAGCAACGCTTCAAGGGCCGCCGCCAGCCGGGCGAGGGCCAGATAGCGCCGGGCAGTGCCCAGAATTGGGATCGGGTGCAACAGCCGTTCGAGGAAAGCCCTCCACGCTTCGCCGCGCCGCCCCTGGCAGGCGTATAGGAGCAGGAACGCGCCCCCGTAAAGCGGCGCGAGCATGGCGATGATGGTCGCCACAAACTGGAAAACATTTCCAGTTTGAACGAATTTGACAAACGGAAATACCACGATGGCGAAGTGGAAGACAAAGAGCGGGTAGAGAAGATCGGAAATCACCTGGCGGGCCATCTGCGCGCGCTCAGTGTAATAGGACGCCAGGAGCTTAAAGCAGGCGTCCAGGCGTCCGCTTCGTTCCCCGGCATCCACCAACGCCAGATCAAAGGAAGGCATCCACCGGCCTAGGCGCGCGACCGATTCGGTCACGGTGCAACCTTCGTTGAGATGGTCCAGCCAGCGGGAAATGGGCAGTTGCAGAGCGCGGGAGGGGGGATGCAGTTTGAGTTGCTCCAGACCCTGGTGAATGGTCATGCCCGCAGCCAGGAGCATCCCGACTTGATGATACAACTCCGCCCGGCGCTCCAACTGGCTGGGTGTAATGATCAGTGGCATGGCACGCCGCGCCCGGCTTGTCGAAGCGCGCCGCCTTCCCGGCTACGGGCCGAGGAGCCGGTCGATGTTCGCCTTCAAGTCCCGCTTGGAGCACATTCCGACCACCTGCCCGGCGACTTCTCCAGCCTTGAAAAAAAGCAGGGTCGGTATGGCGCGGACGCCATATTCAGTGGCCAGAGTCTGCTCCTCGTCAATGTTGACTTTGCCGATGCGCAGGCGGCCATCGTATTCGCCGCCCAGCTCGTCGAGAAGCGGCGCCATCATCTTGCACGGCCCGCACCACTCGGCCCAAAAATCCACGACCACCGGACCGGGAACTCCGAGCACCTGCTCGGAGAAATTCGCCTTCGTCAACTTCAGAATGTTGTTGGCTGCCATAGTGGGAACCCCCGATCAGGTTGGGATCGTGTCTTTTACAATAAACACCAGGTAGATCACCACGCCCAGCGCGGCCAATCCGGCGACTGCCGCCCCGATGGCCAAACCCTTGTCCAATCCGCTTACACCGCGACCCGCGGGAGGGGCCATGGGACGGGGCGCTGGCGCCGGGGCGGGCGCAACGGCCGGTTTGGCGGGGGCCGCCACACGGGAGGCGGGAGCGGCTGCCGAGGGAACGAGCGGAGCCGGGGCGCCTCTGGACGCAACAGGAGCGGCGGGAGCGGCGGCGCCGGCCACAGCCAAGTTGGGCGCGGAACCCGGAGCCAGGGTCGGCAGCTTGATGGTGGGCGCGGATGTGGGCTTGGGCGGCAAATTGATGCGAACGGTCTCTTTTTTGGGTTGCACCTTGCTGGACTCAGCCGGTTTGGGCGGCAAAGCGCCCCCAGGAGATGTGGGTAAATTTTCAGCCATAATCTTTCTTGCGCAGACAAAGTAGGGTTGCCGCAGGCCGGTGTCAAACCCGAATTGCATCGCCGCAAGCGTCCACTGGAAAACAGCCCCGATCCTTCTCGAAACGGGGGTCCACCACCGATCAGGTGAGGCCGGTAGGGCGACGCTCCCGCGGAGCCTTCTCCCGCGGAATCGGCTCGGCAGGAACCTCGCCCTGCCGAGCTTCGCCAAGGACCGGCGAAAAATAGTTGAAAATAAATCTTGCTATTCGGCCAGCAGGGGCCATGTTGGCTTCCTGTTCGGAAGCTTGTCACTTTCAAGATATGGCGAATCCTCAGGTGAACTCAGTTCAGTGATGATTTTAATCCCGATGACCGGGAACAGTCTGGAGAAAGCAACGGTTAGTAGGACAGTTAAACATCACTAATGAGTACTAAATTGTTTGTCGGAAATCTTTCCTTCAATACCACTGAAAACGACCTTCAAGACGCCTTTGCCGCCCACGGCACCGTCGTCGAAGCCAACCTGATGATGGACCGGACCACCGGCCGTCCCCGCGGGTTTGCCTTCGTCACCATGAGCACGCCCGAAGAGGCCCAGAAGGCCACCGAAGCCCTCAACGGAAAGTCCGTTGACGGCCGCGCCCTCACTGTCAACGCCGCCAAACCGCGCGAAGAGCGCCCGGCCGGCGGCGGCGGCGGCGGCGCGCGTCGCGAATATCGCGGCGGCGGACGAGACCGCTACTAGTTTAGGAGTTTGGCCAGTTCGAGGCCCGGTTCGCCGGGCCTCGATTCTTTTTCTCAGCCGCCTGCGGATATGCCGTCCCCCAGGCGGCCCTTGGTCGGAAGACCGGCGGCAGGACGGATTTGCAAATGAAGGAAGAACACATCGAAGTCGAAGGTTGCGTCCAGACGGTGCTCCCTGGAACCATGTTCCGGGTGGAACTGGACAACAAGCATCTGGTGCTGGCCACCATTTGCGGGAAAATGCGCAAACGCTGGGTCCGCCTGACGGTCGGCGACCGCGTCAAGATGGAGATGTCACCTTACGACCTGAGCAAAGCCCGCATTACGTGGCGGCTCAAATAGGCCGCCAAAGTCTTCACGGTCCGGGCGAGGTTCCCGTATTGAATAAGCCTTGAACCCAACGCAGGCCATCGTCAATCTTGCCGCGCGTGCTTGCGGCGATTCCAACCACCATACTCTGGGCCACCTCGGTCGTTTAGTGGAGCCTTCATGCTTACGATTTCGGATGTCAGCAAAAGTTACGGGCCGCGGACGCTGTTTGAAGAGGTTTCTCTGCAAGTCAATCGCGGCGAGCGGGCGGGGTTGATCGGTCCGAACGGGGCCGGGAAAACCACGTTGTTTTCCCTCATTTTGCGACAGGAGGAGCCGGACCAGGGGACGATTGCGCTGGAGAAAAACGCGGCGGTGGGCCATTTGCCGCAGGAAAGCGCCCCGGCGGGCCAGGGAACGGTGCTGGAACTGGCGGTGGCCATCACGCCGGAAATCGCCGAATTGCGCGCCAAGATCAAGGACTGGGACTCGGCCCATCCGGACGAGACGATCCACCACGAGAGCATCCACGCCCGCTACGACCAGTTGGGCGGATTCCAGTTGGAACCCAAGGCCAAACGCATCCTGGCCGGCTTGAGCTTCCGCGAGAAGGATTTCGACAGGCCGTTGCGCGAAATGAGCGGCGGCTGGGTTATGCGGGCGCACCTGGCGCGGCTGCTGACGCAGGAGCCGGACCTGCTGATGCTCGACGAGCCGACCAACCATCTGGACCTGGAATCCTTGCAGTGGTTCCAGGAATACCTGCGCGGCTATCCGGGCGCGATCCTGATGATCTCGCACGACCGCAGTTTCCTCAACGAACTGACGACGCACATCGTCGAAATCCGCCAGCGCAAACTCGTCCGCTACCGCGGCAATTTTGACGCCTGCCTCGAACAGCGCGCGGCGGCCCAGGCGCAGCAGTTGGCCGCCTACAAAAACCAGCAGCGCGAGATCGCCCACAAAATGGAATTCGTCGAGCGGTTCCGGGCCAAAAACACCAAGGCCGCCCAGGCCCAGAGCAAGCTCAAGCAAATCGAGCGGATGGAAAAAATCGAGGCGCCGGAGGAGGAGGAGCGAAAAATCCACTTCCGATTTCCACAGCCGCAGCGCAGCGGGTTGAAGGTCATCTCCCTCAAAGGGGTGGATTACGCCTACGGACCGAATGTGATTTATCGCGGCCTGGAATTCCACGCCGAGCGCGGCCAGCGCGTGGTGTTGGTCGGTCCCAACGGGGCGGGCAAATCAACCCTCCTGAAAATCCTCGCCGGCGTGCTGCCGCCCCAGGCGGGCTTGCGCGAGCTGGGCCATAACTCCAAGAGCGGCTACTACTCCCAGCACCGCGTCGATATGCTCCATCCGGAGAGGACCGTACTGGAGGAAGGACTGGATACGCCCCAGCGCGTGACGGAGGAATTCGTGCGCACGGTGCTGGGATGCTTTTTGTTCCGGGGCGACGACGTGTTCAAGAAAGTCGCGGTGTTGAGCGGCGGGGAAAAGAGCCGGCTGGCGCTGGTCAAATTATTGCTGGACCCGCCGAATTTATTGCTGATGGACGAGCCGACCACCCACTTGGACCTGGCGAGCATCGAGGCCCTGATCGCCGCCCTGCAACAGTATTCCGGGACCCTCATTTTCATCAGCCACGATGTCTATTTCATCCGCCAACTCAGCACCCTCGTGGTGCGGGTTGAGGGCGGACGCCTGGCGCACTATCCGGGCGGATACGCCTATTACCTGGAAAAGACGGCGGCGTTGCCTGCGCCGGCGCGAATGGCGCCCCCGCCCGCCGCCGGCGTCAAGGCGAAAAACAAGGAGCAGAAGCGTCTGGAGGCGGAAGATCGGCAGGCGCGCCACCGGGAGCGCAAACGCCACCAAGCCGCCGTGGCCGAATTGGAAAAGGAGATTCAACAATTGGAAGGCCGGCACAAGGAATTGGCCGCCGAGTTGGAAAACCCCGCCACTTACGAAAAGGGCGGCCGGGCCATGCAAGTAAACCGGGAATGGCACGATACCGCCGAGCGCCTCAAGGAATTGGGCCGGCAATGGGAGCAAGCCGCCACCAAATTGGCCGAAACCGACGCCGAGCCGGGCAAGGATTGAGGGTGTATCGCGCGCCGAAAGGTCTGCGACTATCTTCTGGTATGCCGTCCAGAGGACGACAAGTCCGCTTTTCTGGCCGGAGCCGGTTACATTCCGGAAACGGCCGACCGGCTGTTGGCGGGCCTGCGCACGCAACTGTTGCCGCTCAAAGCCAGATCCCGGTATAATAGATCACCCAATGAATATTTATCATCCCATATCAGGAAGCGGTAAAAATGCGTTCGTTTGTTGGCTTGTTCTATGGACGTGTCTTTTCGGTGCATACGCGGACGAAGTGGACAATGTCATCATGGACCGGATGCGCAAAAACGATATTGCTGGCCTCTCGCTGGCAATTATCCAGGACGGTAAAATCGAGGCGCGCAGCTACGGGTTCACCGACAAAAGCCGCCAAACACCTGTGACGCCCTCAACCCTCTTCCAGGCCGGGTCCATCAGCAAGTCTGTTGCGGCATTCGGGGCACTGCATTTGGTTCAGGAAGGCCAACTGTCCCTGGACGCGGACGTTAATACGCAATTGCGCTCGTGGAAAGTGCCGGAAAACAAGTTTACGGAAGACAAGAAAGTGACGTTGCGGGGCATTCTCAGCCATGGCGCGGGACTGACAGTCCACGGATTTGGAGGTTATCGGCGGGACAGGCCAGTGCCTACTCTGCTGGAGGTTCTCAACGGAACCAAACCGGCGAATTCATCGCCAATCCGTGTGGATATTGTTCCTGGCACCGTGTGGAGGTATTCCGGCGGCGGTTACGTGGTGATGCAGCAAATGATTTTGGATGTAACGAAAGAGTCATTTCCCAAATTCATGAACGACACCGTGCTGGTGCCGCTGGGCATGACGAACAGCACGTACGAGCAGCCATTGACGCCACCAATGTCATCTGCCGTTGCGGCGGGTTATTACGCCAACGGTCGCGAGGTTCAGGGGCGCTGGCATGTTTATCCCGAAATGGCGCCGGCGGGCTTATGGACGACGGCGTCAGACCTGGCCCGTTTTGCCATCGCCGTTCAACATGCCTACGCGGGCGATTCGAACCCCGTGCTTTCACAAGAGACAGTCCGCCAAATGTTGACCGGTCAGCCTCCGTCGTTATATGGGACCGATGGGCTGGGAGTATTTGTCGGTGGAGGTGGAAGATCGCTTCGCTTTTGGCATGATGGACGCAACGAGGGATTCGATGCGCAGATGGTCGAACTGCCCCATATCGGGAAAGGCGCAGTGATCATGATCAATGCAAATGACGACAAAGGAACGCTGCATGGTATTTTTGATGTCATTGAGAAAAAATATGACTGGTCGGGGCCGGAGCAGCACAAAAGTGGCGGAGATTGAATTTGGTCAAGCTGGCCATGAACGGGTCAGAAAGGATCCTATTTGTGACAGTTTTCATGGTTCATTCAATCTCACCGATCCAACTGCATCAGCTTTTCTTTCAGTTTCTCCAGCTTCCGGTCGGGCCTTCGAGCCATCCGGCTGCGGCTTTTCCCCAATTTGGGCTGCCATGCCAACATCTCTGCAACAGGAAAGTCCGCTGTCCGCGCGGGATGGCCGGCGGCCGTTCCTTCGGTTGGTTTGACGAAAATGGGCCGCGCCGAGACTGAGAAGATTGCCCATGATGTTCTTCCAGAGCGGGGAACTCTTCGCGCGTTCGCAGACGACGCCTCGTTTTCATGGCGCAAAGTTATTGCCGGATGACGGGCCAGGCGCCACGGACGCTGCCAAAATGCCGGCGCAGCGTGGCGAATTGCTCTGATGCCGGGTCCGGCGTGACGGGTTTTCCCCTGGCGTCAAGGTATAGACAGCCGATCTCCTCCGGGGGGAGGCGCTGGAGCAGACTTTTCGCCTCGCGCGAGCCTTCGATCCAAGTTTGCTTCCAACTCTGAAGATCTAGCGGCGCGGCCAACTGTAGTTCGCGGAATTGCTCAGGCCGGAAATGAGTGGTTCGCTGACATTCCTGTAAAATCATAAATGGATTCACCCCCGGGTCTTTGCCCGCGGATGCCCAGCAAAGGGCACCCAGCGACAGGTGGCGCTGGTGGAAGAAAAGAACATCCAGATAATCCCTGGGTTCGCCCCGGCCCATGAGCGCAAGCAGCTTGTTGGTGGCGGCGTCATAGAGGTTGAGCTTCCAGCCGGTCAGTTCGTCGCGCTCCACGGGGAAAAAGCGAAAGGCGGAATCGAACACCCATTCGATGAGCAACCGGTTTCCATTCCAGATCACTTCCGCCCGCTGGAACATGGGCTGCCGCAGCAGCCATTGGACCGCGTATCCGGCTTGCTGCAACACGGCCGCATCCGCCGCGGCACTGGCCGCAACGCTGGCTTCGATATCGTGGAAGATGTCCAAATCCTTGGAATAACGCGGCGAATCCGCGCCCGCATTCAGGACTGTCCCTCCGGCCAGAAAACTCTCCGGGGACCGCCGGGCTGCCAGCAGCCGCAGGGTTTCTGACTGGAACGCTGTTAACGGCATAATCTTGCGGCGATCAAAAAAGCCTCCCGGTTGCCGTGGGCGCGCAATCCGCGGATGATCATTTCAACGTCTTCCTCGCCCACACGCAAATCTTCCCGCATGAACCAGAAACAACAGGTGTGGAACCGTTCGAACGCCTGCTGCGCCAGCGCCAGTCTTTCCGGCGAGGCCGGCGTGGAGCTGATTGACGGCCTATTGTTCATGTCCATGCCTGATGCTAAAGCATAATACGAAAAAATGAAACACGGAATCGTTCTCCGCGCCACCATCGCGCCAAACTTTCAAGTTGCATTCCCCGCGTTCGGTTCAATATTGGTGGCCTGAAAATGGCCGAGAACAAAAAGCACGTTTATGACGAAAGCAAAATCAAAACGCTTTCGTCCCTCGAACACATCCGCCTGCGCACGGGCATGTACATCGGGCGCATCGGCGACGGTTCGCATTACGACGACGGCTGCTACATCCTTCTCAAGGAGGTCATCGACAACGCGATCGACGAATACATCATGGGTTATGGCAAGGAGGTGCAAATCGCCATCGACGGCGCGGCGGTGACGGTGCGCGATTTCGGGCGCGGCATCCCGCTGGGCAAGGTGGTCGATTGCGTCTCCAAGATCAACACCGGCGCCAAGTACAACGATGATGTTTTCCAGTTCAGCGTCGGCCTCAACGGCGTCGGCACCAAGGCCGTCAACGCGCTTTCGAGGGAATTCCTGGTGCGAAGCCACCGGGGCGGCGAATTTGTGGAGGCGGCCTTCAAAAGCGGCAAGTTGAAGGGCGAGAAGAGCGGCAAGGACCCCAAGGAGCCGGACGGGACATTCATCCGGTTCGTGCCGGACCCGGAGATTTTCCAGGAGACGGCGTATCGGGCGGAATATGTGGAGAGGCGGTTGAGGCATTACAGCTACCTGAACACCGGGTTGAAACTGATCTTCAACGGGCAGACGTTTGTGTCGCGCAACGGGCTTTTGGATTTGGTGATGGAGGAGCTGCGAACCGACCAGTCGGAGGCGATCTACCCGCCGCTGCACTACGCGGGCAAGACGCTCGAATTCTGCTTTACACACAGCAACAGCCGCTACGGCGAGACCTTCTTCTCATTTGTCAACGGCCAGTTCACCGGGGACGGCGGCACCCATTTGAGCGCGTTCCGCGAGGGGCTTCTCAAGGCGGTCAACGAGTACTCCAAGGGCAAGTTTGAAGGGGACGACGTGCGCGAGTGCATGGTTGGGGCGGTGGCCATCCGACTGAAGGACCCGGTCTTCGAGTCGCAAACGAAAAACAAGCTGGGGAACACGGAAATCCGCTCGGATCTGGTCAACACCGTGCGCGAGGAACTGCTCCATTACTTCAACCGGAACAAGGAGGTGGCCGAAAAGATCATGGCCAAGGTCCAGGACACCCAGCAGTTGCGCAAGGAATTGCAGGAAGTCAAGAAACTGGCGCGGGAGCGGGCCAAGGCGATCACGCTGCGCATCCCGCAGTTGAAGGACTGCAAAGTTCACCTTGACAAGGCGCGCGGCAAGGGACGGGAGTCCATGATCTTCATCACGGAGGGCCAGTCGGCGGCCGGCTCCATCGTCAGTTGCCGGGACGTGCATACCCAGGCCATCTTCGTCCTCAAAGGCAAGCCCCTCAACGTCTGGGACCTCAAGCGGGACATCGTCTATAAGAACGACGAACTCTACAATTTGATGCGCGGCCTGGACATCGAGGACAGCGTCGAAAACCTGCGCTACGGCAAAGTCATCCTGGCGACCGACGCGGACGTGGACGGCCTCCACATCCGCAACCTGCTGATCACCTATTTCTTCCGGTTTTTCGAGGCGCTGGTGCATGAGGGCCATCTCCACGTTCTGGAAACGCCCCTGTTCCGCGCGCGGAACAAGGAGCAGAATATTTATTGTTACAGCGAGGCGGAGCGGGACGCGGCGGCGGCCCGGCTGGGGAAAAATTGCGAGGTGACCCGTTTCAAAGGGCTGGGCGAAATCACGCCCTCCGAATTCAAGCAATTCATCGGCCCCCAAATGAAGCTCAGCCAGGTCGAGTACGCGCCCAAGCCGGACGCGGCGGGCATCCTGGGTTTTTACATGGGCAAGAACACGCCTGAACGGAAGGATTACATCATGGAGAACCTGGTCGTGCCGGTGGAAGAATAGTCCATCGGAAGGCGGACGCGACCGGCAGTTTTTGCCGGGGGGGGATAGGGAGAAGTTTCGCCATGTACGGCCTAAAGCCAGAGGCCGGGAGGGTGCCAGAGAAAGCGACGGCAAGAGGTTTTGGGAGCATTTCTGGACGATTCCCGCCCCTGCGAGAAACGACCGGCTCCAGCAGGCCGGGAGGTTCGCAATGCTGAGAAGTGCTTGATCTTGGCACGATGGGTGCTAACTTAGAATCTCGCGGTTAGCAAAAGGCAATCAGTGAACACAATTGAAGTCATATTAACCCGCCTTTTGCGACGTTCACGCCGCTGCAGTAAGAAAGATAAGCATATGCAAAAGAAAAACACTCGCAAGGCGGGATTTACACTGGTTGAGATCATGATTGTCGTCGCGATTATCGGATTGCTCGCAGCGATCGCCATCCCCAACTTCGTCAAGGCCCGCACCACCTCGCAGCAGAACGCCTGCATCAACAACCTCCGGTTGATTGATTCCTCCAAGCAGCAATGGGCTTTGGAGCAGCGCAAACAAAGCTCCGACACCCCGCAAGGTTCGGACCTGCAACCCTATTTGGGCCGCGGCTCTGGCGGCGAACTGCCCACTTGCCCCGTCGATTCCACCTCGACATGGGCTAACAGCTATACTGCACAGAACGTCGGCACGAAACCCACCTGCCTGGTCGTTCCGAGCACGCACATTTTGCCTTAGGGCGCTCTTTCGTGATCCTGTGAGGTCACGTTGTTAATCAAGGGCTTGGAGTCGATCCAAGCCCTTTTTCCTTTTCCCCCCAACGGTTTGCGTGGCTGTGAACCGTTTCGCAACGCCAGGGGCCGCCGATGGTCTTCTGGCACAAACGATGCTGAAATCGCAACGGCGGTTGCCAAAGAGCAATCAGTGAACGTTCAGTTTTATTATTAACCCGCTCTTTGGTTGTGTTCACGCCGTCATAATAGACGAAAAGAAAATATGAAAACGACTCCCACAAAGAGACAAGGTTTCACCTTGGTGGAAATCATGATCGTAGTCGCCATAATCGGTCTGCTGGCGGCGATCGCCATTCCCAACTTCGTGAAGGCCCGAACCACGTCACAGCAGAATGCCTGCATCAACAACTTGCGCCTCATTGATTCCTCCAAGCAGCAATGGGCCTTGGAGCACCGCAAGGTAGCCACCGACTCCCCGCAAGGCTCGGACCTGCAGCCCTATTTGGGCCGCGGCAACAACGGCGAATTGCCCACCTGCCCGGTGGATTCCACGTCGCTCTTCGCCAACAGCTACACGCCAAACGTCGTCGGCACTCCGCCCGTTTGCCAGGTCGTGTCCTCCACTCACATTCTGCCATAAGGCGCAGTCCTCTCCGCGCTTCCACCGGAATCGCGGGTTTCAAAGAAGGCTTGGGATTTTTCTCAAGCCTTTTTTTTCGCGCGGAGTAATCTGCTTGCTCCCGCAAATCCCCCTCTGTTAAACTCCCTGCCCTGGTATGGCCGATGTGGCGGAATTGGCAGACGCGCTAGACTCAAAATCTAGTACCCGAAAGGGTGTGTGGGTTCGACCCCCTCCGTCGGCACCACCAGTTTTTTGCTTTTTCTTCGCGGCGGACGACTGCCGATCTTTTGGACGGGCCTGTCTAATTTCTAGCCAGAAGGCCGGTTCTTATGCTTGAAAAGCTCGCGCCGCTTTCGCAGTATCGAGAAATCATGCGCACAAAGGCCTCTTCGACCATTCTTATCGCCTTTCTCTTCCTGGCCGTCCTGGCCGGGCGCCCGTTCCCGTCGGCTGCCGCTGACGGCGTCCAAATCTCGCAGCTTGAGGGCAAACTGCGGGTCGAAATCAACGGCCAATTGTTCACCGAATACCACTACAAAGATGTGCCGCGCCCCTTTTTCTATCCGGTTCTCGGCCCCGATGAACTGGCCATGACGCGCAAATGGCCGGTCGAACAGACCACCGACGAGCAGCAGGATCACCCCCATCAGCGCGGCCTCTGGTACGCCCATTCCAACATTGACGGCTTCGATTTTTGGACGGAAGGCAAACGCTGCAAAATCGACCACCAGAAATTCCTGGCACTCGAGCCCGGCAAGGATTCCGGCACGATTGTCGAGCTGAACAACTGGCTCGACCCGGATGGGACGTTGGTTTGCAGCGATACGCGCACCATTCGCATTTACAATCGCCCTGGCGACCAGCGCCTCTTGGACTTCAACATCACCTTCCAGGCCCCATCCAACAAACCGGTCGTGTTTGGCGACGATAAGGACGGCACGCTGGCGACGCGCGTCGCTGAAACCATGCGCCTGCAGGACAGGAACAAGAAGCCCGGCCAGGGACACATCGTGCTGTCAACCGGCTTGCGCGACGAGGAGACTTGGGGAAAACGGGCCGATTGGTGCGATTACTACGGCCCTGTCAACGGGCAAACGGTGGGGGTGGCCATCTTCGATCACCCGGACAATCCGCGCCACCCGACCTGGTGGCATGTGCGGGACTACGGCTTGTTGGCGGCCAACCCGTTCGGCATTCACGACTTTGAGAACAAACCAAAGGGAAGCGGAGAACTGAGCGTTGGCGCCGGCCAGAGCATCACCTTTCGTTACCGCCTTTACTACCACCGGGGCAACGAAACCCAAGCTGCCGTGGCCGATCATTACCACGAATACGCCACATCCAAATCCGCCAAACAGTAACCAATTGAATAGACGGACCCTCAAATTGTCAGCCATAATGCATCGAATATGAGCAACATCACTCGCCGCGGCTTTCTCAAGCAATGCACACTCGCCGCAGGCGCCCTCGGTTGGACCGCCCGATCCTGGTCCCAAGTCCCCGGCGCAAACGGAGACATCCGCCTGGCCGTCGCCGGCTTGAACGGCCGCGGACGCGACCACATCAAAGCCTGGGCCAAGATGGAAGGCGTCCGCTTGACGGCCTTGTGCGACGTGGACAGCAAAGTGCTTGGCGCCGAGGTGGATCGCCTGGACAAGAGCGGGCTGAAGGTGGAGGCCTTCACGGACATCCGCAAACTCCTGGCCGGCAATAATGTCGATGCCATATCCCTGGCCACGCCCAATCATTGGCACGCCCTGGCGACCGTTTGGAGCCTCCAAGCCGGCAAGGACGTTTATGTCGAAAAGCCCGTCTCCCACAACGTTTGGGAAGGGGAGAAAATGGTTGAGGCGGCCAGGCGCTATCATAAAATCGTCCAGGCTGGCACCCAGTCGCGCTCCAGTTCCGGCATCAAGGAAGCCGTCGCCTGGGTTCGGGCGGGCCATCTGGGGAAGATTCGCGTTGCCCGCGCCCTCTGCTACAAAGCGCGGCCCAGCATCGGCAAGACCAGCGGTCCCCAACCCGTCCCTGCCGGCGTCGATTACGATCTCTGGTGCGGGCCGGCCCCATTGACCCCGCCGCGCCGGCAGCAGTTTCATTACGACTGGCATTGGTTTTGGGACTACGGCGCGGGCGACCTCGGCAACCAGGCCGTCCACGAGATGGACGTCGCGCGGTGGTTCCTGGGCGAACAAACCCTCTCCCCTCGCGTTCTGGCGGTCGGCGGCCGCCTGGGCTACGACGATGACGGCGAGACTCCCAACACGCTGATGATCTTCCACGATTACATCAATGCTCCCTTGATCACGGAAGTGCGCGGTCTGCCCGAAAAGGCCGGCTCCCCCCAGATGGACAATTACAAAGGGGCGCGGGTCGGCATTGTCGTCGAATGCGAAGGGGGCCACGTGCTGGTGCCCACCTACACGGGTGCCACGGCGTTTGACAAAGATGGCCAGAAAATCAAGACTTTCGAGGGCGCATCCAGTCATTATGAGAACTTCATCCAGGCCGTGCGCAGCCGCCGGGAAAGCGACCTCAACTCTCCCATCTTCCAAAGCCATGTCTCCTCCGCCCTCTGCCATACCGGGAACATCTCCTATCGGCTGGGCAGCCGCCAATCCCCCGACGCCGTCCGCGAACAGATCAAAGGCGACAGCCAGGCGCTGCCCGCCTTCCAGCGCCTCTGCGAACACCTGGCCGCCAACAATGTCGATTTGGAGAAAACACCCGCAACCCTCGGCGAGCTTCTGAAAATGAACGTCGCCAACTCCACTTTCCTCCAAAACAAGCGGGCCAATCTCCTTCTCACACGCAAGACGCGAGAGCCATACGTCATCCGCGTGGGGTAAACGAGCCGTCCGCGACATGGACATGAAAGGGCGGCGACAATCGCCCTTTCATGCCGCCGACCGCTCGTTTCGGCCAGACGGCGGCGCGCGCCGCGCGGGCATTTCCCTCCTGGCAGTGCTATCAAAGAAGTCTTCATTCTTGGCAAGCTCTTTTCTCTGCGCGCTTTGCGCCTCTGCGCGATTCCTGGGGCAAGGGGATTTTGGTCGCGGGTTTCCGCGCTGCGTCCTCTGCCCTTTGCGTTGTTCTCTGCTTTGTCTTTACTTGTCCGTGTCCATCCGCGAAATCCTCGTCGCGCCGAAGCGCGGCGCAGGCGGACGTGGTTAAAAGCCCCTCTCATGCCTTGGGGCGGCTGGGGGACAAGGCGCGTGTCCCCAGTACTGGTGACTGGCGGCTTTCCGGGGAGAGGGTATGGTGTGGGTAGTTGGACGTGCAAATCGCAGGGTTCCGTGTGTGTCAAAAGGCGTATATCTGCGGCGCCGCACGACAGCGGCAGAAAATTTAAAAGTTTTGTTCTCAGACAAAGGGCCGGGTTCCCCCCGGCCTTCTGTTTTGTACCACCCACGGTTCTTGGGCGCGGTTCAGCCTTTCGGCTCCTGACGCGCGGCTCCTCCACCAAGATTGGTTCGCATGTCCGTGGCACCGTGAAGCATTCGAACCATGCAAGGGATTCTCACTCATTTCACTCCAGCTTTGGCGGCGGCAGCGGGGTCGATGGCTTTGAGAGACTTGGCTACGGCTTCATGCCTGTATGGCGGCACGGTTTTCAAACATTCCTGCAGGGCTGGCACGGCGGGCCGGGCTTGGCTGCCGCATTCTCCAAGTGCTTGAATGGCCTCAGATCGGAAGTTCAGAGGATCTTTGACGTTCTCCTTCAGCCAGGCATGGAGCGCCCGACCCTGATACCAAGGCTCGCTGGCAAACCACGCGACCGCAAACGTAATGGCCGCCAGCAGCACGGCTGCCAAAATGCGTCTCCTGGACATGCCGCCAGGGTGGCCGATTCGCGGCGAAAATCGAGTGTTTTCCATGGGCAGGTCTTTCAAAACCTTCTTTTGGTTGCGGCTGGCCGCGCCGGGAAATCCGTGGTTGTCTTCAGCCGCCCTTTCAGGGCTTGGGAAAACGGCGGCGGCCAACCCGGGGCGTCGCTCGCCGACTCGCTTTGCCCCGGGCTGTTTTCTTTCGCCCCGTCGGGGCTGCCAGGAAGATGGCGTCACGGCTGCGCGCGCGGGCGCGACGAACCAGCCCGCCCCCTTCTCGACGCCGTCCGCCAACCGGACGCGGGGAATGGCCTTTTGTTCGATGTAACTAAAAAGAACTTGCACAATGTAATTTATGTGGGATCGTGGACGCAGTGGCTGAGGGCGGTTTGTTCTTTGAAAGGCCGCGAATCGGGGCGTTTGAGCGGTGAACCCGTTTGAACCACGCCATGCCTCGGTTGGCGCGGCTGTTTATCCGCCTTGCGCGGAGCGCTGGCCCCGTTTCCGGCCCGCCGGGGCGCTGGACAAAAGCGAGTTAACCACGGATGGACACGGATGGGAATTCTCTTATCCGTGGAAATCCGTGGAAATCCGTGGTTGAATTCCTTCCTTTGCGGCTCGGGGTTTCACCCTCTGGCAAGCTCTGGCAAGTTATCAAATCCGGGGTTTTGACCGGCTACTGCGGCCTATTTGCGCCTATTTGCGCCTTAAATTGACGGCGGTGAGGGTTTCCCAGGCTCGGTTCATCTCTCCAAACGGCTTTTGGGTTGGCGATTGCCGCGCTGGGTCCATCGCGGTTAAAAATTTACGGTAAATTACGCCAAATTACGGTAAATTACGGTAGTTTTGTTGCGGCGAAAGCGAGCTTACGAGCGCGGAACCGCCCCCTAGGCTTCGTGAAATGCGCGTGCTTATGCACCCTTATGCACCCTTATGCACCCTCATGCACCCTAAAAAGCGGGGGCTGGAGTTTTTCCGCGACCCAAGCGAGCTTGTAAGCGCGGGCCGCCCTCCCTTTGCGCGGGGACGCGGCTCTGTCTTGGGAAAGGCTTGAGCGATTGAAACGTTATGGCCTACACTTTGGCCGTTGAACTTGTTCCTGGCCAATTTGCGTTTCCATGCCCGCGGCCACCTCGGCACGCTCTTGGGCGTCACGGTGGCCAGCGCCATTCTCGTCGGCGCGCTTGCCCTCGGGGATTGCGTCCGCGTCAGCTTGCGCGACCTGGCTCTGGCCCGGATTGGCCGCGCCAGTTTCGCCCTCGCTTCCAGAGACCGCTTTTTCCGCTCCGCGCTGGCCGATGACCTCGGCGTTTCCAACAGCCTGGCCGCCGCGGTCCTCCAATTGCCCGGCACCGCCGCCACGCCGGACGATTCCGCGCGCGCCAACCGCGTCCAAGTCCTCGGCGTGGACGAGCATTTCTGGGCGTTGGCGCAATCGCCGCCGGCCTTTGGCGCTATGCCAGCCGATTCCGTCGTGCTCAACACGGCCCTGGCCCGCCAGTTGCGGGTCAAAACCGGCGACACCGTCGTGCTCCGCTTCGAGAAGCCGTCGTTGCTCTCGATGGAAGCGCCCATTTCTCCGCAGGAAGATGTTTCGGCGGGATTGCGTCTGACGGTCGGCGGCATCGCTGGGGACGCGCAGTTCGGGCGGTTTGGATTGCAGGCCGGAGCGGCGCCGCCTCTGAACGCCTTTGTGCGGCGGTCGTTTTTGCAGGGCAAAGCCGATCTGCCGGGCCGGGCGAATCTCCTCCTGACCTCCGGCCCCGCGCCGGACCTCAAGGCGCATTGGACCCTGGCGGACGCCGACCTGGAATTGCGCCAGACAGCCGGCGGCTGGGAATTGCGCTCCGGGCGGGTTTTCCTGGACCCGGCGGCGGCACGGGCGGCGACAGCGGACAAAAGCGCGTCGGAATTGATCTTGACTTATTTCGTGAACGAACTGCGGGACGGGGAAAGGACGACGCCTTACTCGATGGTCACGGCCTCGAGCCTGCCGCTGGTTTCCGGGATGGGCGACAACGGAATCATCCTCAACCAATGGCTGGCGGATGATTTGCAGGCCAAAACGGGCGACGATGTGAGGCTGGCTTATTTCGTGGCGGGCACGGACCGCCGCCTGGAGGAGCGCCAGGAACAGTTTCGGGTGGCGAGGGTGGTCCCGATGGAGGGGGCGGCGGCTGACCGGACGTTGATGCCCGACTTCCCCGGCATTGCCAAGGCGGAGAAGACGGAGAATTGGGACGCGGGTTTCGCCATCGACATGAAAAAAATCCGGCCCAAGGATGAACAGTATTGGCAGAAGTACCGCGGCGCCCCCAAGGCGTTTGTCACGCTGGCGGCGGGGCAGAAGATGTGGGGAAACCGCTTTGGCGATTTGACAGCCATCCGTTTCGCGGGCGGCACGCGCGAGGAAATCGCGCGGGGCCTGCTCGCCAGACTGGACCCGGCCTCGATAGGGCTGGCGTTCGCGCCGGTGCGGGAACAGGCGCTGGCCGGCAGCGCCCAATCGGAGGATTTCGGCGGGCTGTTCCTGGGGTTCAGCTTTTTCCTGATCGTGGCGGCGCTGATCCTGATGGCGTTGCTCTTTCAGTTCGGATTGGAACGGCGCGCGACGGAAGTGGGTACTCTGCTGGCGCTGGGCTGGCCGCCGGCGCAGGTGCGGCGGTTGCTGCTCCTGGAGGGAGCGGCCATCGCGCTTGCGGGCGGGTTGCTGGGCGCGGCAGGCGGCGTTTTGTATGCGAAGGCCACGCTCTACGGCCTGGTCACGATGTGGCGGGCGGCGGTGGCGGAATCGCCGCTGCAATTCCATGTCACCGCCCAAACGCTGCTGCTGGGTGGGGCGGCCGGGTCTTTGATCAGCGCGATGGTGATCTGGTTTGCGCTGCGTTCACTGGTGAGACGGCCCGCCCGGGAATTGCTCGAACAAGGCGCGGAGTTGGAGATGGAGAAGCCGCGACGCAAGCTGGCGGGCTGGATCGCGGCGGCCAGCGGCTTGGGCGCGCTGGCCCTGATCGGCAGCGCCCTGGCAAAACGGGACAACGCGGACGTCGAGGCTTTCTTTTGCGGCGGCGCCCTTTTCCTGATCTGCGGCATCGCCGGCGCGGCGGCGTGGTTTCGCCATCTCGCGGGGCGCGTGGCGGCGCGCCCGCTCACTTTGACAAGCCTGGGTGTGCGCGGCTGCACCCGCCAACGCCGTCGTAGCGTGTCTATCGTCGCGTTGCTGGCCAGCGGCAGCTTCTTGATAGTCGCCGTCGAAGCGAACAAGCTCGACGCCGCGCGCGACAGCGGACAGCGGGCGTCGGGGACGGGAGGCTTCGCGCTTTTTGGGGAATCGTCGCTGCCCATCGTCCAGGACCTGAACACCCGGGCGGGCCGCGACTTTTTCGGGCTGGACGAAAAGGCGATGGGCGGGGTGTCGGTCGTCGCGCTGCGGGTGCGGGACGGCGACGACGCCAGTTGTTTGAATTTGAATCGGGCGCAAACGCCGCGGCTGCTGGGAGTGCCGCCGGAAGAATTGCAGAAGCGGAAGGCTTTCACCTTCATCGACCCCTCCGATGCCGCCCAGCCGTGGAGGCTTCTTGAGAAACCCGGCGAAGACATACCCGCCGTCGCGGACGAAGCGACGATAACCTGGGCGCTGCACAAAAAAATAGGCGACACGGTGACCTATACCGACGAGCGCGGACAACAGTTCCGGGTGCGGCTGGCGGGAGCCGTGGCGAATTCCATTTTGCAAGGCAGCCTCCTGATCGCGGAGCCGGCGTTCACGCGGCATTTCCCCGGCGAGGCGGGCCATCGAATGTTTTTGATTGACGCCCCGCCCAGGGAAGCGGCGGGAGTGGCGGCGGCGTTGAGCCGGGCGTTGCGGGACCGGGGGCTGGAGTTGACGCCCGCGGCGGAGCGGCTCAACGCGTTCAACGCCGTGCAAAACACCTACCTGACGATCTTCCAGGTGGTGGGCGGGCTGGGCCTGCTTCTGGGGAGCGCGGGTCTGGGAGTAGTGGTGCTGCGCAACGTGCTGGAGCGGCGGGGCGAATTGGCGCTGCTGGCGGCGGTGGGTTTCCGGCCCCGCGCCCTGCGCTGGCTGGTGGTGAGCGAGCACGCGGCGCTGCAATTCCTGGGTCTGGCCGCCGGCCTGGCCTCGGCTTTCCTGGCTGTTCTGCCTGCCTTGCTCGCGCCGGGCGCGCACATTTTCTTTGGGTCGCTGGCGGTGACGCTCGGACTGGTTTTTCTCAGCGGCCTGTTCTGGACCTGGGCCGCGGCGCGCCTGGCCTTGCGTGGCGAACTGCTGCCCGCGCTGAGAAGTGAGTAAATTCCGCATTTCGACCCCAGAAGATCATCTTTTCTCCCGGTTGGTCGGCAGAAGGGAGAAAGATGGGAAAGTGCCGTATTCCAAGCGCCATTCGTCGGCCGCATGGGGGTCGTAGGTGAAGGCGTGGTCAAAATGCGTGGTGGTGCCCCACAGAAAGAATTTGTCGGGATTGTTGGCCACGTTCGACATCCAAGCGTCGGGCGGCGGCGGAAGAGAATTCCACCAGAAGCCCAGGCCGGCGGCGACGGCCAGCGAGCTTATGATTGCAATCATCCATCCTTGCGATCGTCCGGGGCTTCTGCGAGTTCCTCGTCAAATTTGCACCGGCATAAGCGCCTTCAAAGGGCGCTGGTCATGCAGAGCCATATGGGGTGGCAGCACGGCCAGTGGCCTTCCCTTTCCCCGTTGTCTTGTGTTTGATCCTGATGAAATCCTGCGGACGGAGCTGGCGCCCAAAGTGCCGGCCGTTTGCGCGGCCGCGGCCGTTGACGGAAAAGTGGTGTGATCTCGGCATTGCGGCTTCGCGGACATGCAGGCGAAAGCGCACGTTAATCCCGCGACACGCTTTCGCATTGGCAGCTATCTTTCATCGCCCGCGCCTTCGTGCCTTCGGTCACATGAGAGGATCATGCTGCGGGCGCAGGCCCGGGAGACACTGTCACGATGGAGATTACGCGGATCGGAGAAGAACCGGAGATCAGGGTGCCAACGGATCTGCGCAAAGCCTTTGCATCCGCCCCGGCGGCGCGGGCCTTTTGGTCGGAATCACACCCATGGCGCGCCGGGACTGGAATCTCTGGATCAGCTCAGATTAGCGCGGCACAACTGCCTGCCCACTTTGAGCTACGCGCGCGAAAATGGCGGAATGCCGTGGGCTTGCAACACACTGCCGTTTGCAGGAGCGCGCTGTTTAGCAAACAGGCCCGGCCCGCTTGTCCGGTTGAATTTTCTCTTGATGTCGCAGTCCACAATCGCCAACTTTGCCTCGTTCGTTATTTGCTTATGAAAAGAACTGCGTTTCTGTCCGGCCTGATTTTGACATCGCTCACACTGGCTTCGTCCGCGCGCGAGATTCCCGTGTTGGCTCCGGAAAAGGCCGGATTGTCCGAAGCCAAACTCGCCGAGGTGGACCGGTTCATGGATCGCCAGGTCGGCGAGCAGAAACTTGCCGGCGGCATCGTGATGGTTTGGCACGGAGGCAAGATCGGCTTTTTCCATACTTACGGTCTGATGGATCGCGAGGCGCAGAAACCGATGACGCCCAACACGATCTTCCGCATCTACTCGATGAGCAAGGCGATCACCACCGCCGCCGCGCTGAATCTTCATGATGCCGGCAAAATGGGTTTGGACGATCCGGTTTCCAAATACATTCCCAGCTTCGCCAATCTCAGGGTGGCGACGACGAACGGGCTGCGCGCGCCGACGCGAGCCGTGACCATTCGCGATCTGATGCTGCACATCTCCGGACTGACATACGGGGACGGCCCCGATGCGCTCAAGGAGGCTTACTCACGCTTGAAACCGCTGGAGTCCACCAATCTCGCGGAGATGGCGGAGAAGCTTTCCCAAGTGCCCCTGGCGTTCGATCCCGGGACGGACTGGAATTATGGCGTCGGGATTGATGTTTTGGGCCGCGTGATCGAAGTTGTGAGCGGCAAGAGCCTCGACGAGTTTCTGGCCCAAACCATTTTCCGACCGCTGGACATGAAAGACACCGCCTTCAGCGTGCCGCCCGAAAAACTCAGCCGGTTTGCGGCCAATTACAGCCGGACCAATGGATTGAAAGTGATTGATGCTCCCGCTGAATCGAAGTTCGCGGGGAAAGTCACCTTATTCTCGGGCGGCGGCGGGCTGGTCAGCACGGCTCACGATTACATGCGGTTCCTGGCGATGATCGAGCGCGGCGGCACACTGGACGGACATCGCATCCTGCAATCCAAGACTGTCAAACTCATGTCGAGCAATTTGCTTCCCGAAAAAGCCTTCCCGATTCATTTCGGAAAAGAAGAACGTCTTGGCGCCGGCTATGGCCTGGGCTTTGCAGTCTGCACGGAAGTCACCAGTTGGGACCCGGCGGCGCATTTCGGCGAATACGGCTGGGACGGCGCTGCCTCGACTCATTATTGGATCAGCCCTTCGGACAAACTCATCGTGGTGACGCTGGAACAAATCATGCCTTACGAATGGGACACGGAACGCGGCGTGAAGAAAATAATCTACGATTCAATCCAGAAATAGAATGGCCGGCCTGCCGGGTAACGCTCCCGCCGTTGCAGCGGCGCTACGGACGACTAGCCCGAAGCAGGCACTGATCTAGTGCGAGTCCAGTTAGAAGCTGGACAGTTCTCTTCGAACTAAACGCGCGACGGTGGCCGCCTGCAAAGGCTAACCACTGGACGTGCCGGGCATGCACCGGCTGGCCCAAGTTCGTCAGTCCTGGCCTGACGCCTATGGGCGCTGCTGCGCCGCCCAAGGACTCTGGGCAGAGCAGCCCGCACGACTATCCAGTTCCGTCTGCAGCTCTACCCTGCCAGGACGGTGAATATCTTTGTCATGCGCCAGGCTGGCGTGTGTTTGACGCGTCCAGGGCGGAGCGCAGGGCCGGGCCGAAGATGACAAAGAGCGCCAGCGCTCCGGCGAGGATCAGGAGCCGGAGAAAAACCGAGGCCGTCCGCGCCACTGACGCCTGCAAACCGATCTTCAAATCTGCCCGCGGCTCGACGGTGACGGCCCGGTTAAAGGTCAGCACGCGGCCTTGTTCGGGGATGCTGGCGCGGATGCCCGCCGGGGTGTTCACGGCGGCGTCCTGCTGCTGGATGAGCTTCTCGGCCAGGCGCATGAAGGCGGCGTTTTCCTCGGCGGTGTTGATGTCAATGATATCTTTGGCGTCCTGCTGCGTGTAATTCATCCCCTTGCGGTTGCGCAGGTCGCGCAGCTTGCCGCCCAGCGCGCCGGCGTCCCCGGCCGCCGCCGATTGGCGCGCGTTCAACCCGATGAGCGCCTGTTGCAGCTTGATGTTGTGCAGTTGCACGCGGGCGTCCTCGTTAAAGGCGGCGTCGTGCGTCGAGAGGCCGTAGGCGGCGTTGAAGGCGCGCCGGGCCTCCTGAGGGTCGCCATTGGCCAGTGAAATGTTGCCCAGGTTCAGAAATCCTTCGGCTTCGGCGGTTCGCGCCTGTTGCAGGCTGTTTTCGCTTTGCAGGTAGGCCTGGGCGTCCACCGCCTCGGGGCGGGAAGTGGTTTCCTGCCGGGCCAGTTGGAACGAGCCTGTCGGTTGTTTGACACGCCACTTGTCGCTCAAGGAAAGTTTCCAGGTGATGTTCTCCAGGGGCAGATCGAATTTGGGGGCGACCAGGGCGAGGTTGAGCGAGCGTGCGCCCGCCTGGCCGGCGCTGCAACTGTGGAAAATCTCCACCGTCACCGGCTTGTTCCCGGCCGACTGCTGCTCCAGCGGGATCAGGAGGTTGGCGCCCTCGCGCCACGGCCACGCGCCGCTGTCGTTGACAAACGCGAACCAGAAGCGGGCCTCCGGCGGCAGTGTCACGCTCAACAGGCGTTTGTCGCCCGGCAGAATTTCCAGGCGGGTGCGTGTCAGCATGACGCCATCATCGGCAATGACGGATTGGAATGTGATATTGTTGACGCGCGCGGGAAGGAGCTTGGCCGCTTCGTGGCGGGCCAGTTTCAAGGGCAGTTGGAAGGACGGCTCGACCAGGCGGTAGGTGAAATTGGCGGCGGCGGCCTGCATGTCCTTTTGCAGCGCGCGCGGTATGCTCTGCCATTCGGTGGGCTGGAGGGTTTCCGGCGGCGCCTCGACCATCACCTGGAGGCGGGGGTCGGATTGGACGGTGACAAAGCCGCGTTGGACGTTGACGTCGGCCGCCTCGACGCTGCGCAAAGTGGTTTGGACGGCCTGGCTGGGAAGGAGGATTTGGTAAGCCACCTGCAGCAAGTATTGGCCCAGGACGCGCCGGTTCAGTTTCACTTCCCAGGGCCGCAACCCGTTGGTGTCGCCGCCGGGGACCGGGAGAAAGTCGGCCACTTGCTCGCCCTGGAAATGGACTCCTTCGGCGTTGGTGGGAATCAAGACGCGGAAGGTCTTCAGGCCGATGTTCTCGATCTGATACTGCAAATTGGCCGTGACCTTGATCTGAGCTTCGCTGATGGAGGCGTGCTCAAGGCTGTTGACCTGGATCCAGGGGTCAACCTGCTCAATGTCCAGCGCCAGCGTGGCGGGCGCCTGTAACGCGCGGAATCCGAGCACCCCTTTCTGCCGGATGCCCGCCTTCTGCATGTCCAGTTCCATGAATCCCTCGTGCGCTACCACCTGCAAGCTCATGCCCTGTTCCGGCACGATCAGCAGCGAGCCCCGCTGTTTGCCGACCTCCCGCAGCACGACTTGCGGCGCCTTCCATCCGCGCGCCGTTTTCACTCCCGGCCCGGCCAGGGTGAGCGCGAACGATTCCCGCCCTTGCGTTTTGCCAGTCAAATGCAACGTAATCACCCGGCCGGCATCCGTCTTCAATTCCGTCCACTGGCTCAACGCCTTGCCGCTGATGGATTCAATGTCGAACCCCGCCGGCATGAGAAAGCTCAACTCGAAGATGCCCGCCCGCGTGATCTCGACCGTGAAATTGTCCGCCAGCACGGTGCGGTCTTCGCCCAGGGAGAGCGTATCGTCGGTTTCCACCTGCACGTCCGGTTCCACCGCGGCGGCCTTCAAGGTCATGGTTGCGTTGGTATCCGAGTAACGGAACGCCCGCCGCAGGGTCAGGCCCGGCATTTGCGCTTGCAGCCCGGCCACGGCGTCGCCGGGAAAATCCTCCAGGTTGATGAGCGACAGAGCGTGCGGGGTGACGCTGTCCATTTGCACTTCACTGCCCGTGGCGATGCCCGCCAAACCGGTCTGCTGCCCGGCGGCGTTTTCCACGCTGACCAACCCGGCCGATTGCTCGAAGGGCAGAGGCTTGGCGGCCATCTGCGAGCGGACCAGCAGCTCGAAAGAGCGCGACTGCGCCGGATTCAAGGTCACGCGCAACTTGCGCTTGTCCGGGTCAAAGCGCCAGAGGGAGACCAGGCCGGGCGCGTTGCCCTGCTTGTTGGGGTCCGTCACATCGGTGACAGTCGCGCCCGGCGGCACGTTGAGGACCAACTCATTCAACTCGCCTTGGGCGGGGCGAATAAAAACGTAATGCGCCCCTTCGATCACGCCGGCCTGCGGAACGTAAAGCTGCCACATCTCCGCGTAAAATACCGGCTTCTCGCGCTTGACGTCCCGGCGGCGCGGCTCCCAGGAAACGGACGCCTCCGCCGGTGACAACACAAGGGCGGCCACCGTGTTGGAGCCGGGATGCTCGCAATGAATCGAGACGGCCTGCGGCGACAACACATCGACATCGAGATCGGCGACCGTAAGATTCACTTGGTTGATCAAGCCGTAAGGCACGGGGACCGCGAAACCGCTGCCGGTCTTCTGGTTCGTCACCGGCGTCTGGTATTGCACCTCTATGTCGAACGCGCCATCGGCCCGCGCGACCAGTTGTTGCGAGTATCTCGAGCCGACCGGCCCCGCCGCCAAATCCAGCATTCGCGCCGGATACGTGACATGCGTCAAAACCGCCGGCTCCGCCAAAAGAGGCAGGACCTGTCCCCGGACGGCTTGCCAGTGGATTTTGGCGGTGGCCAGCGCGAAAGTGTCTTCGACGCGGATGGTCTGTGTTACCGAATCAGGCAGCATCGCCGGTTCAGCCGCCCGCGTGATCGCGGCTCCGCCACTGAGCCACAGGAGGCCGCCGACAATCAGGGCCGTGGCCGCGGGCGCGGCGCCGCTTTCCCCGGACGCAGCCGCCGGTTCCGGGCGGGGCGGCAAGCGCCAGAGATTGGCCAGCACGGGCAGAGCAACATTCCAGAGGAGGAAAACAAACAGGAGCCAGAAGAAAAGAGGCGCGCCGTTGGGGAATCTCAGCGCCGCCCAGGCCAGGAGCATCCAACCAGCCACCGAGCTTGCTGCTGGCAGCCGCGAACGGCCCGCCAGCCAGAGAGCCAGCGCGGCCAGCGCGGGCCAACCGCAAGCCAGAAGCGTCCAGCCGGTTGTTTCGTCCGCGACGTTCGACACCGCCACGCTCAAAGCTGAACCCGCCTGTTGCACCGGCGCGAGAAACGTCATGCCCGCGGGCACGGTCGCGGTCGCCGTCCGCGCCAGGTTCCCCAGTTGCACGACGCACACCGAGGCCAGCGCGAACGCCACAAAAACCGCCGCCGCTCCGCCCCGGTAAATTCCCGCGCGCGCCGTCCAGCGCCAGACTGCCGCAGCGCCCGCCGCCAATCCCACCACCGCGAACAGCCACGTCAAGGCGCGGCCTGAATCCTTCCCCGTCAACAGCCGGGCCACTTGCGCGAAGCCGGAAACGTCCGGCGCGCCGCCCACTGGCATGACAGAGCCGGACTCATAAACGAGCCTCTGGCCCGCATCCGGCTCGACTTTCCATTCCGCCAGCATGACGGGGGCGCCGGCGGTGGGAGCGGCGACGCGGATATGTTTTGGGTCGGCGGATTGGGCGGCCAGTTTCACGTCCAGTTCCAGCACGGCGTTTGGATCGCTGCTTTGCGGCAGCGGGATGAGGCTGTCTTTGCCGTCCTGCACGGGAACGACGGCGGCGCCGTTGATGGTCGCGGACCACAATTGCGCGCCGTCGGGCAGGGTCAGGCGGAAATGGGGGTTGCCGCGGCTTTTGATGAAGTAACGAATGCTTGTGAGGACCTGCCCCTCCTTGGAAACGCGGGTGTCAAGCGAAGCGCGGTCCACGATCTGGTTGAGCGAGTCCCCCTGCGCCAGCGGGCTGAGGGAGAGTTTCAAATCGAAGGGACGCGACGCGTAGCGGTAGGCGGCCAGGACGGGGGCGTCGGAGAAAAGGCGGTATTCGGGGGGCACTTCCGCCGGCTCCAACGCAAGCAGGTTGGGAGAAACGTCGGCCCGCTTGATCTCAAATTGATTGGCGCTGGTGACCAGCGTGTAGCCTTCCTCGTTTTGGACATCCAGCGGGCGCGCCCCGGTGAAGGCCAGGGTCTCCCCTTGCGGCTTGAAGGGGCGCTCGTAAGTGGCCAGAAGCGTGTAAGCGCCGGTAATGGGCGTGTGCAATTGCACCACGTAGCCGTCGTTGGTCTTTTGCGGATTGCCGAGGTCTTTTCCGCTGAATTCCACGTTGTAATACTCATCTGACAATTCAATCCTGAAGGCCGACACCGGCGCGCCCGACACGACGTAGTTGATGACGCTGCTCCCGAAGGCGATGCCTTCGCCGATGGAGAAAAGGTGCAGCGCGCTCGCCTGGATGGTTTGCGGCAGCCGTTCGACGCGCATGGCCCCTTCCCACGCGGATTCGCTCAAGCGGAACGCCGCCTGGATTCCCTCCAGTTTTCCCGGGTAAAACGCCGTCCCAATTTCCGTCAGCGCCTTGGTCTCCTCCGGCGTGACGCGAAAGCCGGGGTCCGCCGCCACGCCGACGTAACCGCGCACGGACTTGGCCTGGGCGACCTCCAGGCGGGGCAAAACCCAATGGGTTCCGGCCAGGCCCTGGTTGTGCTCCAAGCGGAGCTGGACCACTTGCCGTCCGGAGATCGGCTGGCTGTAGGCCAGTCGCAACTCGGCGTTCGACGCTCCCGGCGGTTCGGTCAGCGCGTAGTCCAATCCCGCCGGATTGAGCCGGACGACCGCGAAGCCTCGGGGCACGTAAATCAATAATTCGCGCAGCGGCGCCTCGCGAATGTCCAGCTCCAGATCGGCGTCCAGCGCCAGATCATTTTCGCCCACCCGATAGGCCAGCAATTCCGACACGGTCAATTCGGGCAGGATTTGGTCCGCCTGGATGCGGAGCGCGAAATCAGCGCCGGCGAAACGGTAGGCGAAGCGCTGGTTGCCCTCGGGCCGGAACGCCGCCCGCGTGGCGTCGCTTTCGGGAAATTGCTCCGGCGAAATTTGCGACGTGCCGGTAGCCTTGACAACCTCCAGGCGCACCGCTCCCTCATTGGCCAGCCGGATGTAACCGGCGAACCGCGTGGCGTTTTCCGGGCGCAATTGCAACAGGTCGGCGGTTTGCGGGAACGCGTCCAGCGGCGTCTGCGCCTGCGCCAGCACGGTGAATTCGTCCTTTTGCGGCTGGTTCAACTGGATGACCAGGCGGCGGTCGGTGGAATCAGGCACCGGTTCGACGTTCCACGCCAGCACCTGGTCGCCTTGCCCGCCCATCACCTGCACCCGCGTCACTTCCCCCGCCCCGTGCAATCGCAACGACACCCGGCTCATCTCGCCTTGCATCACCTTGTAATTGAGCAGCGCCACCTGCCGCATCAGCCCCGGGCTGACGCAAACTTGCGCGAGCATCCCCGCTGAAAAGAATAATTTCCCCTCCGTTTCGGGCCGGACTTCCTTCCACGAAAACTTGACCGCGCCGTCCGCCGGCAGGTAGCTCAGGAAGTCGCCCTCCTTGCGGTCAGGCCGGGCCGCGCCGGCGAACTGGAATTGGGTGTCGGCGGCCAATCCGCGCAGGACGATCGGTTCCAAAACGCTGGGCGCGACATGGAACTCCACGTTGTTCCAGCCCGCGGTCTGGCGCACTTTGACGCTGAATTTGACTTGGACGGGGAATTCGCCGCTGTGGTCGAAAACGACGGAAAACTGGTTTTGTCCGGCGCGGACGTGTTCCCTGGGATGCGACTCAAACGCGGTCAGCGCCACCGGGCCGGAAATCAAGTCGAGCGAGCCGCCGCGCGGATTCTCCACGCGCGCCGTGGCGGTGAGGGTGAAGGCCGCGCCCTCGCCGCTGAGATCGCCGGCCAGCTTGAAATCCTTGAGCGTGACCGGCGGCTCAGGCAAGACCGCCGGCTTCTCGGCATAGGCCGTCGCGGCAAGGAACAAGGCGCAGAAAATGGCGGTTCGGGGGATTGGAGCGTTCATAATGTACTCGCATTTTTGACAAAGTGGACAGGGTGGACGGAGTGGACAGAGTGGACGGGATGAAAAGGGGGATTCTCTTTTCTAAACCCATTCTGAATCCTGTCAATCCTGTTAATCCTGTCAAAACTCATTTTAACCTTGTTCGTTCATTTTCCTGAAATGCTTTTGGCTTGGCGGATCATCCATTCCAGCCGGGCGGGGCGGGCGTCGGCGCCGTAGGTCTGCGGCACGCCGCTCAGATAAACCAGCAACCGGTCCGGCGTGACGTCCGCGGCATACGGGCTGGCCGCCAGCCATTCGGAAAACGCGGCGGCGGTCGCCGCCAAACGCATGGCGGAACTGGCTTGGTCAAGCGCCACGGCAGTGCCGGTGTACGGCACCGTCCATTCGTGCTCCTGGTAATCGCTCGTGCCGGGGACCCGGAACCGCACATGGACCGTGCAAAGCGGGCCGTCTCCCGCCGGGTTGATTTCCACCGTGTAAAGGCCGTTGCCCGATTCCGCCGCGCCGATCTGGGCCGCGGTCACGCTGTTGTCGCGGAATTGTTCCTTGGTGAGTTGATATTTGGCGTAACCGATCTGACGATACGCCGTCACGCGATTGGGGTTGAACTCGACTTGCACCTTCACGTCGGCCGCCGCGACACGGAGGGCGCCGGCCAGTTTTCCGGCGAACTCCGTGGCGGCCTCCTCCGGCGTGTTGATAAATCCATAACGCCCATTGCCGGCCCGCGACAGCGTCTCGAGCAGATCATCGTTGTAGCCGTCCCAGCCGACGCCGAAGCAATCCAGCGAGATGCCCTGCTTGCGGTTGGCTTCGACTTTCTGCTTGAGCGCCTCCGGCTCGACGTTGCCCAGATTGGCCGCGCCGTCCGTCAGGAGCACCACGCGGTTCTCGCCGTCGGCGAGGTAATGGCGCAAGGCGGTTTCGTATGCCAGCCGCATGGCTTCTTCCAGATTGGTGCCCCCTTCGGGAGTGAGGCCGCGCAAATCGGTGGCGACGCCGCCCGCCTTGTCTCCAGGCACGCCGTCCACCCACAAACGGGCCGTGCGGGCGAAAACGACGACGCTGAGGGTGTCCCGCGGCTGCAACTGGGAAGCGAGCACATTGAGGGCCTGGGCGATGATTTCCACGCGGTCGGCGCGCTCCATCGAGCCGGATTTGTCAAGCAGAAGAACAAGGTTGAGCCGCCGCCCGGCCTCGCGGCCTTGCGCTGCGGTCCGGATTGAGAAGCGGAGCAGGTCGCGGTTGTGGGCGAACGGGTCGCCGGCGCGTTCCCAGGCAAAGCCGATGGGAGCGCCGGGCGCCGGTTCGGGATCGCGATAATCGAAGGCGTTGATGAATTCCTCGCTTCTCATGCTGGCGGCTTCGGGCATCGCGCCATTTTGCAGGCTCGCCGCCGCCAGCTTGAAGGCGACGTCGCTGACGTTGAGGGAGAAGGTGGTGAAGGCGTTGTCGCGCGTCTGCACTTCCGGCTGCGGAACCGGAGCGGGTTGAGCAGGGCGAGGCGTCGGGGCGTCGTTTAACTGGCCAAGAGTGCGGAACGCCAGGGTTACGACGGCTGCGGGGGGCTGTTGTGTGGCGGGAGAAGCTGGCTCGGTCTTTGGCGGTTGGGCGGTTAGCCTATCACGCAGAGACTTCGTGACAACCATCTCCTGGGCATCCTGCGCGGGCGCCTCTTTGTCCTTGAAACTATTGGCGGCCTCGGCGAGACGCACCACTTGGGGCGGCGGCGTTGCGACTATCGCTCCGCTGACAGTTCCCCCGGTATCCCTGCGTCCCCCGGCAAATCCACCACCACCCCCACCGCCAATCCCGGAAGCCGATGCAGCGTCCGATGCGGCGGAGGAGAACGTTGCTGGATTAGCCGCTGTCACGCTCTGATCCATGCGCCCACCCGCGAACTGGAAAGAAGGGCGGGCGGCAGACGCCGGCGCAACGGCCGCTGAGGCAGCGACAGCGCCGCGACCATTGACTTCAGAAACCGTTTCACGGGCACGTTCCATCTGGCCGGTTGGAGCCGCGCCCGGCGCTTCAATTCCGTTGTGCAGCGTGACTTCGACCCCGGCCTTCTCAGCGGGAGCATTGTTGACCGCCCTGTTATCGGCGTTGGCGAGAGGCCGATTCTCCGATAGTTGCTGAGAAATTGCGGCGGCTGCACTGGAAGTTCCGACGACAAGGAAAACTGAATTCGCAGCCGTGCTGGGCGCAGCGGCGTTAGCATTGGCCGTCGAGCGTGAGCCTAAGGCCGCGGTCGCCGTGCTCTGCGATGATCTACTCGTGTTGCTGGCAAGAAGGGCCATCAAAGTCTCCTGCACACTGGCAGGGTCCGCGCTGTCAAGGTCAGTCACTGGTGCTGAGATCGAAATCTTGGGCGGCTCGAGTTTACCAATCTCCTGGCGTTTACCATCGCCGCCACTTCGGTCGGCCAACCGGATGTTCCCGTCATTGCGGAAATTGTCGGCATGCGCAAGCTGGCCTTGCTCCTGTTCGCCGCTCTGGGGAAGCACAATCGAGTTTGGCGGGAGTGGGGCAACAACAACAATCGGTGTCCCGGCGGATGGCACGGGCGCGGCTTGGGGTGGAGCGGGCGTCTTCTTATACAGTTGGCCCGCCAGCGGTATGTCCCCTAATAGAGGCACGGCTTGCGCAGTAGAGGATTGTTCGGCAGACGTTGCAGGAAGGGAAATGACCACGGTTGGCGCGGATGACACGGATGGAGCCGGTGCTGGAGAGGCCGACGCCGGGACGGGCTTGTTGAGAGCCGCGTAATAGTTCTCCGCGCCGGGCAGAGTGATAATCGTCTCTTTTCCCCATTTTCCCTTCACCTTCGCTACTGGGGGCTGCCCCACGGCTCCGAGGAAATAGGTTTCGTCCGGACCACCTGGAAGTTCGCCCCCGAATCCTCTTTCAAAGTAAGGGCGGAGATTCTCGGAGGTTGGCACGTCAGTGGAAGACTTACGTTGTTCCAAAGCCCACTGTTGCTTGGAGCTGTCGAGCAACCGCAGATTGTTGATTATGGCGTTTTGATACGAGGTCGTTCGGGCCTTGACAAAGTTCGGCACGCTGATAGCCGCCAAGAGCGCAATCGCCGCCGCCGCGGCCAGCGGAACCAGCCATGAAATCTTCCGGCGCGGCGGCTTCGCGAACTCCTTGGGGGCGATGGTCTTGAAATGGGCCAGCAGTTTCTCTCGACGCTCAGAACTGAGCTTGAGGGGCGCGGGCTGGACGGCAGTCTCGCCGACGGGTGTGGCGACGGATTCGCGCACGAGGTCAAGGGTCAGGCTGAGCCGGTCCCGCAACCGGGCCAGATCGGCGTCTTTGGCGATGACTTCGCGCAGGGCGGCGGCTTCTTGGGCGCTTAATTCGCCCAGCAACAGGGCCGTGACCCTGGCCTCAAGTTCGGCGCGCAGATTGGGCGGTGAATCGGGGATCATGGCACAACTCCATTCCTGGCCAGTTCCTCGGCCACGGTTTTGAGGGCGTGATGCAGGATGTAGCCGACGTTGCCGGCCTTGAGGCCGGTGCGCTGGCCGATTTCCTTGTAGGAAAGCTCTTCATTGAACTTGAGCCGGATCAATTCGCGGCTGCGGTCGTCGAGCGTTCCGAGGCTCAATCGCACCAGGCCGATTCTTTCGGAGCGGACGATTTGTTCGTCGGGCAGCGGCTGGGGATCTGGGGGATCAAGGGCCGGGGCCGTGTTGTCGCCGGTTTTGACTTCGAGGGCGACGACTTTGGCGGCCTGGCGGCGGTGGTTCAAGGCGAGGTTATGCACGGTTCGGTAGAGCCAGCGCCGGGGTTCGCGCACCTCTTTGAACTGAGCCTGCAATTTCATAAACGCTTCCTGAACCGTATCTTCCGCCGCGCCCAATTCGCCAGCCAGGCGCAGGGCATAATTCAATAGGGGCGACTCCAGAGCCGCGAACAGCTCTTCAATCGTTTCGCATCCGGGCGTTACTTTCGCTTGGTCTGGTTGCATTACAGCCATGCTGGGCGAATTCCGCTGATCATCGGATCAGGCGGCAAGCCCCGTGTCCTTTGGGTCTTGAGCCGACACCATATTCACATGGTAAGACACCCTGCGCGGCACTTTCTTAGAAGAAAAGGGGAACTTTCTGAGATGCGTGCCTGCCGAGTCCGTCCAAAGACCTGCGGAAGAACAAGTTCGGGAAGACAAAACGCAAAGGGCATAAGACGCGAAGACGTTGGAAAAAATTATAATCCTCTCAACTACTTCACCGCCGAAGCATTTCACTCTTTTCGGCGCATCTCTGTTTTGGGAAAGACTTGAGCGATTGAAGCGATTCAGATTTTGCCTTGCCGCGGGTGGGCGCGGTCTTATTGTTTGGGTGTGATTTCTCGCGCGGAAATTATGGATCGTTTGCTGAATCCGGGAATCATTCCTGTGATTCGCGCCGACGATGCGGCGCATGTGCCGCCGGTTTGCGAGGCGCTGGTGGCCGGCGGCGTCACCGCCCTGGAGATCACCATGACCACTCCCAACGCGCTGGATTGCATCCGCCAGGCCTCCCGCCAGTTCGCCTCGCGGGCCATCACCGGCGCAGGCTCGGTCACCTCCGCCGAGATGTGCCGCGCCACGATTGAAGCCGGGGCCGCATTCGTCGTCACGCCCATCATGCGGCCGGAGATCGCCCAAGTGGCCAAGGCTGCCGGCCGCGTCGTTGTGCTTGGCGCGTTCACTCCCACGGAGGCGCAACTGGCTTGGGAAGCGGGTGCGGATTTTGTGAAGATCTTTCCGGTTATAAGCCCCGGATACATCAAAGCGTTGCGCGGGCCGTTGCCGCACTTGAAAATCATCCCGACCAGCGGCGTCACCCTTGAAACAGCGCCGGAATTTCTGGCAATGGGTTGCGTCGCGCTGGGTGTCGGATCGAACCTGGTCTCGCCCAAACTGCTGCGTCAGCAGAACTGGGCGGAAATAACCCGCCTGGCCAAAGAGTTCGTCGCGGTCGTTCGCAAGTTTAAGGCAGCAGAATGATCTTGCCCAGGGCGCCGGGTTCCAGGATGAGTTCATGGGCGCGCGCGGCCTGGGCGAGCGGCAATTCGAGTCGGATGACGGGCTTGAGCGTGCCATTCTCCAATCCGGCCCGCAACGCGGCGTGGATGCTCGCTTTGTCCGCGTCGCTGGCGTTGGCCAGGAGCATGGCCCGAATGTCCGCGTCGCGAGTCATGGCGTCGCGCGGCGCGATCTCCACCTTGCCCCGGCAGCCAATGACAATCACGCGGCCGTTCCGGGCCAGGACCCCCAAGTCTTTGCCGAGGTTTGCGTTCGCAAGCATTTCCAGGATGATGTCCACCCCGCGGTTTTCCGTCAGTTTCATCAGGTCGGCCAGATAATCGGGCCGCCGATGGTTCAAGACATGGCCCGCGCCCAGCGAGCGCGCCAGTTGTTCCCCCTTCTCCGAACCGGCGGTGCCGATGACGCTCAAGCCGGCGGCGCGGGCCAGTTGAATGGCGGCTGTGCCGACACCGCCGCTGGCGCCGTGAATGAGCACCGTTTCCCCCGGCACGGCGCGCGCCCTTTGAAACAAGGCCCGGTAGGCGGTGGCGAAGGGGATGTTCAACGCCGCCCCCTCCGCGAACGAAATCTTCTCCGGTAGCAGATGGACATCGACGGCCTCGCAGATGGCGACGGTGGAGTAGGTTCCGGTGACGCTCCCACTGGTATAGACGCGGGCGCCGGGTTTGAGATGGCGCACCAGTGCGCCCAGCGCCGCCACTTCTCCGGCCGCGTCGGTCCCGGGGGTGTAAGGGAGCGGCAGGTTGGGGTTCGAGCCGGAGCGAAGATAGGTTTCGACGGGATTGATGCCGATGGCGCGGATATGAACGAGCACCTGGGTTGGGCCGGGGCTGGGTTCGGGCACGTTTTTGAGTTGCATGACCTCCGGCCCGCCGAATTGCTGAACGCGAATCGCTTTCATAAACGACGCAAAGGCTAGAAGCTTAAGGCTCGCGGCTAAAGGCTAAAATCAATCGTTGGCCCCTATGAATTCCGCGTGGAGCCGCGCATACACGCCCGCGCTGCCCAGCAGGCTCCGGTGCGTGCCGCGTTCGACGATCCGCCCGTGCTCCATCACCAACACCATGTCCGCCTGCCGCATCGTGCTCAACCGGTGCGCGACCACAAACGCCGTCCGGCCCCGCAGCAAAACCTCCAACGCCCGCTGCAGCCGCCTTTCCGTCAGCGTGTCAATCGCGCTGGTCGCTTCATCCAGCACGACAATTCGCGGATCGGCCAGCAGGGCGCGGGCGAAGCAGACCACTTGCCGCTGCCCCAGTGACAACGCGGCGCTTTTCTCGCCCACCTCATGCCCCAGGCCGCCGGGCAGCGTCTCGATCATGTCCAGACAATCCAGCGCCCGCAATGTCCGCCGCACGTCCTGTTCCGTCGCCTCGGGCCGGGCGAAGCGGATGTTCTCCAGGATCGAGCCGGAGAAGAGAAAATTGTTCTGTTGCACGCTGCCCATTTGCGCGTGGAGCGACTGGCTGGTGACATCCAGGAGGTCGATCCCGTCGATGCGGACGGTCCCGCGCGAGGGCAGATAGAGTTTTTGCAACAGGGCGGCGACGGTGGTTTTGCCGCTGCCGGTGTGGCCGACCAGGGCCACCGTCTGGCCCGGCTCGACCGAAAAGGAAACGTCCAACAACACAGGCCGGTCCGGCACGTAATGGAAATAAACCGACTCGAAGGCGACGGCGCCGCGCACCGGGGGCAGCGGCTTGGCGGCGGGAGCATCGCGCCATTCCGGCTCCTGGTCGAGCAGGCGGAAGAGGCGCTCGGCGCCGGCCATGGCGGTGAGCGCCTGGTTATAGCGGTCGCCAATGACCTGGACGGGCTCGAAGAAGAGATTGGCCAGAAAGAAAAACATCACCAGGTCCCCGACTTCCACGTGCGCCCAGCCGTGCCAGCGCAGCGCGCCGTAGCCGCCCAACAGGGCCATCACGCCAAGAAACAACTGGCTCTTCATCTGCAACAACGGCACGAAAACCGCCGAGGCCCGCGCCACCCCCACGTTGTTGCCGCCATGCACGTCGAGCAATTTGCGGAAAAACCCCGCGTTGATCTCCTGCCGCACGAAGGCCTGCGTCTCCCGGATGCCGCCGACTGATTCCGCCAGTGTCGAACTGAGCCGGCTCCAGGATTCCTGCACTTTGCGCAGGCGCGCGCTCATTTCGCGCCGGTAATGTTCGTTGATGAACCAGATGATCGGAACCAGCAGGAGCATGATTGCCAATAATTTCCAATCATACCACGCCATCAGCGCCGCCGACCCCGCCATCTGGCACGCCTGCACTGTCAATACGAACGTCACGTCCTGCACTCCCACCCGGATGCTGTCTATGTCCGAGGTCATCCGGCTGATGATGCGCCCGAATTTGGTCTGGTTGAAAAACGACATCGGCAGGGTGGCCAGCTTGCGGAAAAGGTCCGAGCGCATGTCATGCACCACCGCCTCGCCCATTTCCAGCGCGAAACGCTGGCGGTAATAAAGCGTGGCCACCATCACCAGCGTCAACACCAGGTAACCGCCCGCGTAGAACTGGATGCCGCGCCAGTCCTTCCCCGCTATCGGGCCGTTAATGGTCCGGCCAATCATCCAGGCCAGCGCCGGCAGTTGCACTCCGCGCGCAAACGTCAGAAAAAACAGCCAGTTCCGCTTCGCCGCGTGAGGCCGCGTGTAGCTGAATACCCGCCGCACCAGCGACCATCGCAGCGGCGCCTGATCCGCCTCCCGGTCGTCCTGCGGATGAAAATAGGTGATCGCTTCCCGGTCATGGTCCAACGCGGACAGGGGCGGTGGCGGCCCGGCGGCGGGCGCGGCGGGCAGGCTCATGCCGCCCTCCCTTCCGTGTCGGCCAGGTCCATCAATTGCAGCAGCGCCGTCTGGTGGTACGGACCGGGAACGCGGGCCAATTGCTCGTGCGTGCCCGTCTGCGCCAGCCGCCCATTCTCCAGCACCAGGATTACGTCCGCCCGCCGCAGCAGGCTCAGGCGGCTGGAGACCACAAAAGCCGTCCGCCCCTCCATCGCCGCGCGCAAGGCGGTGATAATTTCGTTCTCGGTCTTGGAATCCACCGATGCGGTCGGGTCGTCAAGAATCAGGACGGGCGGCTCAGGCAGCAAGGCGCGGGCAATTGAAAGGCGCTGGCGCTGGCCGCCGGATAGGTCCACGCCCGATTCGCCCAGGACGGTGCCATAGCCTCGCGGCAGGGCGCTGATGAATTCATGGGCGCAGGCAATGCGCGCCGCCCGCTCGATTTGCTCGTGGGTGGCGTGCGGGCTGCCAAAGGCGATGTTCGCGCTGACGGTGTTGGAAAAGAGAAAACTCTCCTGGTACACAAACCCGATTTGCCGCCGATACGCATCCAGGTCCAGGTCCCGCAAATCCCTGCCATCGGCCAGGATGCGGCCCCGTTGCGGATCGTAGAAGCGCGGAATCAATCCGAGCAACGAGCTTTTGCCCGCGCCGGTCATGCCGAAGATGCCGACGATTTGCCCCGGCCGGGTTTCGAAGGAAACGCCGCGCAGGACCGGCTCCTGGGCGCTGTATCCAAAGGTGACATTGTCAAATATAATCCGGCCCGTCAGCGCACCGGGCGCGACGGCCCCGCGCCGGGTTTCCACCCCCAGCGGCATGTCCAGCACTTCAAAGACGCGCCGGGCCGCCGCCAGGCTTTGCTGGACGGAATTGGCGATGGTGGTGATGTTGGCCACCTGGCCGTTGAACTGTTGCAGCAAGCCCGCGAAAACCACCAGGCCCGCCCCCAGCGCAATCTGATCCTGAACGTACAACCAGCCGCCGTAACTGAACAGGATCACCAGGCTCAGTTGCGAGAGCAACTGCGTCGCCAGCGTGAATACCGACAGGTCGCGGAAGATGAGCCGTTGCTGCGACGAGACCAGCCCGTTGGCCTCTTCAAAACGCCGGATTTCATGCGGCTCGGCCGCGAAGCCCTTGATCGTTTGCATTCCGCGGATGCTTTCGGTGAACAGTTGCACCAGGTTGTCGGACAGCTCGCGGTTGCACAAATACGCCGGGCGCAGCCGCCCCGAATAATAGTGCGAAACCCACCAGAGCGGCACCGCGACGGACAGGCAGGCCAGCGTCAGCGGCGGGTGAATCCGCCACATGAAAACCCCGTAAGCAACCAAAGTCAGGATCATGTTCAGCCCCTGCAACAGGACGCCATCGACAAAGAGCCGGGTGTTCTGCACGTCGCCGGTGACGCGATTGAAGATGGAACTGGAGCCATGCACATCGAAGAAGCGGAAACTGAGCCGTTGCAACCGCGCATAAAGCCGGTCGCGCAGATCGGGGACAATCTCACCCTGCGTCAGCCGGGCGGTGGTCAGATTGTAGGCGTAAGTCAGCACGGCCCGCAACAGCGCCTGCGCGACGATGGCCGCGGAAAGGGCGACGACTATTTGCAAGGGCGTCCACCCGGCGGGCGGCGTCCAGCCCAACGGGTATTGCGGCGGCCGTTGCGAGGCATCCAGCGCGTGGCGGATGACATCGATGACGACGCCCAACAACTGCAAACCAATCAGCCCGAGCAGGAGCAAGACCACGCTCAGGCCCAGGGAAAGCAGGAAATCCGCCCGATATTGCCACGCCAGGCCAGTCAGCCGCCGCACGAGTTCCCCGGTGGGGTACTCGCGGCTGGATTTGATGCTGGGCGCTGGCGCAGGCATTGGACCGTTGCGATGTTCGGCTGTGGCGCGGCCTCTCTGCCGCCCGCAGTCACAATCTTTGTTGCCGCCGGAAAGTCAAAGGCAATTTGCGGCTAAGACACGGCGCAGGGCGCAGATCTGTTCTTGTGATTGGCTCGCCCTCATCGTTCTCCCCCAGAAGAAGAACAGGTTCAAAAAGGCTTCGTGAATTGGCCGTGCCGGAGAGGGTTGAACCGGCAAATAATCGTGTGCGGCGAGGCGTTGGCGTGGTAAAGTGGAGATTGGCTGGTATGATGTTATGAAGCCGCGTTCCTTTTTTTATGCGCTGCTGCTCACGCTTGCGTGGGTCGCGTGCGCGGTTCTCGCTGTTCTGTTCCCAGGCAACGAGCACCTGAACCAGGTGCCGATCTGTGCGCCGGGCGACTTGGTTCTCCGGTGTCTGCCTTGGACTCGTAGTCTCAGCTACGGCAGCATTTCACAATACACCGTTCCTGCAGGGGTTGGTGTGGTGATGGTCTTCATTCTGGCCGTGGGGATGGACTGGCTGCGGGTTCGCAGGGAGGTTTGGAAGAGGGCCGTCTTGGCGGTGGCGATTTGCTTCGTAACTCCCTGGCTGTATGGCTTTGTGCATGATACGCGGGCCGGGGAGTCCTTCGCATCTACCGCACACCATTGGCGCCTTGATGAGCCTGACCGTCTCATTGCTTACCCGCTCTTTTGCCTGAGCAGTGGCTTGTTGTTGGGATCCATTGTCGCCTTTTTCTACGGGGGAATTGAACGCCTGCTCAAGAGGGCCTGCAAGGACGGTCCCGTGAATGGAAGCCAGCCCATTCCCTCAGAGATAAATCGAGCGTCATCAGCATCGTGTTCTGCGGGCAAAAAAGCATTCGGCATTGGGCGTTGACTGGGAGAGGGCAGGGGGGCTAAAATCCCTCCCATGAACAGACGCTTATGCCGGGGGAACGAACTCGATGAGCGCAGCAGTCCGGCGTTTGAACGGGCCCGCCGCGAAGATGCCAGCGCCATTTGCGGCGCTCCAGTGCTGAAGAATGCTGTCGAGACAAACAAATGTTGAATGTGTAACTACGTCCCCAACGATCCCATTGTCCTTTGTTCAAATGTTAAATGTTTAAGTACGACCCCAATGGTCTTATTTAACACGACCGCCCGACAAGCGGGATAAATGGCTTACAAAGCGGGCGTGACGATTCACGCCACGGGCGCCGCCCGGTGCAGGAACGGGCCGCGCCAACAGCCTTTCAAAGAACAAGCCTGCTTATGAA
>Ga0224558_1000383_pt1 | contig 52016 bp, 36 predicted proteins | sample 714S32024metaG_FD_180682 | JGI IMG/M metagenome (GOLD analysis project Ga0224558, IMG submission 180682) | Peat soil microbial communities from Stordalen Mire, Sweden - 717 S3 20-24 | ecosystem: Environmental > Terrestrial > Soil > Wetlands > Peat | place: Sweden: Norrbotten County, Stordalen... | reverse complement strand
CTCGGAAGGCGTAAACAGCAGATCTGCGAGCTGATCGGTAACCAGCCGGTTGATTTCCTCCGGCATAGTGCGGTCGAAGGAGCGCAGTCCAGCCTCGACGTGGCCGACGCGCACTCCGAGCTTGGCGCAGACCAGAGCGGTGGCGACCGTTGAGTTGACGTCGCCATAGACCAGCACGATGTCCGGCTGGCGTTCCAACAGCACTGGCTCGAACCGAGTCATGATTTCGGCCGTCTGCCGCGCGTGCGTCCCAGAGCCAACCGCCAGGTTCACATCCGGAGTCGGGATGCCAAGCTGCTCAAAAAATACGTCCGACATATTCGCATCGTAGTGTTGGCCGGTGTGGATCACGGTCTGGACCACGTGCTTGCGCGTTTTGAGCGCGCTCATCACGGGCGCCACTTTCATGAAATTAGGGCGCGCGCCCACGATGTGAAATACGTTCACAGATTCTCCGATCAACACCAGCCTAGATTTAAATTATCTGAGATTAAATGATCTGAGGAACAATCGCAGGATGGGGGTGGGTGATCCGGGCCAATTCGGCGATTGCGTTCCGCAAGGGGGTGAGTAAAGCTCATGCCGGTCGACCGGGCAATCGAGCCGCTGGTTCTTGATCGCCAAGGTGGAGAATTTGGAGCGGGTGGGACGGAGTCGGTACCGCCGCATCTTGCTCTCAGCGGGACTCGGGCAAGCTGAAATAGTCAGATGAGACTAATTCGTGCTTAACGAGTTCCAAACTAGGTTCGTGCACAGCAGTTTTCGAATTTTCCATCGCCCGGTCAAGGCAGCCTCGCAAGATGGCAGCAGTTTGCCCAACATAGGGCTCTACGAGGCTGCCGCGGGGACTGATTGGAAGCGTGAAGAGTCGAACGCCACCTTGCGCAACCTCTCCCCAGCCACCCAAGTGAGCGTGAAAACCCGCCAGATGACGCTCCGCCAAGAAGAGAGTCAATTCTCCGGGATAGGGCCTGACTTGGTATTGCGCAAGGGCTTCTTCGTAGACATCCGCAATTTTGGCTTGAGGCGTGGCCGCAGCGATATCCGGCAGGAGGCGATTCCGAAGACGGGCCAAACCAAGACGAGCGGACGCTTTGATTCGAGTAATCTCGACGCGCAGTTTTTCCATGAAAAAGGCGAGTTTGCCTGCACCCTCCGCTGCGAAGAGATTCTGGAGGTGAAAATAGGGGTTGAGGATAAAGCGATTGATAAACCTCTGGTGCAACGGGAGCGGCCAGCGCAGGGCACGGATATTGTAAATCTCAATGAGGGCTACGAGGCCCACGGTCTCGCCCGATTCGATGAGTTGCCGTGCCACTTCCAGGGCCAGCGTGCCACCCAGGCAGTACCCGCCTAGCATGTAGGGACCATGCGGTTGAACTTGGCGGATCTCGTCGACATAGCTGCGTGCCACATGTTCGAACCGGCCATCGGCCGGAGAACGCCCATCGAGACCGGCGGATTGCAAACCGAAGACGGGCTGATCGGCACCGAGATGGGCAGCCAAGGAACGATAGAGCAAGACGTTGCCTTCCGCGGCGTGCACGAGAAAAAACGGCGGCCGATCGCCGGATCGATTGATCGCCACGAGCGATCGCCAATCTTCTGCTTTGCTGCCCCGGCTCAGGACCCTCGCCAGCATCCGCGGGGTAGAGGCGTCGTAGAGGGTCGCGAGCGGCGCGCTGCACCCCAACTCGCGCTGGATCATGGCAAACAACTGCGCTGCAGCGATGGAGTGGCCGCCCAAGGCAAAGAAATCATCGTCTGGCCCAACTCCGCGGATACCCAATACGCTCTGCCACAGAGGAAGCAGCGCTCGGAGCAGCGCGGGCTCGGCCATCGTTGTAAATCTCGTGGAGCTTGCCGGCGAATCTGAGAATTGCCGTGGCAGCTCAGACGCCGAAGTCGAAACGGGCGAAAGGAATTCGTGAGCCGCTTCCCGGTTTGAGGTCTGAGCGTAAACAATTTCAGTAGCAGGAGAAGCATCGGCACGCTTGAGTCTGGCAAGATCCAGAACTTCCCGCGAGGGATCTGCCTCCAGGTCCTGAAAGATGGAACCAAGCGTTGCAAGCCATTCACGTATGGTGAGGTCCTCAAAGAGCTTGATGTCGTAGTGGCAGCGAAGCTCCAGGTTCTCTTCCATCTCGACTGCATTCAAATACAACTCGAACGATTCGTAGCCTTTGGGGTTGGCATCGTAGTCGACGATAAAGCCGGATTGCGGCAATTCGTTGGGCTTAAACTTCTTGACGTTGGTGAGGCCAGTCGAGATCGGGGAAATGCCGAGCGCAGGCACGACTGGATGCAGGTCTTCCAATAAACTAACCATCGTGAAGTTGGCATGGTCCAGCGCAGCAAGAAGCTCGCCCTGTACTCTCTCGAGAAAAGCGCTGACGGCTTCGCCTTTGCGCAACTCCACAACGAAGGGGAGAAGATTTACACAGTGTCCGACGAGACCGGGCTGGCCGATGACGGGTTGTTCCGCAGTTGGCAGAGCGATAACAAAACGACGCTGCAGTGAGATGCGAGCGAGAAGGATGGCCAAGGAACTGAGCAGGATGGCGAAGAAGCTGCAGCCCTCGTTTGCTCCTAGCGCTTTGAGGTTTTCGACCACCTGGGCCGGAATGGGGTGATCGAGACGGCGCGCGCTGAATTCACGCCGCGTGCTCCGAAGGTGATCGGTCGGAAGCACGAGCACGGGAAAACCATCTTTGAATTTCGCATGCCAATAGCTGCCCGCCTCCTTGAATTCGTCAGAGCGGTAGCGCTCGGTTACGCTCTGTACGTAATCGACGTAGCTCTTCGCGGGCTCCAGGGATGCGTGTGCACCCGAGATTTCTTCTGAATAGAAAGCGCAAAGATCGTGGATCAGTACATCCAACGACCAACCATCGCAGATGATGTGGTGCGCCGTGAAGATAACCGCCGCGCGATCGGGGCCGAGCAAAACCATTTGGCAGCGGAACAAAGGACCCGCGGGCAGGGGGAACGGTAAGGCGGTCTCATCGGCAATCAGCTTGCGGAGACGCTCCTCTTGCCGGGTTGGCTCGTTGATGGAAGCATGGATCGAAGAAAGATCGGTTACCGGTATCGCGATTTTCTGCGCCGGGGCGATCTTCATCACCCGACCGGTTTCATCGAAGCTGGCGCGAAGAGCATCGTGCCGCCCAACCAGGCGTTCGATGGCGCGCGCCATTTTCTCGATTGAGATGTTGCCGGTAAAACGCACCGTCATGGACTCGTTGTACGAGGCCGACAAACGTTCGGAAAGACGCGAGGAGGCATATATGCCACGCTGCGAAACCGTAGATTCAACTTCAAGTGGGCCGGAAGCCGCCTGAGCAGGGGCCGGTGAGTTGTCTTTCGGCGGTGTGGTGACCAAGGATGTTCCGGTATCGGCAGGGGCGGCCGCAGTTGGATAACTCATGCCAGCCTTTTCGAGAAGGGTAACCAAGCGGGCGATGGTGCGTGCTTGATCGGCAACCACTTCCTCGAGCGTGCTGCTGTTCGTCCGTACGTTCGGTCGGACTTCTGCAGGCGGCGCAGCAGGTGGGGCAGGAACAGGCAGAGAGGCCGGGATGGCAGTGGTTTCCGCAAGAATGTTGGCAGGTAGGGTGGCGTCGAGATGCGCCGCAAGCATGTCAACGTTGGGCCACTGATTCATGAGCTGACTGAAGCTAACCTTGGCGGAGAACTCCTTGCGGATGGCAAAAGCGACCTGCGTCAAGGATAAGGAATCGAATCCCTGCTCCATGAACGTGGCGGACGTGCTGATCTGTGAGCGTTCGTGTCCGGAGACGGGCACGAGCAGGTCAACCAGACACGCAGCGAGGCGGTCTCCTCGAGAAGATGGGCGTGAAGCTAACGAACTTCCTGCGGAAACGCTCGCTAGCGCCGCGGAGGAAGCCGATGGCTCAACGACTGGCTCGACTGGGGGACGAGTGGCCGAGGCGGAACTCGCGGCCTGGAGACTTGGTGCAGCGGGCGCCACTGGCGCAGGGTCCACCCAGAAGCGCTGCCGCTCAAAGGGATAAGTTGGCAAAGGTATGCGCCGGCGCTCTTCGTGGGCATAGAAGGCATCCCAATCAATGGACACGCCATTCTGCCAAAGGGACCCCAGGGCGAAAAGCAGGGTTGCCCACTCGGTGTTGTTCTCAGGCGTATCGGCAAACGTAGGAATGGCTGTGCAGGGGTGGTCGGGCGTGAACTGCTGGCGAGCCAACGAACACAGGGTGGAACGCGGTCCACATTCAAGGAAGAGGTCGTATCCTTGGTCTTTGAGACACTGGATTGCTTTTGAAAACTCCACGGTTGCCCGGGCATGACGGGCCCAATAAGCGGGATCGGTGGTTTCTGCGGCGGTGATGGGGCGTCCTGTGACCGTCGAGACAAAGGACCTAACCGGAGCGCGCAACTGGATTTTGGCGACGGCCTCGCGCAACGGCTCAACCATGGGATCCATCATCGCGGAGTGAAAAGCATGCGAGGTATGCAGGTGGCGGCAGACGATATTTTCCGCTTCGAGTTGCTTCTGGAATTGGGCGACATCCGCTTCCGGCCCCGACACGACACAAAGAGCCGGAGCATTATTGGAAGCGATCTGCAGCGCCGCCGGAAGAATTTTCGCGATCGAATCTGCGCTACTGCTCACCGCCATCATCGAACCACGCGGCAAGTCCTGCATCAAGCGGCCTCGCAGAGCAATGATGCCGAGAGCGTCCGCAAGTTCCCACACGCCAGCGAGCGTGGCGGCGACAAATTCTCCGATGCTGTGTCCTGCCATCATGGCAGGCTCGATGCCCAGGCTCTGCCAGAAACGCGCCAGAGCGTATTCGATCACGAAAATCGAGGGCTGGGTGAAGAACGTGTCCTGCAGGGAGATCTGGGCCGTCTTCTCATCGCCACTTTGAGGATAGAGAAGTTCGCGCAAATCCCTGCCGAGATGCGGCTTGAGGTGTTCGCAACAATCGTCCACGACGGCGCGGAAAAGAGGCTCGTCCCGATAGAGGTTCAGGCCCATGTTGACGTACTGGGTGCCCTGACCGCCGAAGAGAAAGACGACGGCAGGATCCCGGCGTTCACAGCGTTTTCTGCTGCAGCGCAAGGGATTGGGTTGCAGGAGAAGTCTGGCGGCTTCGCTGGAATCGGCGGCGACCACAAAACGCCGCTGGGCCATCTGCTTGCGCCCGGTTTGAAACGTGTAGGCCGTATCCGCAAAAGCTTCCGGCGCGGCACTCGCGAGATGCTCCGCCAGATGCTCTGACAATGCCCGGCTGTAGGCATCGAGGGCTGCCGGACTCTTGGCGGAAATAGGCAAAAGCTGCAGCGGACGCGAAGCGCTTGTGCCCTTCGGCGCGGGCGCCTCTTCCAGGATGGCGTGGACGTTGGTCCCGCCAAAGCCAAACGAGCTGACCGCTGTGCGGCGCACTTCCTCTCCCCGAGGGAAGGGGATGAGCTTGTCGGCGATGAGGAAAGGGCTGCCGGCGAACTCGATCTTGGGATTGGGCGTTTTGAAATGCAGCGTCGGAGGAATTTGCTCGTGATGGAGAACGAGGGCCGCTTTGATGAGGCCCGCAACTCCCGCGGCATTGGTCGGATGCCCAATGTTTCCTTTGATGGAGCCGATATAGCAGAACTGTTTCTTTCTGGTCTTGCTTTCAAAAACTTTCCGCAGCGCTTCGAATTCAATGGGGTCGCCGACCGGAGTGCCCGTGCCGTGCGCCTCGATGTAGCGAATGGTCTCGACGGGAACGTTGGCATTGGACTGGGCCAGGGCAATGGCATCCGCCTGGCCGTCCACGCTCGGGGCCAGGAAGGAAGCAGGGCGCGCACCATTATTGTTCTTGCCGGTACCGCAAATGACGGCATAAATAGTATCGCCATCGGCGAGAGCATCGGCGAGCCGCTTAAGCATGACCACGCCGGCACCGTCACAAAACATGGTTCCGGTGGCGTCCGCATCAAACGGACGGCAGTGGCCATCCTTGGCAAACGTGCCTCCCTCTTGATAGAGGAACCCGCTCTTTTGCGGGACAGTGATGTCAACGCCGCCGGAGAGAGCGATGTCACACTCATAGTCGAGCAGCGAGCGGTACGCCTGGTCCACCGTTAAGAGTGTGGTCGAGCAGGCCGTATTGACGCTGATCGCGGGCCCGCGGAGATCCAGGAGATAGGCGGTCCGAAGCGCGATGTAGTCCTTCTGGTTGCCGTACTCGACGGCGAGCTTACCGGCCATGGCCAACAGATCGGGCTGGGTCAGGAGGTTGGTTGTGTAGTAGTGGTTGTCGCCGATACCCGCAAATACGCCAATGCGCCCTTTGTAGCGCTCCGGGTCGTACCCGGCGTTCTCGAGCGCGTGCTGGGCGAGTTCGAGAAAGACGCGCTGTTGCGGATCCATGACCTTGGCTTCAAGCGGGTTGATACCAAAGAAGGCGGCATCGAAAAGATCCGCCCCTTCGATCAAACCTCGAGCGCGGATGTAGTCCGGATCGTTGCGCAGATGTTCGTCAATGCCGGGGCCCAGTTCTTCGGGTGTAAAAAAGGAAATTGATTCGACGGAATTGCAAAGGTTGCGCCACAGTTGATCAAGATTGGCCGCGCCTGGGAAGCGGCCGGCCATGCCGATCACCGCGACGGCATCGCGTGCACTGCCGTTCCCCTCGTGCGAACCGTGCTGCGGATTGCGCTGATACCGCGCCCGGTTTTCGGCTTCGGCAAGAAAATCGGACTTGGTCTCGCTCTCTTCCAGGAATCGCGAGAGCTTTGCGATCGTGGGGTATTGAAAGACTTTGACCGGGGGAATCTCACGCCCGAAGCGAGTGTGATAGTGACCCACCATGCGGACCGCTGCCAGCGAATTACCGCCTAAATCAAAGAAACTGTCGTCGATGCCAACTTCTTCCAGTTGCAGCAAGTCGCACCAGAGATTTGCCAATTCCTTTTCTGTCGCTGTCCGCGGAGCGATAAAGTCCTGGGCAAGCAGTGGCCGCTTGCCCTCTGGCCGGGGCAGGGCCTTGCGATCGAGTTTGGCATTCGGGGTCAGGGGAAATTTCTCCAAACGCAGGAAGACTGAGGGGATCATGTAGCCCGGCAGCGTGGCTTTGAGGGCCTCTACTAAAGAGGTAGAACTCAAGTCTTCACGGCCCGTGTAGTAGGCGGCCAGGCGTTTATCGCCGGGACGATCCTCTCGAAGAATAACGACGGCCTGTCCGATTCCCTCGATTTTCGAAAGCACGCTCTCGATCTCGCCCAGTTCAATACGAAAGCCGTGGAGCTTCACCTGCTGGTCGAGACGCCCCAGAAATTCAAGAGTGCCGTCGGGGCGGTAGCGGACCTCGTCTCCAGTACGGTAGAGACGTGCATCAGGATCCCCACTGGTGGGATCAATAACGAACTTCTCGGCAGTCAGCTCCGGACGCTTGAAATACCCACGCGCCAAGCCCGCACCGCCAATCCAGAGCTCACCGGGTGTGCCCAGAGAAACCGGCTTGTGGTTCTCATCGAGAACATGGAATTGCGTATTGGCAATGGGCGGACCGAGGGAGATGTGGTCAGCAGAGGTAAGGCGTTCGGTGGAAGACCAAATCGTGGTCTCGGTCGGCCCATACATGTTCCAAAGTTCGCGGCAACGAGGGAGCAATTGACGAGCGAGGTCTGCGGTCAGGGCCTCGCCTCCGCAAAAGATTCGCAGATCGCTCTTCCCTTCCCAGCCGCTCTCGATCAGCATGCGCCAGGTCGTTGGCGTTGCCTGTATGACCGTGACCGCGTGTTGCCGAAGCAATCGTTGCAGTTCGCTTGTGTCCGAAGCCTGTTCGGCCGTGGCAATGACGATCTGGGCGCCGCGCACAAGCGGGAAAAGGAATTCCAGGATTGAGATGTCAAAAGAGGTTGTAGTAACCGCCAAATGTGTATCGGACGCAGCCATCCCAGGCGTTTCCGCCATGGACAAGAGAAAATTGACCAGTGCCCGTCGCGGGATCATGACTCCCTTTGGCTTTCCCGTCGAGCCCGAAGTGTAAATGAGGTAGGCGAGATGTTCAGGGTTGCTGCTTACGGGGAAGTTCGTCTCTGGGGCCTTGGAAAGTGACTCGGTTTCTCGGTCGAGCAGAACAACTCGGGCGGTCGTTTCCGGCAGACTTCCCCGCATAGAAGAATGTGTCAGGAGGAGCGAGACTTCGGAGTCCGCCAACATAAATGCCAAACGGTCTTTCGGAAACTTCGGATCCAGCGGCAGGTAGGTCCCACCGGATTTGAGGATGGCGAGGAAGCTCACAACCGAATCAAACGAACGATCAAGACACACACCAACCAGGCTCTCGGGACCGACTCCTTGCTCTCGAAGGAAATGTGCCAGGCGGTTCGAGCGGGAATTCAGCTCGCGGTAGGAAATCTGTTCCAGGCCCAGGGTTAGGGCGGGAGCATCAGGCGTGCGCTCGACTTGCTCTTCAACGAACTCGTGCGGGCCTCGCCCCAGGGGGTAGTCCCGCCGGTTATCGTAGTTAGGGCAGATCACTCGTGTTCCCATCTTGAGAAATATTTAATGAGCAATTCACGCGCCAATAACAGGCACCATTTAGGGTTCCAGTTATCGTGTAAGCCTTGTGTTCCTAATATGTCAGAAGCAAGCCAGGTTAGTGACGTTGGTAACCGTTTCCACTGGCGGCATCGCGACATCCATCGTACGAGAGAACTACCTAGAAGTGGTAGAAGATTTCATAGGCGCAGACGGAAATTAGCAAGTGCAGGTGTAAGTATAGGTTTCCAGACGAGAAAAAGCGCCCTCGACGGCCACCGTCGCGCGGTAGCCATCTACGACCAGGTCCGCCAGAAACCAGTGTTTGCGAGCTTCGGTGTTTCCTCGGATTTCTTCAAGCTCAGGTTCGAGATCGGGGTGTGTGGTCACGGACAAATCTGCCAGTGGAAAAGAAAGCCCGTCACCGGTGGCCTTCAGAAAGGCTTCCTTACGCGTCCAGCAGGCATAGAAACCCGGAACGCGGAGATGATCCGGCAACGCCGACAGTGCGGAGCGCTCGTGAAAAGAGAAGAACCGCTCTGCCAGAGAGTTGGTGTCGACATCGACACGGATTTTTTCGATGTCAACGCCTAACCGGTGCTTACTCCCGACTGCGATCAATGCCACATTTGCCGCGTGCGATACGTTGAACTGCAGACCGCGTGGATTCTGCTCTTTTGTAATTTGGGGCTTGCCATTGGACAGATATTCGAAACGAATCTCGGTGGCGGGCATTGCAAGGTAGCCCGCAAGCAGCCGCCGAAGCGCAGAACGACAGCGGCTAAAGTGAGTCCGGTCTCTCTCGAAGTGAAATCGGCTGGCGCGTGCGATCTCATCGGGGGAGAGAACGCTGGCCTCGGAGCCTGTTCTCACCCGTTCGTCAAGGCACACCCCCAGACGTCAACGCGTTTGGTTGGAAACGCCGGCATGGAAGGGGCTTGCCACCACAAACCGTCGTGGCCTTGTTTCGGGTCGCTGGAGAGCACGCTGACGTCCTTCATCTTGCCTAGTCCTGGTCAGTAGTCACTGTCGTCATCGGCGTAGCCGGGTATAGCGCGGGAATATTCCGATGGCCCGCTGGCGAATGCTGCATGGTGAAGACAAGCCTCCCATCCTTTTCACTGGCGTATGCAACGCGGGCCCGTTCGCTTCCCACACCTTTGACCCGCCACCCGCCTCCGTCGCAAACCAATTCCATTTGTGATCGTTGTCTCCACCATCGGTCAATTTCGCCGGGTACGGCCACCCATACGTTTTTCTGGGTGCGAAGCCAGGCTAGATGAGCGAGCAGTTGCTTATAAATGCGGATTTCACGGTCTTTCCTGACGTAATCCGGATGCACAATAAAACTGATCAGTCCATTTTGCTTCAGGAGCAGATCAATCTGCCGTTTCCAGAGGTCAATCGAAAAACTCCGCAGATAGTTGAAAAGCGAATAATCTTGCGTAGTGGTGACTGGCAGTTCCAGAATTTTGCCTACAAAGTAGGGCATAACCGTGCAACACCCGCCGCGCTGCGGCTCCAGGTGACCCGAATTAGGAACTGACATGTCGTAGGAGAAATCAAGATCCGAGTACCACTCTTGCCTGCGATACAAGACGGCGGCGCGGAAGCCTGACGCCCCAAAGCGCCGGCCATAGTCGTTTATTTTTGTCGCACGTCTCGCAAACTCACTTCGATCGTGGTACAACCGGCCGTCATGGTTCAAGTCCTGAACATTGACTTCAAAGCCGCGTCTGCAGATCGAATCCAGAAACTTCTGGTTCACCTCATACCTTTCTTCAGGGACGATCTGAAAAGAAGCCGCTATTCCAAACGAGTCGTCGAGGTTCATTAACGATTCGCAGAAATCTCTCCCCGCAGCCGTCTCAACGTCGTGTGTCATGCTCACAGCACTGGACGCGCCATCCGGCCAGAACCAGATGAACGGGATGCTGTCTAGTTGCTGTGAGCGCAGCAACAGTTGCATGGATCCGCGCACAATGCTATCCACAGTATGATCCACTGGCCAGTTGGGAAATGAGATTTTGCTCCAATCACCTAAGTACGCGCGCTGTAAATGCTTGCGGACGGGAATCGGTAGAAAAGGCCTGATGGCGTAATACGCCCGTGCCATGACGCCGTTTCTTGAGCTGGCGAATTGGCGATTTTTGGCATAGCGCTCCAACCGGAGATTTTCTACAACCTCATCTAACTCAAACGGCAAACACACCGAACTAGACGCACAATCCACGTCCTCCCACGCATCACGAAGCTGGTCTCGCGGAGAATCGGCCGGTCTGTGGCCAGCACACCTCCCATAGCCGACAACTCCCCTACCAAAGCGGAAGAAGCCACTATTTTCGGAAAGCCCGTCTTTCACCGCCAAACGAACATAGTGCTCTGGGCAACGAAAATATTCTACAAAAGTTTGGTTCATGGAGTTAGAGCGTCGACCACCGAAGATATCTTCGCTGGCTCCACTACCGGTCAACTTCACAAACTCTGAAGCCTTTGTTTCTTGCGAATCCACTTCAGGTAACTCAAAGGTGGTTAAAGATTTGTTCAGCAAACGGGAGTACCCTTCTAACAAAGCTTTTCGTGAACGATCTAGCCCCACCAGTTCAATCGACCGCTGCAAACCGATCTCGCCCATTCTTTCTCGACGGGCCTGGTCGTCAAGTAGCTCGAGCAGAGCACCTGCAAACATCTTCGGATCTTCCTTCTCCACGTAAACCGCTGCATCGCCGGCAGAGCGACGTGTCTCCAGCAAGTCAAACGAGACAATGGGCCTCTGACAAGCCATGTATTCCATGATCTTAGTCATCGTGGACAATTGGTTCATCCGATCGGGCGGATCGGGAGCCAAACACACATCTGCCGTTGACAAATAGTCAATCAATAGATCATCGGGCACATGTCCTACGAATTGTACGACGGCAGCTACCTTTAGCTCTTCGCTTAGCCTCTGGAGCTCATGCCAGCATTCGCCCTTACCGATCATTACGAACAGTACATCCTGACGTCCGAATGTATGAACAATATGATGTGCGGCTCGTACAACTCGGTCCACACCGTCCTGTTTCCCCATGATCCCCAGGTACACGGCCATGTAAGCAAACTGTCGCTTGAGTTCTGGGCGAGGTATTTTGCGATGAAAGCGGCCAATGTCCACTCCGTTCCGGACGATTACCGACCGTTTATCAGTTATGCCACCGCGCTCACGCGCAATGTCGCGATATGATTGATTCGTTGATATCACCAAATCAGCTCCGCGGTACGATTGCCTTTCTAAGAATAGCAAGGTGCGATAAACACCACCCTGCCGTTCGAATTTCGAGTGATAAAGCTCGGGACACAAGTCGTGCTGATCATAGACAAACTTCTTACCGAAGAGCTTGAAAAGCCGAGCAATGAGAAACATTAAATCGGGCGGGTTTGCGCAATGAACTATGTCCACACCATCGCGAATCCAGACAAGAAGGGACAATGCTCCCAAGCACAACAGTGCCCATGAGTATTCGAGAATGTATCCCAGCTTGTTGCTTGCCTGAAACAGCATCGGGTAGCGATACACCTGGACTCCATCAAACACCTCGAAACTGCTTTGATCACGGTCTTCTCCCTTTGGGCAGATCACATTGACTTTGTACCCAGCCTCCCGCAGTGCTTCAGCCAAGTGTCGCATCCGCCGGTCAAACGGGAACGAGCCGTTCTCGATCAGCATGAGTACGCTGCAGGTTTGTGACTTCACTGTTTCATTCGTTGGCATATATTCCCCCCGATATCCATCAGCATCGGACAAAACTTTTTGTCCTCCTTCGTTTCCACATCGTGGGCCATGATTGCGCAGCTCCAACCACCTTCCAACCAGAACCAAAGAAAGGAAAGTCGCTTTACGCCACATGATGTCAGCGATGCCTTCCGTCGAGCCCTCAGACGCAGCGTTTACCCGGGCTTGGGTTGGTCGGCTCTTCAGCAGCGGAGAGTTCCGCAGCCGCTGGCTTAACCCAACCATGAAATCGGTCGAGTCAATAGTTTCAGTATCAAAACCGGCCGGTAGAATGCCGCCCCGGCCATTGTTCCCAGCGTATTGGTAATCACATCGGTCATACTGGAATCCCGCGTCGGGAGAAGGTGCTGCAATGTCTCAATCGCAAGGCTTATGGTCAGCCCCAGAACAACTACCATAACCCGAGGCCGGGGGATCGGCCGCACCAGCGAAAAGTACGCCGTGAAAAAGAACCCCAGCGGGACGAACCCGGCGACATTCAGGCAAACGTCGGACCAATAGCTCCAACTCATCCAGCCGTCCCACCGGCTGCGAAATTGGTCCCACGCCGGATGCAGGAATGCTGGATGCAATACGAAGTAGCGGGCCGGAATCACAAGATCATGCGCAGAACCCATCCGGTCATGAACGACACTGCCCTTGCGTTCATCGAACAAATACAGCGCCACCGGAGTTTTCTCTTCGTTAATTACGGGACCCTGCCCTTGTGTCCAGCGCTTAAAATGCGTCTCGACCTGTGAAGGTGTCAGTTCAAAATCGTAAACTGCCAGCCCCGTAATCTGCCCCGGCCAGCTATCTTTGATGGTTGAGTTCCCAAGTACAAGTTGACCCGTCAAGTCGCCGTTCACGAGCCCAAATTCAGATGAGACCTTGGCTGGCGTACCGTTGACATACACCGACGTTTTTTCTTCCCCGCCCGTAATCGTCAGGACTACGCGCTTCCCCTTCTCAAATACACGATCCATCTTCAACCAGGGCCGGACCATTGTTCCCTGTGCGTCCACACTGACCCGTTGGATGGCCAGACTCTCGCCAAACTGCCGCAACGCAAACGCGAACTTCGGGTCTGGGGAGCTGTCAAAGGCGAGGATCGTGCCCGAGTGGTCCAACCGCCCCGGTTCCAGCCCAATCTCTAAACTGCACGCCCCGTCCCCGGAAGTCGCACGGAAGGCGCTGGCGCTCGCCGCAATGCCATGGCGCCCAAATCGAAGTCCGTTCTCTCTTGTGAGCCACTCCACATCGTTCTTCGGAGCACAAAACGGCCACAACCCGGCGGTCAGTATTACGCACAGAATGCAAACACAGAGCGCACCCAGAGTCCGTGCGTACACCCGTTCGCCCGGATTATTTCTCATTGGACTTGGAACACTCAACTGCGTCCGTCGGCGCTTTCGCGGGCCGCCACGCCAGTTCATACTTCAACTTGCCCTCAACCTCCCTTGCGAATGCCAGTACCACCGGTTCCGCACGTTCTGCATTTGATTCACCAGTCCCCGTTCCGCTCCACCGTCACCTGGCTTCGTGGTCGTCAGCATTCGAATGGCCTCTCGGAAGCGCAAACCAGAGATGCCCTTATTCTCGCAACTCCGTCAGATTGTCCCGCTATCCTTCATATACCGTCTGCGTGTCGGGTTCCTGATCGTAGTCCGGATGCACAATGACTCTTAACAAGCCGTTTTTCGCCAGGATTCGTCCGATCGACCTCATGTTCAGGGAGTGGAACAGCGTGTAGTCCTGGATCGTGGTCAGGAAGTTCGACGAGCTTGCCAATAAATTAGGCGGTACCGTGCAGGAGCCGCCCCGCTGCGGATCCAGTGCAGGATTTGGGACGACAGGTCAAAGGCGAAATTCAGGCCGTAATACCACTCTGGCCTCCGGTTAGAGTGCAGTCGTCCGGAAGTCCCACGCTCCAACCCTTTCGTTCTCAGGGCGGTCCTGGATATTTCCATGAGGCTGGCTGCGCACTGAGCCGGTGTGCCCACCGGCCCAGGCGATCTTTACTTCTCTAGCTCTTCACGTTCTCCGGTTTGGTGAGTCAGGATCAGTGCACAGTGGCGGTGAGGCCAGCCGGAGCCGGCGGAGCCTGACCGCCCGTCCCATAGCACGTGCCAGCGTTGAACGTCAGCGGGCTCCCAGCCCCATTTGTCCCACCCATTACATTCTCATAGCAGGCTTCAGCGGGAATGGCATTGGCGTGACCTCCTGGCCCGATCCCGCCCGTCACGTCTGGTCCAATGGCAGGATACGGAACCGATCCCCACCATGACGGTTTGTTGTTGAGGTAGAAGGATTCCGGGAGCGTATTCGTGATTCCCGTGGCCCAAGTCGTGTTGCCGGTGATACTGCTGTACTCTCCATGAAAGAACCGCGTGTTGTAAGGGATTATGCTGTCCCAGCCGTTCGCTGGGCCACCCGGATCACTCGAATTGGCATAACCCCATGCCCAGCCCGTTGCCTGAGCACCATAGCTCTTGCTATTTGTGCCGCACTGATCCCCGCTAGGGCAGCCGCCGCTTGGCGTAATGGCGATCACCGTGTCGATTTGGGGCATGGCCGCGCTGGTTCCATCGGTTCCGCAAGTCGTGCCCGGATTCGAGCCATTCCTACAGAGCGAGGCTTGCGCGGACGAGCCAGCCACGTCGCCCACGGAGTTGATTCCCGTGCTTAGAAACCCATAAAGGAAAGCATTTGCCTCTTGGAATAAATAGTATCCCTCACCCACCGTTGGCCAGCCTGCCGTGCAATTCACCGTCCCTCGGCCTGTCAAAGGAGTACAGATCGGGTTCGTGCCTCGTGACCAGTTTCGGAAAGTCGTGTTGGCACTGTTCGATCCCCATCCACTGTCAAGATTGTATGCTCCCCAGACGTTGCCTTCGAATAGATTGAACTGCGTGTGAGCGCCGTGTTCGTCCATATCGGCGTTGATGAAGTTCGTGCTTCCAGAGTCGAAGTCGCCTTGTGAATAGTTGTAGGCAATGACGTTTCCGACCGCGCCCCACTCTATCATTATCGAGGAGTGCAGGCGCTCAAGAATGTTGTTCTGGATCAAAAAGCCGGTTGTCTTGTTGGCGAGATCGATGTCGCCTTCATAGGAGCCAGGCGTATGCACAAAGGAATTAGCGAAGTAGCTATTGACCACATCGCCGTAGTAGGACCAGAAAATGTCTACGTGATCGGCGTCCGCATAATTCCCCTCCACGCCGCTGATCCAGCAGTACGCGCACATATTGATGAGGAAGTTTGAACCCGCCCCGGTGTGGTTGGCGTAGAGCTGGAGATTTGATACTCCCGCATAGCTGGCCGCCATCGTGAACGGTGTGGCCTTGGGCAGCGTAGTTGTCCCGGTTCCGAAATCGAGGTCAGTGCAGGTTCCGTCTGTGACTGACCCGCCGCTGGTCGAAAGCGCCGGGATGCTGCTCGCGCTAGTGCAAGTGTAGGGCGAACCGGGAGTCGCCGTCTGCTGGTAGATATGCCCACCATTGGTAAAGAAGTAGCTGAGCCATTCGGTGTTGTTCGCTGTCCAATTCGGCAGGGTAACTCCAAATGTCGAATACAGTGCCGGGGCGATAGTCAGCGTCGTCCCTGAAACGTTCGTGACTTGAACAATCTGCCCGCGCACCCGAGTCCCGTTGTAGCCGAAGCCGCCGTCGCACCATGTGCAGTTTCCGAAGTCTCCCGCGATGCGCACATACGATGGATTGTTCAGTTCGGTTACGACCAGGTACATGCCAGCCGTGATTCCGCTGCTGCTACTCACGGTGATGCTGGTCGATCCTGCCGTAGACCCGCCGGTAATCAATACATCTTTCGAGATCGACGGACCGCCATTTGCATTCCCACTTCCCAAGGCGATGGGCTGGTAGCCTGCCGTGTTGCTCATTTGAATGATGGTCGAATTCGCCCCGGATCCGCGCAACTCACAGTTGCTGGGGACAACGACCTGGGTATAGATTTTGAACGTCCCTGCCCCAAGCTGCACATAATGATTGGTGCCGCAGGAACCGAGAGCCGTCTGGATCGCTGAAGTATCGTCTCCACCACTCGGCGATAGCGTCGATCCCGACTGTGTCCAGGAAGCGGAAGGGATACCCCCTGGAATGCCCGCGGCGGACCAGTTAATCGCGCACGCGGTCGGAGTGGAACCGGAGCAAGGGCCGGTTCCGACAGAATTCAGGATACCCGACCAGAGCTGCGCAGAGGAACACGCGCAGAGGCAGAGCAAGATAAGCGGAAGTAGAGCCCAACATTTTCGTTTCATCAATTTAAACCGCCCTATGTTACCCACCGTCCGGTGCGAAGAAGCCAACCATCAACCTGCTCTCCTTCTCTACCCGGTGATCGAAATTGGGCGCCTCTGCCAAACACTCTACGTCTTAGGAGGCTTGGGCTCAAGACTCGAAAGTACATCTGCGGGCCCCACTGGGACGATCACTGCTGGTCCTTTGGGCCATGGGCGTCGGAGTGGCAAATAGTCAGCCTGAACTTAGATGCATCCGAAGTGCCGAACAACCGGCCAGATTGGTGGGAAACGCCATTCAGTGAAGATCCATCGCTTCAAAAACCCGAGCGGCCCAGGATAAGGAGGAATCGCGGCACCTGTGGGAATGGCTAGCTCATGTGCTTATACAAACCCGGCCGTAAGACAGACATTGTCTGGCTGACTGGAACAAAGTTGCCGGCCAACGGTGAATGCCAGTTCGTAGCCGATTCTTCCCAGGCAAGGAGTTCTTCGTCCTAGAGTAGTTTGTAAAGTCCCGCGAGCGCACAGAGCATCGTCGCCTGTCCCCAGTGGAGAGTGGGAGTTTTGTTGACCAGCCACGGCGAGTATCGACGATAGTAGAAATAGCCAGTGCGGTCTTGCATGTGTGAGATCGTCCATTGTGCGATCTTTAGCGCCAGTGGCAAGCTCTCGGGATCACGGTCATGGAAGAAAACGAGCGTGTCGATCGCCTGGGAGCTGCACTGGATGTCAAGGGGAAGGGTTTTGTGGTCGTAGTATCTCGGCGTTCCATCCGGAAGAAAGAAGGTCTTCTTCCAATACTCGTAGCCGCTCATCATGTTCTGGTTGAAGCGGTTATCGTCAGTGCTCTGCGTGTAGTACTTGAAGCAGTCCAGAACGTATGCCGTATGAAAGTTGTCGACCCAGTTCAGATTTGCGTTCTCGCCATAGTACCAGGATGAATCGGACCTTTGATGTTGGGCGGTGTACTGAATCGCCTTCTGCGCCAATTCCCGGTAGGACTCGTTGCGAGTCTGCAAATAAGTCCGGGCGAGCAAACTTGCCCCGAGCGTATTGGCATTGTGAACCTGGCTATTCATGCCCGGAACGTAAGTGATGCAAACCCCCTCTCCGTCGGGAAAGGTCTGGAGGTCGCGAAGAATGTGCTCGCATGCGCTAACGGCGACTTGCAGGTAGCGAGCTTCCTGAAAATGATCGTAGCCATCCAGAAAAGCATGCCCGATCAATGAGGTCCACACCACTGTGGGCACCCCCATGGGCAAATAAAAGCTTCGTGCTTGATAGTCGAAATGGTTGCCCCAGCATGCTCCGCTGTAACCCGGTGACTGGTTTTCAATCAACCACTGCAGAGCAAACTCCGCTTTGTCCGCCCATACCTGGTCACCCGTCGTTTCGTGGAGGCGCATGAAGCCTCGCGCTAGAAAGCCCATGCCTTTGCTGGAGTGTTCTTTGGTAATTCCCAACAGAGGACGCAAATTCACAGGAAACCGTCTCACCCCTTGCAGGAGTACGGTACGCAGTAAATTGGTCTCGAACGTAAGTGGACGTACAAATCGAGCGCTGAGGCCGTCGAAAGTGTCATAGCCGCGGTAGTCATTCTCTTCCAGCCAGCGAGAGAGTTGCCCGATGGACTCGTAGATTCTGGCCTTCCAAGCTGCTTTTGCGCCCTGGGCCCCGATCCGTTCACCAACAGATGCCGTCATACTTGCCATTCTTGCTCCTCCCCTCGATGATCCGTACAAAATCCACTAGGAGTTGCCCCTCGCGCAGCCGCCCGGGCACTTCCTTGAAGTCCGGATCCTTGTTGCCGATCACGACGGTCTGAGCATGATTCAAAACGGAGTCAATGTCGCCGACCATCAGTTTGGATATATGCGGAATGTGATTGAGAATGAAATCCCGATTCGCGCCAACCAGACTGGCGAGGTTCACGTTCCTGTCATAGATGCGCAGATCGTAGCCTTTGCCGATGAGGCGCTCGATGATCTCGATCACGGGGCTTTCACGCAGATCGTCCGTTCCCGCTTTGAAGCTGAAGCCCAAAATACCGACTCGCGTATGCCCCTTTTCCATAACGAGTTGGAGGCCCCGGACGATCTGCATTTCGTTGCTCGGCAGAATGGAAGTCAGAATCGGCAACTGTAAATCGTGCATTTTGGCTTGATAGGACAATGCCCGAAGATCTTTGGGCAAACACGAGCCTCCGAACGCAAAACCGGGCAGCAGGTACGCAGAAGAGATGTTGAGCTTGCGATCCTGGCAGAAGATGTTCATCACCGCATGGGCATCGATGCCGAAAGACTTGCACAGATTGCCGATTTCGTTGGCGAAACCGATTTTCAGGGCATGCCAACTGTTGTCGACGTACTTGACCATCTCAGCCGTCTCTAGATCCGTCCTGATCAGCGGCGCCTCGAGTTTTTCGTAAAGCTTGCTCAGCATGTCACCGCTGGCTTTATCCGATTCGCCGATGACCGTCTTCGGCGGCGAGCGGAAGTCTTTCACGGCCGAACCCTCCCGCAGAAATTCGGGGTTGTTACAGACGCCAAAGTCAACTCCGGCCTTTTTTCCGGAGAATTCCTCCAATGTAGGAATCACAATCTTGTGCATCGTACCCGGCAAAATGGTGCTGCGGATGACGACCGTGTGGCGTGCGGTCTTGTTTTTGAGCGCCGCGCCGATCTGTTCGCAAATCCGCCGAATGTATCGCAGGTCAAGATTGCCATTGGCCTGGCTTGGCGTGCCGACGCACACGAAAGACAGGTCAGTCTCGCTGATCGCTTGTGCGGGGTCGTCAGTGGCGCGCAGTCGAGCCGCCTTAACGGTCGATTCAACGATCTCACCGATATCGGCTTCGATAATGGGCGACTGCCCCTTATTGATCAGGTCGACTTTGGTGAGAACGGGATCGACGCCGATGACTTCATGTCCATCGCTGGCCAGGCATCCCGCCGAAACCGTGCCTACATAACCCAAACCGAAGATGCTAACTTTCAAAGTGCGTTCCTTTCCGTACATCCCTGCACGCTATGCGGATTACGAATCATCCGCGCCTTCAACGTGGTATTTCCCAGTGCAGACCGTCTGAGCCGGTTTGGCTGTATTGACTTCAACAACGGGGGCAATGGCGCGCATGATGGATAGTCCATACTGCCACCCAACAACCGGCTGCAAAGCGGGATCGAGTGACAATTGGTTCAGGTTTCCTGTGCCCGGACGCCCCTGCGGAGACGACGATTGGTTATAGAGCCGAATTATCTAAAGGTCTTCGGTGCTCGATGCGACACGGCCCCGAAAGACAAGAACCACGGCGTTGGACTGTTCGGATAAATGTTTTTCAATGATGTTGAAGTTGCTCTCGATGATGTCCACAATGGCCTTGTATTTGTCGCTCCCGTCGAACATCCTCACAATAAAAACGCCACCTTGCTTCAGGTACTTCGAGTATCGATCCAAGGTCACTTTGATCTTTGCCCGCGGAATATAGTAGATGGAATCCCTGAGCAGTATCACATCGAATTGTTGAGTCGGCACGTAGCTGGAAACATCTGACTTGAAGAATCGGTTCTTATCTGCTCGACCACTCTCCTCCGTCCTCTTTCTCGCTTTACTGATAGCCACGTCCGAAATGTCAACCCCAGTATAATCTCGGTATGTATTTGGACCCAATTCGTTCGCCGTACTACCCGAGCCGCACCCGAGATCCAAGATGCTTCCCCAGTTGGCTAATTTCTCAATGTGCGAATATACGCAGTCGCCCGGCGTTGTGTCGAGACAGTCCCACCGTCCCTGTGAGAATTCGGCGTCCCACAAATGCCCCTTGAGCTTCTGGGTTCCGTAAGCCTGAAGGAATGCGCGTATTTTATTTCGTACCTTCTGTGCAAACTGCATAACAGTTTGGTTATTTTCTCCGACCCTGTTCGTCAGGTGATGACCAACTCCAGTTCGTGGCTGCGCTGCTTAAGCGATCGATGCTGGGCACGTTCGATATCGAGGTGTCGCTTTCCCCGCTCAAATTTTGACGAGTCTTCGATTTTCGATGCGAAAGAGAGCTTTCTCCCACCACCGTGTCATCGACCACTTGAATTTCAGTAGCAGCGAACGCTCCCCGCCGGACTACAGCAGCATATCTTGGCTCCGGGCACAAATCGGACCCCACCGGTGGCGAGAAGAACCCGACAGAAATACTCTCCGTCGTCGTCGGACAAAAGCCTGATATCGGTCAACTCGCAACTGGGAACCACGTAGCGGTCTGCATATAGTGGTTCTGTCCCAACTTGCGCAGCAGCCATTCCGTCGGGGATAGATCACACCACAACGCGGTCGAAGCAAGTTTCGCCAGTTAGTGCCGGTACATGAACAGTCCCAAGCCGACGAAAAAAAGGACCGTTTGCTCAGACCCTGGTCCCAGGCTACGTTTTCGAAGGCTCCCCTATAATGCCGGACGGCCGAATTTCCCAGGTCCGGTTTGAAGTCTGAAGCGCTGGTTCGCATACGCCCCGACGGCGAATGGTTTGCTCTCAGCTGTGTCGGCTGCTCCGGCGTGTTGGCGATCGAGTCCTGTGCGTTGAAGGCGGGTATAAGATATGGATAACAGAGGTTAGGGACCGCCTTTTCCGGCCGTTTGCGCCCGAGTTACGCTGCTGCAGTCAATCCTCGGGATATGGTGCCTTACCCTTCCGAGCCTCTTGCTCTGCTTCACGAGCTTCTGCAGTTGCCAAAGCTCCCAGTACTGCGACAAACGTTTGCGCAGCGGGCCGCTTTGGGGACGCCACGACCCCTCCATCAAATGAATTCCCAGATCACCGAAGCAGTTCCAGTTGCGCTCCTCACACACATCGTCGGGAAAGAGGACTGTGACCGTCTTCGCCAGTTCCGCGTTTTCGGCTAGGGTTCGGGAAACCAATCCTGGCCCAGTCGTGCTTAAAACCATGAAGTCGGGTTTGGACAGGGGTGGTACCCCGCGCATCATGGGTTTGACCCAGCTGGGGTCCTTTTGGGCTCTCACACAGTTCTCGATGATTGCCGCAAGAAAGGGATGGCCCGGTGCAGCCCCAAACGCATAGTTCCCAATCTCCCAATCCATCTGATGATGATTGCGGAGAAACTGGCTCAAGGTGAGTCCTTCAAATGGAAAAACGCAGCCGGTATCCAAAAGATCCGAGAGACCAGAGCTCAATAATACGTCCAAGTCAAAATAGAAACCGCCATAGCGATAGACTGCCAGATAGCGAAAAAAATCAAATCGCTGGATGGGAAACTGAAAAGACCAAAAAACCTCACGGTACTGCGGGAATTCTCGCTCCATGAAGGTTTCTACTTGCTCATCGTCAAAAAACAGATACTCATAGTCCGGATTCAGCAGTTTCACATTTGCCATCCCAGCGCGATTGCGCAATGACTGCTGGACGCTCTTTCCAGTCTGGATGATTCGCTTTGGAATTCGATACTGCATTTGTCGTCGTAACTCCTAGTTAGGCGCTAAACGCTCCGGGGGCTCAGCCCCTGATTCGCTACCTTCCCTTAGAGGCCGGCATGGACGCTGTAGGTGAGAGAGACACAAAAGTGCAGCATGCAAAAGCGGATTCGGCCGCCGCAGGGCGGCGTCAACCCTGTTGGGTTAGCCATGGCCCTGGGAGATACCATTACGATGACTTGGACAGCACTTCCCAGGCCTGCACAACCGGGAGGATCCGCGCCCCCGAATTTACCGCGCACCGTACGACATCTTCGAAAAAATCGGGCGTGCATCCCCAGGGGGTGGGGACCTCGGAAATATCGTGAGTCGAAAAAATGAGCCATCCGCAAGCCCGCCGATTCTCGTCGATCAGATTCCGGACCGCCTGAGGATTGTCTCTGCTCTGTTCCAGAAAATGAGAAAACAGGCAATTGAGGTCGGCGGTTCCCACGTTGAAGGTCTGGCCTCCGCCGCGACAGCACACGAAATGTTGCTCCGCCTTCTGCTTCGTCCGTGCCCGAGGCTGGTTTATCGGGTATGACAAAGTCCGAAAAAAAACTCCAGGGCACAGCGCGCTGAGTGCTCGCTGGTTCTGGACGATCGATTCCTCGAACACTCGCGGCTCTGTCTCCGCTGCGTCGCAGTGTCCAAAAGTGTGGCATCCCAGCTCATGCCCGCCTTGCGACAAAATCTCTAAATCTTCCCGCACAAACATCGTGCTCGGCGCTTGCGTGCCCATCAGGCCAAACGACGCATAGTAGGTTCCAGTGCCCCCATAACGTTTCAGAATGCCGCCGCCCGTGTGCAGGGCCGATCGAGGAAAATCATCAAACGTGAAGGAAATAATAGGATCCCTGGTCTTGATCACGAGCGGCCGCCGGTAAAACATGCGTGCGCTTGTTCTTCGATAACGACCTTGAACTCTTTGCCACAATTGAGGCTTAGCCATTGGCGAGTTCCCCAAGCTGTGCCACAATTCTGACGATCTGATCATCAGGAATTTCGCGGGTCCGCCGAAAGATGAGGGATGGAACCTCTTCGTTCTCCGCCGTCGGCTCAAATCCCATTTCCTCGAAGACCTTGCCGGAGGCAGCATTCTTGGCGGTCTTGCGATAGTTTGCGAAGAAATCATTCCCGCTATCAGAAACGAATCGCTGCAGCAAGAAGGTCAGTATAGCGTGCTCCACTCGCTTGGCTTGCACCCGGCAACTGAACATCAAATCGAGGAGGCGGGGCACACGAGTGTCAACGACCGCAAAGCCCACGATACCGTAGTCGCCGAACCGGTCTTTACAGTGAATTACGTAGGTTTCGAGATAGGGAGATCTCATGATCTCCACAAGCTCCGCCTCCTGGTACCGGTTGCCCGAGAAATTCATCTGGTTGGTTCGCTGTGCCAGTTCGTACACTCTCTTGAGATTCCCGTCCCCGAGAGGCTGTATATCCACTTCCATTCGACAGTCTCGTAGAAATCCGAAATAATCTCCCTTGAAACCTTCGAGGACGGTCTCCCGATGCTGTTGCTCGCGGTACATTAAGCGCCGGCTTTTGCTCTCGGCTGTGATCGGAACCTGGCACTCAGGCCGATCGGGGATTCCCGCATATTCGGCAGCATCGATGACCACGACCTGGGGCAGCGTCGTCTTCACTTCTTCTCGCTCAAATGCCTGATCATCCACAAAGGCGAGCGAGTCAATCCCGATGTTGAGCAGTTGCGCGACCTCGGCGATGGATTGGCTCTTCGGCCGCCACTCTATCTGGGGATACAAGAAATACTCCTCCAAGCCATTCTGACGCAAGACTTTCATGGCATCGTCGCGGTTATTTTTGCTGGCAATCGAATGCAAAATGCCCCGTTGGTCCGTCTCCTTGATGGCGTTCACCACACCTTGGCGGACGTGTATCTTCTCCGGGCCATCCTCAATCAATATGCCATCCCACAGTGTGTTATCCAGATCCCATACGATGCACTTGAAAACCTTGGCTTTCGCGGCGGACACTTTCTGGGCTGCGGCATCAGGGAACTCCTTCACAAAATCCATCAGGCCGAAGTAAAGAACGGTATTGTCACACGCGTTCGGTACGATCTCAACTTCAAAAGGGCATGACATATCGATGGAGCGTGCGATCTCGGAGAATGCAATTTTTGCCCTTGTGTAGCCCGGTGGCACGTTGATCATCTCCTGAAAAGCCCGCGCCTCATTCCGGTTCCGCAGCCTCAAGGTAAAAGTAAGAGCGATGGTACGTTCATTGGGATTGAAGCACTCGAGTAAGAAGCAATCGGGAGCTTCGCCGTTGCCCTGGGCGTTTTCTGCAGCTACTCTTCTGAGATAGTTGATTTTTTGCAGAACCCGCACCTTGGCGAAGCCGGGCAGCGGTGCAGCGCGGCCAATTGCGCCCACCGCGATGTTGAACCGCTCTTTTTTCCCCGCCTGTGACAAGGGCTCCAGCTGGAGATTCCCAACGGTCCAGAGTTTTGCCCACTGTTTGAAACGGATTTTTACCAAGTAGGGATTCAAGCCTTCTTGGTGATCGATACGCACAACTCCGCCCAAGAACTGGCGGCAGGCACCATCTTCTCGTGGTGCATACAGTTCACAGGTTTTGTAACATGTGGGCCATACGCACTCCGTGCAGTGCTCGCCCCATGGAAGCGTCGTCCGGGCTGCGACTCGATTCCGAAACTCCGCAAAGCGCTTCCTCACCTCCAGCGGCAGAGTCCCGATCGACTCGATCGAATTGTTTATCTCTGCTTCATACATTCGGATTCTCCTTCGCTGAAGACTCGCGTCCACCCCACAGGCCGCGAGTCTCTCACAAGATCAGCCTTCATGATCATCGAAACCGGTCGCGGTGGCTCTACCAGTTGTCTGGTCCACCCGCACAGCTCCGTGCGTGCACTCATTCGTGCATCTAGGATACCTGTGCATGCTTGCGGCTTCGCCGATAAACCAAATATTAGCTCCGAGCTTGTTGCAACCTATCGGTTCGAAGCCACCGCAGGAGTGGCTTAAGAGGACGTCCCAAAATAATCGGCCGCAAGAGAAGCGCCAAACTAACATTCAGTATGGCTCTCCCGATTCTTCTCTGGTGCCAATATATCCGCGCCGCCAAGAGGCGAAAGTCAGCGACTGTGCAGTTCCCAGCCTGCTTTAAGCCGGGAGAGCACAGCATCTGACTCAACACGTCGAGAGCCACCGAATATTCGCCGGTGTCGCACATATTGCGTATCGTCCAAACGTAATCAGTAGCCAGCGCGGTCTGCTGCGCGGCTTCGCTCACCCCAAGTCGGGCTAAGACCGTTTGCGTAATGTTCTCTACCGAGTCCAATGGGTCAGGGTTACCGTTTTTTCTTAGTAGCGCCGCCGCTCGCGCGGCGAGGCTGCTGAGTATCTGCTGCCTCCGGTGGAGCACCGATACCTGATGGGGATGGAGTCTGTACCGGAGCAACACGACGTCAAGATTGGCCAATTGGAAGCGGTCCGCGATCCTTAACCACAAATCGTAATCCTCAGCCTCAACGACGGCCTTCCTATAGCCTGCCACTGAGATGAAAACTTCTTTTCGCACCAGAACGGTAGGGTGCCAGAAGGGGGAACCATGCAGGAGAGCTGCTTTGATCTCGGCATCTCCAGTTGGATTGCGGTACGTTGCCAGTGGCTTGCCTTCTCTACTGATCACTTCAACAGCGCCGCCGACGACGCCAACCGCTGGATGCTTCTCCATAAAGTCAATTTGCCACAGAAGACGATCCCTGACTGCGACGTCATCGGCATCCATTCGTGCAATGTATCGGCCCTGCGCCAGACTGCATCCGCGGTTCAGAGATTCGATCAGCCCCATATTCTTCTGGTGATAGACACGCAACCGCGAATCTTTTTTCTGATAGGAGTCGAGTATCAAGCCGGAGCTGTCGGTGGAACCATCGTTGATTACAATGAACTCAAAATCCCGGAAGCTCTGGTTAAGAATGCTCTCCACGGCTTCTGGCAGGAATCGTTCTCCGTTGAAAACGCTCATAACCACGGATGCAACCGTATTATTTTGCAAGGTGACCTCCACAAAGTACATGTGGTGTTTGCCTCATCTTTAGCCCTTCTCAGATGCAACCATGAGTCTTGTAGAACTTATCTGGCATTTCGGGACCGATGGCTAGGAATTGCACAAGCCGCACCGTCAGGCAAGCTAACAAAGTTTCATGGATACGTCGCTGTTATACCGTCGCGCCGACGCCTGCCATCTTAATCTGATTCCGGCCGCGATTTGTTACGGCGTCCAGGAAATGTTCCCGCTCGCCTTGATTGAAGACAAACAGCCAAGACCCGGCGGCGTAGATTGCTGTGGCCCAAATACCCGAACTGACCAGCCAAAAATATGCCGGCCTTATACCCCATTCCGAAAGCGCAATCGTTCCGCCCATCAGGCAGCCGTAGCGCAACAGATTGCCACCCAGAAATTTCATATAGGTACCGTATGAGAGCCCACTGACTCTGCACACTATTATTGGCTGCGCCACAATCCGGATCACAACGGCGCCAATCAATGTACCTAGCGCCACGCCAAGAATTCCAAGGGGGCGGGCAAGAGCCAGACTGAACACAAGATTAATAACACCTTCCGCCGAGTTCATATACGTATAGTAACGATGCTCGAAAGTGGCATACAGCAGCCCTACAGATGGGCTTTGGCACACGTCGAGAAAGACGGCGAGCGCTAATACGACCATTGGCCAGTAGGCATCTTCATATTTCGCTCCCATCCAACAAGCGATAAATGATTTTCCCCAGGCGATCACAGCGCAGCAAATGAAAACCGAGGCGCACAGCGTAACTTTCGTCGCAAAGAAAAACACTTTCTCTAGACCGCCTCGATCCGACGCGCCGTGAAGTCGGCTCAAAATCGGCTGAAACAGTCTAACCAAGGCCATTAGCGCTTCCACATAATATTTTGCGAATACGCTCGCGATCCTATAATGCGTGACGGCAGCCAATCCAATGAAAGCTGAGATGACGAGGGCATCGACCTGAAAGCGTAAAGTGTCCGCGATGGTCGCCACGAAGGTGTAAACACTGTAGGAAAAGAAGCTTTTTGTTCTTTTCCAATCAAGGGACGATTCGCCGATGCGGGCCCAAGGAGCTTCCCGTCTTGCAAACCACACTTGGAGGACCATTATCGGCAGTGAAGCTAGTAGCGACGTCCAGGCAAGTGCCAGTAACCCACCTCCGGCCAAGATCGCGCAAATGATTAATCCTGTGCGGAGGACTAATCCTAAGAACTCCAACCCTGACTGAATGTCAAACCGAAGCTCCGCTTCCAAGAGACCCCCATAGACTCGCACCGGGAAGCTCAAGGCCGCATTCACTCCCAAAATGACTATAACTTTCCAGAAAAGAGCGGCGTCCGCCGGATTTCGGCAAAACCATGGGGTGGCTGCTGCGATCGCTGTTGTCGCAACTAAAGCGATGCAGCCCAAAACGGATTGAATGCTCAACGCCGTGTTGAAAACAGCGCGGCTCTCGGCCGTATCTTTTCGACCGATCGCTATGCATAAATACTGGGAGACAGCACTCGATAGACCAAGGTCTAGTAAACCGTAATACCCGATGAATGCCCCTGCTAGAGACCAAAATCCATAAATTCGATCCCCGAGATGATGCACTATGAGCGGCATCAGCAACAACGCAGCTGCCGCTGCTACCATAAGGTTACCCAGCCGCAGCACCGAACCCGAGAGCAGCTTCCGGCCTACTGAACCCTTCCGTCTTTCGGTCGTCATAAGAGAGAAGAATGCCCCGTCAAAATCGGAACCTCGGCCGGAAGGTGATCGGCTGATACTTTGCGCGATGCAGTTCGCGCCTTCCGCAACCTAGTCTGGGGAACGGCCATTGTGGCCAGGAGGAAGGCAATCCATACCAAGGACATCATCCGAAACCCTGCTTCTGTGAAGCTAAAGATCACGCCCACGACGAAGAATGCCAGCCTGATCCTGGCTGCCTCCGGATCCCGGCGGAACAGGGAGATGATGTTTCGATACCCAGTTACGATCAAGACAGCGAGCAGACTCACACCGATCCACCCCAGGTTCAAGTAGACCTCGAGATATCCATTGTGAGCTTCCTGAATGCCATTTTCATTGATAGCATCCCAAACCTTCTGAAGCCGATCCCCGGCCCAAAAGCTTTCGAAGCCGGTCCCGAACAGCGGGTGCCTTGCTACGGAGAGAACTGCACTCCAGATTGCAGTCCGACCGGTAAGCGTCGAATCCCTGCCCAATGACTCTACGAGTCCCGATCCGGGAAGAAACAGGGCATATAGGGATAGTCCTACGACTGCCGCTACCAGCAAGTGCAGGATCACTGGCTTGCGGGCAAATCGGGTTATGCTGGTCAGCACGATCAAGCTCCCCGCCATGACGAAGCAGGACAACGAAGTCATGGAATCAGCGGTAAAAAAGAGCCATATCGCCATCGCTATAGTGGTGGCGTGCGGCACCAGATGTCGGACCCTATCAGTGTCTTTTTGTTCCCAGTAAGCAGCGCTAAAACAGCAGACGGACCCGAGGCCGCAGATCAGGCAGGTCATACCCAGCATGTTCTTGAACACTGTGACTCCGCTGTACATTGGCTGCCACGTCCAAGGGTTGTAACTGCGCCCAAGGTTAGGGTAATACTTGATGAATAAGACTGAGAGGGGCAGCAAGATAAACCCCGTGCGTGTGAAGAACCGCTTCGTTGCGGCAAGCGGGTTCAGGTCAGTCAAGACAACGAGAACCATTACTACATCGCCTACGGCCTTGGTCCATCGCTTGAAAGCGACGAAAGAGTAGTCGGACCAAAGAGCGCTAACGGCGCAATAGGAAAAAAATAAGAGGATCGGCGCATTTGCTCGTAAAAATAATCCGACCTGCTGTCTTCTCGAAGTCAGCACGCCTAGACCAGCCACTATTAGGATCCCAAACACGGCGGCATCGAGGGGGCTTCCTTCTAGGTTATCGTAGGCAACTGTCGGACCCGTCTGCAGCCAATCGGACACGGGCCGCGATCCATTGATGAGCAGCCATGTCACAGGTATCCAGAGGGCTTTTGCAGTGTGAACATTCCGGTCTCGATCAAGCCAGAACAACCCTAACATCAAGAGGATGTAGACGAGAGTGGCAAGCTGTGGATTCATCTGCGGTCGAGGAAGAGGCGGTGTAGCAACTCCAAGGTCAGCACTTTGTGAATCTCGGTCGTGTAGTTGTGGTCCCCTTTGACATGACCGAGCACGACAGCCTCGAGATGTCTCCGCTCAATATAGGGTCGGGAAAAGGTTTGCGGGTCGAGCAACATTTCCCGAACATACCTAGAAAGGGCATCCCGGTACCAGACCCGAAAATGGTAAAACTTGTGCCTGCCCAAGAATAGTCGTTCGAGGTGGAATGAAGAAAAGAAATGATCGATGCGGGCCACCCCCTGCGGCATGCCATAGTCGTAGGCGTATTCCGCCTTGAAGGTAAACTCAAGGAACTTCCGCAATACCGCTGCAGGCAGCCGACCGCGGTCTCCGCCCAGTCCACGATCGGTTCGAATCCTCCGCAGGTTCGCGTCACCGTCCGCGATCAACCTGAGGGAAACGTCGTTACTGGTAAGGGTCGAAGCCGGTGCACGATAAACCGTTCGAACAAAGTCATTGTCAAGGTACGGGGACCGCAGCGAAAGCTGCGTCTGCTCCAGGGTGAGAAGGCCGTAGTGGTGCCAGGGCGCCTGGCGGAATAGGGCGAAGGATAACGGATGTCCGTGAAGCAATCCCGCATAGGTCTCCCGCGCCATCTGGACGTATGGGGAAAACTCTGCATGAAACAGCCCCGGAGCTGGATCCACCGGCTTGAAAGCCCGCACCCGCCTGAGCACCTCTCCGCCATAGTTTCCCGTCATACGGACAGGGGCGATCTCACGGGCCAACTCGTTCACGTAGAGATCCGGCGAATGCGTCACGTCCATGCATCCATCAGTAAGATAGACCGTGCGCTCCGCATAGTGGGGAAAGCGGGAGAGGAATTCCTCGCCTACCGGAATCACTTTGTGAGATTGTCCGCACGCGACGGCCACTTGCCTTGCGAGGCGAACGTCCTGGCAGTCGCGGAACATCCCTCCAAAGGAATAGCAGGGCAGGGATCCAGGGGAAGGCTTCTGCCAAGCCATGATCATCCGGCTGTCCAAGCCCCCGGTGAGAGACATTCCGATCCGCTCCTGGCCATCGAAATAGCGAGGCAAGTTCCGCGAGAAGATTTCGCGAAGTTCCTGATAGTAGGGTTCCGGCTCCAAGCGGTCTTGGTCCTCCCACTCCTGCGGCTCGAAGTACGTGCTCTTTCGCTGGATTGAACCGAGGCGAAAAAGCCACTTCGAACCGGGTGGCAGAACGTGGAGACCATCGAATAATGTGCGGTTCTCTAATACACAACCGCACGCGACAAATTCCCCCAAGCCGCGAGCATCAGCCCTGCGGAGTTCGGGGCGAACCGCTAGAATGGCCTTGGCCTCGGCAGCAAAATAAAAGGCTTCCTTCGACTCGTGATAGTAGATCCGCTGCATCCCATACCGGTCGTTAAAGAGCGTTGCGGTTCCGCGAGTTTGGTCGGTCAACAATCCGTGAAATCTTCCGTTCAGACACGCTGGAAAGGTGGGGTCCTCTTCGGAGAGGTGGACGAGATAGGAGGCCCTGTTCTCTCCGAGCGTATGGCCGCGTTCCTTTAGACGGTGGGCAATCCCCGGTTCGGGAAACTCCTCGCCGGCAAAAACAAGAATATTGTCCCTGCGCTCGTTATAGAGCGGCATCTTATCGGAGAAGGAGTTTTTCCGCGCGATCCAACCTACATACACCCCCAGTGATTGATCGATCGACGTTCCGGCTTCGTAGAAAGACTCGTGGCGAAGAGCTTCCACCATCGCGAGCAGGTCTGCTTCAGCCTGTTGGCGTGGCATCTTCGTAATGAGCCCGACGATTCCCGGCATTGCTCTCTTCGTCTAGCGAGATTCGGCCACGGACTGGAACTTGCGGTTGTACCAAGCTTCCCTGAGGTCACGGATTTTGGCAGCCATGGATTCCGGAATGTGCTCAACCAACTTGCGGTGCAGGCCAAGCCGGAATCCGACCCAGCCGAGGCGAGTCAACGGGACGTAGTAGCGAGGGAGATCGACCCGTTCGAATCCGTTAACCTCTTTGAAGCGGCTCAAGCTGCTGGTTTGCTTTTCCCCATAGGCAAAGTTTGAGTACACGAGATAGGAGATACTCCGTTCGGCGCAGGATCGGACAGCCTGTGCGATCAGCGCATTCGTCGGCGCCTTGTCTCTGTGTCGGATCATAGACACGATATTCATTAGCCCCGCCTGCGCTCGAGTTTCATCGTGAACCAATTTGACAAAACCGATCAAACTTTCACCCAAGAATGCCCCGATGAAGACGCTGCTGTCGAGAAACGTCGCTTCTTCCCTATACACGGTCTCGATATCCTTTCCGTAATGGGGGAATCGCCTTCCCTGGCGAATCGGGGTTTCGTTATAGACCTCCCAGATTCCTTTCACGAGAGTATCGTCGAATGGCACTTCTTTGATTACAACTCCTTTTTTCTCCGCTTGCCGGGCTCGATTCCGAGGAAATGAGTTGATTTGGTGTTTCCACCAATGGTCGAAGGTGGATACCGGCAGAACCGCAAGATTGTCCCACTCCATCGGGTAAGCATATTTTCTCGAGGTTTCCGGCAGCCTCTGCATGAACGTGAACAAATCGATCCGGGTTCCGCACTTTCGCAACCCCTCGAGCACCGCTTCTGGATCGTCCAGAAACTGATACTTGTCCGCATCGAGGCGCGCGGTCCGGATCAGCAGTCCTTGAACCTTTATGCCTCTGCCGCAGATCTCAATCATTGTTAATCAACTCCCTGAACACTGAGTTCTCCTGAAAACGTTACAGTCCAAGAGTCTTCACACCGCGAAAGGCGGCGTACGAGTGACGCCGTGCATGGAACCACCTACCTTGAAAAGAACACCCAGCAGCGCGATTGACTCACGTTCCATCTGCACCACGCCTCGCCGCTAGTCAGTAACATATTGCTCCTTTACGGGGTTGATCCCCACCAGCGCGAGCAACTTGCCGAGATGATCAAAAACTTTGACCAGGAGAGTCATAAACAAATGATGCCCCAGCAGAAATGCAAACGGCAAAGCAACGGTGTAGGCCACAACAGCGACGATCGATTTTGCAATATTTAGAGGTCCACAGCTCGGCTGGAGGGCGGCAGTAGCTCCTCGAAGTAATGCTTTCCTCAACATGTACATGCGCTTCCAGCGTGCCGGAGGAACAGTCTCATAAGCTACGGCCTCAGCCGACCAGATGAAAACAAGCCCTTTCTCGATCATCCTTCTGAAAAAATCCTGGTCTTCTCCCGCGCGAAACTCAGGCCGAAAGGGCTGTGTGCCTGCCTCGAAAACTTGCCTCTTTAACAGGACGTTGCCGGTGCGCGCTTCCTGCCAATTAACTACGGATCCCGTCGGGCAAACCCGACGATCGTAGAAATGGCTCCGAACGATCCACTTTGGCGGCTTTTCGTCGAAGTGGCGTTTGACTGGTCCGAGCACTCCATCGACCTTGTATTCCTGGCAGGTCCGCAACAAAGTCAGCAGCCAGCCCTTCGCCGGAAACTCGTCGTCATCAATGAAAGCGACAAAATCTCCCTCGGCATTGTCGATGGCCTTGTTTCTGGCCAGCGCAATATTCCGCTGAGGCTCGACACAGTACTTTATGGGAATGGGTGAGGAAGCCGCAAAGGCCGAGACGAGAAGCTCGGCAGAGCGTAGCTGATCGTTGTCCGCAACCACGATCGAATAGGTGAACCGTCCGCCAGTGTCCTGAGAACTGAGTGCATTCAACAAGCGCTTTAAAAAGTGCGGTCGCTTATAAGTACAAATGCAGACAGAAATGTGTTTGGTTTCGTTCGTAGTCCCGTGAGGAGTGAAAACTGGAACCCCACAGGCACCGAAGGAACTTTTCTTTTTTTCAATCTCTCGATGCACAGTTAGACTCTCAGGCCGGACGGATGAACCTGCTGTGGGCAGAATGAAATTCTCGGTGAGCACCATCCGAGCTTCATTCCATGCCAGGTTCCCAAAAATTTGGAGCGGCGGCGACGGCATCGAACCGCCCTCTCCCGGCTGGTCGCCAGGCGCATCACCTTGATGCTGCCGCCGCTTATAGTTATCGGACATAATTTCGCAGGAGAGCACAAGCTGCGAAATCCAGGGTTGAAAAATACACTGACCCCTTCACGAAACTGGTCTGCTCCTGTGAGCGAGGGCAGTTACTCATTAGGAGTTGAAAGAAAACGAGCGGAAGGACGCAACCCGGACAGCTCCAGTCCGACCGAAGATTTCGCCTCCCGCCAGAAACCGGTACTCCTCCGGGCTGACCGGATGCGACTCGACTTCGACGACAGACTGGCTTGCGAGGGCGAAAATGCGATGCAGCCGTTCCGCGGGCTCCAGTGGCGGCAGGGAAAAAAAGAAGTCGGTAAGGCGATGCCGCCTGGCCAACAGGCGATCGATGAGTCCACGATAGAAGCGGTTCACCCCGCTCTTTTCCCCCGGCTGGAACGAGAGGTTTCTGCGGGCGATGGTTCCGGCCGGCAACAACCCGGCAAAAAGCACATTGGCGCAAAGGTGCATGTGGTGGTGGCCATCAACTCGGTGGGGTTCTTCACCGTAAAGCCTGCGGAACTCCTCAAGTTGCGCTGCCATCAGGTACTCGAAGGAACTGGTGAGTCCCGGATGATACACAACTTGGGACAGGCGGTTCCGCAATAGAAAGTGAGCCACACGCTCGTGATGCTCGGTGAGCCGGCCTGAGGCCACCGTCGCCGAAAAAGGTGTCGTGAAGTTCAGGTGCAGACCAACATCGACTCCACGCTCCCGCGCAATCGCCGCAGCCCGCTCCGAGTCTTCCATGAGCACCATGGCACTCGCCGACGAAACGGCGCCACGCAGCACGCACTCGAGAATTCGGTCGGTCGTTTCAACGTTTCGTCCCCAGTCATCCGCGTTGACGATGAGTACGCCGGTCCGAGACGACTTACCTGTCGACTCAACAAGCTTGCTCTCCAAAGCTGGGTCCGACGCAGGCACGGTATCAGCCGGAACCGAAAGATTGTTTGAGGTTGCCAAGAACGACTCTATTCTGCTGCCCGCGGTCCCGCCTGAGGCTCAACAGACCGCTTCAAGGTCTCGGCGGAGGAAGCGGAGACCGTGAGAAATTTCTTCAATCGCTGCATCTGCTCTTGCCGATGGAATTCGATCAGATCCCGCGAAACCGGCCGTTCAACACGCCGAAGCAAAGCCCAGAAATAACCCGTCCCAAGCGCTAGGCCTCCAAAGCCTAGGGGTGGCATAGTCATTTGGTGCGCGATCCTGAACAATTCCCACAACGGATGGTTTCCCACCGCGTAGTCCTTGATGCCGAGCTTGAACCGTGACGTCAAGACGCTGCGCTGGGCTGTCCCCATTTCCCGGTGGTGCAGGCAAACCTTCTCCATGAATGTTCGGGTCTTCCAACCCTTCATTCGCGCGCTGATAACGGCAATATGATCGATCGAGCCGCCCTTCACTGGCAGGTATCCACCGATCGCTTCGAAACATTCGCGGCGAAACACCTGGCACGCTCCCGAGACGTGATCAATGCTCACAAAGCGATAGTCGTAGGTTTGACCGGAAACTTCCTGGAAGGGTGTTCCGACCAGCCCTAGCGTCGAATCTGCCGACAACTTCCCGAGCAAGAAAGAAAAGTAGTCCCCGTCGAATGAGATGTCAGCATCCAGACTAACTATGACCTCGTGGTCCAGATCCTTCACTCTGGCCCAGCCAGCGTTGAAGGCATGTACTTTCCCGGCGAAGTCGCGTTCGCGACGCTCCGGCATCTGTACCAGCTCAATCCAGGGATAGTCGGAAGCGAATTTCTTCACGATCTCGTCTGTACCGTCGGTTGAACCGTCGCTGACAATGACCCATTTAAGAGGGCGGAAAGTCTGCGCCACCACGGACTTTATTGTCAGCTCGATAAATTGAGCTTCATTCCGCGCTGGGGTAACTACAACGTAGTTAGGAAGATGATCACGCATAGCTTGCCAGTCTCCATTTAGGCAACTTTATATGCATGGTTATCTATGCGCCTTGTTCCGCCGTGGCCAAAGATCTTTCCGCCGTTTCCGTCCGTTTGCGCATGCCTCTGGAAGTAAAAGCCGCAACTTCTTCCGCGACCCGGACCTGTTGGTCCGTCGTAAGCTGTGGATACATTGGCAAGGAAACTATTTCAGCGGCGATCTTTTCGCAGACCCGGAAGTCTCCTGCTTTGTATCCCAGGGCTTCATAAGCCCGTTGACGGTGCAATGGAATCGGATAGTGAATCCCGGTGCCGATGCCGGCCTTTCCCAAGTGCGCCATGAGGCCTTCACGATCTTCGGTCCGAATGACATACAGGTGATAGACGGCGCGCGACCAGGAGCGCTCATAAGGCGTCCGGACTCCGGCTCCGGACGCCGTTAGCAGACGGTTGTACTCCGCCGCCCTTTCCCGCCGTTTCGCGTTCCACCCGGCCAGGTGTTTCAATTTCACGCTCAGGATTCCGGTCTGGATCGCATCGAGACGGCCGTTATATCCCTCGATATCGTGGTAGTATTTTTTCGCCTGGCCATGATCCCGGATCATTTTGCAGGTATCCGCCAGCCGCGCGTCATTCGTGGTGATTGCGCCACCTTCGCCGCACGCTCCCAGATTTTTCCCGGGATAAAAACTGAAAGCGCCCGCGCGTCCCATCGAACCCGCCTGAAACCAGCGGTTCTGTTTGCGCGAGAAATATTCGGCCCCGTGCGCCTGGCACGCGTCTTCCACCACCACCAGCCGATGCTGCACTGCCAGTTCCAGAATCGAATCCATATCCGCCATCTGCCCGTAGAGATGGACCGGGACAATGGCGGTTACCGGCCGCTTGCTCCTTTTGCTGATGAGCTTGCCTTCCTCTGACACCGTGCACTGCGACTCCAAATACTCGCGCAGTTTTTCGGGATCCATGTTGTAGGTGCGCTCGTCGATGTCGACGAACTCCGGCAGTGCCCCCGCCTGGGAGATGGCTTCGGTCGTTGCGATAAAGGTATTTGGCACAGTCACGGCCACGTCTCCGGGCTTTACGCCGGCCGCGATCAGCGCGAAACGCAGGGCGTCCGTGCCACTGTTGACTGCGACCCCACGTTCGGTGTGACAGAACGCGGCAAACTCTTTCTCAAAATTTTCTACCATGGGCCCGCCGATGAAGCCAGCGGAGCGGATTACCTGTTGAAAAACCGCGGTCAGCTCCGGTTCGAGCTCGACATGCGGCGTGACCAGATCAAGAAAAGGAATATTTTGCGAATGATTCACTGTGCAACCCCCGTTTCAATTTGACGCAGAATTTTTGCTGGATTGCCGACCACAATGGTGTTGGCCGGAACATCTTTGGTGACCACGGCGCCCGCTCCCACAATGGCGTTCTCTCCGACGCAGAGGTTGGCGAGGATGGTGGCGCCGGACCCGATCGAGGCGCCTTTCTTGATGACCGTTTTCTCAACCTTCCAGTCGGCTTCGGTCTGCAGAACTCCGCCAGCGGCGGTGGCGCGTGGGTAGGAATCGTTGATGAACATCACGCCGTGACCAATGAAAACGTTGTCTTCGATGGTCACCCCTTCGCAAATGAAGGTGTGGCTCGAAATCTTGCAGCGCTTGCCAACCGAAGCGTTCTTCTGGATCTCTACAAACGCGCCGATCTTGGTCTCATCGCCGATTTCGCAGCCGTAGAGGTTGATGAACTTGGAAAGTTTGACGTCTCGACCGAGTTTCACACTTGGGGCAATGCTGAGGAATTCATCCATAAAAATTGTCTCACAAACCGCTGAATGCATTTTGCTGGACGGTCGCGGAGATTGCTCGCAGGCTGGGCAGCGTTACACGTACACGAGCTCGCCGCGCTTGGCGAGGGATTTGTCCGCGGCTTCCAGCATGCGGACGACCTTCAGTCCCGCGCGGCCGTCGTTGAATGGTGCCTCGCTCTTCGTGATACATTCCACGAAGTATCCGAGCTCCAACTTAAGCGCTTCCACCTGTTCGACCTGCGGCGCCCACATGTCGCCTGAACGGTAGCTGACCAGCAAGTTGTACACGCCTTCCTGGCTCTTCACGTCCACACCCTTGTCGTAGATCTTCAGCTTCTCATCGACTTCGAGATCGTTCCAGACCAGCATTTTCTTTTCGCCGCCGATCAGTGTGGTGCGAACTTTGACTGGCGAAATCCAGTTCACGTTGATGTGCGCGATCATCTTGTCCGGAAAATATGCGGTGATGAAAGCGATATCTTCATGACCGTTGAGGTGCGATTGCCCGGTGGCCGAAATGGCTTCCGCGTCTTCGTGTAGCAGGTGGTTCATGATCGAGAGGTCGTGCGGCGCGAGATCCCAAATCACGTTGCAGTCATGCTGAAAGAGGCCCAGGTTCACTCGGGTCGAATCGTAGTAGTAGAGATTGCCGAGCGTCCCATCGGCGAGCAGTTTGTGTATTTTGCGGACCGCGCCGGTAAACAAAAACGTGTGATCCACCATGATCTGTAGGTTTTTCTGCTCCGCTAGGTTAATCAGCTCTTCCGCTTGCGCGGCGTTGCTGGTGAACGGCTTCTCCACGAACACATGCTTGCCGTTTTCCAGCGCGGCCTTGGTCAGTTCATGGTGCGTCCACACCGGAGTGATCACGGCGATGGCATCCACGTCGGGCGACTTTATCAGTTCGTTGGCGTCGCTATGGACCGGGATCCCGGGATGCGCCGCCTGTATGCGTTTGCGGGCTGCGGGAGTCTGATCGCAGATCCCAACGACCTGGCAACCTTCCAGGCCGCGTAGATTGCGCACGATGTTCGGCCCCCAATAGCCGTAACCGATAACACCAAACCGAAGCATAAGAATTCACCTCATGAGGATGACCGCGGTTGCTGCGCGAGGAACAATTCGGACCGCGCCGCGACAATTAGGACATTGGGGGAAAGAAAAAACGAGAGAAAATATCAGGGGGAAAACTAGCAGGCACCGTCTCCGCGGATGACTGCTTTCGGAGTTTGCAGGAGAATCTTCATATCGAGCCAGGGAGAGCAATTCCGCGCATAGCGCAAATCCAGCCGTACCATGTCGTCAAATTCCACGCGGCTGCGACCATGCACCTGCCACAGTCCGGTGATTCCCGGCTTCGCCTCCAGCAGACGGCGGCGATGCCAAGTGGCGTAGGATTCCACTTCATACGGCACTGGCGGACGAGGTCCGACCAGCGACATTTCGCCGCGCAGCACATTGAACAGTTGAGGCAGTTCGTCCAGGCTGGAGCGCCGCAGAATCCTGCCCACCGGCGTGATCCGCGGATCGTCCGTCAGCTTGAAAACGGCCCCGCCGTTGCCGTTGGCGGACTTCTTTTCCGCCTGACCGGCAATCAACTGACGAACGTATTCTTGGTGCTCGCTGGAATCGTTATTCATGTACATCGAGCGGAATTTCAGAAACGTGAACGGGGTTCCATGCTCGCCGATGCGTTTTTGCCGAAACAAAACCGGACCGCGGGAAGTCAGCTTGATCGCCGCTGCGACGACAAAAAAAACGGGCGACAATAAGATCAGCAATGACAGGCTTCCCAGAACGTCGATCAGCCGCTTCGTGGCCAGGCCCAGCCGGTTCGACTCTTGGCGCTCTTCGAGATCCGGGTAAACGGTTGGGTTGCTGGGGCGATCCGAATCCTGCGAATCCCAGTCATCCGGAAACACGTGAAAGGAAAACTTGATCTGGCTGAACTGATCCGCGTCGAGCCGGTCGCGCAGTACCGCGCCGATCCGGGAAAGGACCGTGCTGAGGACTGCGCTGTTGTCCAGAACGATCTCGGTGAACACGACTCCCACCACGGAGTTCGTCGTATACCAGCCCGTAACGTCGATTTCACGGGTCGCTCCCTGGAGCGCGGAAAGCACGTCCAGCAAGACGCGGCCTTGCTTGTCGCCCGGCTGATTACACCGGGTTTCGATGAGCAAAAGCACGAACGGCCGCTGCGAACGCTCGCTACGCTTGCGCTCCAGCGAGATCATCCGGCGGAAAGCTTCCTCCGAGAGGATTTCTTTGGAGTCGAGCAAATTCTGCGGTTGAGGTTTCCGGTCAGACTGAAGTTTCCGATCAACGGGTTGCGAGTTTGCCGATGGTGAAGCCACGGATGTATCTCCTCGCGCGCTACGGGTAGCAACAAGTGCTTCGTAGTTTCGCGGACACGAATAGTGTTTCGACGGGGAAGATTAAGTTGAAGGGGAGGTAAAACTTACTTCAGCCTTCGGCTGCGGGCGGGGAAGACTCTTCGCCGTTCGCCGCCGAACTGTATCTTGCATAGTAATACTTTTGCTCGTTGCTGTCACAACTGTTTACAACCACGCCCAGCATCGTCGAACGGTCGATGACCTCCACTGTTCGCTCGAGTTGTTTCTTTTCGCAAACACCCTCGCGAATTACAAGCAGCACTCCATCTGCCAGCTTCATCCAGAGTGGTGTATCCGCCAGAGGCAGGACCGGAGGGGTGTCAATAATAATCCAATGGAAAAATGTTTCGAGTTGTTCGAGCAACTGCTGCAGCCGGCCCGACTGCATGACCTCAATTGGATTCTCGGGGGTCACGCCTGCAGGAATGAACCAGAGGCCGGACCCCTCGATCTTGTACACGACTTCAGACAGCTGGCGCTCTCCACGGAGAACCTCGCTGAGTCCCGCCAGGTTGCGATGAAAGCCGAAGCGACTTGCTAACTCGGGTCGCCTCAAATCGCCATCGATCAGCACAGCCTTGAGAATCTTGCTCCGGGATTGATTGAGGGCAAGGTTTGCTGCGGTCAGACTCTTCCCTTCTCCCGGAATGCTGCTGGTGATCACCATGCGATTGAGCTTGCGCTGCTCGCGCAGGTTTCGCAGCTTTAACCCCAGCACGCGAAACTTTTCCGCCGCCATGCCGCCCTGATCCGTCAGACACACCAGCCGGGCATCTGCCGCCAGTGCTGGCAAGAGCACTTTCGCAGAGGCAAACGTCTCTGCCCCTGAAGACTCTGGTTTCGCCGGTGGCGGCAATTCGGAAAGAGATTGCTTGCGCTCGATTTCCTGTTCGACCCCTTGCAGCAGATCCGCGACTGAGTCGGCGTTTTTCGGCAGGCTGCCGCCCGACCGCTCGGTCTCCGCTCGTTGCAACGCTTCAAATATATAGCTCATGTGGAAGAAAGCTTGCCTATTGCAGCCGGCCCTTCGTCCCGGATCCCTGTATGCGCTCACGCGTTTCGAGCAGCGTCTTCACCGCCAGCAGGAGCTCGCGCTGCTCCAGTTCTTCCGACAGCCGAGTTCCAGCATGGTTCGGTTCCAAGGCCACCACCCCGAGCCGCAAATCCTGCGCAACGCCGTCAATGATTTCGGGGGTAATCGTGACCTCGTTTTTGGCGTAGCCCGAGAGCAGCGCGTTGTCGCAGATCGTGTTGATCAGCCGCGGGATTCCCCGCGAGTGACGGAAAACAGCCTCAATCGCAGGCACGGAGAAAATCTCGCCGGCTGCAGGCGCCCCCGCAATCTGCAGACGGCGGCCCATGTACTCCCTGGTTTCGTTCAGACTGAGCGGGTTGAGATGGCAGCGCAGCGCGATCCTCTGTTTCAGCTGCCGGAGTTCATGGGAATCGAGTTTCTGATCGAGTTCCGGCTGACCCGCCAGCACGATCTGCAGCAACTTTTGCTGCGACGTTTCCAGGTTGGTCAAAAGCCGGATTTCTTCCAGTATTTCCGGCGACAGGTGGTGAGCCTCGTCCACCACCAGAAGCGTCGTCAATCCCCGCTGATGTCTCTGCAGCAGAAAGGTATTGAGCACGTGGATCAGCTCGTCTTTTGCCTTGCCCGCGACCGAAAGCCCGAAATCTCCCGCGATATAGCGCATGAACTCCAGAGGCGAAAGCGTCGGATTGAATATCAGAGCGAAGGCCACATCGCGGCGCTGCAGCAACCCCAGCAACGAGCGCAGAATGAGCGTCTTCCCCGTGCCCACCTCGCCCGTCAAAACTACAAATCCCCGGTGCGCCGTCACCCCGTAATACAATGAAGCGAGCGCTTCGTTGTGCCGCGTCGTGGGAAACAAAAACGACGGGTCCGGCGTGATCTCGAACGGGTTTCGCTGCAGATTGTAGAAGCTCTTGTACATGATTTCTAGCCGTACAAATACGTTACTGCCGATCCTAACAGGATGAAACCCACGATCACCACTGCCGCCGCGCCCGCGAACCAGGCGCCGCGTCGATTAGACGACTGTTCTTTCAAGCTTTCGATCGGCGGAATTTCCGCGATCACGTCGAAGGGAACCAGTTTCTTGATCTCGCGCTCACTATAGACCTTGCCGCTCAGCTTTTCCTGGCCGAAAGCAAAGCCCCCGCCGAGAGCAAGGCCCACCGCTAATCCGGCGGCGCATAGCAGCAGACGGTTCGGCTTGTAGGGTCTTACCGGAAGATTCGGCGGATCCAACATGCGGAAATGTTCGCCCTGTTGCGTTTTCTCCAGGTCGGTCGACATTTCCGACTCGTTCTTCTTTTTCAGCAGGGATTCGTAATCGGCCTTCGACTGATCATAGTCGCGCGTGATATCGGCGAACTGCTGTTCCATGACCGGGGCCATATTCAGCCGACCCTGATATTGGTTGACCTTGCTTTGCACTTCTTTGATTTCCGCCTCCCGGTTGGCGATTTCGAGGCGATTGGCCTTCAGCTGGCTTTCCAGCTCCAGCAGTGGCGCGCTTTTCGGATTGAGCGATGGGGTGGCGGCGGCCGGTTCCGGACTGGAGTTATTCGCTGGACTATTCATGTCAGCGACGATCCGTGCGCGCATCTGCTCGGTCCGGGCAATCTGCTCTTTGGTCTTGCGGACGTCGGGATGTTTGTCGGTGTAGTGAGAGGTCAAGTCCGCCAACTGCGCCTTCAGTTGATCCAGCTCTTTGTCAACCTCGGCCAGCCCAACCGGGCCGCCCTCGCGCGGCTTCGAACTACGATCCAAATCGCGATACTGATTGATCAGCGATTCCAGATAAGTGTTTTGCTGCTTGGCCCGGTTCAGCGAATCCTGGTTCGCTTGCACCTGATTCTGAAGGCCGGCCAGGATCTGCAGATTGCTCTGGGTCTGGGTAGGCAACTCGCCCAGGTGCTGATCTTTGAACACGCGCACTCTGGCTTCTTGTTCTGCGAGTTTTGCGCGCGCCTGATCGACCTGATTTTCGAGGAAGTTGGTCGTGTTCTCGGAACGCTCCTGCCGTTGCTCCAGATTTTCCGTGATGAAGAGATTCGCGAGCTCGGCCGTGGCGGCCTGCGCCATCTTCGGATCGCGATTCGCGTAATAGATATTGAAGGCGGAGAGCTTCCTATCGTCACCGCGCGACAGCTCGATGTCGATGTCCTTGCTCATCTTCGCCACCAGATCGTCGGGGCTCGCGTGCTTCCTCTCCTGGGCGTAGAGACCGAGAGAGTCAATGATTCGGATAAGACGGGTGCGGCTCAGAATTTGCTGTGTAATGCTGTCCAGCTGATGCTGGATGTCGCTGTCGATGTTCGAGACAACATATTTCTCCGGCACGGATGGCTGCTCGACCAGAATGAGCGTGCCCGACCGGTAGGTCGACGGGATCAACCAACTCGCTCCCCACACCAGCGCCCAGCCGCAGAAAAAGGGCACAAGAAATTGCCACCGCCGGCGGCGGACGATTCCCTTGATCTCGGTAAAATCGGGTAGCTCGTTGGACTCTTGCAGTTCTTCTTCCATGCCTACATTCCTAAAGGTTTGGCCCACTGGTACGAAAGCGTGACAAAAAACCGATTTCGGCTCGCATCGAGTGTCTGCGCTGAGCCAGGCACTCCGAACTGCTCTTGAAAGTCGTGGGTGTAGCCCATTCGGAGCCCGATACTCTTCCCAACGTTACGCTCCAGCGAGATTCCCGCCGAAGTTAAATTGATTGAACTCGCGCTGGTCGAAAGGGGCAGGACCAGCGATTGATTTGTTCCGTGAACGACGGTCAATGCGGCCGCCCACCCTGGAACCAGTTCGCGGCGGAAGTTGGCGTGAACGTTCTGCAACCGCACCGTACCCAGAACACCGCCGCCGTCGCTGATGCTTCGGGAGTATCCCGCGGACAGGCTGGTGCGCAGGCTCTGCCAGCCGCCTTCGGCTCCGCCAGCCGCCGACCAACTGTCAGGCGACGTCCCCGCGGAAAGTAGCCCCTGGTTCTCCGAGTACTGCGGACCGACGAAGCCCGTCAGTGTGAACCGGTGCGAAAGGTTCAGGGTATTCACTGCATAAAAGCTATGGACGCGGCTTTCTCCGCCGTTGAACGTGACCCGGTCGAAACGGTAGCTTGCGCCTCCCCAGTCTCCCCGAAAGATCCGGTGCAGCCAGAATGCAGACCCCGACGCCGTTTGCGAATCCGTCAGCTGAGTTCCCGCGGGGACGTTGGTGAAATTCAAATCATAGAATGATCCGCTGGCCCCAATCAGATCGTTCAAGGCAAAGTGATAATTCGTCTCGACCGTCGTCATACTGGATCTTTGTGTGGACAATGGAGCAATCAGACTGGCGTTCGGTCCGCCTGATCCGGCGACGACTTCGGTGCCATTGCCCGCGTCAAAGAATCCCGTGGTCATGGAAAAGCTTTCTGCCACCCGCAGGTTCACGTGCGGGCTCAACCGGTACTGCGAATCGAAATTCAGGTTTTGCGACCCCTGGTTCTGATTTGTGATGTTCTGATTCACAGTCAGGCCGCCAGCGTATCCAAGCATCCAGCGCATTCGCGACGACGATTCCTCAATTCTGATGTTGGGGAAGAACGACTCGCTCGTACCGCTTTCCGTCCTGCTTGAAACCAGGAACGGGTTGGAATCATAGACCGCGCCCACATTCACCCCGCCTCGCAGGTAATTCGATCTTTCGAGCTCGGGCAGGAACGCGGATGAAAGTCCCGTCCCGCCCAGCAGCGCCGGTATATTGGGCAGATCGCTGCTCGCGTCCTCTGCGCCGCCTTCGCCCTGCATTCCCGCCATGGCCGAGAGTGCGGCAGCCGGAGCCGTTCTCGCGCTATCGGCGCTGGAATCCTGTGCCGGTGGGTTCTGCGGAGGCGGATTCTGCCCCGCCGAGAGAACCTGCAACCCAGCCACCATCCACCCGAGAATCAACCAGCGTCGAATACTCATAATCACAACTACGGGACCACCACCGTATCGCCAGCTTGCAGGCGGATGTTTTGCTCCGGGTTCTTGCCTTTGATCACGTCTTTGTAGTTGAACGGGATTCGTTGCTGCGTTCCGTCCGGCGCTTGTCGAAGAACATACATCGACTTCTGCTTCGCGAAGTCTTTGAAGCCCCCGGCCAGCGCAACCGCATCGAGCACGGTGGTCGAGCTCGTCAACAAATAGGCGCCAGGTCGGGTGACCATACCCATGATGTTCACCTTCTGACTCTTGCTATCGGTAACAATGACCGTCACTTCAGGCTCGGAGATATAGCTCTTCAGGCGTATGGTGATCTCTCGTTCCAGTTGCCGTGGCGTCTGGCCACCCGCCTGCAATTCCCCGACTAACGGCAAAGAAATCTTTCCATCGGAACGAACGGGAACGGAACGCGAGATGTCCGGTTCTTTCCACACATTGATTGCCAGCACATCGTTGGCGCCAATCACGTAGGAACTGTCCGAATGTGCGGCCCGCGAGCCTTCCGCTTTCGTCTCGCTGGCTTGCTTATCGGCTTGAGCGACGCTGGGCGCCGGTGGTTGCGATGCGGACCCGGTTTGCGCGAACGCTCCGATGGACACCACTACCAGAAGCGTCAGGACCGCCGTGATGCGATGGGCCGTCATGGGTTCCGTCATAAGCATGCCTCTCAGCCATTCCCCGGCTCAACCGTAGATGGCTCAACCGTAGGGTGCAATCGTAGCTGTTCAGTGCCACCGGGTTCAATCGTCGCTATTTCCATGTCAGCGCTACTTCGCGTTCCGCACACTATCGGTACCAAGAAGTCGTGCAGACTCTGCGCGCGGCGCTAAGTGGTACTCCTGGATTTTGTAAAGCAGGGCACGATAGCTGATATTCAGTAAACGAGCTGCCGCTTTCCGGTTCCAGTGTGTCTGTTCGAGCGCTTCGGCAATCGCGCCGCGCTCGGTTTCCCCTTTTGCGTTTCTTACCAGCAACTTCAGAGACGATTTTTCTTCCGACGTGTGCAGGCTCGGAGGCGGACCGCTGCTTTTCGCGTGCCCGTTTCCGTTCCCACCCTTACTTGCGAACCCGTAATCGGGACGCGAAAGCAATTCCTGCAACGCCGCGCCCTCATCGCCGTGCGCCAGGAAGCGTTTGGCAAAGTTCTCCAGTTCGTGCAGATTGCCGGGCCACGCACACTGCTGGCACGCATCCAGCAACTCGCTTGCGAAGCGCGGGGCCGGCACGCCATAGCGCCGGGCCAGCCGGTTCATCAGGTGCCCCAACAGCAGCGGGATTTCCTCGTGCCTCTCCCGCAGGGGTGGCACGCGCAATTCGAAAGCGCTCAAGCGGTAGAACAACTCTTCCTGAATTCTCTTCTCGGCCGCTGCCAACTCCAGGTCCTGGCACGTGGCGGCAATGATGCGCACATCGGCCCGGATCGGGTTCTGGCCGCCGCACCGGACAAACTCTCCCGTTTCCAGCAGTTTCAGAAGCCGCCGTTGCACTGCGTCCGGCAAGGCATCGAATTCATCCAGCAAGATCGTTCCCTTGGCACACTGCTCGAACTTGCCTAACGTCGATTCCGGTCGCCCGTTGGCGGAAGCGTGTTCGTAACCGAACAGTTCGTTCTCCAGCAGGTCGGAGGTGAGCACCGCACAACCGACTCGCTTGAACGGGAAGCTGGAACGAATCGAAAGCGAATGGATAAGCCGGGCAGCGGTCGTCTTCCCGCTTCCCGCTTCTCCGGTAACCAGCACCGGCACGTCCGTCTGCGAGAGTAACTCCGCTTGCGTACGCAGCCGGCGCGTGGCCGGGCTGGCCGCAATGAAATACAACTCTTCGCTGATTCGCTCGATTTCTGGCTGATACATGTTTAAGAGTGCCTGACTGAGGGTTGTAAGAAAATCCCGGATCGTTTACCAGGGAACTGATTGATTGGCGGATGCCAACAATTTCTTCCGACGATGGTTTGCCTTCCCGAGACCTGGAACCTGAGACCTGATCTTCAGACAGGCTCTACGTCATAACCATCGATTCGCACGGCCATCGACCGCTGAATCGCATCGACCGAAATGATCAGGCTGTGGTCGCCATTCTCCGCCACAAACACGCCTTCCACTCCGTCCATCGCCCCACCGCGTACCCGGACCCGCTGCCCCACCTTGAGAAAGGGGTACGATCGCCAGGGCGCCGTCTGCGCCAGAACCTTCTGGATGCTTTCGATCTGCTCATCGGGAATCGGCAGGCTCGCGCCGTGAACGCCCACAAAACCGTGCACGCTCTCCACCTGGTACACACGCGACCGGTCGGCCGCGCTCAAAGCGCAGCGGATGAACACATAGCAACTGAAAAGTGGCACTTCGACTTTCTTCTGGCGATCGCTCCAGCGATGCACTTCCACCGCCGTCGGCAGGAAGGTTTCCATGCCTTGATCTCGCAATCGTCGCTCGACCGCTTTTTCGTGGCGCGCTCTGGTGTGCAGCGCGTACCAACGCAGCTCTTCCTGCGATACCCATGGGCTTATCCCGCTGCCCGCTTCATAGTTCTGGTTGGGACTACTCACAGCTTCGCCCTCTGGGTCCCATTGCACTGGGTCCGCTTGGTCCGCATGCTGGATCGCATGCAAATCTCTTCAACGCTTTCAGGGGGAGGAAAGCAACAGGAACGACTAGCAGGAACGAGTAGGGGGAATTTCTTTGACGCCTAAACTTAACGGCACTTGCAAGAACGTGCAAGTGGCAAGACTTCCTAGGACATACCGTCCCTATTTATGTACCGGCTGATCTTCTCATGACTAAGATAACTAGCTCAGAGACGTTATTCCATGGCACTCCCGTTGTAGTACTTTCCTGCAGGGGTCGACCCGTTCGCTCCGGCATCCATGAATCTGTCCAGCAGATGGAATCTATATTATTGATAATATTAGCGTTAGGCTAGACATCCTACCATGTCAACAACGTCCATTTCGAGACCAGTTCCAAGGCGAACCCTTTGCATTGTCGTGCAACCGGTCAAACTGCAAAAAAACACCGACGACCATCGCATTTTCTTGCATAGGTTGCAAATCTCCCGCTTGCCGGTTCGAGAGTTTAGTGGTACATTTTTAACTGTACCAAGAGACCCTGGCCGACTTTTTGCCTCACTTTCTTCCTCCCCCTAGGCCATCGTCGAACTAACGAACGGAGTGATTCCCCCCATCCGATTCGCACAGCCATAATGTCAGGAGACCCGATGCCATCCCATGAAGAGTTGGGTTCGGACTTTGTCAGTATCGTAGTTGCCGACGGCACGCGAATCCACACCCAACTTTTGGCGGACGCGCTGCGCAACGATCGTGGTCTGCAGGTCGCAGCGGCGGCCTCGAATTCCGAGGAACTATTGGCCGCCATCACCCGCGTGCCCATCGATGTCGTGGTCATCAGTCACAATTTGGACGACCAGCCCGGCCACGGCACCCAGGTGTTGCGCGAGATGCGTGCGCTCCGGCCCCAGATCAAGGGCGTCATCTTACTGGACTCCTCCAAGCCCCAGGACGTGCTGGAGTGCTTTCGCGCTGGCGCAAGGGGTATTTTTTCCAAGCAAGAGCGGCTGGAGAGCCTCTGCAAATGCATTCGCAGCGTCCATGAAGGACAAATCTGGGCGCGTAGCGTCGATCTCGATCATGCGCTCGAAGCTCTTGCCAGCTTGCCGCTCTTCCGCGCCACCAACCACAAGGGAATTGAACTGCTTTCCGCGCGCGAACGCCAGGTCATCCAGCACCTGGCAGCGGGTATGACCAACCGCGAAATTGCTCAAACTCTCAGCCTCAGCCCTCATACGGTCAAGAACTACCTCTTCCGTATTTTTGACAAGCTGGGTGTCTCCAGCCGCACCGAGTTGCTCTACCTGACCATGAACAACTCGCAAGCCCAGGCACAACGTTCCGCCAACAACGGAGACGGCCACGCCTTTTCTACCATCCTGGAAGCCGCCGAAGCCGGCGATGCCTCGGCACAACTGCGCTTGGCCGAACATTTTGGTCAGGTCAGAGATGGTCAGATCGAAGATGGTCAGAACAATGGCCGTCAGAACAAAGACGGCTCGAACGCGGGCGCCCAACCCGACTCCGTCTCCGCTTACATGTGGTACTTGCTCTCAGAAAAAACCGCCGCTCCGATGCTCGAACAGATCGCGGAAGGCAAGAAAACCATCAGCCGAACGATGTCCCCTCAACAGCTGGCGGAGGCCGAAGGCAGAGCTGCCGCGCGGTTGAAAAACAAGAAGCAGCCTGGTTTCGACGGCAGCGGTGAGGTACAAACCGGCGGACAACCGAGGCGGCACACCGCCGCTCGATAGAGCTTCACTTGCTAATCGATTGACCTTGCCTGTTCGCCTTTGGTCCTGTAGAGACGGGGCTTGTCCCGTCTCCGTATAAGCGGCCAGCCGCGATCTCGACAAGAAATCGTCAGGCGGCACTTCGGTAAAGCTGCATCAGATTGGTTCGCATCTTCGTGTATCCCTGCTCCTGCTGCCCACCGATTAGGAAGGTTAGTCATTACTGCGAATCCTAATGTAGTGAGCAAATTGTGGGATTGGCCTGAGTTTTGCCACTCCTCTGCTGTGAATCGGTGATTGTGACTGTTGCACTTAGCGATCTCTCCCTCCCTTCGCCAAACTGCCGGAGGCTTGGTGCCCCCTTTCGCACCGTCACGTGATGTGCGTCACAGCACCAGGGAGAAGGATGTGTAAAATAGTTATTGCCCCAAGCAGTTATTCCCCCTAGAAATGTTCCGCCAACCCACTCCCCTTAGAAACGAGTCCCTATGCCCCTGTTCAGCATAGTCATTGCTACCTACAACCAGGAGAACCTTGTGCGGGAAGCTGTCGATTCAGTGCTCGCGCAGACCTGCCAGGACTGGGAATTGATCGTGGTTGACGACGCCTCGAAGGATAGGACGTACGAGACCCTGAAAAGCTATGGTAATCGAATCCAGCTGATCGAGAACTCGACGAACTGTGGGGCGATCTATGGGCGGAATATGGGCGCTTGGATGGCTAAAGGAGATTACGTCGTGTTTCTGGATGGAGATGACGTGCTCTTGCCCTGGGCGCTCACAAGCTATGCAACGATCATCAGGTGCAAGCGTCCAGCGCTCATCATGGGAGGCGTGCTTTGGTGTTCAAACACGGTTCCGGTTATTAGCCGCGACCAGTACGGCAAGGCGATCAGCGTCTACGAGTACGATTATTTGGTGAGAAGAGATCGGCCGCAATTCAGCGGAGCCAGCACGATGGTTGTGGAGCGAGAGACATTCGCCCGGTGGGGAGGCTGGAAAGATGGCATGTGGCCGATGGAAGTGGATGATCTCTGTCTCCACCTTGGTTATTGCAGGGGTGCGGTACAAATTATCTCTCCGCCGACCACGGGTTATCGGCAGCACGGCCACAACACGTTCGGTATCGGGAACGTCCCGCCATTTGCTGACAGGATGTTGGCGATCGTGGAAAAAGAGCGAGCAGGGCTTTATCCGGGCGGTGAAAAACGCCGGCTGGAACGCGGCTCATTCATTGGTGGAAAATTGCTGTTCTGGATTAAGTGTTCAGTGAAAGCAAAATGCTATGCGAGAGGAGCCCGATTGCTTTGGAAAGGCTGGCCCATGATCCTGGCCGCTGTACTAAGACGCTCGTGGTCAATTCTCAAAGGCAGGCAGCCAGCCACCTTCTATACCTCCTCATCGCCGGGTTCGCCGTCTGGCCTCTTCGCCTGCATCCACCGCTGTGGTCGTTGTTAAGGCTCGCAACGCTGGCGATAGCTGGGATCGTCCTGCTCATCGTGCTTCAAGTCGGCAATAAGACGGCCAGAGCAAAGATGGTCAAATCGCGGGGCGCCCAACCCGACTCCGTCTCCGCTTACATGTGGTACCTGCTCGCGGAAAAAACCGCTGCCCCGATGCTCGAGCAGATCGCGGAAGGCAAGAAAGCCATCAGCCGGAAAATGTCTCCTCAACAGCTGGCCGAGGCCGAAGGCCGAGCTGCCGCGTGGTTGAGAAACAAGAAACACTCTGGCTTCGTCGGCGATGGCGAGGTGCAGACCGGCGCACAACCGAACGGGCGCGCCGCCGCTCGATAGAGCTTCACGTGCTGATCGAGTGACGTTCGCATCCTCGCGCGGGATGCTTCCCCGCTCTTCGGTTAGCGCTCGTCGTTCAATGGTCGTAGTTCAGCGATCGTCGCTAAATGGTCGTCGCTCGGCGCACTTCGGTCAAAGCTGCATCAGATTGGTTTGCAGCTTCGTGTATCCCTGCTTCTGCGCCCACAGATCGAGCGGGATCGACGCCATCTCATCCACGATCGGTTCGGCCAGCCCGCTCTTGGTCATGTCCACCGTCTTGATGTAGCTCCGGCAACTGTCGCAGCCTTCCACGCGGACGTGTTTGAGTTCCTCCGCGGTGTAGACCGGAAGCTTCGCGTGGTTCTCTTCCCCGCATCCCGGACAGACGATCCGCCGGAACTCCCATTCCGCCAGGCAAAATGAACACACCAGAGACCGCTGGCCGCCATCTCCCAACGGACGCAGAACACCCAGGCCCGGCTTCCGTTTGCAAAACGGACACAGATACGGCACCGGTCCGCTCCATCGCATATTTGACCGTGAACGAATGCCGACCGCGTAAGGCTGAAGAAAAGCGCGCGCGAAAAAATCGTGAGGACCGGGCGGCAGCGCCCTAGTCTCGATCTCATTCCAGAAAGCCGTCAGCAATCGGAAATGTGAATCGTCGCCGCCATCCCGCAACTCGCGCGCAGCTTCCCGAAGCGGAGCCGGCCCGTTCTGTTCGACCACCGAAAGAAATTGCCCGAATCGGCCGGTCAGTTCCGGTGGGAGCGGCCGCGCCAAGGCCTCCGAATCTGATACGACATCGCCAGCCCCAGTGTTCGCTCTTCCGATCGATCTGCCGAGTTCCCCGTAGAAATTTTCCTGAAAGCGCGCGACAGTCACATAGAAGCGCAGGATTTCCGCCGCAAAGCTGTACTGGGCGCCAAGTTCCTCCGCACGTCGAATCCGCCGCTGCCATTCGTTCTGCGCCATGCTGCGATTAGACATGGCCCGATTATCAGTCCCCGCCTCCCGCCGCGCAATGCGCCGGGCATCGTCGTTGGAGACAAGGATGGTTGGTTGGGCAGTTTCCGAGTAACTGACCACCCGTTCAGAATCTGGGTGGCGTGAGCGAAATCACTTCTTGTAGCGCGCTTTTTGTGCCACTATCTGCCAATTACCAATACAGGGATGCAGAGCATGCCTACGCCAGCCACGGTTAGCGCGGCAACACGGAGAGACGAACGGGAACTGCGCGAGGCGCGTTTCGCCATGCGTCTCTCCCTGATTGTTGGTTTGGCAATGCTGATCGGCAAGACCACAGCCTATTTCATGACACATTCGGCGGCCATTTTTTCCGATGCCGCCGAGTCCGTCATCCACGTAATCGCCGTGGGGTTTGCTACTTTTAGTCTTCGGCTCAGCACAAAATCGGCTTCCCCTCAATTCCTCTACGGTTACGAGCGGATCACATTCTTCTCCGCTGGATTTGAAGGGGCAATGATCGTCGTGGCCGCCATTGCAATCTTCTTCGAGTCGATCAGGAGGTGGATTGCCGGGCTACAACTGGAGCACCTGGGAGCGGGCGCATCGCTGGTCCTCATGGCTGGAATACTCAATGCTGGTCTCGGTTACTAACTCCTGCGGACCGGCCGGCGG
>Ga0224558_1000380_pt1 | contig 52241 bp, 40 predicted proteins | sample 714S32024metaG_FD_180682 | JGI IMG/M metagenome (GOLD analysis project Ga0224558, IMG submission 180682) | Peat soil microbial communities from Stordalen Mire, Sweden - 717 S3 20-24 | ecosystem: Environmental > Terrestrial > Soil > Wetlands > Peat | place: Sweden: Norrbotten County, Stordalen... | reverse complement strand
CATCGAGCAGTACGCGCTGGGCCGGATGCGCTGGCTCCGCTTCAACTTCACCACCGGTGACGCCGCCGGCCAGAACATGGTGACGAAGGCGGTGCACGAGGCGTGCTGGTGGATCATCGACCAGCACCCTGACGGGCTCGAGGACTTCGTCCTTGCCGCGAACCTGGACACCGACAAGAAGCACTCGGCCTTGAACAGCCTCCATACCCGCGGCAAGAGGGTGGTCGCCGAGGTAACGCTGCCGGCTCAGCTGATCGAAGAGGTGTTGCATACGAGCGCCGAGACCCTCTACCGGCTCTGCCAGCTCACGAACATCGGCAGCCTGCTCGCCGGCGCGGTCAACAACGGTGCCCAGTACGCGAACGGGATCGCCGCCATGTTTATCGCCTGCGGCCAGGATGTCGCCAACGTGGCCGAGTCGTCGGCCGGCTTCAACTTCACCGAGCTACGCGATGATGGGAGCTATTACGTCTCCATCACCATCCCGTCCCTGGTGGTCGCCACCTACGGTGGGGGCACCGGGTTGCCGACCCAGCGCGAATGCCTCGAGGAACTGGGCTGCTACGGACCAGATGGTGCGCGTGCCTTCGCCGAGATCGTTGCGGCCACCGTGCTGTGCGGGGAGTTGTCCCTCGGTTCGGCCATCGCAGCCGATGAGTGGGTGTCGAGCCACGACGCCTACGGCAGGAACCGGCCCGGGGAGCCCTCGACGCCTCTGTCGGCAAACTCCTGAGGGATCGCGTGTCACCGGCCCGATCCATCGGGTGCTTGCTGTTGCGATCACCGGCGGTCTCGGTTCTGCTCGGTCGAATAGTCACCACCGGCTTCCAGCACGAGGCCTGTGTCTCATCACGCCAATGAGCGTGACGGCGCCCGAGCGTGCCGAAGGTCAGCGGTCGAGAAGCGAACCGGGCCACGGCACAGCCTGTCTGGCCGCCGCCGTGACCTCGGCCTCCGTCGAGAACTCGTGACCGGAGAAGTAGGTGATCGGGGTCCAGGCCCCCATGTCCTCGGGGTCTCTACGGAGCTCTTCGATGCCGAAGCTGCCTTCGGGACGCCAGAAGATGTGAACGCACCGATCGGCCTCGCTGGTCTGGCGGCTGACGAGCACGGTCCACGACCTGTCGAGGCGTGCTGACATGGCCGCTGGAACCCGGAGAGCCGTGCACCGGGCGGCGCCACGCGCCACGGTGGACGGAGCCTTCCCCCGCTCCGGCAGTCCACCACGCGGGCGCTCGGCCGGACGAGTTCCTTCGATAGTCTAACTATGTGATTCCCGAGACCATCGCCGTGGACGAACGCCGCACCCTGGGCCGGACCGCGGCATGGCTGGCCAAGCAGGTCGAGCTCGGGCTCGCCGTCGCCGACCTCTCCCTCCCCCAGTACCGGATCCTCGGCCTCCTCGACGAGAGCTCTGCCATCTCTTCCGACCTGGCCGAACGGCTGGCGGTGCGCCCGCCGACCATCACCGCCGTAGTCGACGGGCTGGTCGCCCGGCGCCTGGTCGAACGCCGGACCGTGGTAGCCGACCGGAGGCGGGTGGACCATGTGCTCACCGAGGACGGGCGCCGCGTGCTCGATGCCGCAGACGCCGCCGTGGCCGCGCGCCTGGGCGACATCGCCGGGAGCCTGGGCAGTGTTGCCGAGACGGACCGGGCCTTCGACGGGCTGATGATGTGGCGCAGGGCCTTCTACGCCTACCGGCTGGCCCGGAGGCCCCGTTGAGAGCCCCCACCCTCCGGCCACGCGACACCGGTGCCCCCGAGGTGGGGACCGAGTTCGTCCCCATCGGCGAGGTGGCGCGGAACGAGGCACCCAGGGCCACCATCGACCCCGACCGGTCGCTCTCGTGGCTGCGGCGCGCCCTGCCGGTCATGCGCTCCCACCAGGGAATCTTCATCACCGCCCTGGTGCTCTCCTTCCTCGGCCTGGTCCTCCAAGTACAGATCCCCAACCTGTTGAACCATGCCATCGACAACTCCATCCAGAAGCACACCGTGCCCCTCAGCCACTACGTGTGGTGGGTCGTCGGCCTGGGCGTGGCCGGCGCCATCGCCGGGTACTTCTCGCGCCTCTTCCTGTTCGAGACCGCCTACGACATCGAGTACGACCTGCGGAACATCATCTACGAGCACCTCACCAAGATGTCGTTCTCGTTCTACGACCGGGTGCAGTCGGGCCAGCTGATCTCCCGCGCCAACTCGGACATCCGTTCGGTCCAGATGTACATGACCTTCGCCCCCATGATCCTCGTGCAGTGCTCGATCGCGGTGGTGGCCTTCATCTTCATGCTGTCCATCAGCGTCCCCTTGGCCTTCATCGCCATGGCCACCATGCCCTTCGTCTACCTCACCGGCGTGAAGATGCGGAAGTCGATGTTCCCGGTGTCGTGGCTCATCCAGTCGCGCCTCGCCGACGTGGCCACCATCGTCGACGAGAACGTCAACGGCGTCCGAGTGGTCAAGTCGTTCGCCGCCGAGGAACAGCAGCTGCGGGCCCTCCAGGGCGCGGCCGGAAGGCTCCAGTGGGGCTACATCAAGGACGCCGACCTGCGCGCCAGGTTCACCCCGCTGGTGCAGAACCTTCCGCAGGTGGGCCTGGCCCTCGTGCTGCTGTTCGGTGGCTACATGGTGATCCACGGCACCCTGGGGATCGGCGCCATCCTCGCCTTCAACGCCTACCTCCTGATGCTCCAGGCCCCGTTCATGATGCTCGGGATGCTGATCATGATGGGGCAACGCGCAGCGGCCTCGGCCGACCGGATCTACGAGATCATCGACGAGCGGCCGACCGTCACCGACAAGCCCGACGCCGTGGACCTCGTCGACTGCAGGGGGGAAGTGCGCTTCAGCCACGTCGACTTCGCTTACTCCGCCGATGTCGAGCGGCTGGTGCTGGCCGACTTCGACCTGCACATCGCCCCGGGGGAGACGGTGGCGCTGGTGGGCCGCACCGGGGCCGGCAAGTCGACGGTGGCCCGCCTGCTCAATCGCTTCTACGACGTCCGGCACGGCTCGATCGAGATCGACGGCCACGACGTCCGCGACCTGACCCTGGCCAGTCTCCGGGCCAACGTCGGCGTGGTGCTGGACGAGCCGTTCCTGTTCTCGGTGTCGGTGCGGGACAACATCGCCTACGGCAAGCCGTCGGCCACCCTCGAAGAAGTCGAGGCCGCGGCCAGGGCGGCCGGTGCCCACGAGTTCATCAGCCACCTCGACGACGGGTACGAGACCGTGGTCGGCGAGCGCGGCTACACCCTGTCGGGTGGACAGCGGCAGCGCCTCGCCATCGCCCGCACCCTGCTGGTCAACCCGCCCATCCTGGTCCTCGACGATGCCACCAGCGCCATCGACGTCCAGGTCGAGCAGATGATCCACGCCAGCCTGCGGGTCCAGATGCAGGGGAGGACAACGCTCATCGTCGCCCACCGCCTCTCGACCATCTCGCTGGCCGACCGGGTGGTGCTGCTCGACCAGCAGAAGGTGGTGGCCGACGGGACCCACGCCGAGCTGCTCGAGTCGACGCCCCTCTACGCCGAGGTGCTGGCCCAGGCAGCCGAGTTCGAAGCGGAGGCAGCTCGGGAGGAGGCGCCGGCTCCCGAGTCCGAGACCCCGGGTGGCAACGGCCACGGACCGGGTGGCAACGGCCACGGACCGGGCGGCAACGGATGGGGTCCGCAATGAGCTGGGGCGGAGGAGGATTCGGCGGCGGGGGAGGCGGATTCGGCGGGGCGCCCGGAGGGTTCGGACGCCCGGCTGCGCCCGGCCTCCCCTTTGCCGGAATCCCCACCGAGCTCCAGGGCGGGGTGGACGGGCTGCTTGCCTCAGAGCCCGAGCATCCCGCACCGGACGTCGTCTTCAACCAGAACGGCTCCGAGCTCGAGCTGAAGCGCCTCACCCTGTGGCGCCTCCTGACCAAGTACCGGGGCATGCTGGCCCTGGCCGGCCTGCTGGTCGTGGTCATCTCGGTCGCCGCCCAGACCGGCCCCGAGCTCACCGGGATCGCCATCGACGACGGGATGTCGGCGGGGCACGAGCACTTCGCCGTCGTCGCCATCCTGGCCGCCGCCTACCTGGTCTTCATCGCCGTCACCGCCGTGGCCCAGCGGTTGCAGGTCAAGGTGACGGGCCGCCTGGCCGCCTGGGTGATGAACGACCTGCGGGTCAAGGTCTTCGCCCACCTCCAGCGCCTCTCGCTCGGGTTCTTCACCGAGGAGAAGGCCGGCGTGGTCATGAGCCGAATGACCAGCGACATCGAGAACCTCCAGCAGTTGCTGCAAGACGGGCTCTCTCAGCTCGCCATCCAGGCCCTGACCATGGTGGTCATCACCGTGATCCTGTTCGCCACCGATGTGCGCCTGGCCGCCATCACCGTGGTGTTGATCGTCCCCGCACTGGTGGTGGCCTCACTGTGGTTCAAACGAGCCTCGGAACGCGGCTACGACCGGGTGCGGGACGGCATCGCCAACGTCCTGGCCGACCTTTCCGAGAGCCTCCACGGGGTGCGCATCGTGACCGCGCACAACCGCCAGCGGCACAACGTGATCCACCACCGCAACGTGGTGGGTGACTACCGCGACGCCAACAATTACACGGCCCACGTGAACGCCCTCTACGGCCCCGGGACCCAGTTCCTCGGCGTGGTGGGCCAGGCCGTGCTGCTGGCCATCGGCGGGGAGATGGTGCTCCACCACACCCTGAAGATCGGTGCACTGGTCGCCTTCTTCTTGTACCTCAACCGATTCTTCCAACCCATCCAGCTGCTGGTGCAGCAGTACAACACCTACCAACAGGGCCAGGCCTCCGTGTACAAGCTGCGTAACCTGATCGACACCGAGCCGGAGGTTAGCGAGTCGGCCGATGCCGTCGAGCTGCCCCCCATCGAGGGCGAGATCGTGTTCGACCACGTCTCCTTCGGCTACGACCCGGACCGGCTGGTCGTCGAGGACATCGCGCTGCAGGTCGCCCCCGGGGAGACGGTCGCCTTCGTCGGGCCGACCGGGGCCGGCAAGTCCACGCTGGCCAAACTGGTCACTCGCTTCTACGATCCCACCGAAGGCCGGGTGCTCATCGACGGCCACGACCTGCGCGACGTCACCATGCGCTCACTGCGCCGTCAGCTCGGCGTGGTGCCCCAGGAGCCCTTCCTGTTCGCCGGCACCATCCGGGACAACATCGCCTTCGCCCGACCCGAGGCCACCGACGAGGAGATCTTCGAGGCGGTCCGCACGGTGGGGCTCGGGGACGTGATCGACCGCATGCCCAACGGACTGGACACCGTGGTCCACGAGCGGGGCCAGACCCTGTCGTCCGGCGAGCGCCAGCTGATCGCCCTGGCCCGGGCCTTCCTCGCCCATCCCCGCGTGCTCGTGCTGGACGAGGCCACCTCCAACCTCGACCTCCAGTCCGAGACGAAGATCGAGACCGCCCTCGATGCCCTCCTCGAGAACCGGACCGCCATCCTGATCGCCCACCGCCTGTCGACGGCCATGCGGGCGGACCGCATTGCCGTGGTCGACCAGGGCCGCGTCATCGAGGTCGGCACCCACGCCGAGTTGGTGGCGTCGGGCGGGCGCTATGCCGAGATGTACGCGACCTGGGTACGCCAGTCCGATCTGGCCGAGCACGCCCCTGCCGACAGCGGACGCTGACCGCGTAGGTGGGCCTCCTCAGGCCACCTCCGGTACCGTCGAGAGCCCTGCGGCGAACCGGGCGTCACTGATCTCCTCGTCCACCATCCGCCCGCTCAGGTAGGAGTCGTAGGCAGCCAGGTCGAAGTGCCCGTGTCCACACAGTGCGGTGAGGATGACCTTCTCCTCGCCGGACTCCTTGCAGACCAGGGCCTCCCGGATGGCAGCGGCGATGGCATGGGTGGGCTCGGGCGCGGGGAGGATGCCCTCGGAGCGCACGAACTGCATGGCTGCGGCGAAGCATTCGAGCTGGGGGATGGCGATGGCCTCCATCATGCCGAGCTCGTAGATGTGGGAGATGAGCGGTGCCATCCCGTGGTACCGCAGGCCGCCGGCGTGGATCGGGTCCGGAATGAAGTCATGCCCGAGGGTGTGCATCTTCATCAGCGGGGTCGTGCCGGCGGTGTCCCCGAAGTCGTAGGCGTAGACGCCCCTGGTCAGCGACGGGCACGACGAGGGTTCGACGGCCCGGATGACCGGGTTCATCGTGCCCGCCATCTTCTCCCGGATGAACGGGAAGGCCAGACCACCGAAGTTCGATCCCCCGCCGGTGCACCCCACCAGCAGGTCCGGTGCCTTCTCGCCGGCCTTGGCCAGCTGCAGCAGGGCCTCCTCCCCGATGATGGTCTGGTGCATCAGCACGTGGTTGAGGACGCTGCCCAGCGCGTAGCGGGTCTCCGGGTCGGGCGCGGCCACCTCCACCGCCTCGGAGATGGCGATGCCCAGTGACCCGGGACTGTCGGGATCCGCCGCCAGGATGGCCCGACCGGCGGCCGTGAGCTCACTCGGGGAACGGTGGACCGTCCCGCCGAACGCCTCCATCATCAGGCGCCGATACGGCTTCTGGTCGTAGGAGGCGCCGACCTGCCAGATCTCGCACCCGAGCCCGTAGATGGCACAGGCATAGGCCAGCGCCGTCCCCCACTGCCCGGCACCGGTCTCGGTGGTCAGCCGCTTCACCCCCGCCTTGGCGTTGTAGTACGCCTGGGGCACCGCGGTGTTGGGCTTGTGCGAGCCGGCCGGCGACACGCCCTCGTACTTGTAGTAGATGCGCGCCGGTGTGTCGAGCGCCTTCTCCAGGCGATGGGCCCGGTAGAGCGGGGACGGCCGCCACTGCCGGTAGACGTCGAGCACCCCCCCGGGGATGTCGATGTAGCGCTCGGTGCTGACCTCCTGGAGGATCAGGTCCATCGGGAAGAGCGGGGCGAAGTCGTCAGGGCCGGCGGGCTCGAGCGTGCCGGGATGGAGGGCCGGAGGCGGCGGCGAGGGCAGATCGGGGACGATGTTGTACCAGGCAGTCGGCATCTCGCTCTCGTCGAGCAGGAACTTGTGCTGGCGAACCGTCTCATCGATGACCGTCATGGCTTCTCCGTTTCTGTCGGCTAACGAAAGATACTCATCAATGCCCGGCCGGGCACGTTCCTCAGGCCGGGCGGGGGTATCGCCTCACCCGAGGCGGGGATAGCGGCCGGACCAGGGGGCAGCCGCCTCCAGCTGGGACGCCACCCGGATCAGCTGCGCCTCCCTCCACGGGCCGGCCACGACCTGCACGCCCACCGGCAGCCCCGAAGGCGCCACGTGGAGAGGCAGGCTGACGGCCGGCTGGCCGGTGATGTTGTAGACCGCGGTGAAGGCGGCCATGGCCACGATGTCGAGGACCGGCGCCCCGGCCCCGGCGTGGACAGCCTCGAGCAGGCCCACCTTCGGCGGCTCCACGGTCATCGTGGGCGTCACCAGCAGGTCGAACTCGTCATCGAACCGCGCCACGATCGTGCGCGTCAACTGGTGCAGCTCGATCAGCGACCGGGTGAAGACCGCGCTGTCCACGGCCTCGGCGGCGGCGTAGCCGGCCCGGTTGTGCGGCTCGACCCTGGCCCAGTCGATGTCGGGGTACTCGCTCAGACCCGCATTGACCACGTTGAGGAACGGTTCGAGTCCCGACAGGTCGAAGACATCGGCGGCGATGCGCGAGACCTGATGGCCGAGGGACTCGAGCACCCGCCCGGCATGGTCCACGGCGGCAGCCGGCTCATCGGCCACCGGCAGCCCGAGGGCGGATTCCGAGCACAGCGCCACCCGGAGCCGACCGGGGTCGGCACCGACCTCCTCGGCGAACGGGCGCTCCGGCACCGGGGCGTTCCACCAGGCATACGGGTCGGGGGTGCTGATGACGTCGAGGACGGCAGCGGTGTCGGCCACCGTCCGGCTGAGGGCCCCCTCGGTGACCATTCCCTGCCATCCCGGAAAGGTGGCGGGCACCCGACCGCGACTCGGCTTGAGGCCGACCAGGCCGCAGCACGATGCCGGTATCCGGATCGAGCCGCCACCATCGCTGGCGTGGGCCACGGGGAACATGCCGGCGGCCACCGCGGAGCCGGCACCCCCGCTCGACCCACCGGAGGTGTGTCCCGTGTTCCACGGATTTCGGGTGACCCCGAACCGCTCGTTCTCGGTCACAGTGATCGATCCGAACTCGGGGGTGTTGGTCCGGCCGGTGAGGATGAAGCCGGCGCGGACGAAGGCGTCGGCGATCGGCCCGCTGGTGGCGCTGGGGCCCTCGGGGGCGCCCCGGGACCCGTAGGTCACCGGCTGGCCCTCCACCGGGAGCAGATCCTTGATCGGGAGGGGCACCCCGGCAAAGGGGGGAAGGTCCGCCACGCCGCCGGCGATCCGCTCCCCGAGCGCCCGTGCCTCGGCACGGGCCTCCTCGTCGTTGCGCCAGATCACCGCGTTGAGCTCGGTGTTGCAGACATCGACTCTGGCCAGGCACTCGTCGAGCACCTCGAGCGGGCTGACCTCTTTGGCCCGGATGGCGGCGGCTACGTCCAAGCCAGATGCGAGTTCGTCCATCGGGCCAGGCTAGAACCCCGTGGCGGCCAGACCAAGTGCTCCGGACGGCGGACCGTCTCGATCCCTCACCCCCACAGCCGACCGCGAAGGCCCGACGCACGGGCGATGGGCCGACCGATGGCCGACCGCAGAGCGTCCTCGCTGCTCACGATGGTCACCCGCTCGCTGGCCCTGGTGACCGCCGTGTACAGCAGCTCACGGGTGAGGATGGGCGAGCCCACCTCCGGCAGCGAGACGATGGCGTGGGAGAACTCGGACCCCTGGCTCTTGTGGATGGTCATGGCCCACCATGCCTCCGCCCGGTCGAGGCGGGCCGGGGGCAGACTCCGGGCCTCGTCCCCTCCGGCAAGGTCCACCGTCATGCTTCCGGCACGGTCCATGACCACACCGACATCGCCGTTGAACACGTGGTTGAGCGGGTCGTTCCCCGTCACGATCACCGGCTTCCCCACATACCAGCGTCGGGAGGGGTTGAGTCCCGGGACCGCCTCGGCCACGGCGTGCTCGATGCGGTCGCTCCACTCGTAGAGCCCGAAGGGGCCCCGGCGGGTGGCGGCCAGCACCTTGGTGCGGTTGGCGGCGTCGAGGGCGCCCCGGGTGTCGCCCTCAAGGGCGGCGCGGACGACTTCGATGCCGGCTGCGATGGCCAGGGCGCGTACCGCTGCCACCCCTGGGACGTCGTCGTTCCGCATCCAGGTGACACCGCGCCGGGTCCCATCGAGCAGGGCCACTGCGGCGTCGGCGTCGCCTCGCCGGATGGCCTCGGCCAGCGCGGCGATGGCCGAGTCCTCGCTGAACCGGCGCATGCGCCGGAGCACGGTGATCCGATCGGCCAGGACGCCGGGGGGACACGGGTCGTTCTCCACGGCGGGTCCGACCACATCTCCCATCACCGTCCCGGCCTCGACGCTGGCCAGCTGATACGGGTCGCCGACCAGCACCAGCCTGGCCTGGGGACGCACCGCATCGAGGAGCTTGGCCATCAGGGGCAGCGAGACCATCGAGGTCTCGTCCACGATCACCATGTCGTGACGGATCGGATCCGAGCGGTTGTGCCGGAAATGGGTGCCTTCACCCCAGCCCAACAGCCGATGCACGGTCGAGGCCTCGGCCTGTGCCAGGGCGTGGACGGCCTGGCCGGCAAGGCCACCGGCCCCTTGCAGTGCCGAGAGCTCCTGTTGGACTGCCTGGCGCATCCGAGCAGCGGCCTTGCCGGTCGGGGCCACCAGGGCCACCTTGAGGTCGCGACCGTCCTCCGCACGCACGAGGTGGGCGGCGGCCAGCAGGCGCGCGATCGTGTGGGTCTTGCCGGTTCCCGGCCCACCGGCGATGATCGACACCCCCGGAGCGAGCGAGCGTCGGGCCGCCTCCCGCTGCAGGTCATCCTCGTCGCCGCGTGCCTCACCGAACACCGCTGCCAGGGCCCGGTCGATGTCCCCGGTCGCATTGGCCTGTCCGTGCGAGATCCGGGACTGCTCCGCCCGGTCGGCCAGGGCTCGGGCCACGGACACCTCGTAGTGCCAGTAGCGCTGGAGATAGAGGTGGCCCTCGTCCCAGACCAGCGGGCGCGCCGGTACCGTCGGGCCCAGGGCCGGCTGCATGACGAGGGGTGACGCCGCCACGGCGCGGGTCCAGCCCTCTGCAGAGGGCCACGGCAGGGACACCGCCGGCTCGTCCGCGTCGTCGGACAGGCTGATCTGGTGGACGGCACTGTCGAGGTCCACGCACACGTGCCCGAAGCCCGGAGCCCTGGCCGCTACCGTCAGAGCCAGGATGACGTCGTCACCGGCCCCGGGCTGGAGGCGGGCAATCGTGGACGCCAGCTGCACCTCGAACGCGCCGAACACACCGGCGTCGACGAATGGTGCCAGCACCCGAACCTCCGGTGGTACCACCACCGTGCGTCGGGAGGACCACCGCGCCATCACCGCCGGCCCCCCCGAGCCGGGCGACCGTCGAGCAGGCTGCTGAGCTCGACCACCAGCGAAGCGGGAATGGACCAGTCGAGGACACCGTGAGGTCGGTGGTCGCTGGTCGCCACGTCGGCCCCGGTCATGCCCCGGACGAACAGATAGGCGGCCCCGCCCAGGTGGGAAGCCGGGTCGTAGGGTGTGAGGCGCCAACGGAGGTAGCGGTGGAGAGCCACCGTGTAGAGCAGGGCCTGCAGGGGGTAGTCGTGCTCCTCCATGGCGACGACCATGCGGCCCGGGGCGTAGTCGTCGGGACTCGGGACCTGTCCCCTCGGCGTCAGTCGGTTGGTCTTGTAGTCGGCCACGACGAACCGCTGCCCGCCGTCGGCATCACGAAGCCGCAACACCAGGTCGATCGACCCGGTGAGGTGACCGCCCAGCTCGAGGTCCACGGCACCGTCGGCAAGCCTGGCTGCCCAGGGACGGAGGGGATCCGAGCTGTCGAGGTGGTCGACCACCAGCCGGCCGATGGCGCGCAGCTTGGCCCGGTTCCCCACCTCGCCCAGGCGGAAGTCGAAGGACAGCTCGCTGAGGCGATCAGCCGGACCGATGTCGGCCAGGCGGCGCTCACCCCCGATCCTCCCGAGAGGCGTCTCGAGCACGGCCCCCAGACCCTCGATCAACAGCTGTCGGCCGTCACTGCCACCAGCCGTTGGTGGCGACGTCGGTGTGAGGTCCAGTTGGCACCAGGCCAGCTCGGCATCGATCGCCGCGGCCAGCGCCGCGTCGACGTCCGCCACGGAGAAGTCGATCTTCTCGAGGACCGAGTGCACCAGCGTGCCGAACGCAGTCCCGGCGGGCAGCAGGTCCATCGGCCCGGTCGGGGCGGTCGGGGCGGCGGCGGGCGGCGTCGATCCTGCAACCCGAGCGTCCCCCAGGCCCACTCCCCCACCCGGGAGGCCGGTCGCCGATGGCTCACGGTCCTCGTCCGCGGTGTCGGCTCCACCCTCGTCGCCGGCGCCCCCGTCAGACACCGTCGCGTCGTACGGATCGAAGCCGGAGTAGGAGGCCTGGTGGGTGATGGCCGTGAAGGACCACCGCCGCGTCAGCCGATCGAGCGGGCGGTCGAGGGTGGCCCGGGTGAGTGCAGGGTGTCCGGCCTCGGACGAGGCGTCGACCCAGCGGCCCGTCCCAGCCCGGACGCCGTCGATCACGTCGACGGTGATGTTCCCCTTCTCCAGCACCGGCAGTGGTTCCAACGCGGCCACCCTGGCCTGATTCGACAGGACCTGGGCCTGGGCCCCGGCGAACTGCGCCACGTCGATCAGGCCGTCGGTCCGGGCGAAGAGCACGCGGGCCAGAGCCGTCTTCGAGCTGTGCTGTGCGTTGGCCCACCACACGATGGTCCGATGGCGGGCTCGGGTCATGGCCACATACAACAGGCGCAGCTGCTCTCCGGTGGCTTCCTCCGCCGCCAGGTCCCTGCGTCGCTCGGCGGTCCTGTTGTCCGGCCAGCCCTTGCCATCGGCGAGGTCGAGGGTCTTCCGGCCGGACTCCGGATCCGTGTAGATCACCTCGCGGCTCTTGGGTTTGCGCCACAGCATCGGCAGGCAGACGATCGGGAACTCCAGGCCCTTCGCCTTCCAGACGGTCATGATCTGAACGGCAGCGTCTTCGGACTCGATCCGACGCGCCGCAACGTCTCCTTCAAGCTCGGCGTCCGCCTCTTGCTCCGGCTTGGCATCCAACAACGCCAGCAGCCCGGCCGTGCTGGACATGCCCGTGGGTGTCGACCCGCTGCACAGTTCGGCGAGATGATCGAGATCGGTCAGATTGCGGTCACCGTCGTCGTGGCCCAGCACCCGGGCCACCACCCCGGTCTCCGTCCAAACCCTGGCGAGCACCTCCGCCACCGAATGGTCTGCCAGCATGTCGGACCAGGCCCGGAGTTGCTCCTGTCGGCTGTCCAACTCCTTTTCCGAGGCATGCGCCAACTCTTCCGCACTCCAGCCGACGAACCACGACAGGGCAAACGTCCGAGCCCGTCGCAGGTCCGTCGGGCGGTCCATGGCGTAGAGGAGGAATCGCATCTGCTGGGCGGCCGGGGACTGCAACACACTGTCCCCACCGCTGATCACCGCCGGCACCCCCTGGCGGAGCAGGGCCCGTTGCACCTCGTTCCCCTGGGCTGCAGTGCTGACGAGGACGGCGATATCCGATGGACGTACCCTCTTCGTCTGAGATCCACCGTCCTCGACCGGCAGGCGCGCCGTGTCGAGCAGGTCGCGCACCCGGGCCACCAGGTCCGCGGTGATGGCCCGGACGGCCGATTCGACGAGCACCTCGTCGACTGCCCCCCGACGCGCGCTCTGCTGGATGCCATTCCCGAACGCCAGTCGCAGCGAGAGGGTCGGCAACGAGTTGCCCCCTGCGTCGGTCAGCCGGCGCTCACGGTTGCCTTCCACCGGCTCCACCGTGACGAAGGGGATGTTGTCGTCGCCGAACGAGGCTCCCGTGAACAGGGTGTCCAGGGCACCGAGGAGGGCGCCGTCCGACCTCCAGTTGGTGGCCAGACACTGGCGCTCGGTGCCGGACCCTGGGCCGACGGCGAGCAGGTAAGCCTGCACGTCGGCGCCCCGGAAGCTGTAGATCGCCTGCTTGGGGTCGCCCACCAGGACCATGGATGCTTCGTTGCCCCGTCCCCCGAAGATGCGCTGGAAGATCTTCCACTGGAGGTCGTCGGTGTCCTGGAACTCATCGATCAGCGCCACCTTGAAACGGCGCTGCAGCGCGTCGACCACTGCATCCGAACCCGGACCCTCCAGCTCTCGGTGCAGCTGGCTCAAGAGGTCATCGAAGCTGAGTGTTCCCTCGTGGCGACGACGCCGATCCACCAGGTCCTTGGCTTCCTCCACCAGCTCCCTCAGGACCCCGACCGCCGGTCCGGCCCCGTCCTGACCCGGTACCGGGGCCAGCACCATCCGCGGCCGACCCAGTCTGAGCGCGGTGAACCGGGTCAGGTCCTTGAGTTTGGGCAGGTGGTCCGCCGGCAGTCCCGCGGCGGCGGCGGAAGCGAGGGCGTCGGCGCTCGAGGCCTTGACTAGGTCTTCGGCACCGGTGTCCAATCGGGCATCGAGGTCCGTCGAGGCGGATGTTCCGAAGGAGCCTCGCACTTGGGTGGCGAATCCATGGATGGTGGTGATGGCGGCAGCGTCGAACTCGGTGATCGCCTGGCGCAGCCGGCCGAGCCGGAGCTCCTGGTCCCTCGATGCCAGATGGACGAGCAGGTCGTCTTCCTGGGACTCGGGGAGCTCGTTGCCGAGATACGCGGCCGCCTTCGTCAGCTGCTCCCTGACGCGGGACCTCAGCTCGTTGGTGGCGGCTCTGGTGAAGGTCACGATGAGCAGTTCCGAAGGCGCCACCCCGCCTTCGGCGATGAAGCGGGTGGCCAGGCCGGCCAGGGCAAAGGTCTTGCCCGTGCCGGCGCTCGCCTCGATGGCCAGCCGGCCCTGCGGCAACGGACCGAGGAGGTCGAAGAGGTCATCGCCGGGCGCGGTCACCCGGTTGCCCTTTCGGCCCCGGAGACACCCAGGCCCTCGGGATCCTCCGTGTTCCGGCAGGAGTCGTCGACCGCTCCCCACAGGTAGGCGGCGTACACGGACACCCGGTCCCGTCGGCCCCGCGGGTCGTCCGGGTCGACGGGGACGACAGGGTCGTCGGGTCGGACGGGGAGCGACATGATCTCGTCGAAGTCCGCACCGTCGAAGGCCAGGGCCGTCGCCGGCATGTCACCATCGCTCCGATCGAACGGGCTCGACCAGGTGACTCTGGTGTGTCGGCCCCGGAACACCTCGCGCGAGTAATTCGGGAAGAGCGGGAGCGGCTCGCGCATACCCCTCCGGAAACAGTCCACCGCCACGCTCAGGGCTGCCCGGGCACATGCGGCGGCGCCTGTCGGCCCGGGCGAGGGCACCAGGTTCTTCACGACCGGTGGTTGGCCCTTCTCGCCGAGGGCGACCGACACCGACCGCCATGGCAGATCGGGGTCGGATGCAGTGAGAGCCATCAGGTCGAGCCAAGCCGCCACCCACTGGAAGGCCTTCGATCTCGAGTAGGTGATCCGGGCGGGGCCGCGTGACGCCGGGGCCAGGCGCAGGGGGATCGACCCGCTGATGCGGATCCCGGACTCCAGCTCGAGATCCACCGGCCGATGGTCGACCGGTTGCCGGAGCACACCGAGCCGGTCGGCCTCGTCGACCAACTGGTCGACCGCCACACGGACCTCGGCCAGGAGCTGGGATCCGAGCTCTCCGGGCGGCAGGGTCCCCAGCTCCCGCTCGACCACTGCCCAGTCCTCGAACTCCGTCCCCTCCATGCGGGAGCGCAGGAGCCGATCGCCGATGCCCCACTTCTCGAGGCCGTCGAGATCGAGGGGGATGGTCGCGGACTGAAGCTCCTCGGGCCTCGGGAGCTTGGCCTGGAGGCGGCCGGTGAGAAAGGCCTCGACGGGGTCCTTGAAGAATGCGTGGAGGTCGGACAGCTCGATGGTGGTGACCTCGGTCCCTTCGAGTGGGGCGCCCAGGAACGGCACGGTCGCGCTCGTTCGGCCCCGTCGTTCCCTGGCTCCGTTCAGGGCTCCCTGGTCGAACCCCCAGACCAGGCCGTCCACCAGATTCCCCTCGACGAAGCATCGTTGGTCGAAGGCGTGACGGGGGTGGGGGATCTCGAGCCGACGCTCGAGTTCCTCGTCGTCACCGGGCTCCACCAGGTCCGCCACGGCATCGAAGAACTCCGCCGTCACCACGGCCCGGGCGATGGGCTGGTTGGTGCGCACATCGTGGCCGTCACGGACGACGACGAGGTGGTCCTCAGCGGCGAGCACCGCCTCGAGCAGGGACTCACGCACCTCGGACCGGGGATCGGGATCACCCAGTTCCGGGTTGAGCGCGGCCAGGTCGTCGCCCGCGACGGTCGTCGAGCCGAAGGCCGACTGATCCATCCCCAGCAGGCAGACCACTCGGAAGGGGACCCAGCGGAGCGGAGTGAGCGAGGTCACGGTGATGCCGCCTCGGAAGAAGTCGGGACGACCTACCTCGGCGTCCAGACGCTCGTCGAAGAGCCGCCTGACATCGATGAAGTCGAGAGGGACGACGGAGGCCACGCCCTCGGTCGACGCCTCGTCCACCACCTCGCCCAGGATCCGCTGGAGGCCCTCCAGTTGCCAGGCCGTGTCACCGCTGGTGCCGAACAGTGCGGCACAGGCGTCGCGTAACCGATCCACCCAGGCGGCGATCGGCCGGGAGTCGGTGGTCTCCGAGGCCAGGTCCGCCAGGTGCCACAGGACCTCGGCCAAGCGGCCGAGGGTCTCCACGTCGTTGCCCTCCACCCCGTAGGGAACGACGTTGCCCACCGAGAGAGTGAGGTCCCCGTCGAAGACAGCGGTCCCCACCATGAGTCGGTCGAGGGCGGCACGCCACGTGTTGGAGGCGATGGAGCCCGAGACACCGAACCGCTCCCGGTACCCGGCGTCGAGGCCCCACCGGACATTGGTGGCGCTCACCCACTCGGTGATGGTGGCCAGGTCCTCGTCGGTGAATCCGAAACGCTCCCGGACCGGGGCCAGCGAGAGGAAATCGAGTACCGCGGCAAACTCGAATCGGCCATGGACCAACTCCAGCAGCGACGTCGTGGCGCCCAGCACGGGATTGGCGGTCCGAATCGACTGGTCGGCGATCCGGTACCGGAGCGGTGGTGCACCGTCGACGTCGCCGGTGGCGCCCGGGTGGTCACCACGCTGGGAGACCGGATCGGCCGACCGGCCGAAGACAGCCTCGATGAGGGGCGCGAATCGGTCGAGCGCGAGGCAGAGCACCAGGATGTCGTCCTCGGTCAGTTCGGACCCGGGTTCGGCGAGGAGGTGCAGGATCGCGTCACGCACCACCTCCACCTGTCGGGTCGGTCCGAAACAGGCGTGGAACTGCACCGAGCGGTCCCGCTCGTCGAGCGGCAGGCGAGCGGGCTGGGCATTGGTCCGGATGCTGTGCTGGAGGCGACCGAGCAGGGTGCCGTCGGACGGCAGGCCGTCAGGCTCGGGCTCTCGGACCGCTGCCGGTAGGCCGTCGGCCCGGGCATCGGCCAGCAGCACGGCCGTCTCCCGATGGAGGCGCCCCCACGAACGGAGGAGTGGTTGGCGGATCAGCTCTGCCGTGCGGTCGTCGGCTCGGAGCCGCCGAGCACCGGGCGGGAAGTGCGAGATGGCAGGACCGAGTGCGACGGTGTCGAGAAGGCACGGCTCGAGCAGGAAGAGGTGCACGTCCCGGTGTTCGGCAACTGCCTGTGCCAATTCGAGGAAGCCGCCACCAGGCAGCAAGGTGAATCCGAACAGGATGAGCCGATCGGGGAGATCGAGGACCAGGTCGCCGCTCCGCACTCGCTCGACGAGTTCAGCGAATCGTTCCGGGGGGCTCGGCTCCCCCACCTCCGCCCGCACCAACGTCCACAGATACGGCTGCCATGTCTCGTGATCAGCAATAGCACCTCTCGTCCCGTCGACGATCCGGCCGGCAGCCCAGGCCCGGATCATGCCGGGTCGGTGAAGGTGGTACCGATCGAACAGGTCGGCCACTCGTCGCGCCTTGGCGAAGCGGGACGCGCCGTCGGGCAGCGCCAGGAAGGCCGAGAGCTCTGGATCACCGCGCCGCTGTTCGGCGACCGCCAGCACCGACCACACCAGGCGCTCGATGCTCCAGGGGTCGCCTTTGGCGTCGGAGCGCCCGGCATTCAGGACGAGACTCCGCAGCGTTCCGGGGTAGGCCCTCTCGATGTTGGCGGCGATGCCGTCCGCCCGGTCCGGGCCCGAGTTGCCCAGGTGGCGGGCCAGCTCGAGCGTGAGCCACCGCCGCATCCCGTCCGAGGGCACCGCCAGCCACTCCGGTGTCATCGGGTCCAACCGCTCGTCGGCCATGACCTTGGCAAGGCGGGCAGCGAGCGGTTCGGGCCGCCCTGCCGAGTACAGGTGCATCATGGTGAGGGACCCTACTCACCGCCTGTGACTCTCTTCGTCGGCCGACCACCTTGCCGGCTGCCACCGGGCACGCATCAACCAGTTCCCAGCTCAGAAGTGGTAGCAAGTATGCAAGCACACTCGCGTGCGGTGAGTCCTGGGAGGAACCGTGGGACATCTGTTGGCGGCCACAGCGAACGGGGGGGCCTCGTTCGGCTTGTTCCTGATCATCTGGATCATCGCCTACGTCGTGTTCGCCCTCGGGGTGTACGGAACGTTCAAGAAGGCCGGGCAGCCCGGCTGGGCGGCCTTCGTCCCCATCTACAACTTCATCATCATCTTGAAGATGGTGGGCCGGCCGGTGTGGTGGGCCTGGTCCCTGCTGTTGCCGATCGTCCCGTTTCTCGGGTCCATCGCCTTCCTCGTCATCTACATCATCGTCCTGCACGACGTCTCGAAGAGCTTCGGCCACGGTGGCGGGTTCACGGTCGGGCTGGTCCTCCTCAACGTCATCTTCTGGTACGTCCTGTGGCTCGGCAAGAGCCAGTACCGGGGCCCGGCCGCACTGGCCGGCGCGGGCGGCTACCCGGGCCAGTACCCACCGGCGGGCGGTTACGGCTCGGGCGGCTACCCCGGCCAGCCCCCACCGGCGGGCGGCTACCCACAGCAGCAGCCGGGCTACCCACAGCAGAACCCCTACTACCCACCGCCCGGTCAGGCTCCACCTCCTCCCCTGCCGGGCTACCCACCCCAGCAGCCCGGACAGGCACCGCGTCCCCCCGGTCAGATGCCGTCGGCACCGCGTCCCCCCGGTCAGATTCCGTCGGCACCACCGCGTCCCCCTGGTCAGATTCCGTCGGCACCGTCGGCGCCGCCGCCGCCTGGCGACCTGCCACCCCTGCAGTAGGCCTCCCCGCTCGAGGGGTGCGCATGCACGGCTGTTTCTCGCCGGCGATGCGCACCGTCAGCGCAGCCGGCCCGTGCGTCGGGTCACCGCGGCCGGGTCCGCCGTCTCCAGGAGCCCGCTGGGGACGGTCTCGAGGGTGTGGAGGATCGCCTCGGCCAACGCACGAGCGGACACCGGATCGAGTTCGACCGCCACCCGTGCGCCCGCCCCACGGGCCGGATTGAGCAGATCGACGTTCAAGGTGTGCTCGGCCTGGGCGTGGGCGGGATGGTCGAAGTAGACCGTGGCGTCGGTGACCGGGAACCAACCCTGGGGGCCCTTGCCGCTGCCCTGCACGGTCAGCGTGATGGTCTGGTAGGTACACATGGCGATCTCCCCTGTCAGTGGGTGGCGAGGTGGCGGCCGAAGAACTCCCAGATCCGATGCCAGCCCTCGGTTGCCGCCTCGGGGCGGTAGCTGGGTCGGTCGGGGGCGAAGAAGGCATGGCCTGCACCGTCGAAGGTGTGGAACTCGAACTCCTTGCCCGCAGTGGTGAGGGCCCGCCCGAGCTCCTCGACCTCAGCCGGTGCCGGGTGCTGGTCCTCGGCACCGAACAGTCCGAGCAGCGGGCACGACAGGTTCGGGGCCAGGTCGACGATCGGGCCCACGCGGAGCGGCATACCCTCCGGAGGGCTGGCGACGACGAAGGCCCCATAGCAGTCGACGGCGGCATCCAACTCGAGGCTGCACGCGGCCAGGAACGACTGCCGGCCGCCGGAGCAGTACCCGATCGTGGCGATTCTCCCATTGGAGGAGTCCAGCGAACGCAGGTGGGCGGCCGCGCCGGCGACATCACCGACCAGGCGCTCGTCGGGCACGCCACCCTGCGCCCGTGCCGCCGCGGCCGCGTCGCCGGGGCTGGCGCCCGGTGCCTCGCGTGAGTACAGGTTGGGACAGACGGCCAGGTAGCCGTGGGCGGCGAATCGTCTGGTGATCTCCTTGGTCGCCTCGTCGTACCCGGGCATGTGATGGATCACCACGACACCGCCGGTCGGCACCCCGTCCAGGGGCTGGGCCAGATAGGCCTCGATGGGGACATCCCCGTGCCCGCGGATCTGTACCGTCTGCGCCCTCATTGCGTCGTTCGTCATCGATCGGGCCCTGTCTGTCGTCGTGGTCCGGTGTGCAGCATGCCTGACCGCTGCCCGCTACGCGTTTGCGTCATCGTCCATCGCGCTCCGCGACTCACGCAGCCGGCTCGACGTGGCGGCCCGCTCGTCCCGGAATGCGCCGATCCGGGCCAACGCCACGTCGAGCCTGGCCACCAGCTTGTCGTTGGCCTCGATGGCTTCGTCGAGCAGCCGGCGTCGTCGGGCCGCCGGGACGTTGCCGGCCCGGTACTCGGATCGGACGCGGTCGAGTACATCGATGTCCTCGGTCTCCAGCACCACCCTCACCTCGGCCAACGAGAAGCCCAGCAGCTCCTGGAGGTCGCGGATGCGGGTGACCCGTGCCATGTCGGTGGCCGAGTAGAGGCGCTCTCCCCTTCCCCGGTAGCTGCTCGGGCTGATCAGGCCCTGCTCCTCCCAGTAGCGCAAGGTCCGGGTGGTCAGTCCGGTGAGCTTGGCCACCTCCCCGATTCGCAGGACCACCGGTGGCGCCTCGGCGGCGGCGTTCCGCGTGATCACCTCACCACCCCCACGGCAGTCGCGCCCATCGGAGGGCCATCGGTGGCGTCGACGGACTCGGGCCCGTCCGGCTCGGAGTAGACGTAGCGGCCGCCCCGGAGCCACGAAGCCCCTGCTGCCAACAGGCTGGCGAAGATGGCGAAGTCGAAGGCGGCGTGCAGCCCGGCCCGGAACGGTGCGCTGATCAGCCCGGGGAAGAAGCTCCGGCCTGTGAGTGCGGCCTGTTGGACCGTCGGCAGCTGGGCCAGCTGGTGGGCGCCGATCAGGTGTCGTATCGGGTCGTAGCCGAGGAACGCGGCGAACAGGGTGGAGACCGCCGGCAGGTGGGCGGCCTGCTCGGCTGCTGCCGGCGGGACCCCGTGCGCCACCAGACCCTGGAAGAGGTTCCGGGTGAGCGATGAGCTCAGGCCGATGATCATCAGCGAGAAGAAGATGCCGATGGACAGGACCTGGGCGGAGTTCTGGAAGGTGGTGTTCATGCCGGAGCCTGCGCCACGGTGCTGCGGGGGCAGGCTGTTCATCACGCCGGCCCGGTTGGGCGATCCGAACGACGCCATGGTCATCCCGGTGAGCAGGAGCAGGATGGCGAACGCCCAGTAGGGGAAGTCGATCGGCAGGAACTCGAGCAGGAAGAAGCAGAGCGCCGACCCGAGCATCCCGCCGGTGGCGAAGGGACGCGCCCCGTAGCGGTCGGAGAGCACGCCGGACACCGGTCCGGCGACCAGGAACCCGAGGGTAAGCGGGAGCATGGCGATGCCCGCCCACAGGGGGGTGACGCTGAAGGCGTAGCCGTGCAGAGGCAACCAGATCCCCTGGAGCCAGATGATGAGCATGAACATCAGCCCGCCACGGCTGAGAGCGGCCAGGAAGCTGGCCAGTACCCCGCTGGTGAAGGCCCGGATCTTGAACAGCTGCAGCCGGAACATGGGCTGGGGGACCTTGGTCTCGATGATGCAGAACACGACGAGGAACGCGACCCCGAGGGCCAGCGAGCCCAAGACCATGGGATTGGTCCATCCCATGGTCTTGTGGCCGTAGGGCTCGATCCCGTAGGTGATGCCGATCATGACCAGGACCAGGCCGACGGCGAAGGTGATGTTGCCGGGCCAGTCGATCCGTGCCGGTCGGCGCGGGGAGACCTCCCGCAGCCGGAGGTAGCCGAAGATGGTGGCGAACAGCCCGATGGGAACCGACACCAGGAAGATCAGCCGCCAGTTGATCGGCGCCAGGACGCCACCGAGGACCAGGCCGATGAACGACCCGCTGAAGGCGGCCGCCTGGTTGATCCCGAGTGCCAACCCCCGTTGATTGTCGGGGAACACGTCGGTCAGGATGGCCGCCGAGTTGGCCATCAGCATGGCGGCGCCCACTCCCTGGAAGATGCGCATGACAATCAGATAGATGCCGGCGGCGTGGCCGGTCATCCAGGTGATGCTGAGCATCAGCGAGAAGAAGGTGAACACGGCGAAGCCGAGGTTGTAGGTGCGCACCCGACCGTAGATGTCGCCCATCCGGCCGAGGCTCACCACCAGGACGCTGGTGACCACCAGGAAGCCCAGGATCATCCAGAGCAGGTAGAAGGTGTTGCCGGGCTCGAGCGGGTCGATGCCGATGCCGCGGAAGACGTCCGGAAGGGCGATCAACACGATGGAGCTGTCGATGGTGGCCATCAGCATGCCGAGGGTGGAGATGAACAGCGCGATCCACTTGTAGCCCTCGGGTACGGCCGACAGGCCGCTCACCTGCTCGGGACCGGGTACGCCTGCACCAGGGGCGGCGGCCCTCGATGATGTCAATCGCTGCAGGCCGTCCATGGCACTCCCGGATTCCGGTGGATTTCGTGAACGTCAACGTATATTAACGTACACGTCAATCCCTGCATCCCGGGCCGTCGGGGGTCGCGCCGTCCTGTCCGCGCCCGGCGCGGCCGACCGACTCCTCGCCGAGGCACCGGTCCGGGCCGGGAGTGGCTTATCGTCGGGGTCTGTGACGACGGAACTTCGAGCACACCGGTCGGGCCGGCACGGGTTCGGAGCAGCGCTGTCGAGGCTGGGCGGGTTCGGCGTGCTGGTGGTGGCCGGTGCTGCCCTGACCGGTTGCGGAAGCTCCCTCCTCGGGACCACGTCGACAACCCCCGCCCCTTCGGCTTCGACCACTCCTGCGTCCACATCGGCAACAACCGCACCGCTCAACGGCGAGGTGGCGGTGGCGTTCCCGGTCGTCGGGTGCACGACCGCCTCCGCTGCCACCGGTGGGAGCGGCACCGGTGGGAGCGGCACGGGAGGCGGCGGCACCACGAGCACCCAGGGCTGGAACCCGACCATCCTGTTGGCACCGATCCCGACGGCGTTGGTGGGCAAGGTCGAGTTCTACTCCGACGGGGCCCACACCGTGTTGGGGCCCACCGGTTGGACGTGTTCGGTGATCACCTCGAACCAAGGTGCCATCGTTCTGGTGGTCTACCCGGCCGACGACCCCAACCCCCCGATCAGCGGCATCCCGGCCGCCGGGTCCGAAGGCGTCTTCGCCACGTTCGACAGTACCGGCCATGCTCAGGGTGCGGCACTGGTCTGCCCGTTCTTCACGATTCCCTCCTGGCAGCAGAAGGAGGCGGACTGCTCAGGGTCCAAGCCGGCCGGCGAGCAGGCGTCGATGTCCACGCCGGACGTCGTCTCCGTCACCGACCCCGCCGGCGTGGTGGGGAGCCTCGAGGGTTCGGGTGGGGTCTTTCCGGTCACCGGAACGGTGATCTTCCCCCAAGTGGTACCGGCCGTGACCGACGGCAGCAGCATCGACATCGCCGAGGAGTCGTGCTCCCTCACCGCCACCGCCCTGTGTCCGACCGTCCTCTCCGATTTCGAGGTGCGCGAGTTCCCGGTACCCGCCTCCGCCGGTCGATAGTCCTCGTCACGCCGGCGCTCGCCGTCGCCGCCGTCGCCGGCCCCCGTCGGCGCACCACCGGAGGCTCCCGTCGACGCGAAAACCATGGCCTAATCAGGGATTCGCCCACTCCCAGGGGGCTTGCGAACACACTCCGCGAAACTTGTTGACCGGCCCCCCGGAACCACCATAGGTTCGGCCGAGGCAGTCGCGGTGTGAGGGGTCAGCGGCGGTTGCTCTCGACAGGGGCACACTCGGTCGATGCCGAAGGTTTCGCCTTCGATCTACGGCGACGGGGCGCCGTCAGGTTTCTTGGGGCACACCTGGAGGGGACAAATGTCGAGCGATCAAGAAGAGCGCAAGGGAGCCGCAGTGGTTCCCGGGTCCGAGGGAAGCGGTTCGGGGCACACGTCGCCGCCACGCAGTGGCAGGTCGCGTCGACGTGCCCCGCGTGGCTCGGCGGGCATGATGCCGGCACTGGGGAGCGCGGGAGTGGCCGAGGTCGCGACCACCGACGTCGGCGCCCACCGAGAGCGTGCCAGAAGCACCCGGCTGCAGCGGGTGGCCATGGTACTGGCCCCGGTGGCCGCACTCCTGATCCTCCGGGACGTCTTCGACCCGGGTGCGTCCCTTCCGGTCCCCCACTTCCCGGCGTCGCTGCAGCCCCTCCTGCCGGCGATGGTCCTGATCACGGTGTTGGCTCTGGTCATGGTGGTACCACTGCTGGCGGCCGGCCGATCGCCCCACATCCTCTACCGTCCCGACGAGTTGAAGATGACCTTCGACGACGTCCGGGGATCGGAGCCACTGGTCGAGGAGGTCACCAAGACTCTCAACCTGTTTCTGGCCCACCGGACCTTCGCCGAGCAGATGGGCGGTTCACCGCGCAAGGCAATCCTGTTCGAAGGCCCTCCGGGCACCGGCAAGACCTACATGGCCAAGGCCATGGCCGCCGAGGCCGGGGTGCCGTTCCTCTTCGTCTCCTCATCGGCCTTCCAGTCGATGTTCTACGGCCAGACCAACCGCAAGATCCGGGCCTACTTCAAGGCACTGCGGAAGCATGCCCGACGCGAAGGTGGAGCGATCGGCTTCATCGAGGAGCTCGACGCCATCGGCGGCGCCCGTGGGAGTGGGCAGCGCCAGGGCGAGGGCATCCCCGGCGTGGTCAACGAGCTGCTCATCCAACTCCAGTCCTTCGAGCAGACGCCGTTGTCACTGCGCCTGAAGGGCGTGCTCATCGACGCGGTGAATACCTGGCTGCCCGGTCATCGCCGGCTCAACAAGCCGGCACACGTCCCGGCCAACATCTTGGTGATCGGCGCCACCAACCGTGCGAGCGACCTCGACCCGGCCCTGCTGCGCCCCGGCCGCTTCGACCGGAATATCTACTTCGGGATACCCAGCCGGTCGGGTCGTCGGGACATCATCGACTACTACCTGGGCAAGAAGGCCCACGACACCGATCTGGACGATCCGTCCCGGCGCGAGACCCTGGCCGCCATGACGTCGGGGTACTCGCCGGTGATGATTGAGCACCTGATGGACGAGGCGCTGGTGTGGGCCCTGCGTCGGGGAGCAACCAAGCTCTCGTGGAACGACCTCCAGCACGCCAAGATGACCGAGGAGATCGGCTTGGCCCAGCCCGTCGAGTACACCGAGGCCGAACGGCGGACGATCGCCACCCATGAAGCAGGCCACGCGACCGTGGCCTGGCTGGTGGGCAAGGGTCGCAAGCTCGAGGTGCTCACCATCATCAAGCGCAAGGACGCCCTCGGACTGCTCGCCCACTCCGAGGAGGAGGAGCGGTTCACCCAGACGAAGTCCGAGGTCAAGGCCCTGATCGACATCGCTTTCGGGGGCATGGCGGCCGAGGAGCTGTTCTTCGGTGAAGCCTCCACCGGGGTGGCCGGCGACCTGCAGGCGGCCACTGTCAATGCCTGTCAGATGGTCGGCCTCCTGGGCATGGGCAAGACGCTGGTGTCCTCGGCAGCCCTGGAGTACCCGTCCGGCGGCATCGTCTCCAAGGTGCTCTCCACCGACGCCGGCCGCGCCGAGGTCGAAGGCGTCCTGGCGGCCGCCAAGGAGTCGGTGGCCCACATGCTCGAGGAGCATCGCAACGTGGTGGAGGCCCTCCGTGACGCCCTGCTCGACCGGGAGGAGCTGATCGGGGACGACATCCTCGAGGCGATCAGGGGCGCGAAGGCACCGGCCTCCCCGGCGGATGAGGGGGTCCGGACCACCAGCCGCGGAGGCACCAAAGTCGGAGCGGCAAGCACACAGCTTCGCAGTTGAGCCGCATCCCGGGCCCACGGGCGGCCACCGGGTGTCACCAGAGGGCGTTCCAGTCCTCCGGTGACAACCGGCCCACCGGCGAGGACTCCGGGTCGCGGGGGACACGCACCATCTCGACGTCGATCCAGGTCGGCTGATCGAATCCCGCCTGCTTCCAACGACCGAGCGGCACCGATTTCCAGTCGCGGCTCTTCGCCCCACCCTGGGAGTACCCCGGGCGGACCAGCAGATGGGTCGGTGAACCGGCCACCACCACGCAGCGACGGGACTTGCCGTCCAGGTCCGCCTGGTCGGCGTCGACGGAATCGAATGGCACCCAGGCGAAGACGACGCCGGCCGCCCATGGATCGTCGCGGTCGAACTCCTCCTCCTGGGCCGGCGTGAGCGCGGCGCGGCGGGTCAGGCGTGGGGCGACCCCGACGACCGGTGCCTTCGCCTCGACCGGGCCGGCACCGGGCTCCGCCGACGCGGTCGACCGCTCCATCTTCTTGGCCCGCCGCACCTGCTCCGCCGCCACACGTGCCGTTTCCTGCTTCTTGCGGCGCTCCTCGGCATCCCGCTGCTTCTTGAGACGGCGCGCCTCACGTTGCTCCGGGGTGACGGTGCTGCCCTCCCGAGGGGCACGCACCGGCCCGGCGGGGGTGTCCCCGCGCTCGGACCAGTCGGTCAGTCCATACCGCTCCTCGGCAGCCAGGAGCCCGAAGCAGAGGTCGGAGGCGGGCATGTCGCCGTCGGCCACCGAGGCCAGCATGACGGCGATGGTGACGTCGGAGACCGACTCGCGGACCTTGTCGATCGCCTCCCTGAGCTGTTCATCGGTGGGGTCGTCCGAGTGTTCCCCCAGCAGCTCGATGGTCTTGGACAGGCACTCGTCGCTGATGACGGCGGCCAAGTAGGGCAGGGCGGGCCGGTACTGGGTCCGGCCGACGGCGGCGACCGGGTCGGGGTGCTTCCGCAACGCGTTGAGGGCATTGGCGACCGGCTTGGGAGTCTGGAACCGAGGATCCGACGTCCGGGCAAGCGCAGCCTTGAGCTCGTCCCTGCCGACCTTGGCGACGGCGCAACGAAGCATCGTCGCACGGTCGCCGTCGGTGATCACGCCTTCCATCTGCTGGCCCTCTCGAGTCCGTCGGTCCCTGCCGGGTGAACCGGTCCGCTCATCTTCGCAGAGGAACACGGCCGGCCCACATCGCCGGGCACCCACCCACGGGCGCCACCGCCGGGCACCTGGCACGTCCACGCCCGAGTTTGGGGATCGGCTGTGCCGCCCGGGCCGGCGCGGGCGATACTGACGACATGCAGTCGGGCCGGCCGGACACCCCCTCGGGGCGAGCAGACCTCGGGCCCGGGACCGCGCCGGGCGCAGTGCCCGGCACGGCGCCAACACGGCCTGGGGCCGCGCCGGAGGGCCCGGGGCCGTTCATCGCCTTCATCGAGTCCGAGCGACCCGGCGGGCTGGTGGCCCACTGGGACTCGCGTCGCCGTCGCAAGCACGCGGAGCCGGGAGGACCGCCGGGCGGCACCTGGTGGGCGCCCGGGGCACGGGGCTGGTGGATCGGCATCCTGTTCGCCGCCGGCTCGGCTCTCTTCGCCCTCGGCGCACTCCCCAGCTACCCCGATGCCGTCGGCACCCGTGTCGACGCCGTCACCTTCTTCATCGGCTCCCTCTTCTTCACCACCGCCGCGTTCCTGCAGTACCGGGAGTCGGTCGACGCGGCCAACGGCGGGCCGGCACGCGGGTGGCGACGCGTCTTCGCCTCCCACCCCGGGAGGATCGACTGGTGGGCCACGGGCATCCAGCTGGTCGGCACGCTCTACTTCAACATCTCCACCGGCAATGCCGCCCGGGTCGAGCTGACCGCCCAGGCGACGTACCATCACGTCTGGAGGCCGGACGCCCTGGGGTCGACGTGCTTCCTCGTCGCCAGCGGCCTGGCCTGGTTCGAGGTGTGCCACGGGTGGTTCGCCTGGTCTCCGGGCCGCCTGGCCTGGTGGATCACCTTCCTCAACCTGATGGGCTCGATCGCCTTCGGCGGCTCGGCGGTCGCCAGCTATGTCGTCCCGGCGACCGGGCAGATCCGCAACGCCGAACTCTCCAACCTGGGGACGCTGATCGGCGGGTTGTGCTTCCTGGCCGGTGCGATCCTTCTGCTGCCCGAGCGCACCGAGGGCTCGCCGGAGCCCTGAGCGCGGCAGCTCACCGATCCGGCGACCACCACCCTCGTCTGCCGATGACACCCCGGACACTACCTACACTTGTTCGATGCCCACCCCAGTAGGTCCGGTGCCGCCCGACCCGAACGATCCCGACCTGTGGGACTGGGGCGAGGACGAGGACGAGGATGACCTTGGTCCCCGGCGCCACCTGTTGCGCGTTCTTCTTGTCGGCATCATCGTGTTGGCGCTTGTGCTTCTGCTGGTCGTCAGCGTCCTGTAGCCGGCTCCGGGGGCGAGGGTGGCGAGCGTGCCCCGGACGCCCTTGGGAGTAACCCCCGCTGAACGAACAACACACCGATCAAGTGCTGGTCACCCCACTTCCCGGCTCGGGACCATCGGCCCTACCGGGGGCCGGTGGGCAGGACGAGGATTGACACATGGCACCAGCCGATCCGGATAGCGAGCCGTCCACGAACCGGGCAGCCGGATGCACGGGGTCCTTGGGTGGTGGGTGCCCGTGACCAGCGTCGACATCCGCTCGCCGGGGCCCGCTGCAGGCGGTGGGCGACCGCCGGCCGTCGAAGTACGTGGGCTCACCAAGCACTACGGCGACCTCGTCGCCGTCAAGGAGATCGACTTCTCGGTGGCCCAGGGCGAAGTGTTCGCCTTCCTCGGTCCGAACGGTGCGGGGAAGTCCACCACCATCAAGATGCTCTGCACCCTGGCCCACCCGACCTCGGGTCGGGCAGTGGTCGCCGGCTACGACGTGGTCTCGAGGGCCAAGGCCGTCCGCAGGCACATCGGGCTGGTCTTCCAGGAGCAGACCCTCGACGACCAGCTCACGGCCGAGGAGAACCTCCGCTTCCATGCCGTGCTGTACGGCGTCCCCCACGACCAGGTCGACCAGCGCATCACCAAGGTCATGGACCTGGTGGCCCTGTCCGACCGGCGCAAGGATCTGGTGTCGACGTACTCGGGCGGGATGGCCCGTCGGCTGGAGATCGCCCGCGGCATGCTCCACACCCCGAGGGTCCTGTTCCTGGACGAGCCGACCATCGGTCTCGACCCCCAGACCCGGGCACTCATGTGGGAGGACGTCCTGCGCCTCCGGCAGGAGGAGGGCGTGACCATCTTCCTCACCACGCACTACATGGACGAGGCGGAGTACGCCGACCGGATCGCCATCATCGACCACGGCACCATCGTGGCCCTCGACACCCCCGACGCCCTCAAGGCCCTGGTGGGGGCGGACACGGTGGCCCTCGAGACGGCGGACGACGATGCGGCGCTGGCCTCACTGAAGCGGGCGGGCTATACGGCGGAGCGCACCGAAGGCGGCCTCACCGCGTTCGTGGCCGACCAGGAGGCTGCCGTCGGTCCCCTGGTGGCAGCCGTCGGAGTGCCGGTGCGGACCGTGCGGGCCCACCGTCCCACCCTCGACGACGTGTTCCTCCACTTCACCGGACGCGAGATCCGGGAGCAGCACGCCGATGCCATTCCCATGTTCGCCCGGGCCCACGGCGCCCGCAGGCACTGAGGAGAAGCGATGACCACGCTGTCCACCGCCGGCCCGACCACTCCGGCCATCCCGCCCGCCCCGGCCACCGCGCCCCCGACGCCCGACACCCGGCTCTCCCAGGAGATCCGGGTGGCCGGCATGGTGTGGGAACGCGAGCTCATCCGCTACACCCGGAACCGGACCCGGATCGCGAGCGGTCTCATGCAGCCGGTCCTCTTCCTCTTCGTCCTCGGTTACGGCATGAGCGGCCTCGTCGGGTCCACCGGGGGATTCAACTTCCGCCAATTCGTCTTCCCCGGGGTGGTGGCCATGAGCGTGGTCATGACCGCCATGTTCTCGGCCATCTCCATCGTGTGGGACCGTGAGTTCGGCTTCCTTCGCGAGATGCTGGTGGCACCGGTCAGCCGCATGGCTCTGGTCCTGGGCAAGACGGCCGGCGGGGCGACCGTCGCCGCCGCCCAGGGGACCATCATGCTGGTGCTGGCACCGCTGGTCGGCGTCCGCCTCACTCCCCTGCTCGTCGTCGAGGTCATCGGCCTCGAGCTCCTCATGGCGGTGGCCATGACCACTTTCGGGGTCTTCGTGGCCAGCCGGATCCAGAAGATGGAGGCCTTCCAGGTCGTGATGCAGATGCTGCTGATGCCGATGCTGTTCCTGTCCGGAGCGCTCTTCCCCCTCAACAACCTGCCGAAGTGGCTTTCAGTCATAACGCGGCTCAATCCACTCACCTACGCGGTGGCCCCGCTGCGCCAGGTGGTGTTCGCCGCCCAGAACATGACCCCCGCCGCACAGGCCCGCTTCGCCGCCGGCGTCACCGTCTTCGGCCACACGCTGCCGATCATGGCCGACGTGGCCATCGTGGTGGTGTTCGCGCTGGTCTTCTTCGGCCTCGCCGTCCGGGGACTGTCCCGGACCGAATGAGCACGCTCGCCCCCCGGGGAGACGTGACTCCCCAGGCGGAACCGAGTGCCCGCCATGGAAATTGACCAGTCGGTCTGCATCGTCACCGGGGCATCCTCAGGGATCGGCGCCGCCACGGCCCGCCTGCTGAGCGGGCTCGGGGCCAGGGTCGTCCTCGCCGCCCGGCGAACGGATCGCCTGGAGGCCCTGGCCGCAGAGCTGGCGGGCTCGCTCGCCGTCACCACCGACGTGACCGTCGCCGAGCAGGTCCACCGGCTGGTCGACCGGACGGTCGACGCCTACGGCAGGGTCGACGCACTGGTGAACAACGCCGGGCAGGGCCTGCACGTCCCCCTCGAGGAGCTGGACCCGGCCGACCTCCGGGCCGTCTTCGAGCTCAACGTGGTCGCTCCGCTGGTGGGCATGCAGGCGGTGCTCCCCGTGATGCGAGCGGGGTCGGGTGGGGCCGTCGTCAACGTGAGCTCGGCGACCTCCCTGCGGGTCTTCCCGGGGCTCGGCGGCTACTCGGCCACCAAGGCAGCGCTCAACATGCTCTCCCAGGTCGGACGGCTCGAGTTGGCCGACGCGGGCGTCACGGTGTCCGTCGTCTACCCCTCGGTGACCGCCACCGAGTTCCACAGCCGGCTCCGGGCGGGCCACCTGGTCAGTGGAGCCCGACGCATCACACCCGACCCGCCCGAGCTGGTGGGACAGGCCATCGCCTTCGCCCTCCGCAGCGGTGAGGCCCACGTGCTGGTCCGCGATCCACCACTGCCGATCGTCCCCGGCGAGAGCGAGGGCTGGGGCGCCCTGCTCGCCCGCCAGGCTCCCGGCGCCGCTTCCACACCGGCGCTGCACGAGCCGGACGGTAACCCTGGCGGACGGCCATCCGAAGGGGGCGGCGGGGGGCACCCGAGGTGATCCTGGTGACGGCGGCCAACGGTCGGACCGGCCGGAACGTGGTCCGCGCCCTGGTCGGCGCCGGGCACCCCGTCCGTGCCTTCGACATCGCCACCGGGGTGGAACAGCTCGTGGACGAGGGAGCGACAGAGGCCCGAGTCGGCGATCTGCTCGAGCCGGCGGACGTGGGCCGGGCCGTCGACGGCATCGAGTCGGTCGTCCACGTCGGCCCGCCGCTGCACCCCCGCGAGGCCGAGATGGGGCATGCGGTGGTGAGCGCCGCCCGCAGGGCCGGGGTCGCCCACTTCGTGCAGTTCTCGGTCACCCACCCCCAACTCGAGCCGCTCTTGAACCACCAGGCCAAGCTGGCGGTCGAACGGGCGGTCCTCCTGTCGCGGATGCCGTTCACCATCCTCCAGCCCATGCACTACATGCAGAACATCGACGTCGCCCGCGTGGTTGCCGAAGGGGTCCTGCGCCAGCCGTACGGGATCGGGACACCCCTGGCCCACGTGGACCTGGAGGATGTCGCCGAGGTGGCGGCCGCGGTGGTGGGGAACGCCGACCACCACTACGCGACCTACGAGCTCTGCGGTCAGGATTTCCTCACTGCCACCGAGTTGGCGCAGGTCATGTCGGCCGAGTCCGGCCGGCCCGTCACCGCCGAGATGGTTCCCTTCCCGGTCGGAGCCGCCGACGGTCCCCGGGCATCCGAAGCGGACGACTACCGCCTCGACGCCATGCACCGCCTGTTCGACCACTACGGCCGCTACGGGATCACCGGGAACCCCAACGTGCTCGGTTGGCTGCTGGGCCGTCGGCCGACAGGCTTCGACGAGTACGTGCGCCGCAGCCTGGCAGCGCACTGATCGGAACAACCCCCACAGGCTTCACATCCGCCCGTGGCGGAAGAACAGGCACAGTTCGGGTGTTATATGGGCCGAGGGACCGTCCACCGAGGGCGGTCTGCGCCGACAACGAAAGGGGCGAAGAGCAATGGATCACGAGCAGGCCGAGCAGGTGGCAGGCGAGCACACGGCAGACGAGGCGGCCGGTATCGACCGGTCGGCGGAGGAGCGCGAGGTGGTCACCCCCGGCGACGCCCTCCGGTCGCTTCCGGCAGAGGCCCACGAGCGGGGTACGCGCTTCGTGTCCGCACAGGCCATGCAGGCCCGCCTGTTCTCCGTCTACGACGCAGCAGCGGCGGCGGAGGACGCTCTCTCCCTCGTGCAGAATCAGCTCACGCTCACGCTCAATCGGAGCTACTACGACGCCGAGGAGATCGAGGCCATGGCGGTCCAGTTGGACACGCTGCTCGCGCTCGACTCGATTGACCTCGCCGAGAGCGTCTCCGAGGAGTAGGCGGTGCACCCGGGCCTGGCAGGGCACCCCCGGGTGAGGGGCCCGTCGGCTCAGGAGTTCCGCCGGGTCAGCCGGCCAGTTCCTTGACCTTGGCGATCAGCTCGACCGGCTTCTGGTCGCCGAGCGGCACCGGGATCACCTGGAGGTGGGTGGCGCCGGCCTCCGCGAAGGCGGCGATGCGCTCGGCCACGTAGCTCTCGGGACCACAGAGGGACGTGGCCTCGAGCAGTTCATCGGGAACCAGCGCCTCGGCCTCTGCCTTCTTGCCGCTCAGGTACAGGTCCTGGATCTTCTCGGCCTCCTCCTCGAAGCCGTAGCGCCGCACGACGTCGTTGTAGAAGTTCCGCCCCTTGGCCCCCATGCCGCCCACGTAGAGCGCCACCATCGGCCGGGCCAGATTGCGCAGCCCGATGACCTCGTCGCCCTCGCCGATGGCCAGCATCCCGCCCACGGTGATCTGCAGGGGCCCGAGGGTCGGGTCGCGCTTGGCCTCGCCGGCATCGAGGGAGGGGCCCCAGACCGCCCGGGCCTTCTCGGGGACGAAGAGCATCGGGATCCATCCGTCGGCCAACTCCGCGGTCATGGCCACATTCTTCTCACCGAGTGCGGCGATCCAGATGGGGATGGACGCACGCACCGGGTGGGCGATGATCTTCAGCGCCTTCCCCAGGCCCGTCCCCTCGCCTGGCAGCAGCGGCATGTTGTAGTAGGTGCCCTCGTGGACGAGCGGCCCCTCCCGGGCCCACACCTTGCGGCACACGTCGATGATCTCGCGGGTGCGCCCGATCGGGGCCGAGAATGGCACCCCGTGCCACCCCTCGATGACCTGGGGCCCCGACGAGCCCAGCCCGAGATGGAACCGGCCGTCGGACAGCGAGTCCACGCCGGCGGCGGTCATGGCGATCAGGGTGGGCGTCCTGGTGTAGATGGGGAGGATGGCCGAGCCGATCTCCACCCGTTCGGTGAGGGCGGCCAGATACCCCATCAGGCTGGGCCCGTCGAAGCCGTAGGCCTCGGCCACCCACACCAGGTCCAAGCCGGCCTTCTCGAACTCGGCGACTTGTGCGGCCGCTTGCCGGAATCCGCCGGAGTAGCTGAGCATCGTGCTGATCTTCATCAGTTCTCCCTCTCCATTTCCCCGCGTGCCGCAACACTACGGGCCCGTGGTCCGTTCCGACCCGTTCCGTCCGCGCAGCCGGCATCCGCGTCATCGTGCACCTGGCTACTCCCAGAAGCGCACGCTCATCGACTGGCTGGCGGTGGCGAGCAGCGACCCCTGCTCCGACCAGAGGTAGGCGATGCCCTGGCCGTAGCCGTCGACCAGCGCCTGCATCCGGATGTCGCAGAGGACCCACTCCGTCGGCTCGAGATGGACCACCCGCAGGGTGTTGTCGAGGCTCCGGGACAGTACCCGGCGGCCCAGGGGCTGGGACACCCCGCCCGAGACGTAGTCACCGATGATGGCCAGGGTGGCCGCCGACGGCTCGAGGTGCCCGGGCACCCGGGCCCACAGGGCGCTGTCCGGGTCGCCCGGGGTCGGAGGCCCGGCGCTGATCTCCTCGAAGCTCCGGCCACTGGCGATCCTCACGTCGATCCGGTCGAAGATCGACGCGGAGGTAACAAAGGGAAGTCTTCGGGGCGGGCACTCCTGCGGCGGGGGGACGTCCGGCGGCGTCACCCACACCCCTTCGGCCGCGAGCCGCCCGGGCGAGCCGACCGCAGCGTTGACCGTGAGGATCTCGGTGTCGCCGACGTAACCCACGACCCGGCCCTGGGTGACACGACGGCCCTCGGCCGCCAGCGTGACGGTCAGGTCGAGGACCGAGTCGGTCGGCGCATAGGACAGGTACTGGGCCGTCGACCAGACCGTTGGTCGGTCCGAGGCCGCCTCGAGGGCGACCAGCGCCGCGGCCAGGCCACACCCTCCGAAGAGGAAGTTGCCTGGCGTCGTCAGTTCCGGGACGACGGCGAGCCGCCAGTGGAGATCGTCGCCGACCGGCTGCATGCCGAGGAACTCGCGGGCGTCGGTCACCGCGTCGACATGTCGGGTGCGTGGCCCGCGCCGGGCCCCGGGCGACCGGCGGGCCTCGACCTCAACTCCGCGGCACCTTCGACCACGGCATCTCCTTGTCGACCCGGACGTCGCCGGGCAGCCCGAGGATCCGCTCCCCGAGGATGTTCCGCTGGATCTCGGAGGTGCCGCCCTCGATCGAGTTGGCACGCGACCTGATGAACATCTTGCGTGCGGACCCCGGCGGGCCGATCAGGCCGAGGGCCTCGGCCCGGCGCATGGTGTAGTCGTAGCCGACCAGGGCGTCCGAGCCGAGCAGGTCGACGCACAGTTCGTAGATGCGCATGTTGACCTCGGCGAACATCAGCTTGGCGATCGAGCCCTCGGGGCCCGGGTTGCCGGCCTTCCGGTTCTGGCCGGCCCGCATGTTGGTCAGGCGCAGGACCTCCCACTCGATCCACAGCTTCGTCAGGCGGTCGCGGTCGACCGGGTTCTGCCGGAACCCCTCGCTCTGCCAGATCCGCAGTGCCTCGGCGATCGAGCCCGATCCACGGGTGGGCGGTGCGCCCCCGCCGCCGATGCTGGTGCGCTCGTTGGACAGCGTCGTCATGGCCACCCGCCAGCCCTCGCCGACGTCTCCGATGCGATCGGCGTCGGGAACCCGCACCTCGCTGAGGTAGACCTCGTTGAACTCGGCCTCGCCGGTCATCTGGCGCAGGGGTCGCACTTCGACGCCGTCGGCGTGCATGTCCAGGGCGAAGTAGGTGAGGCCCTTGTGCTTCGGCGCATCGGGGTCGGTGCGAGCCACCAGCATGCCCCGGTCGGCGATGTGGGCCAGGGTGTTCCAGACCTTCTGGCCGGTGATGACCCACTCGTCACCGTCGCGGACGGCGCGGGTGGACAGCCCGGCCAGGTCCGACCCCGATCCGGGCTCGCTGAACAGCTGGCACCACGACACCTGGCCGGTGAACGTCTTCCGGAGCAGGCGCTCGCGCAGCTCGTCCGACCCGTGGGTGACCACGGTCGGCCCTGCCATGGTCAGCCCGAAGAATTCCCGCGCCCCGGGCCCCTGGGCACCGGCCTCGCCGAGGCGCCGGTCCGCCTCGCGCTGGAGTCCGGGGGGCAGGCCGAGGCCTCCATAGCCCTCGGGGAAGCCCACCCAGGCCAGCCCCAGGTCGTACTGGCGGGAGCGGAACTCCTCGACCGGTACCGTCCCGGGATCGAGCTCCTCCAAGAGCTGGCTGGTCCGATCGTGCACCAGGGAAGCGTCGTCTGCCATGCCAAGAACATACTGCGCAGGGCTGCCCGCCTTCCGATCCGATGTGCCGGGCCCGCCCGGGTCGGGTCAGGGCTGGAGGCGGGTGATGCTCCACCCGTCGCCAGCCGGGGTGAACCGGAGCCGGTCGTGCAGCCGGTTGTCGCGTTGCTGCCAGAACTCGAAGGAGACAGGGGTGATCCGCACCCCGCCCCACCACGGGGGCCGCGGCACCGGCTGTCCGGCGTACTCGGTCTCGAGCTCCTCCACCCGGCGGTCGAGGGCGGCGCGGTCCCCGATGGCCCGGCTCTGCCGGGACGCATGGGCGCCGACCTGGCTGGCGTGTGGCCTGGTGGCGAAGTAGGCGTCGGACTCCTCTGCACCGGTCCGGTCGGCCGGTCCCTCGATCCGCACCTGGCGGCCCAGGGGCTCCCAGAAGAACAGGAGGGCGGCATGGGGGTTGTCGGCCAGCTGATGGCCCTTGGGGCTGTCGTAGTTGGTGAAGAACGTGAATCCATGGTCGCCCCAGGACTTGAGCAGCACCATGCGCACCGACGGACGGCCATCGGAATCGGCGGTGGCCACGGCCATCGCCTCGGGGCTGGCCGTCACGGTCGCCGCCCGCTCGTACCATCGACCGAACTGGACCAGCGGATCGGGATCGACGGTGCCTTCGTCGAGCGGCTCTTGCACTTCGGTCATGCAACGACCCTAGCCAGTGGGAGGGCGGTGGCCCAGCTAGCCTCCGCCGTGGTGCCCGGCCCCATCGACGTAGAGACCGAACGCTCGACGACCCCCGGATGTCGGGGGATCGCCCACCTCAACAACGCCGGTGCCGCCCTCGCCACACAGGCGACCCTCGACGCCGTGGTGGGGCATCTCCGGCGCGAGGCGGCCCAGGGCGGCTACGAGGCCGCTGCCTCGGTCGCCGATCGACTGGTGGCGCTGCGCTCCTCGGCAGCCCGCCTGCTCGGTGCCGACGACGGCGACGTGGTGGTGACCGGGTCGGACACCCAGTCGTGGACAAAGGCACTCTGGGGCTTTGCCCTTGGGGGCGGCATCGCCCGCAACCAGCGCATCCTGGCCGACCGACTGGCCTACGACAGCCACTACCTCGGGCTGCTGCAGGTCAGCGAGCTGACCGGAGCGACCGTCGAGGTGGTGCCGAGCATGGCCGACGGCACCATCGACCTCGACGCATTGGCGGCTGCTCTCGACCCCGGGGGTGTCGCACTGGTCGCCGTCACCCACATCGGGACGCACCGCGGGCTGGTCAATCCCGTTGAGGAGGCCGGCGCGGCCTCTCGCCGGGCCGGGGTCCCCTTCTTCCTCGATGCCTGTCAGAGTGTCGGCCAGCTGCCGGTCGACGTCGGTGCCGTCGGTTGCCAGGTGGCCACCGCCACCGGCCGCAAGTGGCTGCGCGGGCCCCGGGGCACCGGGCTGCTCTATGTGGAGCGCTCCTTCGCCGAGCGGTTGCGGCCGCCGGGAATCAGCTGGAGTTCGGCTGTCTGGCACGACGCCGACCACTTCGAGCTCCGTCCCGGGGCCGAACGCTTCCTCGAGTTCGAGGTGCCCGTTGCCGCCTTCATCGGATTCGGGGTGGCCATCGACCACGCCCTGTCCCTCGGCCTCGACGCCATCGCCGCACGCGTGGGCGCCCTGGGCGAACGACTGCGTGGCACCCTGTCCGGCCTCGGCGGGGTGCACGTCCACGACGGCGGGCAACGCCGCTCGGGGATCGTCACCTTCACCATGGACGCTGCGACGCCCGCACGGGTGAAGCAGGCCGCGCTGGCGACCGGCATCAACGTCTCGGTGAGCGAGTCCCACTTCGCCCGGCTCGACATGGCTGCCCCTAACCCGGAGGCCGTGGTCCGGGCATCACCGCACTACTACAACACCGACGAGGAACTCGATCGGCTGGTGGACGTGGTCGCCGCCCTGGCCGGCGACTGACCGGGGCGCCCGCGCATCACGCCAGGGTAGCCACGATGTCGTCGGCCGTCTGCTCCCCCGATCGGACCGCACCCTCCATGTACCCGCTCCACACCGGGGAGCACTCGGCACCTGCCCAGTGGACGAGGCCCACCGGCTCGGTGAGTGCCGATCCGAAGTCGCTCCATACGCCAGGCGTGAAGTGGGCGCCATAGCATCCCCGGCTGAACTCCTCGGCCATCCAGTCCCGCTCGAGGTACTCGACGGGCGCGGCCGCCCTGGGCCCGAAGTATCGGACGAAGCACGCGATGGCGGCGGCGCGGCGTTCCTCGACGGACAACCGGGCGGCGGCACGGCCGTCACCGGCCTCGATGAATCCCATGAGCACACCAGGGCGCCCGCCCGGGGGCGAGTTGTCGAAGGTCACCTTCACCGGCCCCCGGTCCGATGCCGCCTGACCGGTGAGGCCGTCGTCCCGCCAGAACGGCTCGTCGTAGACGGCGTGCACCTTGATGACCGAGCCCGCCGGCAGTCGCTGGGTCAGCTGGTCCCTCCACGATGGGAGGATCGGGTCGTACTCCAGCCGCCCGGCGAGCGTCGGAGGGAGCGTGACGATGACCCGCTCGGACTCGTAGGTCTCACCGGCCCGGGTGGTGACCCTCACCCGTGCCCCGTCCTGTTCGATGCGCCGCACCGGGCTGTCGAGGCGGACCCGCCCGCCGAGGCCGGTCGCCATCATCTCGCTGATCCGGATCGACCCTCCGACGATCCGATCCTGCTGGGCCCCTCCGTCGGTACTCAACAGCCCCTCGAAGTCGGTTCCCGAGTGGGCGTAGAAGAGGGCGTGCAGGGTCGAGAGGTTGCTGCTCTCCGCCGAGAAGACCGCCTCGGTGGCCACCCGGAAGTAGTTACGTGCCGTCCGGGTGCGGAGGTTCCGGAGGATCCACGTCTCCAGTGTCTGGCTGTCCAGTGCCCTGGCATCGGGTCCGGTCCAGGGCCGGTCGAGGGGGACCTGGCCGGCCAGGCGCTCGAACCGGGACAGGCCTTGGAAGAGGTCGGCCAGGACGAACGGATTCAGCTTGGGCACCGCGCCGCGCTTCGAGGCCATCCGGCCCTGCGATCCTCCCAGCTGCACCACGTGCTCTCCGCGGTTGTAGGTCGGGAACGTCTCCAGTCCGAGCTCCGCGATCAGGGCGTACATCCGGGTCTGACTGGGGCCCACCCACTGCCCGCCCAGTTCGACGGAGGTCCCGTCCTCGGTGTGCCCTCCCTCGGTGCGGCCCCCCACCCGCGATCGGGCCTCGAGGACGAGCACGTCGACCCCGGACGAGAGCAGCCTCCGGGCCGCCGCCAGACCGGACAGGCCGGCCCCGATCACAGTCACGCGGGTGTCCGTCACCGGTGGAGCTCCTCGTCGATCCGGGCGGCACGATCTACTGCCCGCCACGATCGGCGAACCCATGCCGGGCGCCCATCGCGCAGGTGGGCGGAGGAGACGTCGGCCAACCACTGCTGTTCGAGGTGATCGGCCTCATGGAAGGCCGCCTCCGAGGAGGGGGGATCGGCGAGCCACCCCGACTCGGTTCGGGTGCGGGCGTGGTGGTAGCGGGGCAGCAGCGTGCCGTGGGCGACCATGGTGCTCCGGTGCAGGAGCTCGTGGCGCCACCAGGTCGTCCACGGATCGAAGACGTTGGTGGGCACCGGGCCGAGGTCCACCGGAGTGCCGATCTCCACCGGCTTGAACAGGGACGTGCAGGGTGCCGAGGTGGCGGTCGCCCAATGACGGGGTCCGTCCCGCAGGTCGGAGACCCAGGACGCCGTCGTCTGGCTGGACGAGAGGATCCCTCCTGCATGGACGCACGGCGCACCCAGGCCGCCGTGGACTGCCGACCATCGCGGGGACACGGTGCCGCCGTGCTCGCGGAGTGCCTCCATGAGGTCGGCCGGGCCACGTGCCCGGCAGGCCAGCGGCTCGGTCAGCCGGCGGCGGGCAGATGCCGAGGCCACCCACGTGCGGACCCGATCGGCGCGCCCCCGGGCGAAGGAGGGGATCGTGAGGCCGTTGGAGATGCTGCGCCCCCTGCCGGTGACGGCCTCGGTTGCCGACTGGCGGCCGGCTGTCTCCACCACGAGCGCGCCGGTGGGATCGGCCACCAGAAAGCTGTTGTCGTAGGTGAAGCCGGGGCGGTCGTGGCTGCATGGGCCTCCCTGGCCGTGGCGCTCGAGCAGTTCGATGATGACGGCGACGGCCCCCTCGGCCGTGGTGGCCCGCTCGAGACCCAGGCGCACCAGGTCCATGCCGAGGAGCGCCTTGCCGCCACGGGGGCCCTTGGTGAACACGGCCTCGTTGCCGATGACCACCCCGTGCTCGTTGGCCCCCATCTCCGCCCCCCACATCCACCACGGGCGGGAGACCAGCACCGCGTGGGTGTGGGCGACCTGGGGGATGTCGATCCACGTGCAGACGACCCGGTCCCCGGGCTGATGGTCGGCGGCCTCGACCCACTGGAGCACCTGGGACTCGTTGGGGTCGCGGTCGCTGTTCTTGGCGAACATGACCCCGTCGTCGGTGACGGTCACGAACGAATCACACATCGGGCTCCCCCGGTCTCATCCACCTTGACAAGCTGCCGGTGCAAACCTAGAACTTGTCTCACAGTGAAACTTACACCCGGGCAGGCCCGGTGAGAACCTCTGACGCACGTCTCCAGAACGAGGCCGCCATCATGCGGACCGTGGTGCTCCGGGGCGAGTCGAACCGACAGCAGATCGTGGACGACACGGGCCTCAGCAAGGCAACCGTGTCCCGGCTGGTGCGCCAACTGGTCGAGGGCGGACAGATCGTCGAGGGACCGCTTGTCAACGGGCCGGCCATCGGCCGCTCGACCCAGACGCTCGGATTCAGGGGCGCGGACGACCTGGTCTGTGGCATCGACATCGGGGGCACGTCGACCCGCTTCATCCTGACCGACCATCGGGCACGGCTGGTGTCCGCGTGGCGTGCCCCCACGGCCCACGGGGGCACCTCGAAGGAGCTGGCAGGGTGGCTCACCGACCAGGTGACCAACGCATGCGCCGACCAGGGCCGGCCACTCCCCACCTCCGCTGTGGTCGGTGTCCCCGGTGTCGTGCAGGCCGACACCGGGCGGATCCGCCACGCACCCAACCTCAGGGTCATCGAGGGAGACCGCTTCCGCCGGCAACTCGAGGCGGGTCTCGAACGGACCTGCATCGTCGAGAACGACTCGAACCTTGCCCTGGTCGGCGAGCTCTGTGCCGGGGCCGCCATCGGGGCCGAGGTCGCCGTGATGGTGACCGTCGGGACGGGCGTGGGGGCCGGCGTCGCCCTGCAGGGTCGCCTGCTCACCGGGGCAACCGGCCTGGTCGGTGAGATCGGCATGCTACCGGTGGCGCTCGACGGGACCGTGTTGGAGGACGTCATCAGCGGAACCGCTATCACCAGGGCGGCCGAGGAACTCGGGTTGGAAGAGCCGAGTCCCATGGCGGTGCTCGGCGGCGACGACCCTGGACCCCGGATCCGGTTGCGCGCACGGATCCTCGACGCTCTGTTCGCCGGCTGCATGGCGTGCGCCGTTGCCTACGAACCGGAGGTGATCGTCATCGGCGGTGGCGTGTCCCGGTCACTGGGCGCCGTCCTCCCCGTCGTCCAGCAGCGATTGGGCGACGCACTGGAGACGGCCCCGAGGCTCCGGATCTCGCACCTGGGTGATCCGGCCGGGGCACTCGGCGCGGTGGCGATCGCCCTTGAGGCCGCGTACCGGGAACTCGGTGCCGTGGTCGACGCGAGCGGCGACGACGAGTTGCGGCGCTCCATGACCGTGCTGGCGGAGGCCCTGGAGGGCGGAGCAGGAAGGCAGAGTGCGGAGTTGACGAAGCGGTGGGACAGGGTGCGGAGTTGACGGAGCGGTGGGACAGGGTGCGCAGTTGACCGAGCGACGACGAGCGTCGAGGAGCATCGACCGGAGACACCTGGGATGGGAGAGACAGTGAACACCAGAATCATGAAGTCGACGAGGGCCGGTGCGCTGGCCGTGGCGGCCGCCATCCTGCTGGCCGCCTGCGGTGGGGGGAGCTCGAGCTCGTCCGCCGGCAGCGGCAGCGGCAGCGGCGGCGGGACCGCCACCGTCGATCTGGTGTCGTCTCCGGGGACACTCGACCCCGGCCTGGCCTACACCGCCCAGTCGCAGGACGCGGACTGGCTCGTCTACACCGGTCTGCTCACCTACGCCCACGCCAACGGCACTGCCGGGTCCCAGGTGATCCCGGGCCTGGCCACGGGCATGCCCGTGATCACCAACGGCGGCAAGACCTACACCCTCACGCTCCGATCGGGCCTCAAGTACTCGAACGGGAAGCCGGTCCAGGTCGGTGACTTCGCCTACGCCATCGAGCGCGACATCAAGTTGAACTGGGGCGGCGTGTCCTTCCTCACCACGACCATCGCCGGGGCGGCCGACTACCAGTCCGGGAAGGCCTCGTCCATCAGCGGCATCGTCTCGGACCCGAGCACCAACCAGATAACCATCAATCTGATCTCCGACTACGGTCCGTTCGACAACGTCCTCGCCTTCACCGCCGCGGGGCTGGTGCCGACGGGCACGCCGATGACCGACCAGATCTCGAATCCGCCGGTGGGTGTCGGCCCCTACATGTTCGAGAACGTCGTCTCCAACTCATCCTTCGAGCTGGTGCGGACGCCCGGGTTCGCCTCCTTTCACCTCCCCGGCGTACCCCTCGGGCACGTCGACGTCAGCGTCTCCACCGAGAGCAACCCGCTCATCGCCGCGGAGAACGTCCTGCAGAACAAGGTGGACGCCTTCGACCCGAGCAGCCCCATCCCCGCCACGCTGCTCTCGTCGATCAAGTCGACCGCGTCCTCGCGGTTCGAGACCATCCCCACCCCCTGGACCTTCTACTTCTGGATGAACACCACCATCGCCCCCTTCGACAACAAGAACGCACGCATCGCCGTGTCCGAGGCGGTCGACCGGACCGCCCTCGAACGGCTGTCCAGTGGATTCCTCTCCCCGGGATGCAACTTCATCCCCCCCGGGGTCGTCGGCCATCAGGACGGGAATTGCGTCAACCAGACCAACGGGCCCGACGTGGCCAAGGCCAAGGCGCTCGTGGCCAGCTCGGGCCTGACCGGCGCCCCGGTGACGGTGTGGGGGTTCAACACCAGCCCCCGCTCCGCCTACGTCCAGTACTACGCCAGTGTGTTGAACTCGATCGGCTTCAACGCCTCGGTCAAGCTGACCGCCCCGGCCATCTACGGATCGACCATCGGGGACGCGGCGACCAAGGCCCAGACCGGGGACGGCGACTGGCTCCAGGACTTCCCCAACCCGGTCGATTTCTACATCCCCCTGTCGGCAGCCAGCATCAACCCGACCCACAACATCAACTACAGCTACGTCGACGACCCGGTCATCGAAAAGGCGACCGCCGCGCTCGACCAGGTGCCGACCAGCCAGCTCACGACCGTGGCGCAGCAGTGGGCCAGCCTCGACACCTACGTCAACACCCAGGCCTACGAGTTTGTCTACGGCTACGCCCAGCTCTCGAAGTTCCTCTCCAACCGGATCGACTTCGCCACGGCGATCTTCTCGCCGATCTACCTCAACGACTACAGCAGCTGGCAGCTCACGTCGTGAGCCCGATCGTACTCTCGTCATCGGAGACCCTCGCTGCCGACACCCCGAGCCCGCATGGTGAGCGACATCGCCGTGTGGCCCTCCGCCGGCTGCTGCACGACAGGGTCGCCATCGGCTCGGTGATCGTCTTCGCCCTGATCGTGATCGCCTGTCTCTGCGCGCCCCTGTACGCGAAGTACGTGGCGGGCACCGGACCCAACGACAACCACGTGACCGAGGTGATCAGGGTGGGGGGCAGGCCGACCGACGTTGTGTCGACCTCGGGGATCCCCATCGGGCCGACCTGGCAGTCGAAGTTCCTCCTCGGAGCGGACAGCAACGGCCGGGACGTGGCGGTCCGCCTCCTCTACGGCGGCCGGACCTCGCTGATGATCGGGTTCCTGGCCGCAGCGATCACGCTGACCTTCGGCACGCTGACCGGCATCCTCGCCGGCTTCTTCCGCGGCTGGACCGACACCGTGCTGTCGCGCGCCCTCGACGTCATCTGGGCCTACCCGGTGGTGCTGTTGGGCATCGCCCTCGGGACCGCCCTGGAGCTCGGAGGCCTCAAACTCGGGCCGTTGGTCATCAGCGGGAACTCCCTGTTCGTCCCCGCCCTGATCATCGGGTTCGTCTTCATCCCCTACCTCGCCCGGCCCATCCGCACCCAGGTCCTCCTCCTGAGGGAGCGGGAGTTCGTCGCCGCTGCCCGCCTCCTCGGAAAGGGCTCGATGTCGATCATCGTCTCGGAGGTGCTCCCCAACGTGACCTCGGCCGTTGTCGTGTTCGTCCCGCTGATCGTGGCCAACGCCATCCTCCTCGAAGCGGGCCTGTCCTACCTCGGGGCCGGGGTGCAGGCCCCGAACCCTTCGTGGGGGACGATGATCGCCTCCGGCGTCGCTCTCATCACCAGCACCCCGAGCCTGCTGTTCGCGCCGGTGATCATGCTGGTGGCCACCACCGTCTCGATGAACCTCTTCGGGGAGAGCCTCCGCAACGCCATCGGCACCACCACCTCCATGGCAGGGCGGTAAGTGGCCCGGTACATCGCACGCCGACTGGTGTCGAGCCTGGTGGTGCTCTTTCTCGTCTCGGTCTTCACCTTCTTGATCTTCCAGGTGATCCCCAACGGAAGCCCGGCGCTGCGCATCGCCGGCCGCGGTGCCTCGCCGGCCACGCTGGCGGCGGTGGTCAAGGAGTGGGGGTTCAACCAGCCCCTGTACGTGCAGTACGCCGACATGATGGAGAAGATCTTCACCGGCTCCGTCGTCTCCTACTCGGGGAACATCAACGTGCTGGGCCAGCTCCGGGCCGGGCTGCCGGCGACCGTCTCCCTCGCCGTGGGGGCGTCGGTGATCTGGCTGTCGGGCGCCATCGTCATCGGTGTCATCAGCTCCCGGCGCATCGGCGGCACCGTCGACCGGCTGATGGGCGTGCTGGCGTCAGTGAGCATCTCCGTGCCCGTCTATGTGATCGGCGCCGTCGCCCTCTACTTCTTGGCCTACAAGGTCTCCATCTTTCCCAACGGGGGATACGTGCCGATCAGCCAGAGCTTCTTCGGCTGGTTGGACCACATGATCCTGCCCTGGCTGTGCTTGTCGGTCGGATTCATCGGGCTCTACTCGCGGGTCCTGCGATCGAGCATCATCGAGACAGAGGGTGAGGACTTCGTCCGCACGGCCAAGGCGAAGGGCCTGACCAAGCGCCGCATCCTCGTCCACCACGTCCTGCGGACATCCATGATCCCGATCATCTCGCTGTGGGGCCTCGACTTCGCCGGGGTGATCGGAGGCGGGGCCATCCTGATCGAGACCCTCTTCAACCTCCAGGGGGTCGGCCAGTACGCGGCCGAGTCGATCGGCCTGCTCGACATCCCGCCGATCATGGTGATCGTGATGTACGGCACGTTCTTCGTCGTCCTGCTCACCACCGCGGTCGACATCCTGCACGCTTTCGCCGAGCCCCGGGTCAGGTTGCAGGTATGACCGGGCCGCTGCTGGAGGTCGAAGAGCTCCGGGTCGGGTTCTCCAGCGACCGGGGCGTCGTCCAGGCCGTCGAGGACGTCAGCCTCGAGCTCGACGAAGGCGAGCTGGTCTGCATCGTCGGCGAGTCGGGGTGCGGCAAGTCGGTGACCGCGCTGACCATCATGGGACTGACCCGATCGCCGACCACCCGGATCGAGGGCTCGGTCCGATACGAGGGCTCGGAGCTGCTCGACGCACCGGAGAGCCAGCTGCGCGCAGTGCGCGGTCCGGGGATCGCCATCGTGTTCCAGGAGCCGGTCACCTCGCTGAACCCAGTGCAGCGGGTGGGCCCGCAGATCGCAGAGCAGATCCGGGCCCACACCACACTGGACAAGGCCGAGACGCGTCAACAGGTCATCGAATCGATGAGGCGGCTCGGGATCCCCCAGCCCGAACAGCGGTGGTACGCCTATCCACACGAGCTGTCCGGGGGGATGTGCCAGCGGGTGATGATCGCCATGGCCATGTCGTGCTCCCCACGCCTGTTGATCGCCGACGAGTGCACCACCGCCCTCGACGTCACCATCCAGGCACAGATCCTGTTACAGCTGCGGAGCCTCTGCGACGACCACGGGATCGGCGTGCTGCTGATCACCCACGACCTGGGCGTCGTCGCCGAGGTGGCCGACCGGGTGGTCGTGCTGTACAACGGGCGGGTGGTCGAGCAAGGCACGGTCCGATCCATCTTCGAGGATCCCCAGCACCCCTACACCTGGGGCCTGCTCGGCTCGATGCCCCGGCTCGACCGCCCACGCCGCGAGCAGCTTCTGACCATCCCGGGCGCACCGCCCGAGCCGGGGACGGCCGGCGGTGGCTGCTCGTTCCTCGCCCGCTGTCCCCACGCCTTCGACCGCTGCCTCGAGGAGCCGCCGTTGGCCCCGGTGCCCGGAGCGTCGGCCCGCGAGAGCGCCCGTTGCTGGCTGACCCCCGACGAGCGCCGCCATCTGCGCATGGTCGGCGGCGACATCGGCCTCGCCCCGGCCGGGGACATCGGATGACCCCGGTCGCTCCCCCGCCGCTCCTCAGCGTGGAGCACGTGGGCGTCGAGTTCCCCGTGAGGAGCTCGGTGGTCGGCCGCTCCTCGGGGACGGTGCGGGCCGTCGACGACGTCTCCTTCACCGTGGCGGACGGCGAGACCGTGGGCATCGTGGGCGAGTCCGGTTGCGGCAAGACCACGCTCTCCCGCTGCATCGTCCGCCTCCTCAAGCCCCAGCGCGGAGCGATCACCTTCCACGGGCGTGACATCACCAAGCTGAGCGACCGGGCACTGCGCCCCATCCGCCGCCAGATGCAGATGGTGTTCCAGAACCCGTACGCGTCGTTGAACCCGCACCGGAGGGTGGGGGGGATCATCGCCGGCGCACTTCCCAAGCGCATCGGTTCCGGGCAGGAGGCGGACGACCGAGTGGCAGGGCTCCTCGAGAAGGTCGGGCTCAAGCCCGAGATGGCGGACCGCTTTCCCGCGGAGTTCTCCGGTGGCCAGCGCCAGAGGATCGGCATCGCCCGGGCCCTGGCGGCCGAGCCGAAGCTGATCGTCCTCGACGAGCCGGTGTCCGCGTTGGACGTCTCGGTGCAGGCCCAGGTCGTCAATCTCCTCGGCGAGCTCCAAGAGGAGCTCGGCCTGGCCTACGTCTTCGTGGCCCACGACCTCTCGGTGGTGCGCCATGTGTCGGATCGGATCGCCGTGATGTACCTGGGCAGGTTCGTCGAGATGGCACCCGCCGACCTCCTCTACGCGGAACCGAGGCACTGGTACACCCGCGGGCTGCTCGACGCGGTGCCGACACCCACGCTCAAGGCGCGCAGGTCGTCCTCACGGGCGATCCTGAAGGGCGAGGCCGGCACGGTGCTCGATGCGCCGTCGGGCTGTGCCTTCCGCAACCGATGCCCGGGTGCCACCGAGATCTGCACGACCACCGTCCCGCCACTGGTGGAGGAGCCCGACGGTCGTGCCGTGGCCTGCCACCACCCGCTCGGGGCCCCCGGCTCATGAAGCTCGACCTCCTCGTCCGCAATGCCCGCATCCTCACCGTGGACGGGCGACGCCCCCGGGCCACGTCGCTCGGGATCTGGAACGGCCGTATCACCGGTGTCGACGACGACCTGGACGGGCACACCGCGTCGGCCGTGGTCGATCTCGACGGGGCCACCGTCGCCCCCGGCTTCCACGACGCCCACTGCCACACGACCTCGTTCGGCATGGGACTGGCCCACCTGGGGCTGGGCGAGCTCCACGGGATCGACGCCACCCTCGATGCCGTGGCCTCCTACGCCGAGGGTCTGGAGCCCGAGGAGTGGGTCATCGGCTTCGGGTTCGGCAACGGACTTCCCCCCGACCAGTACCCGCACCGCGAGGAGCTCGACCGGGCCGGCGGTGGGCGGCCCGTGTGGTTGACCCACCTGTCTGGACACTCCTGCGTGGTGAGCAGCGCCGTGCTCGATGCGGTGGGCATCTCCGGCGCCCTCGGGCAGGGCGGACGCGGAGAGGTGGCGGTGGACTCTGCGGGCCGTCCCACCGGCCTCCTGCTGGAATCGGCCATGGATGTGGTGAAGGACCATGTCGGCCCCTCGTCGATCGAGGAGTTGGCGGCGGCGATCGACCGTGCCACCTCGCAGTACCTGGCGGAGGGGATCACCAGCTTCACCGACGCAGGGATCGGTTGCCCGGGCATCGACCACTCCCCGGTCGAGTTGGCGGCCTACCAGCTGGCCCGGGAGACCGGGCGACTACGCGCCCGGGCCCACCTGATGGCCCACGACCAGCTGTTCCACCCGCTGGCCGGCCACGGGGACGACCGCATCGTCAGCGGCCTGGACCTCGGTGCCCGCACCGGGTTCGGCGACCCCTGGCTGTCGCTCGGGGCCATGAAGGTCTGGGTGGACGGATCGGGGCTCGGGGGCACCGCGGCCACCACCGGTCCGGGCGGCGAGATCGAGGGAGTGTTCGACAACGACCCGGCCGTCCTTCGCCGCTCCATCATCGATGCCCACCGGGCCGGGTGGCAGGTGGCGGCGCACGCCATCGGGGACGCCGCACTCGACCTGGTGCTCGATGCGCTCGAGGAGGCCGCGGACGGGGGGCCGTTTCCGGCCCGGGCCGGGGTCCCCTCACGGCACCGCATCGAGCACGGCGTGGTGATCCGCGACGACCAGGTGGGGCGCCTGGCCCGGATGGGCATGAGCGTCGTGCTCCAGCCGCTCTTCATCACCGACTTCGGTGACGCCCTCCTCGACCTCTTGGCCCAATACCGGGACGTCGGGAACTTCTTCCGGATGCGGAGCCTGGTGGCCGCCGGCGTCCCGGTCGTCGGCAGCTCCGATCGCCCGGTGGTCGCCGGCTCGCCACTCCGGGGGATCCAGGCCATGGTCGAGCGCACGACCTCTGAGGGGAACGTCTTCGGCCCCGACGAGCGCCTGTCCCCGTCCGAGGCCCTGGAGTTCTACACGGCCGGCGGGGCCCGGGCGACCCATGCCGAGCATGATGTCGGGGTGATCGCCGCCCGACGCCTCGCCGACCTGGTCGTCCTGGGCGACGATCCGACAACGGTCGACCCGGGCCGGATCGGCGCCATCGACGTGGTGGCCACCCTGGTGGGGGGCCAGGCCGTGCACGATCCCTCGGCGCTCTTCGCCGGGGCGCCGCCACCTGCCGGTGCCGGGCCGACGGGACCTGATGACCATGGCTGAGCCCACGCCGACAGACGGGATGCGCACCAGTCGCTGGGGGTTTCCCATCATCGACTTCCACGCCCACCTTCCGGTTGCCGACGAGCATCCGCCGGCAGCGGAGGAGCGCTACCGGCAGCGCTACGGAGACCGGAAGGTGGCCATCCTGAAGGAGAACTGGCGCTGGTATCAGGAGCAGTGGTGGTCGGCCTACTCGTTCCCCTTCCCCGAAGACGCCGAGCCTCCCGCCGAGGTGCAGGCGGCCCGGTGGTCAGATGAGATCGAAGCGGCACAGCTCGAGGCGGTGGTGTTCGTGACCGGCGGAGGCAACCGGGTGCTGGCCCGGGCCATCGCCGACCACCCGCGCATGCTCGGGTTCGCCCATCACGACCCGTTCGGCCAGGATGCCGCGGCCGAACTGGGGCGGGCGGTCACCGAGGACGGGCTGCGCGGCTACAAGGTGCTGGCACCGGCTCTGGACGGCCCCATCGACGACGAGTCCCTCGACCCGGTGTGGCAGGCTGCAGAGGACCTGGGCATCCCGGTGCTCGTCCACTTCGGCACGCTCGACGGAGGCGGTGGCGTGGCCGACCACGTGAACATCAGCCCGCTCCGGCTGCACCGGGTGGCCAAGGCGTTTCCCGAGGTGCCCTTCGTGGTTCCCCACTTCGGCTGCAGCCACCCCGGCGAACTGCTGCAACTGGTGTGGGCCTGCCGGAACGTGCTCGTCGACACCTCCGGCAACAACGAGTGGATCCGCTGGATGCCCTACCCGCTCACCCTCGTCGATCTGTTCACCAAGTTTCTGGACACGATCGGGCCCGAGCGGGTCCTCTTCGGCTCCGACTCCGCCCACTTCCCGCGCGGGCTGGTGCGGGCGTACTACGACGAGCAGGTGGACATCGTGGACCGGTTGGGCCTCTCCGAGGGCGACCGGCACCTGGTGTTCGCCGCCAACGCGGCGCGCCTGGTCGGCCTCGGGGTGCCGCCGGCATGACCGGCACCGACCGCACCGGTGGCACTGCTGCGAGCCTGGCCACCAATGCCCCCGAGATCTCGGAGCATCCGCGCTTCCTCCCGACCGGGAACCTGTGGGTCTCGCTCTCGGAGATCAGCGAGGAGGACGGCTCGGTCCACTCGCTCGGTGCCCTGGTCGAGCGCGCACTGGGACTGGTCGAGGCGAGAGGGCGCTCCCGCAGGCGTCGCCTGATCCAACCGGTGCTGGTCGTCGACGGCGAGACCGTCCCACTCCGGGCCCTGCAGTGGCAACGCGAGGGCCACTGGCTGCCCCACTTCACCTGTGCCTGCCCGTCCGGCGTCCTCGAGGGCTGGTACTGCCCCCCTGTCGACGAGCGAGGGGTGGTGATGCGGCTGGCCTACACGGGCCAGGCCGGCGGCCCGGCCGAGGTGGTGCTCGGGTGGTCGGGCCGCTGGGGGGCGAGTTCGCTGACCCACCTCCGCGCCAAGCCGATCCAGGGCGAGGTGCGCGCCGACGACGACCCGTGGACCGGGAGCCGGGTCGTCTCGCTGACCGCAGGCCTCCCGCTGCTGGCCATCGCCTGGCGGGGCGGAGACGGCGTGGAGCTGGCCACGGGAAGCCCGACCCCCCGGTGGGCCGCACTGCGGACAGAGACCGTGGCACCGGGCGCCACCCTGACCTGCGACCTCTACATCGGCGTGGCCACCGAACGGGACGGGGCAGCCACCACGTCGCTCCACCTCCGGCGGCGCGGGTTCGACGCCCTGTGGGACTCCACCGTCGCATGGCTGTCGGATCACGCGCTGCCCGTCGGCGACACCCGGCCGGAGCTGGACGACCGCATCAACACCAACCTCTTCTTCAACTACTTCTTCGCCCAGGGGAACTGCCTGGACACGGGGGCACCGGTGATGGTGACCTCCCGGAGCCCGCATTACTACGTGTCGGCCGCCTTCTGGAGCCGCGATGCCTACTGTTGGTCCTTCCCCGCACTCCTCCTCACCGACCCCGCCCGGGCCAGGGAGGTGCTCGTCGCCTCCCTGGCGGCCGCCGGCCCGAGGGTGGCCGGACATGCCCTGTACCTCAACGGAACCTCGCTCTACCCGGGATTCGAGCTCGACCAGGCAGCGGCGCCCATCCTCGCCGTCGGGCGCTACGTTCTGGCCACCGGGGACCGTTCGGTCCTCGACGAGCGGGCCGTCCTCGCTGCCCTCGGACGGTTCGGGACGATGGTCGAACCGTGGCGCCACCCCGACTGCGACCTCTACGGGACCTTCCTCCTGCCGACGGACGACCCCACCGAATTTCCCTACGTGACCACCGGCAACGCCCTGGTGGCCGCGGCCTTCGACGCCCTGGCCGGGTTGACCGAGCAGATGGAGGGCGACCGGGGCGGACCGGGCGGCGGGTTCGCCGCACAGCAGATGGCCGCCGATCACCGCCGCCACGCCGCCGCCATCCGAGCGGCCATGGCGGAGCGGCTCATCATCCACGGGCCACAAGGCGACAGCTGGGCCTGGGCCTGCGACGCGGAGGGCAACCTCGAGCAGCGTGACGAGCCACCGCTGAGCCTGCGCACCCTCCCCTACTGGGGGGTCGGGAGCGTTGGCGACCCCGTCCAGCAGGCGACGCGGGCATGGCTCCACGACGTGAACAGATACCACTACGAGGGGCGGTTCGCCGGAGCGGGCGCCCCCCACTTCCCCTTTCCGTCGGGATTCGACCTGGCCAACCGGCTCCTCGACCACGATGCCTGCGACGGGGACCCCCTCGAGCAGCTGATCGCCACGCCGATGGACCGGGGCCTGGCCTGCGAGTCGTGGGACGCCGACACGGGCATCGTCCGCACCGGGGCGGCCATGGCCAGTATGGCCGGCCTGCTCTCCTGGGCCGCGTGGGAGCACCTGACCGGACGGCGGCGCTGGGACGAACCGCCGGGTGTACCCCCGTCGCTCCCGTGAGCACGACCTACGACGTCGCCGTCATCGGGCTCGGGGGCATGGGGTCTGCGGCAGCCTGGCACCTGGCCCGGCGCGGCCAACGAGTGGTCGGCTTCGAGCAGTTCGATCCCGTCCACGATCGGGGCTCCAGCCACGGATCGACCCGCCTGGTCCGCCAGGCCTACTACGAGGATCCCCGCTACGTCCCCCTGCTCGTGCGGGCCTATGAGCTCTGGGACGAGCTCGGGTCGCTCACCGGATCGCCTGCACTGCAGCGGACCGGAGGGCTGATGCTCGGGCCGAGGGACGGCGCCGTGGTCACCGGGACACTGGCAAGTGCCGAGCAGTGGGGGCTCCCCCACCGGCTCCTCGACGCCGACGAGGTCATGCGTCGCCATCCCGCCTTCCGACTGCGGCCCGACGAAGTGGCCGTCCACGAGCCCGCCGCCGGCTTCGTGGTCCCGGAACGCACCATCGCCGATCATCTCGACCTGGCGGCCGCCGCGGGCGCGGCGCTCCACTTCCGCACCGACGTACAGGGGTGGGAGCTGACCGCGACCGGCGTGCGGGTGCACACCGGCACAGCAGGGTTCGACGCCGGTCGCCTGGTGGTCTGTGCCGGCCCGTGGTCGACGCGTGTCCTCGCCGACCACGGCCTTCCCCTGGTGGTGGAGCGCCACCTGGTCCACTGGTTCGCCCCGGGCGGCGATCCGGCCAGGTTCGCGGCTGACCGGCTGCCCG
>Ga0224558_1000379_pt1 | contig 52336 bp, 50 predicted proteins | sample 714S32024metaG_FD_180682 | JGI IMG/M metagenome (GOLD analysis project Ga0224558, IMG submission 180682) | Peat soil microbial communities from Stordalen Mire, Sweden - 717 S3 20-24 | ecosystem: Environmental > Terrestrial > Soil > Wetlands > Peat | place: Sweden: Norrbotten County, Stordalen... | reverse complement strand
CTTATTGATCCCCGACCCGGCCTGCGCGGCCGTGGAGTTGGGCAGACGATTTCTTCAAGGAGACCCGAAAAGCTCCGAGCGCATGAATGGCGGAAACCGACGGAAGGAAGAACGCCAAGCGCAGGCACCGCAAAATGCCGAGGCTCGCGCGGAGTGGAAACGGGTCTGGAATCAACTTCACCCAAAATCTTGTGATACACCCAGATGCACGCTGCTTGCCTTGAGGCAGAAGTTCCCGGCCGCGTGTCCAAGTTCGAGCCCGTTCAAGGCGCCACAATCGCTTGTGTCACGCCTGGAACCCGCTCGGATAGCGTCTGATTTGCGCATTTACATGCGCAAAGACTTATGACGCTTTGTATAATGATATCCTTGTCGGTCGAAAATACGGCCGCGCGCAGATGCAGTTCGCGCATGCGACGACGTTGAACAACGCCAGCAGGAGCTTTTTCTCTCAAGCACTGACAACGCGAAACAAGGACTTGCGCATGGACCGCGTTGTTGCAGGAACGCCTTGTTTGCGTCGAGGTTTTTTTTGATGGCGCTCCGGCGGCGGGACTCAGTTCAGGGCAGTTTTGAAAAAGGGGGAACGTCGCTTGCTGCGCGGACGGCATTTGGGCGCGGCTTTGGGGCCGATGCCGGGCAGCCATTTGTTCAGCAACGGATGAAGAAAGGATATTTCCTGGCCGGGCGGCACTTGGAAGAAAGCGGCGGCGACGTGGTGGTGGAACACGGCCAGACTCCGCGCAACGGCGATGTCGTGGCGGCTTGCCATTTGGAAGCGCTTAAACGCAAGGGATTCATTGAATCCGAGCCGGGTAAAGTCCGGGCGTTGCATGTCACTGGGCGCCTTTGGCACAACCGGCTGTGGTGATCTTCCATCCTGCAGAGTAAGTTTCGGCGGTTGCGGTCGTGTGCGGTTCCGCAAACGCATCCGGCTTGAGCAACGCGGCTTGGCGATGCGGATTGCCCGGATTACCACGCAAATTCAGCCCGACAAATTTTGCCCAATCTGCGACCACCATGTGTGCCAGGCCGGCGGGGCCGTAGAACAACGGAAGCTCGGCGGCGGGGCTCCCCTGTCCGAATGTGAATAACTCGCTCGCGGCGCTCCCACCATGCCTCCTGTGGAGCACGGAAATTCAAAAGGGCTATTGTTGGGACGGACTTTACAATACGAACACGCGGACCGTGACCTCTCCATCTTTTGACGATCGCTTTCCTTCCAGGTCGGTTTTCAAGCCTTGGGCGTTCGTGATGACCTGGTCGGGGTCGTAGACCACACACCAGAGCCACTTGCATCCTGGATGTTTGCGATAATGCTCGATGTCGATAATGAGTTCGTTCCCGATTTTACCTGCGTGCTGGCGGTCTCGAACGATTTTCGTCTCAATTACCAGATCGTAGGCCGGCAGCAGGAAATCCATCCGTGTGCTGGTTCCGGCGTAGCTTGGAGTGAACTCTTCTGGGCGAATATCGCTGATCCACGTCCGAAGATGCGAATGAAGCAGATCTTGCACGTCGTACTCGTTCTGGAACACCAGTGGCTGGGCACCCTTACGGCGGTGAGTCAACGGGTGCATTGCCCGGCGCAGACCCTTAACGATGATTTCAAGGAGTTCCTCTACCTTTGCTGGCTTTGCGGGCGATTCCGCTGCGGGTTTGGAGTTGTAAGTCGGTAAATCATTTGGCGTTGTTCCCTGTGGAAGAACTCTCCCGAAGCGGTAGTACCTGAGTCCGTTCTCTTCGAGGACCTTTTCCAGCCTGTCACGCTTCGACTTCCAGGCCGTGTATTCCGGTGTTCCTTGCTTCGGCGGGAGGTCCATGAACTCCTCAATTACGGAGCCGAGGACAGCGAGTCCGTCTACGTTCGGGTCTTGCCCAGCACGGAACAACCACTCCTTCCATTTGGTGTGATGAGCAAGGTCTGGAGGCTCACCCGGTACCCCTGCCGATTTAAACAGGTTATCCAACGATTTGTGGGAGCCGACCAGCGTCTCTCCCACAACCGAACACAGTGACTTGGACAATCGATTCACGCCGCCATTATGCAGACGAGCGGCGCATTGTTCAAGCGTCTCGGCGGCCCTGGCTCGGCGTCCCTGGCAGGTGTTCCGCCGCAACCGTTGGTGAAAGATATTGGCTCAACCGCTGAATCCGTCGCCATTTCTCCGCAGGTTAGACCATCGAGATGGTATTATCAGGAGAAGTTGAATTACTGCACGATCTTCGATGCGCACCGGAAAGGCGTGATGGATCATCATGGGGAGCCGCCATCGACCGCCTGGTGCATCGCGCCACCATCCTGGTATTTGAAGGCGAAAGCGTGCGAACGAAGGAAGCCAAATCCCGGCAGACCGCGTGAGGCTCGCCAAGATAATGGACTGGAGCGGATGGCTGGACAGACCAGGGAAGGCCCCCGATTGCCACCGTGGGGGCCTTGGACGACCCTGGTCTAGGCGTCCTAGTCCATGATGGCTGCCCACGGCGGCCTGCTTGCCTGCGCAGGACATCTGGTGATTCCAATCCGGGCGCGTCACCGTCCGGCGGTCGGATTTGTCCCTGCAACGGTGATTGCGCTTATGTCACGGTTCCGGTAAAACAACCGCAACTTGAAATTGCATACATTCACCAGCGACCGGCAGCGGCGTGTGTTCGATGGCGTCCTGACAGAATTGGGACGCCTCGGATATGCTGGTGAACTGCTTCAAGAAGCCTACGACTTCAATGATTGGTTCGTGCCAAACGCCCCAGCACGGCAAGCTGCTGCCGCCGGATTTGGCCGGAAACCGCTCGGTTACGACTCCGCTTGCGTAGCGGCGTTTCTTTCAAACCCTGATCCAAAAAGCTCACTGTTTGGGCTGCGGGCTTTAGGCGCTCCTTTTGCCATCGAAGTTCGGGACGATGGGATGGTCCCTTGGTCTGTTGGAGTGGACGAGACAACAACCCACCAATCCACTGGCGGACGAATTCCTGCCGATGCCATGCGCCGTTTCTTCGACGCAATCAAGACGAAATGGAGTCCAGATGCCGTTCTGCGCGCCAAAAATATTGGGCAGTCTGTCGGGCCCACGGAAATTGATTGGGTAGATTTGGGCCTGATTCCTGCACTGGAGAACGAAATCAGCCAAAAACTGGACCGCCTCCTTAGAAATGCGCTGATAGATGGCCAGCGCGCTTACAAGGGACGAACCGGACAAAAGCCGGATTCGGAAGAACTTTACCGGCTGGTTTTTAGACTGCTCGCCGGAAAGGTATTTCATGATCGCAAAGTTGGGGGCTTCGACAAAATTGATGGCGCTAAGGAGCCAAATGAAATCCTCACCAAGGTTTCAGACTATTACAGGGAGCCTCACAATTATTTGGGCGGGCGTCAGACGCAGCTTGCCGTCGCCAGTCATCTCTGGAGCAAACTAAGTTTTCAAAATCTGTCCGTCGATGTCCTTGCATTTATCTACGAAAATACGCTTGTTGACAACCAACTAAGAAAAGAAGGTGGCATCCACAGCACCCCGCACCGGATTGCGCGCTACGTTGTTGAACATCTGCCATGGGCTGAAATTCCACAGGACGAACGAATTGTGATTGAGCCTTGTTCTGGTCACGGAGTATTCCTCGTTGCTGCTTTGAAACGCCTCCGCGATTTACTCGGCACAGGCTGGAGCAATCGTCAGAGCCACGATTATCTAATTCGAATGCTCAACGGCTTTGAACGGGATCCGTTTGCTCGCGAAGTTAGTAAACTCTGCTTAATGCTCGCCGACTTCCCAAACCCGAATGGCTGGAGGCTGGAAATGGCGGACGTTTTTTCGTCAAGAAAATTCGCAGAAGCACTTCCGAACGCGCGAGTGCTGCTTTGTAACCCTCCCTACGAGGATTTCAAAACAGCCGAGCGCCAGAGGTATGGCGGCAGAGTTGCGCCACAAAAGCCTCTCGAATTGCTGAAGCGCATTTTCAGCTATGCACGTCGCGATGTGATAATGGGACTTGTTCTTCCTCAACAATTCCTGACCGGCGTGAGTTACCGCGGAGTGCGAGAAGAGCTTGCTAAGCGTTACCGCGAGATCGATTTGGTGACACTTCCCGATAAAGTCTTCACGCACGCTGAAATGGAAACAGTGCTGGTAATGGCACATGGTGCAAAACGACCGGAGCAATCAAGCACCGTCAACTTTGCAGAGGTTCGTCAAAAGGAACTGAAATCCTTCATGGCATCTGGGCGTGTTACACGGCAAGATCGAGGAAGTTTTGATTCGATCGCCGCTGGGGATGGACTGTGGGTTTCGACGCTGCAAGAAATCTGGGAACGGTTGCAGCATTTACCGAAGCTTGGGGATATAGCCGAAATTCATCGCGGGGTGGAATGGAAACCGCCATTCAAAGAGGAGAAATACATCTCTAACACAAAGCGTGGTGAAAATTGGATTCTTGGTCTGAAAACTGTTAAGGACGGTTTGCAATCATTCTGCCTGCCATCATCTGTTTATCTGAACGCAGATCCAAAAACCAAACGGGGAGGCGCTTGGGATTTGCCATGGAACAAGCCAAAAATCGTTGCGAACGCGGTGCGTAAGGCCAGAGGGTCTTGGCGCATCGCCGCTGCCTACGATTTAGAAGGATTTGTTTGCACACAAGCATTTCAATGTGTCTGGCCGAAGGAATGTTGGTCGCTAAAATCTTTGACAGCTGTTCTCAATTCACCGGTTGTATCAGCGTTCGCTGCGACCCATGAAACTAGTAAGCATATAAGGATTGTCACAATGGCCGAATGTCGTATTCCGGCACTTTCGCCGGCAGACATGGCGACGCTTGAGCGCTATGTGGATGATCTTATGGCGACGCTCTCAAATCAGCCCGAGGTTCGTTACGAACTCTGGGGTGGCGACTCTTGGCCGGACCGCGCACGCAATATCTTGCTTCAAATTGATGCGCTCATTCTTCGAGCTTACAACCTTCCGCCATGGATTGAGCGAAAGTTGCTGGATTTCTTTCGTGGGGAAAAGCGCCCCGTGCCGTTTCAATTCGGAGATTATTATCCGCGGGATTTTAGCCCAACCCTACCACTGTGGCTTTACGTCTCTCCCAATTTCGCTAACTGCCGTGGCAGCCACATACTTGGGTCAATACCACAATTTGACGATCCGGCAATGACTGAAGCTCTGGAGGAGGTAAGTTAACCATGCCTGACGGATACCTCCTCGACACCAACGTCATCTCAGCACTTGCTGATAGAACGCGCGCGGATCACGCTACTACGGCAAAACGTCTCGCCGCAATTGGCAACAATCCTGTCCTATTGCCCGTCATGGCAATTGCCGAAATCTCATTTGGCATGGCAAAGGCAGACAATGTTGCTCCACAAAAGCGGGCCGAATTACAGACGTTCTTTGCGCAATACGTGCATCTGCCAGTAGATGATGGGACGGTGGATCCCTACTCTTTAATTCGCGCAGAAATATGGCGGCGTTTTGCCACTCCTCAGAAGCGCGGGCATAAGGAGAAACGCCCGGAAGATCTGCTCGATAAAGTCACGGGCAAGGAGCTCGGCATTGATGAACCGGACCTGTTGATCGCAAGCGTCGCGTTGGAACATAACCTCATACTCGTTACTCACGACGAGAGAGAAGGTATGGTGCGAATCAAAGAGGCGTCCGAACGTGTCTTCCAACGAGGAGAATTCCCTGTTCAACTCCGAACCGAGAATTGGTCGACTGTTTTAGGCGTAGGCTAAACGTCACTGCGCAGTGGTAAGATCATGATTGATTTCTCTGAACTCCCGAAAGACGGAAGACCTTTTGAGCAATTTGGCAGAGAATTGCTCCTAATTTGTGGCGTCCGCCCACACTGGACCGGACAAGGACCGGATCAAGGCCGAGATATTGTGGCAAAAGAAACCCTCATCGGTCCCATTGCGGAAGCCAATCGCACCTGGTTTGTCCAATGTACCATGCCTTCGATGTAGCGGAGGTCGGGGAAGCGGTAATATGCGGCATCAACGCAAACCGTCTTGAAGGTTTCGGCATACTCCGCCAAACATTGGCGCTCGAACCGCGATTCGGAAAACTTGCCCCGTGTCATGTAGCGGCTTTCGTCGTAAATCATTCCGCGCCAGCCGGCGTATTTCCAGGAAGACGTGCCGATTAATACCCCCTTGCGGCAAGTTCCGCCGCATTCCTTTTCAACAGCTCACGATCAAAAGTCACGTCAAAGGCTCTCGCCAGTCTTGCACAAAGTCAAATCGCCGTAATTGCCTGCAATGAGGATTCCCCCTTGTGCAACTAAAGAATATCGCTCTTTCCTTGATGGAACCTGTAACAAGAACTATGGCGCAGGAACGAAAGGAGGCTCAAATGAGTCTGGCGGGCGCTTTGAGATAACGTTCATGAAGGCCCGAAGGCTCTCAAAGGGAGAGCTCCAGGGGTCAAGCCAAGGTTGGAACTGAATCTTTGCTTTTCTTGTCCTCCGTGAAGATGTGGATGGCCATGGAAAGGCGCTGTGTTTCCGCGCGTTCCCCTCCGCTTGCCAGCATCTTCCGCCAAAACTCGTTTTCGCCCGCTCTCTGCTCGACCAGCTCGAAGTAATGAGCCCTCTCCTGTTCGCTCAAGGAGTCAAACTCCCTCTTTACTTCCTCCCATGCTGCTTCCTTTGGTGCATGAGCTTTGGGCTTCTGGATGGGTGGGGCGGGGCGGATCTGCACAGGTTTTGGTTTCACTGCCTGTATCTGGACTGGCTCCTGGCCCGGCCCAGATTCCCGAATCCTTCGGAGGCATGCGTCGATCGCGTACCCCGTGGGGTTCTCGATGGGCCTGCCGTCGATCAGCCTTTTCTCCTTTACCGCGTGCTTCACCCCGGATATAAGGGTGTTGAATTCGCATTCGCCCAACAGCACCAGGGCGATTTCAAAGGCGAAAACAGAGCCGTCCAGGTCCACCTTGGCGTTGGTGAGCAGGCCTCGCTGGTAGCTGCTCAGCGATTTTCGGCCGCGCAGCCGCTTCTCCATCTGCGTCTGGGTATAGCCGCTCTCAAGGAATGCCTTCTTCATTTCTCCCATTTTCTCCAAAGCCTCCGGCGGCGGACGTCTCGGCTCAACCCAAAACTGCAGTATTAGCTCCCCATTTTTGCCATCCCTGTAGCTGGCCCGGAGCGTGCCCGTGTTCGTCTCCTTCTCGTCGAGCTCGTCGATCAGGGAAAGGGCTTTCCCTGGGCAACCTTCCAGCAGCCGCAGCTGGTGCTTCTTGCTGGTTGGCAATTTGAACGCCACCTGATTGCACAGCTTGGCAAGCCCTATCTCGTAGGGTTCGCCGCCAGGCGGGTGATGGGATGCTGCGGCCGGGATATACCAGTAGGCGGCTTGAGCAAGGGGATTGTTGATGGTCCGCAGGACATCCAATCGGATGCTTTGCAGCTCATCCGACTTGCACAGCATCGCGTGGAATTCGGCCGAAAAAGCGATGCCGGAGAACCAGAATTCGATCTGCCGGTTCGTGACGCGCCGGTCGTCCCGGCGCCGGATCGGCTTTTCGCTGCCATAAACCTGCTCGAATATCCTATAGGTGACAAGGACCTTGCCGTCCTTATCCGTCACGCGGATGAACGTCTTGGTGAGGTCGTTCATCAGCTCGCGGATGCGGCGGTTGTACGTCCCGGAATTTATATTTGCGAAGGCGATGCAAAACTCCCGCATGGAGAATCGGACAACCCGGCCGCCGGAAAACCGGTCGAAAAAGCTGACCGCGACCAGCATCGTCTTGCCGTGCCGATAGTCCAAGGCCACAGGGTACTCATTGTCCAGCACCGGGTGGAATCCCCCGATCTGATACTTTCGCCCGCTGTTCAGCATGGTCACCTCCCTGCCGCAGGTTTGCTCGGTGGCGGCGAATATCCCTGGCGCTGAGCAATAGTCGTGAGGCACCCAAATTCTCTCTTCCCCAGGGCTGAACACCCTCGTTTCCGCCGGCAACACAAGCGGACTCGGCTCTGATTCGCTGGTCAGTTTGGTCATAAATTCACCTGTTTTTTAAGGTCAGAACTACCATATGTGGGGTTTATATCCGAAAAGACCGCAACCTGTCCACAAAAAAGTCTCCAAGCGGACAAATATTTCATTTGAACGCCATTTGAACGTGTGTTATAAAGTCTCCTGAAGACCGTGAAAGATCCAGAAAAAGACAAACTGAGCACGTTCCCGAGGCGCAGCCTGTCCGGCTCAATCTCGCTGGCCCTGATGTTGCTGGACAAGGTTTCCCGCGCCGGTGTTGATGTGAAAACTGCGGCGACCGCGCTGGGTTATCCGACCATCAACGGGGCGACCAAAACCACCCTGGCGGCGTTGAGGATCTATGGCCTCATCGACAAGCCCCACGGGAAGGACCTGGTGGTTCCATCGGAGACCCTGATCCGTCTGCACACCGCCAGCTCTGAGGATGAAAAGCGCGAGATCTGCCGATCACTGGCCATGAAGCCACCTCTTTTCAGTGAGATGCATCAGGAAGGATTAAATCCAGATGACCGGCCGCTGTTGATTCGCTGGCTGCTGATGCAAAATTACTCGGAGCGGTTGGCTAAAAGGGCCGCCAACCTTTACCAGGAGAATGCCAGGTATGTCGGCTTGGTCAGCTCCGCCGCACCATTCCAGTTGCCGCTTTCTGCGGAAATTCGGCCACAGAAACGTCCCCCTCCTGGCCTGCAGGAGGGTGCGCCTCCCAAGGCCAAGGATTCGGTGGCCACTTACAATTTTGCCCTGGGCACCTGCGATGCAACGTTGACTTTCAGCCGGGGGGATTTCGGCGAGGCTGACCTGAAATCCCTCAGGCAATACATCGATTTGCTCGAACAATCCTGGCGGGTGAGCCACCCTGAACATGAGAAACCAAAGGTGTGAGCAACCGCCCCAAATGCGTGAACAACCGCCCCGGTCGTGTGACCATCCGCCCCAGGGGTATGACCAACCGCCCCGACTGTGTGACTATCCGCCCCGGCCGTGTGACCATCCGCCCCGCGCGCGCGGCCAGCGGATTGTTTGTTTCTTGCTTGTAGTCAGGCACTTACGCGACTTTTAAGGTGGCCGGGTTCGCTTTGCTCATTGTACTCGTAATTCTTCTGTCTTACTCCTCCATAATCTTTTGAACCATTAGGCATGCCGCTGTGCGGCGTGGTCCAGAAACCAAAGAAAACGACCTCCGAAAGGGCCGGCTTCCACCTCAACGCCACGTTGGCAAAGACGTGAAGATTACGCCGCGTAACGTTGCCACAACGTAGCCTTCGCGTTGGCGTAGGTTTGGCGTTGCAAACGTAGCGTTGACGTTGGTATGATCGGCCCGATGATGGATGCAAAAGATAAAGCGGACCTGAACCAGTTTCCGAGGCGCAGCTTGAAAGACTGCCTCCGCCTGGGAAAACTGCTCCTGGAAAAAATCAGCAACACTCAAGTGGACCAGCACGTCGCCATCGGCGCCATCGGTTACTCCACGATGAACGGGGCGGCCATGTCTGCGCTGGGAGCACTGAGGCACTACGGGTTGATCGAAGGGCCGCGGGGCAAAGGCGTTTGCGCCACCGCTACCCTGGTGAAAGCATCCCGTTCCGACGATCAGGCTCTGCTGACCGAGCTGGCCTTTCGGCCGGCCGTCTTCCGCCAGCTGAAGGAAGGAGGGTTTGAAACCTGCACCGACGATGTCCTGATGAAGCACCTGGAAGGACGTGGCTTGTCGGCTCGCGCGGCGCGAGATGCCGTAAAGATATTTCGAGCCAACGCAGCTTTTCTGGTGGACGCCTCAGCTTCGCCCGCCTCTGGCCCGTCAGCACCGCCGGCGCCGGGGTCTCCGTCGGCAGGTCCACCGAGGTCGGCGCCTCCTGCGGCCAAGCAGCTCGCCACCTACTCTTTCCCGCTGGCCGGATGCGACGCCAGCTTGGTGTTTTCCGGTGCCCAGCTGGGGTCGGAGGATCTGGCGATTTTGAGGAAGCACTTGGATCTGATCGGCCGCACCCTGGCCAAGCGCCAGCCGAAATCCGGCCGCTGATCGGATGAATTCCTCCCACAAATGCAGAGGCCGACTCCGAAGAGCCGGCCCCGCGTCCTGCCGTCGAAACGAGCAGAAGAGAGATGTGCCGATAATTTACCCAAGGTGGCTGGAAACGCCAATTCGGGCATCGGAGATCAGAAATCAGCCAGAATTGCGGATAAAGGGCAAAATAAGCATTTGCAATTTTCTTTATTAACATGTTAAATGTTTCGGACAATGTGTATTATCTTCACTTTGTCCACTCAAAAAACGAAACTTCGGGACCAGGCAAGAAGCTCTGGCTCAATTGGGGTGAATCCCCTATCAAACCCTGCCCGGCGGTGTGTTGAAAGGTTTTCGTCCTTCATGCCTGCCGCAGCTTCACATCAGCTTGCAACAATTTCACATCAGGTGGCCGGTCGGGTTGCGACAGATTATCCGCGAAGGCTTAACTGCGCTCGCCGGCTATCGGTTTCCGGGCTGTGAACGATTTGACCAGGCAGGTCGTTCGTTCAGATCTTGGCACTACAAGGTTCGTTCCCACGGCGCATCGTCCTTGCTGCGCGCGACGGCCTCTTCCACGGCCGTGTGCGCGGAAGGCTCCGAAGCGTACTCCTGCTTTGGTCGCTCAGGCTGCATCGTTGGTTCTTTTCACGCTTTGACGGAGCGGGTTCTCCGGAAGTGCAGGACTTTGAACTCCGGCCGGGCCATGACTTCTTCGACCATCTCGAAGGCGTCCTCGAATGCCGGAAAGAAGGCGTCCCCATCGACGGTCCGGTTGACCTGGGTCAGGTAGAGGTCCGAGCACCGCGGCAGCGCCAGTTGATAAATTTGAGCGCCTCCGCAGATGAACACGTCCCGTCCCTTGAATGCCGGGTTGGTTGGATCGATCTGGTCGAGATCTGAAGCAATTTCAACACCCTGGATTGGAACCGCACTGCGGGTCAAGACGATCATAGTGCGGTTGGGCAGCGGCTTGCCAATCGATTCAAAAGTTTTGCGCCCCATCACGATGACCTGGCCGACGGTCGTCTTCTTGAACCACCTGAACTCCTCCGGCAGATGCCAAGGGATGCGGTTCCCTGCCCCAATCACGCGATTGAGTGACATGGCTGCGATGGCTTTGAAGGCTTTCGTCTCGTTCATGTCTAAACTTTTAGTTTGCAAACACTTGCGAAGGGTACTATCCTCAGGAAGAATGACTTGCGAGGTTTCCTTAAACCTTTAAAAGTCAATGCCTTACACCATGAGGAAGGAAAGATTTCATCATCAGGCAGGAAAGTGCCAGCGCATGGGCCGAGAATGCGATTCTCTTGCGATAAATCGCCCAAACTAGGGTTGCTTTCAGTAAAAATATGTCGGCTGCAGAGACATTTGATGTTGGTATTTTGACCGTAATACCTGTCGAATTGCAAGCGGTCCAAGACGCTCTTTCAGTGCAGCCAAGAGACCGTTGCCGTCTTGCCGGCTCGATTTATTGGAAGGGAAAACTGTACTCGACACTGCTCGATCGGGACATCACTTTTATTCTGCATTGCCTCTCAAAGCCCTCCCAGGCGTCGGCGAGTGAAGGTGTGACAAAGATGATAGACGCGTTCTCCCCGAAGGTGTTGATCTTGGTTGGAATTGCTGCGGGTTATCCTACTAAAGTGAAAATCGGTGATGCGATTGTCCCGTCGGATATCGCCGATCTGAGTGTGAAGGTTCGAGAAGAAGGCATCTTTAAACAACGACCGCGAATTACTCACCTTCCACATCCAATCAGCCAAATGATCGCGAGTTTCCGGTTTGACCGCCAAAAATTCCTCGGTGACTTTTCCAAGCAATTTGGACCTGCGATCGTGCCGAAACCGGGACAAGAAGAGGATTTTGCGGCGCACGTAACGTTTGAGCCCAAGATCCATGACAACGCCCTCGCATCTGCTGATACACTGTTTCGCGATGCCACAGTTTGGCCAGAACTCATCAAAATCCATCAAAACATTCGGGCTGCAGATATGGAATCGGGTGGCTTTGTCCGCAGTTGTAGCGACCGGTATCCGCAGGTGCCTTGGATCGTAATCCGAGGCATCTCGGATTTGGGCGACACTCTGAAAAATGACGATTTCCACAGATTGGCCTCGTGTGCCGCCGCAACCTATTTGGAGGCGTTTATACGGGACGGGCTTGATCTTTCGATTTTCGACGACGGTGAATACCAGGGATCTGGCCACGAGCCAACTGCCGCCACCCCGAGCATCGGTTTTTCGGTATCTAACAATACGGAGTCGCAAACGGCGCTTTCTCCTATTGCGATAGGAGTTCTAAACGACGAGATCGAACGGCTTGCTGCATCAGCAGCTGGCACTCTGGTCCAACGTGCCAGCCATGCGCAAGAATCGTGGCGCATCGGACCTAATCGCGCTACGTTAAAACAATTTCACGAAGTCAAAAATGATCCACAATGGAGATTTATTGATCCAAACGCAAAATGCAAGATTCTGCGAGTCGAAGCCAAATTTGCGTTGGCGCTCGATAAGAATCTGGATCTTGCGCGACAGAATTTGAAGGAGATCCAAACCCTTCAGTCGCAGGATGGCAATCACGCCCTGATGTCTGCGATCAAATATTGGGAGAGCGGCGCAGCCTTAGCTTTGAAGGAACTGGAGCAGCCCCAAACATCGGAAGAATGGAATCTACGGCTCGGTTACCTTCTCGAGTTGCAAAAGCACCAGCAAGTTCTCGACGAGTTTGCATCCCCTCCACAAGGGCTTGTTCCCGATCTCGACAGCAGGAGGCTATACGCCCTTGCTCTGCTTGGTCTCGCAAGAATATCGGAGGCTCGACAAGAAATCGAGGAACTCTTATCGTTACAACCGAATTGGTTTAATGTTCGAATTGCTTGGTCAATATTGGCGTATTTCGACAGTTTGACGCCGGCACTTCTTTCTATTATGCCAAAAAGTTGGCCGGTGCCACCGTTGATCGGGCTCGTCAAACGTGACGCCGAAACCCTAAATAGACTTCGTAAGGCCGAAGGTTTATTACGCGATATCCTCCAGAGCTGCGATTTGAACAAAGATGCTCGACGAGCACTGGAAGGATGGCGACTCGCTTGCCTCGCAAACCATGCTGAGCGTCAGCTTGATGCGCGGACGTATTGTGCAGAGCTGCTAGAGGCCGATCCAAGTCACCCAGTTGCCGGTTATTGGGCCATAGCTCGGGAATATCCGATAAATCTTGATGCAAGCATCGCTGCGCTTGAATCGGAAATCGCACAATCCATATGAAACCGCAAGTTACGCAAGTTCTATCGCTTCTGCTCGCCAAAGGCGAAATCGATCGGCTGCTTAAGACTCTGGAGAAGTTCCATGCACAATTCGAATCCGAAGGAGAAAATGATTTGTGGTTAGCATGGAAATGCCAAGCTTATGCTGCTTCTGGTATTCCCGAAAGGGCTCTGGAGATTCTTCCCGAGATCACAGATCCCAATCGTCGACTTGAAACCGAAACGATTATTTTGAGCACCGTCGCCGAACAATCCAGCGACAAAAGGGCATTTGCCGATCACCTATATAGAGCGTTCGAGGGCACAAGAAACCCAATTTTTCTGATGCATTGGTGTGAAATTATGGCAACCACTGGGCAGTGGGAGGAGGTTGCGGGAAAAGTAACGCAACTGTTTGATTCTATACGTACTACAGCAGCACTAAGGCTCGCTGCGTTTGCTATGTATAACACCGGCAAATGGCAGGAGTGCCTTCGCATACTTGACGGCAATGTCGTGCTTTTCGCGAGCGGAAATCTTCCGATCGAACTGCGACGCATGAAAATAAGTTGCGAATACCGATTGGGTCTCATTCAGCGAGCGACGCATGAGGCCGAATCGCTGGCAGCCGAAAGCCGGGATCTGTCCGACAAGAAGACGCTCATTACGCTCAAATTGGCAAGTGGCGACACTAAGGGAGCCGCCCTCATTGCACGTGACTTTTTATCGCGGAAGGAGGCTTCTGCAGCTGATCTATTGCAGGCGGCGGGTTTATTGGAGTTAGAAGATCCGCCCCTTGCGCGAACATTTTTAGAAGCTGCCGTGCGGTCCGGGGACCGGTCGCCCGAGGTCCTTGGCAATGCTCTCAACCTGTCATTCAGGCTCAATCAGGAAGCTGTGTTTTCAAGCATTTCATCGGCTGTCGCGGCTGCAGCGAGAGAGGGTTCTGGGGGATTTCAGGCTGTTTCTCTGCAGCAAATGGTCGAAATGGTGCAAGCATCCCGTCACCACGAGGTTGAGGTAGTAAAGCAGTATCGCTTGGGCCAAATCCCACTGCACTTCACTGTTCAGCAGTTGGGATCGTCAGTCTCAATTGCAGCTCTCATCCACGCCGGATTTTTTCCACGGTCATCCACAACTGCGTTTTCTCAGCACCCCATATTCATCCAGTCCGGCGGTAGAATCGGCACCCGACCTCTAAGCATCAGTCGCCTTTATGCCGATTTGACATCGCTGCTTTTGGCCTTCGATCTCGGTATTCTTGAGGCAGTTGAAAATCGCCTTGCGCCAATTTTCATTCCAAACAACCTCGTTCAACTCCTACTCGATGAGATCAGACGGTCGATGCACATACAACCTAGCCGGCTCCAGAGTGCAAAAAGAATAAATGCTTTGATTGCCGATGGAAAGGCCGCAATTATTGAATCATCGCCCTCGACAGGCGGGGACGAATCGCTCAAAGAGATTCTTGGGGATCTCTCACATTCCCTTTATAAACGAGCCCAACAGGACGGTGGATTTGTCCTCGATTTTATGCCGCTACGCCGTGGACTTAACATGGAGCTGGTTTCGCTGAACCAGGACATTGCAAAGCGCTTCATTGGCTTTGGAACGATCATCAATTCGCTTTCATCATATGGCAAACTAACCTTAGAAGAGAACGCATTCGCACAAGAACATCTGAAGGCGAGCATTCATGAAGAAACTTGCACGGAGATTCCATTGGGCGGATCCCTCTGTATGTCGCTAACCGCTGCCGAATCCCTCGCATCCGCGAATCTATTGCCTGCGGTCGCGAAGTGTTTTCATATATGTTTAGAAGCGTCCGATGCGGCTAGTATTACGGCTGAACTTGCACAAGAAGACTGGCAAGATGGTTTGCGCACCAAGCTCCGAGAGCTGGTTGAGCACTTGCGTGTGGGCTTGGAGCGCGGTACCTATCACATCCTTCCTGCTTATCCGATCGCTGATACAAGATCTCAACTATTTGGATATAATCCGACTGAACTCTCTATCGTTCAGCTTCTTGTTGCAGAGAATCACCCCGGTGCATATACATGGATCGACGATCGATTTTTGAATTCTTTCGCCACATGCGGCATTGTACCAATCGTAACGACATTTGAGATCTTGGCTGAACTCAGGCGAGAAGGTGTTCTCACCGAAAAAGACTACTTTCGTAAGCTCAACCTGCTCCGCGCTGGAAACTTCCGCTATATGCCGTTCGTGGACGGCGAAATTGTGCATCATTTAAGAAATGCACCCATCAAAGAGGGTTGCATTCAGGAGACTCCAGAACTCGCTACCTTAAGAAAGTACGCAGCAGCCTGTATATTAGATCACGACACCCTTAGGCTCTCCCCTCAACCAGGAGCGCCTCATCAGTTGCAGCCTGAGGTTGAACTCTTACTTAATTTATTTCGCTCTCCGAGTGAGGCATTATTGGCCATTTGGCGACGGGAGGACCCAGATTTCGATTTCAAAATCGCGGTAGCACAGTCTGACTGGATTTTGGAGAAGCTTTGGTTCGATGTTGGTTCACTCCCTAAGTTAAAGGGTATTGAAGGGCCAAGGCGTTATGGTTTATCTGTCGCTCATCTGATTATTCAGGGGATCACTCTTCAGGGAAGATTGGTTTGGAAGCGGAGCGACAGACAAGCGCCAAGGATCCTTTATTTCGCGTGGTTGGATTCACGGTTTGGACGCGATCCGCTTTTCTTGAAATCAGTGGGACAGCATATTTCGATGGCCCTTGAGCTTGACAAGTTGTTGGCACGCAGATCTGAAGTTGACCGCCGTTTTGGCTACTACATGCTGGGGACGTTTTATGATGACTTGCCACGATCGTTAAAAAGGTTCGTCGGGATCAGGCGCTCTACATTGAGAAGAATGGGTATCCGACAAGGGTTAACTGTTGAACTGTCAAAATGGAAATTCGGAGCGGTTTCATTGTGGAGGGCAGCAGATCGGGCTATTCGAAAAGGCGAAGCGCGAGTTATCGCCAAGGAAACCGCAGAGGCATTCTCCGTAAGGGTGCGAAAAGGATGTGAACATATCATCTTAGATTTTGCATCAAAAAATGGCACCGATGGATTTTCACTCTCAGATCCAGTGCTAGATTTAGCTATTCGCGATCGCGCTTCTATTTCCAAAACGTTAGCTTCCAATAGGGACTGGTTTGATCGTCCAAACACTTCGTTCCAGGGACGGTCGCGTTATATTGCTGGCATCGATAATATCACCGAGCGGCTGCTGCAAGTGCATTTCGAGCGTGAGAAGTCACCAAGTGCCAGATTTACCAAGATCGAGGAAATTTTGCGGAGTGGAAAAGCTCTGCCTTTGAAGGAAATCGAACCACCTCCTCTGGTACGGCTTCTTGGACATTTACGATTGGAACTCGCTGACGAACCAGAGGATTTCCCAATTCGACTAGAACGGGCCGCGAACGAACTGGTCCGAGAAGTGGGCTTCGTGGAAGCGTTCGGCCGCGTTTCATCGCTACCCGTAAGTTTGCCAAATTGCATATTAGAAGCATATGATAGGCTTTCGGCTTCGGAGCAAGCAACATGGAAAAAGGCAGCCTTAACAGGGCTGCCCTCTCCAATCAGCCAGATTCATACGGTCGCCCTGCTCGCTCGAAACGGCTCACACTCAGCGTTAGGGAAGGATGGCGATGACGCGCTCCATTCATTTTTCGACCCTGAGACTGAAAAGTCATTCGGAACCTTCCGGTCAATTCTAACGTGGACGTTGGCTGAAATCGAAGCACAGCCTCGGGCAAACGCGCTTCATATTGTAGATTTATTGGCAGCCGCGTGGATTCATGCGGTGCGGTTACATAATACGTTGTCTCATTTCGACCGAGGCCAAACTATCAGAAACTATTTTCAAACACTTTTCCAACCACCTCTGCATCAGGCATTTGAAGACAGAGAGAAGATCGCAGGCGATGTCGCGCATCCTAGGCAATGTACTCTCTCCCGCTTGCTCGTCCATGGACTTGGCACAATCGCAGGTAATCCTGCGACGCAATCGAGTTTAATGAGCATTCGCACAAGCATTCGGAAGGTGGCGTTTGCTGATCAGAATGGTTCGTCAGTTCCGCGCCTCGAATTGTCCCGTGTGCCGAACGCTTTTCATAATCATCTCGGCTCGTTTCTTGGGAATAATACTAGTGACAGTCTTCATCCACTTTTGGAGCAAGACGAAGCTGCTTTGTTCGACGAACACTTGATACTAATGGCCGCAGAAGGACTTATCGCTAATTTAATAAATGATTCCGGGCAAGAATCAGACTGGAGTCTTTTTGCCGCCTTCACAGGTTTAGGCGTTTTGCCCGAACGTTTGCGTAATCAAAGCTATGCGCTGCTTGTCAAGACGCAAGTTTCCGATATTTCAGGGTTTTCTTTGGACGCATTGCGGCTGGTCTTATTTTGGATGGCCACTCAAGCTCGTTTTTCGGGCGAATCCGATCTCGTTCAAAAGGTGACAACGGATTTGGCAAGTCTAGCTCGCCAATTTGCTCGCACTAGAAGCTCGTTTGAAAAAGATAGGGTCGAAACCGTAGTCGAGGCGGCTCATATCTTGACTCTTGGGCAAGGAGATGCAGCAAGCGCGGCTGGTCGGTTCGGGGACCTTATTGGGAGGGTGATCAATGATTGGCCAAGCGCAGCCGATTTTGTTGAACCCATAGTTGCTAGGCTCGTGATTGGAATGCCTCCAGAGATTGCGAGCGAACTGTGGCCATTGCTCCTGCGCCTGCGAAAACTCAAATCTTAAAGCCGAGCACGATGAGGAGGCTTATACTATACAGCCACCGGATACTTAATTGGTGGATGCGGGTCATAGCCAACGATTTCAATATCCTCGAACTGATACTCGAAGATGGACGCAGGTTTGCGTTTGAGGATCAGCTTTGGCAGCGGCCTCAGTTCCCGCTTGAGTTGTTCCCGAACGCCTTCAATCTGGTTCAGGTAAATGTGGCAGTCCCCGCCAGTCCAGACGAAGTCGCCTGGTTCCAATTCACACTGCTGCGCCAGCATATGGGTGAGCAGCGCATACTGGGCCTGATTGAAGACCTGGCCAACCGCGACGTCCGAGCTGCGCTGATCGAGCATGCAGGACAGTTTGCCATCCGCCACATAAAACTGAAACAGTGCATGACACGAAGCCAGCGCCGCCTTCCCCGCCTTTGCATTTTCGCTGGGTTTGATGCGTTCGTCCGGAAGCACTGCTGGATTCCATGCAGTGACAAGGTGGCGCCGCGAATTGGGATTCGATTTGATTTGTTGGATCACCTGGCTGATTTGGTCTATCTTGCGCCCGTCTGGGGCTTCCCAGGCCCGCCATTGCGCGCCATACACGGGCCCCAAATCCCCTTTTTCATCGGCCCATGCATCCCAAATGTGAACATTGTGGTCCGTGAGGTATTTGATGTTGGTGTCGCCGGCAAGAAACCAGAGAAGTTCATGGATCACGCCTTTGAAGAACACCTTCCGCGTGGTCAACAGCGGGAAGCCCTTCGACAGGTCAAAGCGCAACTGCGCCCCAAAGATGCTTTTGGTCCCGGTTCCAGTCCGGTCCCCCCGAATGGCGCCATGATCGAGGATGTTCTGCAAAAGTTCGAGGTATTGCTTCATTTTTGGTCCTGGTCGAAGTAGTAGCCATTACTGGGCTTGCGCTCCGAACACGGAGCAGGTCCCGGTGCCGGTGCGATCCGGCTTAAATTTGCCTTTTTCCAGGACCAGGCGCAGGAGCTGTTGATATTGCATCATGGTGTTCAAAAGTTTGGCAGCGATTCAGCCTACAGGCTGCCATCCCTACACCATTATAAGTCCGAGGGGGTCTCCCTGCTGCGGTCAAGTTGCCCGCGGGTGGTATTTCCGATAATCTTTTCGCGCCTTGTTGTCGCTGACATGGGTGTATATCTCGGTTGTTCCGATCTGGGCATGCCCCAGAAGATCCTGAATGACACGAAGGTCGGCCCCTCCCTCGTACAGGTGCGTGGCGAAGCTGTGCCTCAGCCAGTGGGGTGTCAGTTGAGGTATGCCGCGGGCCTTCGCCCTTTGCTTGATCCTCTTCCAGAAGGCCGTGTTGCCGAACGGCCTTCCCCAGTGGTTTAAAAACACCTTGTCTGTGGTTTGCCGCTTCCTTGGCTTGCGGTCCGCGCGCTGCCGCTTTGGCTCTTGGCTGATCAGTGCAGGCCGGCCTGCTTCCAGGTAATGCTGGATAGCCTTGACCGCGCTCTCACCAACCACGACGACCCTCTCCTTGTTGCCCTTGCCAATGACCGTAATAAATTCGGCCTCGAGCGAAAGCTTGTTGAGCTGCAAGTTTTTTAACTCACTGAAGCGCATGCCGGAGGCGTAGGCCAGCTCGAGCACGGCCTGATCACAGAGGCTGTCTGGAGTTTCTTTGGGGTCTGGCTGGAGCAGCTCGGTGACTTTCTCACGGCTCAATATCCTGGGCTGCCTCTTCCACGGATGCGGGCGGGTCAGCAGATCCGTGAAGTCCTCAGCCATGTGCCCTTCGTTGACGCAATGCCTCAGGAATCCACCGATGGCGGTCGCCTTGAGGGCCATGGTGGCACTGCTGTTTCTCTCCCCCGGCTTGCTCCCGGGGCTGGCTTTGTCCCTCGTCCGTTCGCTGTCCAGGTAGGCGCGAACATGCGCCAGCTTGATCTCGTTTGGTTTTGTCACAGCTTGCTTATTGAGCCACCGAATAAAGGGGAGAATCTGCGCCGAGTACGTGCTCAGGGTGTGTTCTGCCCTGCCGTCCTCCTGCTTCAGGGTCATCAAAAAGCTTTCGAGCGCGCTGTCGAGCATAAAATTATCGAGTCTTTGCGACCGTGGTTGCGCGAAGATTCTCCAAGTAAACAAACCCGCAAAATGGCCGCAGTCACCAGACGGAGACCATTCCTTCCTGCTCTTTTGCCGTCGCAACCACGCCCTGACTTTTTAACTCAGTGAGCGCAAATGACAAGTCAAAATCCGACACAGGAGACCTGAAAATCGGCGGTCTCAAGCGCTGATCCCACGGTGAATGTTTTGGAGCATTGGCCTGATTCCTGGACGCCACCCCGGCCGGACTGCCTCCGGTGGCGATTCCGAGGAAATCGTAGGCGTTCCGCGGGGATGGCACTGGCCGGCGGGAAGTTGCGGCCTGCGAGCCCTGGATCGGCAGCGCCGAAGGCAATGGCGGAAAGATGATGATGAACGACATCTGGATTGCCGAGAGAAATGGCGGGTGCGGGGATTTCACCGGGAATCATTTCCTCCGGGTGTTCGTCCGCAACCAATGGGTGGAAGGTGGGTTGGCGCACCCGGCGTACCGTGCGGTGTTGTTCAACATCCACGTCCGGCCAAGGCGCGGCGCTGCCGTGGCAGCGCGGACAGGGTTGCGCCCGCCTGCGCTCCGGCTAAAGCCCCAGTTAGCAAGCCTGCTCGCAATTTGGGTGCAAATCAATCCTGCTCGCAATATGAGGGCATGAACAAGACCATTTACACGCGTCACGCTGAATGTCTCAGGGAAGCCATAGTGGAAATGCGCCAGAAGGCAGGGTTCAGTCAGCGCCAGTTGGCCGAACGGCTTGGACGGGAACGCAATTTGGTCGGGCGTTTGGAAGTGGGGCAGCGCCGGCTCGATATGGTGGAGTTCTATTGCATCTGCAAGGCCTGCGACGCCGACCCGAAGAACGTGGTTCTGCGTCTTTTGAACAAGTTTGAAGCAATTCAAATTGAAGCCGGCCAGCCGGAATAGCGAGCGGACGCCGGTCTGCGATCCGCTAAGGGGTGCTGGCCAAACACATGGGATGAATTTTTTCTTGATTTTGTGTGGCACATTTTCAAAAAAAATGGCGGGACGGTAGGTATTTTTAGGCAGTTTTTACGGAGATTTTCTGTTTTTGAAACTGCTGAGGAAGACATTGCTCGGACCGCCAGAGTGGTCTCACATCTTTTGGTGGGATTTGGACTTCTGGTGATGATCCCTCTGGCCTTTGCAATCTGGCAAAAACTTTGGGTTTCGGCCGCTGCTCTTGCCGGAGCGGAAGTTTGTTATCTTTTGGGTATTGGCCTTAATCGATACGGCCGGCTGAAAGGCGCCACTGGATGTCTCCTGCTGGCATTTTTGACGGTGACAGTCGTGTTGTTGACGAACAACAAAGAGGACGTGCATCAGGCCTTGCGAATCTACCCATCCGCATTGGTAGTCGTTGGGTTGTTGCTGGGGCCCAGGACGTCCATTCCAACAGCCGGAGCGCTTTCTGGAACAATCGTAATCGCAATCATCGCAAGCAATAATGGTTGGTTGGGAATTCCCCACAGCCTCCACGCCTCCCTTCCTAATTTGGGGGAGATTCTTTTATATCTTGCTGCAACTGCGGCTGTCATTGGTCTTCTCAGCCAGCATTTGCAAGAAAGTTTGGAGCAGGAGCGTGCTCGGAAGCGCGAATTGCCGGAAAGCGAAGAGAGATTGCACGCACTCAATGATGCCACCTTTGAGGGCATCAACCTGACGTTAGCCGGGGTGATTATCGAAGCAAACAATCAATTGGCGGACATGCTGGGCCGGAGCGTTTCCGAACTCATCGGCTGCCGAGCAGTGGACTTCGTAGCTCCTGAATCGAGAGAAACTGCAGCTCAAAAAATACGCGAGTTGCGAACTGATCCGTATGAATGCTACGCCATTCGAAAGGACGGTTCAAAAATTCTGCTGGAGATCAACGCCCGCATTGCCAATTATCGAGGGCAGCAAGTTCGCGTAGCTGCGATACGCGATATTACCGAGCAGCGCCGAACGACAAATCTACTTTTGGAATCGGCGCGCTTTCAACAAGACATTCTCGACAGCCTTTCTACACGCATCGCCGTCGTTAACGGGACTGGAACGATTCTGGACGCAAATCGAGCGTGGAAGAATTTTGCGTCTGAAAACAGTTCCTCTCCTGAGCGCGTTAATGAAGGGGTAAATTACCTCGCAGTTTGTGCTGCTGGACAGGGCGCCGGCGCTGAATCCGGCCGTCAATTTGCTGATGGAATTCGAAAAGTTCTGTCCGGCGAGTTGACAATGTATGAAATGGAGTATCCCTGTCACAGTGCCACCAAAAAACTGTGTTTTCATGGCAGAGTTACACCTTTCCAGGGATCCGGCCCTCGTCGTGCAGTGATCGCTCACGAAGACATTACAGTGTGCAAGCCAATGACAAAAGCTCAGGAGGCTGTATCCAATGGTTTTGGGCGGCAGAAAGAGAGGGAACAGCTAAGGCTGAACGAGTTACAGTATCGAACATTGTTTGAACTTGCCCAGGAAGCAATTTTCATAACTGTTCGCGGTAAGGTCATTGATTTTAATCCGCATGCGCTTGCATTGTACGGATGCACGAAGGAGCAATTTCTGGAGCACTTGCCCCGTAATTTCTCTCCCACTAACCAGCCGAATGGTCGGTTGTCCGATGAAATAAGTCAGCAGTATGTGGAGGCTGCTTTGGCAGGCACACCTCAACACTTTGAGTGGGTTCATCAACGCCCTGATGGGAGGCAATTTGACGCAGACATAGTAATGAATGCTTTTCCGCTGGGACACACCCTAGCAATAATGGCGATAGTACGAGATATCACAGAACGAAAGCGCGCAGAGCCTTCGTTGCAACAATCCAGAGCAGAATTAAAAGAGCTTTATAGCAGGCTGAACACTCTCAGAGAGGACGAACGCAAACAACTCTCCCAAGCGATTCACGATCATGCCGGACAGCTGATCACAGCACTTAAGTTTGATATTTCATCTGCCGACCATAACGCCGGCTCTTTGCCTGATTCTAAAGCTAAAGAAGTGGTGTTGGCGAAACTTGCAAGCGCGAAGCAATTCTTGCAGGAAGTTCACATTGCCCTGGTCAAGATTGCGACGTCTCTTAGACCGGCTGCGTTGAATGTCGGCCTGTTACTGGCGCTCAAAACTGAGATCGCAGTTTTCGCGGAAGGGGCCCATTGGGATTATCGGCTGGATCTGCCAGAGCACGAAATGCCATTGTCGGATCACGCCGCAACCATGCTGTTTCGTATATTCCAGGAATCGATAACCAACATTGCTCGCCATGCTAACGCGACCCAAGTACTGGTAAAAATGGCGGTTGAGAGGGGTAACCTCGTACTCCAGATTGAGGACAATGGAAAAGGTGTTCCTCAAGAGAAATTGGTGAGCTCTCTGGGTATTCTGGGAATGCAGGAGCGCGCTGGGAGCCTCGGCGGACAATTGACAATTGTCGGACGTAATAAACTCGGAACAAACGTAACCGTTTCTATTCCTTACGCTGAAAATCATCGTTGATGCCTCCACCGCCTCGGATTGACTCTTAGAGCAGCCAACTCAGCGGACAACTCGCCTGCGCCCCGCTCCAGTACAAACTCATCGCCACCTGGTCAAGATTGCAACATCTCTGAGTTCGGCTGCGCTGAATTACGGACTGATGCTGGCGATCAAAACTGATGTGGCTGCTTTCGCAGAAGGGGCGGCCTGGAGTTGCCGGCTGGATTTGCCCGAGCCTGAGCCAGCGTCGTCAGATCACGCCGCGACCCTGTGCTGTTCCGCATCTTTCAGGAGTCCTTGACCAACATTGCGCGCCACGCAGGTGCGACCGAGGTGCTGGTAAAATTGACGGTGGATGCAGGCAGGCTGGTGCTCCTAATTGAGGATAATGGAAGAGGGATTCCCCCCGGGAAATTAGGATCACTTGGTCTCCTGGGAATGCAGGAGCGCGCCGGCAGTCTCGGCGGGCGGCTGACCATCGCTGACCGCAAGCCGGGGACAAGCGTGACCGCCTCCGTTCGTACGCTCAAAAGAATCCTGGATTTTAAGATCAATACGCCGTACAATCGGTAATAATGAAACGGTCCAGGAGGGGATTCTGCATCCACAGCAAAAGCGACACTCGCGCTGTCCGGGTATGATTCCTGCTCATGTGCCGAAACTTGCAGAATCGACAAACGGGGAAATTGAGAAAATGAAGAGAATACTCCTCATTGATGACCACGCGATCGTTCGCCGGGGCCTTCGAAACGAAATCGAAGAGAACCTGGGCAAAATGCACTTTGGGGAGGCCGAGAGTGTAAGCGAGGCACGAACCGCCTTGGAATCGGACATTCCGTGGGATTTGGCACTCTTGGATATCGGCCTCCAAAAGGAAAACGGCCTGGAGCTGCTGGGTGAATTTGTCCGGATCGAACCCCCAAGGTTCCTGGTCTTCACCCATTTCCCTGCCCAAGAGCTGGGGCTCAAAGCGATGCAGCTTGGCGCTTATGGGTACGTCGCCAAAACAGATCCTCCCGACCAGATTATTCTGGCGATCAAGCAGGTGCTGGCCGGGAAAAAATACATAACGGACAGCATGGCAACGCAGCTGGTGCTGGAGATCGGGCGCCCGCAACCGCAAGATCTCCCTCATGAGCGGCTTTCGCGCCGCGAGCTGCAGCTGATGAAGCTGATCGCCCAAGGAAAGTCACAGAAGGAAGCGGCCGATGTGATGGGCCTCAATATAAAAACGATTGGCACCTACCACACGCGGATACTCCTAAAGACGAGGCTTGCTTCAGACGTGGATGTCGCCCACTACGCCTTGCGCCATAACCTGATGGTTCCTGTTCCAGCGTAAATCCCGCGCGGCGCAACCCCTCATGGCTGTGCGGCAGAACCTCTCATGGTTGGATTCTTTGGGAAACAGGGCCTTCACATTTTTTGCGAAAAGCTCACCATCGAGAGTTTAATTTTCCTTACAAAATTCGGTCGGGTTTTTCCTCAATTGTCGCCTTCTGCTGCTTCTGCCACAGTCTCATCATGGTTTCAGTTCTTATGCTGAACCTCTGAAAAAGCAGGTTGCCCGGAGCAACTGTCTGATGGAGAGCAAAAAACAGGGCCGCAATTGGCCAAACAACTATAGATATTATGAATTACGGCGAAAACAACGTGAGCTATACGACCGAAACACGCATTCAGTTGATCAACGAGCACATCCATGCCTTGAACGATTACTGCCAGCGGGGATTGAGGAACGTGGATGTGGCGTGCGAGATTTGGGACCGGCTGATTACCGAAAAGGACACGCAAAAGCGGCTTTCGATCCTGAGTGATGGCGAATCCTTCCTGCATGCCTCCATTGCCGTGGCCCACGAATACTCCGGCCAGATCCCCTCCCCCAACGTGCTCAAGGCCTTTGTGGAAGATGACGAGATCGCGGACCTCATGATCGGCCTTCTGAACGAGATGAGCGTGGTCATCTTCCAGTTTACCGGGCGGATGGAGGCCATGGTGGAACAGTGCGCGATCCTGCGCCGCCACCTGGAACAGGAAGCCCTGGACGCAGCCGCAGGCCGCGCGCAGACAAACGGCATCGTCGGCCTTCTCCAAACCGGCCTCCGTCAGTCGAACAACCTGGCGGCGAAGCTGAGGCGTGCAATTTCACCCCGGGGCGCTCTGAAGGTCCCCTGCCCTCCTTTGCCTCATGCCTCGGCTCCAATTGCTTCCAGGCCGTAAGGGTGCGGCTATGAAAGCCTCTCGCAAGCAGACCGAGTTGAACAAGGCGTCCCGTTGCGTCATCCGCAGGATCGAACAAGGGCATGCCCATTTGGCGGGGACGATCTCACAGGCTGCCCGGCGGTTTCGGGTGAAGCAGCACGGCCTCCGGCTGCGCATTCAGTCGGAGGAGAGCTTGGACGCTCGAAATAACCAATAGTTGACTCACGATGAACAAGATGCGCAGGCCACCCGCTATCGGGTGAATTGCTTCAAGCTGGGCGCCGCTGCTCTACAAACAGTATGAGAAACATCATCTTAACTCGGATGAAGTGGTTTAACCGTGTTGCTATGAGCTTTTGGAATTCGATGGTCCCATGCGGTTACCAGGATTCCACCGGCTTCCACTACGGCAACCCTTCCAAGTAACCCAAGAGGTTCATTCTCACGCAGCGATGCAATCGTAGGGGGTCTCTTCGGCCTTCTCCATGGCCTCGGCGCGCGCCCTTTTGAACTCGTCGGGGGTGAGCTCTCCATCCGAACAACCTTGAGGCCATTCCTCGTGGGTGAGTTCCACGTCGTTGACGGTGGCTTCGGACATGCTCTCGCTGGCATATCCCATCCCGTAGGGGCGTGGCTCATTCCACGTCTGGAGTGTTCCCTTAACTTCCCAGCTGAGAGTGACTGTCAACTCCCGGCCAGATCGTTCGACGGTGAAGGCAGTCTTCATTGCAGAAAACTTGTTTCACGCCGTACCGATTGGGAAATGGCTCAACCCAACGGCTTTTCGGCCACCATGACCATGTTGCTGGGAGGCCAGGATATTTGAGCGCCATTTTCGCTGAGGAGGTTCACGCGCCCCTGGTAGCGGTGCTCCGCGATCCACGGGTTCACGTAGGACCGCGAGCCGCGGTCCGGCTGATTGGGATTTTCGCTGATGCGGAAGCCTGTTTCAGAGAGGGCCTTTTTCCACTGAGAGAAGCTCCAGAAGCAGAACTCCTCGTTCATTTCGGAGGCCCAGTTGTCGATGTAATCCTTCTTCGACAGGAACTCTGCAGCCTGTCGGAGCGCGAGTCGGAATACAACCTGTCCGGCGTGCTGCGCTTCGGTAAAAGGAAAGGGGTGACGGCCACGGAGGAAATCTGCCGCGAACAACCGGAAGCGGCTGCGGGTTGAGAGCGACTGCAACCATGCAGTTTGGCGGCCAGAATGCGTGGCCAGCTCGGCGGCCGATGGGTTGTGGCCGTCCTCTTCAGAGCACCAGAGCAGGATTGCCCGGTCGCCATCATCCGGTCCTACGACATCGCGGATCAGCAACCTGCCTCCGGGGCGGAGCTGGCGCAGTTTTTCTCCGAGATAGCCGCGGACGGACTTCTCGCCGTCGCCGTAGCTCCAAATCTCATGGAGGGTGCCGTTGCAGATGGTCGTGTCGATCGAGCCGGGCTCGAATATGCGGTCGAACAGGTTGCGGTGGAAAAGGTGGACGTAGGCCCCGCCGAACTCCCCGGCGCGCTGGCGCTCGTGGAAGCGGCCGGCGAACTCGGATGACAGGTCAATTCCGAACAGGTCCGAGTCTGGGAAGTCGCGGCTGACCTCCGCCAGCAGTGCGCCGTCGGCGCAGCCTTCATCCACAATGCGGCCGGACTTGATCCCATCCCGGATGTCGAGGTACTTGAGGCGGATGACCTCGTTCATCCCGCGGGCGTAGACGCTGTAATTCCGGGTTGCAGTCAGGCCGCCCTCTTGAGTCGTCAGCGGGTCCTGGTAAATGCGTGCGATTCGCAGCGGAACTTCAGGAAAATCCTCAAACAAGCTGGAATGGCTGTCCGCCAGATTGGCCGCAACCAAAGGGCTCGATCTCCAACTGCTTCCACAGGCCCCGATCTCGCGGATGACTTCGATGGGGGTCGGTGGTGGTAAATCTGCTTGGGCTGCCTCGCCGGACATGATGGGAAATCCCAGTTCCTGATAAAGTTTGATCACCTCAGGCGTCGAACAGAAGACGAGGCAGTTCTCAGGCGTGAGCTGGATTGCCTGCTCGCTTTGGAGCGCGATCTCCTTGATGGTGAATGCGGCAAAATTCTTCGTGTGACCGTAATGCGGTATGCCGAAGACACGGCAGCGAAATTTGACGCCGGCCTGCAGGTGCCGGGCAAATCGGTCCACACCCATGGCGCGAATGTGGAAGGGAATCGGATTGAAGCGGGAGTTTTCCTGGTTGGCCGACGTGATGGCGAAAATAATTTCTCTCGGCGGTTTCGGAGGCGTGGTACCAGCGATGAATCCGGGCAAAGCATCTGGCGGTTCGGTCAGGATTCTCTTCAGGTACTGCTCCTGAAACGTCGTGTTGACCAGATGCCTGCCGGGGAAAAGAAGGAAGCTCATGCCTGTTCGTCGTTTGGACTGTGGGCCGAGACTTTGACGTCGGCGCCCAGCTTGCGCAACTGTTCGGCCACCGTTGTGACGCAGCCGTCTCCCTCGTCGGACCATGCCCCTGTGACAAATGTCGGGGTTCCCTTGAGCCGGAATGCCTGGAACACCTCTTTGGCGCCGGCCTTGAGCTCTTGCTCGGAGGAGTCGACGGTGTAATCCTTGGCACCGGCCGCCCTGGCATGCTCGATGGCCCTCTTGACGCCAGCGTAATGGGGCACCTCATCGCTGAGATCCCCGTGAAATACGACGAATTGGCCCCGCCACGCGAGGATTTCGCTCAGGAGTTCCTCCAGCTGCATCGCAGAAAAACCCCAGCTTGTGTGGTACGATCCGCAAAGCGAGCCGGGGTGGACGATGATCATCATGCCAGGGCGCTCTTGGAACCCCGTGACCATGCCGCTGGTGTCGAAGACCTCCCCTGCCCCATTCCTCAGGATGAATCCCGGCCCCTTTGGCTGCACCCATAGCTCGCCGTGGAACTTCTTGATTTGTGAAGCCACGGCTTCTGCTTCGTCAACGCTCTTGAAGGGCCTGAAGGTGATATTGCTCTCGACGTGGCGCATGGTTATGCTAGGGGGATGCCAGGGGGATGCACCCGCCATCCTTGATCTTCCTTCCGCGGAACTCCACTGCCCACTCCTCCCAAATGCCGCCGTGGCCACCGTATGCGCGGCCATAGTACTCTTCGGCCCATCCCAGCCACAGAAGAAGACGAATTACCCGGTCTCGAATGGGTCCGGTGATTCGATGGTATCCAGTGGCTTTGTCCTCTCGGCAAGCGATGAACCTCACTAAGATAAAATTCCCGGGTTTTTCGCTGGCTTGGACCATACCGGTACTACCTCCTGACCTTGGGATGGCTGTCGATATAGAACGCCAGTCTCTTCGCCTCATCGGCCGTCAAGAGAGCGGAGACGTGAAGGGGCGCAACTGCAGGCTTGTAACCGCTGGGGGCTTTGGAGAGCTCACGCAGGTCGAACTGGTTACCCTCTGCCGAATCCATGTCCCGGTCGGTAAACTTCCAGGTCAGCCAGTTTTCGCCGCAGGTGGCGTTCTGCCGGCCAGCGGAGAGGTCTCTGAGGGTGTGGTAAACGCGGACGCCCCGGTAAACGAACGCGCAGTCATCGTGAAAGCCTTTCTTGGCCATGTGTTTATGTTGGGTTAATTTCTACACCCTTGAGGCGAGCAGTACCATCCTCCAATCGCTTCCGATGCTTGCCCAGATGGCGCAAAAGTTGTAATAACACTGGTGGGAAGCTCTTTCGATGTCGAAAAATCGGACGGTCATATCGTTAGGCAGGATAAAGTTTGGCCTGCAACTGGTCAAGCAAGGGAATCTGTCCCTTCAGTATTTTCTGGCGTGCCTCATCCAGGGAAAACCACGCGGCTCTATCGATTTCGGGGAATTCCCTCATCTGCCCGGACCCCTTTGGCCATTCCATACTGAACATGTTGCTCTTCACCTTGGCTGCATCGCAGTCCCACTCCAGGGCCCAGGCGAAGATGGTTTTCCCGCTTGGCTGCCTCACCGGAGCGAGCTCGATGAAGTTTCCCTCCGGGGTCATGCTCGTCTCCTCTTGGAACTCGCGCCGCGCGGCATCGAGCGGCGCCTCGTCCTCAAACTCACCCTTGGGGATCGACCAGGCGCGGAAATCCTTGTGCTCCCAAAAGGGTCCTCCCATGTGAGCCAGGAACACCTCCATGCTGGATTTCTTCAGCCTAAACAGGAGCAAGCCGGCACTTTTCTTTGCTTTGGCCTTCATTTTGGCGGGTCACCCTTCTCGGACCCCGTTTTGCTTTTTGGAATGCACACGCACACACACTACCATATGCAGCAAGAACTTCCGTGGTTTTAAGTTGGGCGGAGCTTTTTGTCAACTTATTGTTACTCACGACACTTTCTTTTGGCGAGATGTGTTGGACCATAAAATCTAATGGCGTGTGCCGCCTGGACGTGTTATCTGACACAAATGCAGACGAAATTTATAGAGGCCACAAACGTGGATGCAGGGGGAATGAATTGGGGAAAGTTTATGGTGGCCAGGTTCACGGAAAGTGAATGGCAACGCCGCTCGGAGGTTGGCGGGCAGAGCATGCTGGCCGAAAGAGGCTGGGCAAAGGATGATTTACTGGTACTTGATCTTCAGACAGGTGAAGGTGCTGTCTTTAAACCCGGGGGCTACGCAAAAGGGGACTTGGACAAGCATGCGGTCTGGGTTTGCCCCCTGTTCGAGCCATTTCTAGGATGGCTTTACGCGCAGGACTCGGCAGATATCGAGAAGCTGCCCGCCTTGGTCAAGATCAAAAGCCCTGTGTCCGCACTTTATGGCTACCGACGACCCGGACCGGGACAACAGAAGAAACCGGCGGCGCCGGCGAGGCGCGGCAGGAAGAGCGCGAAGGCCGGGTAAGGGCTATTTCTTCTGCTCGATCTTGGCGAACATTTGGGACTCGATTTCCTTGGCCAGTTGCCGGTCATCGCCCACGAGGACTTCGATGCCTTTCAGCCGAGCGACGACTCTCTTGATGACGTCCTCCTCGACTGTGCTTTTTGCATATGTCCAATACACCCTTGGCAAACTTTCCGTTTCTATGGCATCTGGCGTCTACCTGGGACATGGCCAGCCCGCTCCTACGGACGAATTGTGCCGGTGAAAAACCGACGTAAAAAGCTTTGCCGGGCGATTCTTCTGCACAGGCGGGAATTCAAGCAAGCCGCACGATGTAGAGTTTCTTGGAGTGACTCCAGAGGCGCGAGAGCAGCGCGTCCAGCATTCCGATGAGATTTTCTCGCTCTGCCTCGTTGAATACAGAGAGGAAGATCATGATGCTGGTCTGGCCGGCCTGTTCGTCGAGCACATTGTCCAGGAATAGCTGGGCGGCGTTCGGCGCCTCCAACCAGGTGATGGGCTCCTGCACTTGCTCCAGCAGTTGTTTAGCCTCGTCTGGTGTGGCAACGGTCATCCAGCGCACGGTTTCTGCATCCCGGTCGAGAAATGGCCCGGGCTCTTCAGCTAATTCAGCCATACCCTGAAATATAACGAAATTACTGAAGGAACGCCAGGAAAAAGTGATCAAACTCAATAAAAATCGAGTGTACAGGAACCAGTAGAGGGGCACTAACAGACGAAAACAAATTCTGAATCAGGTGGCGCACATCTCCCCTGCTTCAGATGGGAGAATCGGAGATGCGATAGGCACGTTCTCCTTCATCTTTGAGACCGTGACCTTCTCCTTTTTCCAGTCCAGGTACAAGTGTCCTTCTTCCGGGATTTCCTCCCGAATCAGGGCATCGCTGATGGAGTCGGTAATGATGCGCTCGACGGCTTTCTTGAGGTTTCGGCCGCCGTACTCCTCTGAAAAGCCCTCCTTCAGGACGTGGTCATGGAGGGCTGGCGACAGCGTGATGCTGCCGTATGTGGTCCGCTGGCGCACCTTCTCAAGCTCCAAACCAAGTATCTGGGAGCAATGTTCTGGGGTGAGCGATTCGAAGACGGTGATTTCGTCTATGCGGTTGAGAAATTCGGGGCGGAACACCTTCTTGGCTTCTGCCAATACGGCTTCGCGGGTGTTTTCCTTGTTGGGATTGAACCCGATGCTGAGCTTGCTGAGGATGGAGTAGCCCACGTTGGAGCTCAGAATGATCATTGCGTTACGGAAGCTGGCAATGCGTCCCTGGCCGTCCGTGAGCTTCCCTTCCTCAAGTATCTGAAGCAGCATGTTCCAGACATCCGGGTGGGCCTTTTCGATTTCATCGAAGAGCACTACGCAGTACGGTTGGCGGCGAACCCTCTCGACCAGGGAATTCTGGTCATCATAACCAATGTAGCCGGGGGGAGAACCGATGAGCCTGGCGGCGCTGTGCCTCTCCATGTACTCCGACATGTCGAGCTGGATCAAGCTTTCCTCAGTGCCGTTAAGGTCCATGGCGAGAGCCTTTGCGAGCAACGTTTTGCCTACGCCGGTCGGGCCCAGCAGCAGGAAGCTGCCAATGGGGCGCTTTGGATCGTTGAAGTGCGTTTTGCCGCGGCGGCAATAGCGGGAGACTGCTTCGATGGCCTGTTTCTGTCCGATGATGGTGGCTCCCAGCCGCTCGGCCTGCTTGAGTGCGTCGCGCCGGCTGTTGGAGTTCATCTTGTCGACAGGTACCTTGCTGATGAGGCTGATGGCCTTGCGGATGTGATCCTCCCTGACCACGCGAACTGTTTTCCCTAAGGCCAGCAGTTGTTCCCTCTTGACCTTGAGGAGCCGGATCGTGCCCCAAAGCGTTTGAGCGTCGGCAAACCTGTCCGCATTGGCGGCTGCAATCTTTTGCTGGGTGACACTTTCAATTTGGTTGTCCAAGGCCACCAGCGCCTCGGAAGGGGCGAGCTTGATGGCGCTGCCAGCCTCATCCAGCACGTCGATGGCTTTGTCGGGCAGCCGGCGATTTGGGATGTAGCGTTTGGAAAGCTGCAGTGCCGCGAGCACGGCCTCCGGGCTGTATTTGACCCCGTGGTGCTTCTCGTAGGCGGAAAGGGATCCGTGCAGGATCGCAAGGGTGTCGGCGTCCGAGGGCTCCTCGACTTGGACCGGTTGGAACCGGCGTTCGAGCGCTGAATCTTTGGCGATGGACTTGTTGTATTCGTCCAATGTGGTTGCCCCGATGACCCGGGCTTCACCCCGGCTGAGGGCAGCTTTCATCATGTTGGACAGGTCCATTCCGCCGATGGAGTTGCCGGCGCCGACGATGAGGTGTATCTCATCGATGAACAGGATGACGTTCAGGTTATTTTTGACGTAATCCAGGATGGACTTGACCCGCCCCTCCAGTTGGCCGCGGAAGATGGTGTTGCTGATCAGCCCGGTCACATCGAACACGTAGATCTGCTTGTCCTGCAGGCACTGAGGAGCCGTCTTCTGGACGATGCTCAAGGCCAGCCCTTCTGCGATGGCGGTCTTGCCCACGCCGGCGTCTCCTATGAGCACCGGGTTGTTCTTGCGGCGACGAGCCAAAATCTGAGAGCAGCGTTCGATCTCCTGCTTCCGGCCGATGACCGGGTCGAGCTTTCCTGCCCGGGCCATTTCGGTGAGGTTGTAGCAGACCTCGGTAAAATCCCGGCTGGGGGCGGAGGTGTTTTCCCCTGCAATTTCCGGCTGGAGGCCAAAGCGGCCGAGGACTTTGCGGATGAGCTTGGAAGAGTTGATGCCCGCAGCTCCAAAAACCTCCCGGCTCAGCGTCGGGTCGGCGAGCAATCCGATGAGCAGGTGTTCCGTGCGGAGCTGGAAGCTGCCGCTCTGCACCGCGATTTCAGATGCTTGGGTAAAGCACATCTTGGAGGCCGCCGTGGGGATCCCGGTTGGAGTTCCTGCCTCTTCCTGATTGAAGCGCTTGCCGACGATGACTTCGCCGAGCTTTTCGACGGGAACCTTCGAGGCGACCATGAGCTGGTATGCCTGGCATTCGGGAGTCTTGATGATGGCCAGCAGAAAATGGCTCGGAGCAATCTGCTTGTGTTGAAACTTCGTCGCAAAGGCCGATGCCCTGTCGCGCACTATATCCAAATTCTGGCTTGGTTCCATTTGATTTGTGTTTCCCAGCCATTAAGGCAACCCAGCCGGGATCGCTGTTGGCTCCAGATCGACCTGCATGAGGGGCACGACATCATCCATGTACTCCACCGGCACCAGATTTTCGGGCTCTGACAGTTGCTTGCCGATGTTTTTGAGATGGGCCTTGTTCCACTGGTTGGACATCAAGGCAGAGGCTGAAAGGCTGCTGATGTGCATACCCTGGGCGTCGCCAACCGTGACGTCGAGTATCTTGGCGACATGGATGGCCTGCTTCGCTGACATGGATTTGTTGGCCCATGCTACGCCTTTGACGAAGTCGGGAATGAAGTTGTGCCGAAGCTCCAGCCCCGGCTGGTGGTCCAGCCGGTTGCGTCCCAATTGCTGGAAGGAGTAAATCTTTCCGTCCACTGTTCTGGCAAGAATGTGGTTTGTGTCCCCTTCCTTCCACTGAATAAAGTAAAACCTGGCATCGACCTTGTGGATCACCTTGAACCATGCCACTTCAAACCCAGACTCGCCGAGGGGAAAGCGGTCGTAGCACTTGGATGCTTGCTCCTTGAGCGACTGGTTCGGATCGAAGAGGTCCATGATGAAGTTGCGCAGCTGGGCATCCTGCGAGATGAGGGTGGTGAGCGTGTAATTGCTCTCCGCATCGGCTGGCGCCGCCCCCGCCTCGTATTCGGCGAGCTGGTCGTCGGTCTGGGGGAGATTGTTGTGCGGCAAATATATCCAGCCCTTGCGGCCAAGCAAAAGCCGGAAGGCATCCGGGCTGCCAATCCGGAAGGGCTTCAGCAGGTTCTTGTAATCGCCCTCCGGCGTCCAGATGATTCCCAGGATGGCCGCTGCCGGGTTGACGGCGAGGTGCGCCATCCAGGGTGGGGCCAAAAGCTTGTAGATGCGGTCGGCATTATCCAGCTTGGTCAGCTCGTTGACCTTCTTGACGCCGGCTACCAGGTCAGCCAGCTCTGCCGCTTTATAAAACCAGCCGAGGAACACCTCCGTCTGGCAGGCGCTCCGCCCTTGCAGGGCGCTGTACATCCGGACGTCGTCGTCGGTCGGCATCGGGCACTCCTCCCCTCCCCTGCGCTTGGCGGTATCGATGATGTCGATGATGTAGCCGTGGGTCTTGGCGGGATTGTTCGGATCCTTGCGCAGCACCCGGCCGATGGCCTGCAGGTAGAGGGCGGCATTGCGGGTCGGCCGCAGCATGATGGCGATGTCCAGGGCAGGAAGGTTGAAGCCCTCGGTGAGGCAGTTCCCCATTACGGTTACAAATCCGCTTCGTCGTGTAATGATATTGGTGGACTCCGTGGAAACACACCACACTGTCTCTTCCTCGCACCCGTTTTGATCCCATTCCATAGAATGCGACTTTGAGACATTAACGAATCCCTTCTTTGAAAGCGTCAGTATCCAGTCCTGCTGATTGTTACCATGAGAACCCGGGGTGTTGCTGCCAGGGCGAAGCGATGCTTTATATCCACGACAAACCGCAACAGCTTGGAGTTGGTCGAACAGTTCTTTTCTGGAACCCCGAAGCTCAAACCATCTTGGGAGTTTGTTTTTTTGACCATGGTTGCCGTCGGCAAACCAGTAGCCCTCCAAAAGGGCATCAAATTGCTGTTCGTTCAGATTCCAGAACAGAGGGTTTGGGCCTTTGGCCAGAAAGGGTTCTAAATAAAACAAACCTTTCCTTGCTTGGGGTCCCCAACCTGTGCCGCGAGGGAAAGACCAAACATTGATTGGGGTGATTGAAGATTTGACGCTCCTTTTCTTATGGAGGTAATCGACTCCCAAGTTTTGACAAAGTGTATGCACCCAATTCACTGCATTAGGCCAGCAATCTCCTTGGTAAAGCTTGTGTTCGATGCCCCCGCTGTGCAAGTGAGCAGACGAGCCATCGCCAATCCAAAATCCAATAAATCGGCAATCCCACTCATTCAACTCTGAAGCAAGACGATACCGACATCTCTTGTCCTGCTCTTTGATCTTGGCGTCCACTGACTTGTGAGCTTCATCTCGAGGAATCCCGTCTCGATGTACCATGTAAAATATTTGTCCTGCTCGGCGTCTTACTGCCGAACCTTTAAGTTGCCTAAGCTCAGGTAGTGGGAAATCGCAAGCAGTGGCCTGACCTGAGACAGGACATTCCCACTTCTTCCCGATTAATTGTTCGCTGTCGGTATGAATGTAACGGCCCTTGTAACGTCTTTGGAGCATTCGGTGTCCCTCGGTTACCCTGATGCTTTTTTGTCGGGTATCGAGCATAACCATACGCTCACCACGGGCTCTCTTTCGCTTGATTATTTTTTGCGGTTTTGCAAACCAGATTTTTCCGTTTTCCCAATTTGCGACCAGATCAGCCTCGGATATCGTTTGATGGGTTTTCCATCCGTTTAAAGTTAAGATCTCGGTTTTGGCGTCGAGGCAGAGGTTGTTGACGAGGATATCTACTGTGCCATCACCCACGCCGGCGTAGTACCCCTTTCTTTCCTCGGTTGGAGTCGTCCCATAAACTTCTCCAACTCGGAAGCCGATCTTGCGAAGATTCTCTGCGAGGAGCTTGCCGTGGTCAACGGAGGCCGCGAACAGGATGGATTTGTGCCCCCGGCAGTTCTTATCGATCAGCTCAAGGCAGCCTTTGACGATTTCATCCCTGCAAAGCAGCTCGGCCAGGCTGGCGGCGGCGTAATCCCCGAGCCGCTTTTTGATCGTGCCCAGGTTGATCTCCATCTTGCCGATGGGCTTGGGTGGCACAAGGACGCCCATCCGGATTCCATCGGTCGTGTTCTTCTCCAGCAGCACCGTCCCCAGTTCGAGGCGGTTGCCGATGTCCGAGCGGAAGGGCGTCGCAGTCAGGTTGAGGACTTTGGCCTTGGGGAAGGTCTGCTTGACCTGCATCCAGGTCAGGGCAAGGGCATGATGCGCCTCATCAAAAATGAGGAGATCCGGCTGGAAATCCTCGGCCAGCCTCTGGAGGCGCTTTCCCCGCAGGGTCTGAACAGAGGCCACAATGATCTGGGCCAGCCCAGTGAAGCGCTGCGAGGCTTTCTCGATTTCGCAGTACTGCCCCGTGTATATCTCAAGCTCCAGCTTGGACTGCTCTATCAACTCCTCCCGATGGGTCAGCCACAGGATTCGCCCCTTCGGGTTGATTTTCTCGAGGAAGCGCGTGACACAGCAGGCTGCGGTGATGGTCTTGCCCATGCCCATTGTCAGCGCAATCAGCGCTTCCATTTCGGGGCTGGTCCACCATTGCTCGAACTTCTCCACGCCCTCCAGCTGGTAATCCCAGGGCTCCAATTTCTTGCGGGTTGTCGTGTCGCTCATATTCATCACCGAAGTCGTTCGTCATCACAGTCGGGAACCTCCTGGGTGCCGGCGCATCCCCGGGCGCCTCCTGGCGCCGCAACCGACTTCTTTTGGGTGGTTTCCTGCGTCAATTCGCAAAGTGCGCGCCTCCTCACCCACTTCGGGTGCTCCCTCCAATATTCATAAAAGGGCAGCCGGCGATCCACGCCCACAGTGCAGGGGAGAGGAGGGCCACATTCAAAGCCTCGGCGGTGTGCAGGTGGGCGGCCCCGATTTGGTAATTGTAGACGTTCACGCTGCTATAATGATTTTTGCGTAAGCATCTTTTACGCACTCTTTTATCCACATTGTAGGGCGCTGGTCGCGGATCGGTTGGGAAAAAGGGAAAAGTTCAACCAGCGGCGTACTGCCATATGCTATGCCCTTGCGAGTTCCAGGTTGAAAGGAGGGCGTGGAAGTCACTCAGCCGGCTGCAAATGATGTTCCTTACTCCGGTCACTCCGGAGGCATAGTGCCGCCAGTGGTAGGAGAAGATCTGGAACATCGGAGGATGGTGGTTTGGCGCAGAAACTGGGGCAGGATGGTGATCAGGGTGTCCTCAATCTGAATCAGATCGCTGGAAAGACGGCTGGCCAGCTCCCTTACGCGGCGTTGGGCGAAAAACGTCATGGGGAGCGAAATCAATCTGGCGTAGGTATCGCGACGCAAATCAACCAGGCTGCGTTGCCCCGCGGTGGCAAAAGAAAGGGCCTGGAAGAAGGAGAGGCTCGCTTGCACCGCCAGCATGCCCATCAGTAGGAGCGCCGTTCGATCCGCGCCCGCCATGCTGCCGCTGCCTTTGGGGGCGTGCATGCTGGCGTCAATGATGCTCTCCTCCACAATCAACGACGGGTCGGCGATGAATGCTTCGGATTCCTTTCGGCTGAGGTGTTTATCGTCATCCGTTCCCTTCGAGCCGAACAGGTGCGGCGTGCGCGGGTATTTGATGAAATTGTCGCGGGTCGCACCCATGTTGACAACCTTTTACAACTGTCCGATTCTGAGCGCGAGCTTTGACGCCCACCTTGGGGGTGAAACTGAATGGAGCTACGTCGAACCCTGGCGACGTTCGATAGCGACGCGGTTGGCTGATCAATACGGTGGGAGCAACCGACGAAATCCGTGAACGAGGACGACTGCGAGGAAGAAAAGGTTGCGCACGATGAGTCCGGGCCAAAAGAACTGAACCTGGCCGCGTGCATGCGCAGACGATTTCTGTTCTGCCAAGCGTGCCGCGATTTGTTCCACGACAAAGTGCGAGCGTGGCCACTCGCAAAGGGAGATGAGCCATTCAGCGGGAATTGAGCGTTTTCCGCCACTGGCTCCGGCCAATGCACCCAGGATGGCTCCGGTCGTGTCGGTATCACCGCCACATTCCAGAACGGAGATAAGGGCCGTGCGATAATCGTCTGGGTGGCGCAGCCATGCGTAGAGAGCCACCGGAACGACGTGCAGCGAGTATCCTGATACGGCGTTTTTCAATCCGAGGCTACAGGCGAACTCCGACACCGAGTGTTGCGCCTTGAGCGAAGCCTCGATCTCCGTGAGGAGCCCTTTCCACTCCGCTTCCGGGGACAGTCCCAGCAGCGCAGCAACGAGTTCCGACGCAGTCGGGCGACCGTGGTTCATCATTGTCAGCGCAACGGACTCCGCCACGGCGAGGGCGGCGGTTTCGGCTTGCCAACCTCGGTGCGTCAAGCGAGACGAAGCCAATACGAACTCCCGGCGTCTCTCAGGTTCATCTGCGAAGTATGCTCCAAGGACGGCGCTACGCATCGGCGGACCACTGCCCGCTGATTTGACAGCGCACTTGCCCGCCGAGAAGCCGATCCATAATTTGAGGCAGGCTTTTGCGGTCGCCAAACCGACCCCACCGGGAAGGGCGATGAACCACCAGCGAAATTTCCAAGACAAGGTACGTTGAAAGGCTGCGACGTCCCCGGGATGTGAGAGCAGTGCCTGTGCAACCATTAGCGTATGCTCGGTGTCATCGCTAACCATGCCTCTGCCGAAAATGAAGCGCATCGTCCATTGGCCCTTCCAACGTCGGCGAATCTGATCGGCAGTCAGACCCTCTGAGGGCAGGCCAAGCGCGTCGCCAACAGCGGTGCCGAGCAACAGGCCGGCAAAGCGATCCTTCAATTCGATGCCTGGCATGATTGTGGCCATTTTAGTCCGGCGTTTTCATCCCCGTGTCTTCGCACATGTCAGCGAATTTCTGAAACAGAACATCCACGTCGCTCTTGTGGGCAAGTTGGCCAATCCAGTCAGTTGGAATGGACTTCATCCCGTAGGCTGCTCCCGCGAGACCACCGGCGACACAACCAGTGGTGTCCGTGTCCCCGCCGAGATTAACGCCTTTGAGCACACATTCTCGAAAACTCTGCGTCGTCAACAGGCACCACAAACTGGCGTGCAGCGTGTGGAGGACGTAACCAGTTGAAACGATTTCGCCTTCCGGCAATGAAGCCAGGTCATCTTCCAGAATGTGGCGGAAATGTGGTAATGCTTCCGCCTGCCTGTAAAAGCTGGAAAACTCCGCTCGCGCGGAATCAAGAGCCGCATGAGCTTGCAGCCCAAGCAAAAGCTTCCGGACGACCAAGCCGTAAAACACGCAGGCCATTCGCGACCTGGAGTGACCGTGGGTGATGGCCGAAACCTGTTCCATATGATTGGCGAACAAATTGATGGGATCAGCGGCGAAGCGCAGCGCGACCGGCAAAATCCGCATTAAGGAACCGTTACCGTTGCTGTCTTCGTGCTGGCTCCCGGCCTGATCGGCGGGAGTTCCGTTGGCAATGTGAAGAAGCGCTGTGCTCGTAGTCGAGCCAACATCGAACACCTCCCCGTTGGCCGTCCAGAACCCGTTATTCATCCAATTCACAAACCGTTCGCCCATGTCAGCGAGGTCAAACCCATGATTTGCCAAACTATCCGTCGTGCAAAGAATCAAAGCCCCATCATCCGACCATGTTCCTTTTGGCTGGCGGTGAGTTCCGTATTTCCGCATGTCGGTGACGGGATCCGCTTGCACGGTGGCACGATCTTTGAACTCCACGGGCACGCCCAGGGCATCACCGACGAGCGAACCCCAAAGGCCTCCGACGGTCCGATCTCTCCTTGAAATGGTTTCCGGCGCGTTCATTTGTCTTGAGCGAGGAAGAAGAGTCCCGCGTAAATCTTGGGATCAATCAAAGCTCCGGTTCGAGCCTTTGACTCCAGCCACGCGGTCACTTCAGCCAGCGGAATTTCGTGAACCACTATGTCTTCGTGGTCCACACCGCCGCCCTTCCCGGTGTGGCGCAACCCGGAAGCACGAAAAAAAGTCACGCGCTCGGAAGTGAGTCCTGCGCCGGATGGGCCGGTGGTCAACGGCTCGAGCTGCGCGGCCGAATATCCGGTCTCTTCCAACAATTCGCGGCGGGCAGCTTCGGCGTTGGTATCGTTTGCGCTGCCGGGTTCGTCCCTGATGATTCCGGCAGGAAGTTCGATTGTGCGTGTGTGGACGGGAACACGGTATTGCTCCACGAGCAGAAGCTTATGTTCTTCGGTCACCGCGACAATGACGGCGGCACCGGACGCATTGACGCGGTCCACATATTCCCAGTGACCCTCTTTCATCAAAGAGAGGAACTTGCCGGCATGGAGGGTGGTTCGATCGCGTTGATTCATGTGATTTTCAGTAAATCTGAGCTTTGCACCGTGGCGATGCCCGCGCGGTTCATTTCGACAATGGCATTCCTCACATCGTTGGGCTGGAGATTGACTCCCCGGCTGGCGTCCTCAATGAAGTTTGTTTTAAAGCCGAACTGAGCAGCGTCGAGCGCGGTGAATTTAACGCAGTAGTCCGTTGCCAGGCCGCACACAAAGACTTCCGTAACGCCCTTTGCCTTGAGCCACTCGCCCAGCCCGGTGGATTTACGATGGCCGTTATCGAACAGACCACTGTAGCTGTCAAAGCCTGCGTCAGTGCCTTTGGGAAAGATTTTGGCGATGCGCTCCCGCTTCAGCCCCGATGCGAATTCCGCGCCCGAGGTTCCATGCACACAATGCACCGGCCAAAGGGTTTGTGACAGACCGTTCAGGTCAATCTGCTCGAACACCTTCTTGCCTGGATGATTGGCGGCGAAACTGCCGTGGTTTGCAGGATGCCAATCCTGCGTGGCGACGACCAGAGGAAACACAGCTTGCAGCCGGTTCGCGACGGGAATGACCAATTCTCCCTCCGGCACAGCGAGGGCGCCACCGGGCAGAAAGTCGTTTTGAATATCAACCAGGATGAGTGCTTTCATGGGAATTGGATAAATTGGGGTGGAACATGATCAACCAGCCACACACCGTTGGCCGAGCAACGGAAAGCGAAGCCCGCCTTGTGCATGTCGCCCGCACGAATCGTCAATAACGCTGGCTTACCGTGTCGGCTGCCGACCTGAACCGTGAGCTTCGTTTCCGCCGACAAGTGGACGTCATGCCGCTCCATCTTCTGCAGCCCATTCAGCCGGATGCTGTCGAGAAATCGCATGGCCGTGCCATGATACAGAGTTTCCGGCGGCATCTGTGGCGGGTATTGCAAATCAACCTCGACGGAGTGCCCCTGGCTGGCGCGAATCCGCAGACCATCCTCACTGAACGCGAAACGTTTCTTGTCGCTTGTCGCAACGATGTGTTTGAGTTGGTCGAGTGTGAGTGAAACACCGTGACGATTCACGGCCTGTAGCAATTCTTCCACACCTACCCAACCGGCCTCTCCGAGCTTCAAACCCACCCGCTCTGGTTCGTGCCGGAGAACCAGGCTGAGGAACTTGCTGGTTCGCGTAGTTTCTTTGTCGTTCATAAAAACTCGAGTTGCTTTACTTTAATGCCATCAGCCATTCCCGCGCTGGTTCGGGATAGAACAGGCTGCGGATTGCATGCATGCGCCGGAATTGACCGGGTGCCACCTGCCACCGGTTCCCGCGCCGTTCCAACCAACCCGCGCCGAGGGCAAGTTCAAGCTCTTTCCTGTAGGTCTCGCCAAATTGAGCACCAAAACGCTTCGCAAAGCGCGACTCGTCAATGAAGCCGTAGTTTAACGAGTAAAGAGCGTATTTAGCCTGAGCTTCGGCAGTTGGCAGTTCGTAGAAAAACTCGACCGGGTTGGCATTTTCCGAAATGAGCTTCGTGTAATCGCCCACATTCTGAGCGTTGAAACTCCACATGTTTCCGCGCAAGGAGGTGGCATAATTGCCGAGGCCGAGGTAGGGCAGCCCATCCAGCAGCCTCCCCTCGAAGTAGGCGCTCGTTCCTGTCTCCCCGGCGTGGCGTGAAAAGTTCACCGAACCATAGGGCGCATGCCAACCGGCGGCAACCAGCGTTGAGTGCGCATAGTCATACATTACGCCGTAGGTTTCCGGCGTTGGAAGCGCCGGAGTTTGCTTGGTGAGCACGCGATCGCGTCCACGATATAGACAATCGTAGGTCGTCACACTGTCGGGCGCGAACGCGATGATTCTTTCGAGATCGAGCATCCAGTCCTCCAATGATTGATTGGGCAACCCGAAGATAATGTCCAGATTGGTGCGCATAAAGCCAGCGGCACGAATATTCATCATCGCCATCTCGGTCCGCTCGATCTGGCGGCGGCGGTTCACCGATGCGAGCGTCTGCGCGTTGAAGCTTTGAACGCCGAGGCTGATGCGCGCCACCCCGCCAGCGCGCAACGCAGCCAGTTTCTCGGCTTCTTGGGCGGCGATGCTTGGCGTTGTTTCGATACTGAGTGGGAATGGGTGCGCCACATTGCGCGTGAAGGGCCGGATTCCATTTAACAGGCGCTCCAACTCTCCCGTTGCCAGGCGTGTGGGGGTGCCCCCACCAATGTCCACCCCAAGAATGTGGGGGTTGGCGAGCCAGTCTGCGTGCGAATCCAATTCACGCAGCAGTGCGTCCACATATTTGCGGTGGACACTCTCGTCGCGGCTCACATCCACAGCGAAGTTGCAGTAGTAGCATTTTGCTTCGCAGAACGGGACATGCAGATATAGCAATAGTGAGTCAAGGTCGTTCAGCCATTCGCGCACGGCTGGCGCTGGCTCGTGCCGGAAATGCTCCATGAAATACTCGCGACGCGGCGGATATTGGATCGTGAAGTCATGGGGATGGGCTTCGACGAACCCGAGCCAGTTGTGAAGCGTGTCGCCTGTTGTCATGCGGTCTCCAGTAATTCTCGCACGATGGCAGATGCCCGATGCACATTACGAGTCTCCAACGTCTGGTGAATTCCAACGAAGAAGCTCCTCCCGCCAATGGCGTCGCATCGCTTTAATCCGGGGTGAGCGAGGTGTTGATAGGCCGGGTGTCGGTGAATCGCGCCACCCATCAGGCTTCGCACTTCCACACCGTTTTCCAAAAATCGGCGTGTTATGGCAGGGCATTTTTCTGGTGCAATACCGATGGGAAAAACAAATGGCGATATATTTGTGTGCGCAGGCCATATCTCGACGCCCGGGATGTGGACCAGCGCCGATTCCCAGACGCGCCAATGTTCCCAACGCCGCGCCTCCTGCGCGGGCCACGAGCGCAATTGCCAACGGGCGAAACAGGCATTCAACTCCGACATCTCCACGTTGACGCCTTCGCGTTCATACCAGAAGTTGTGATCCATCCCATCTGGCGCATTGCATCGCGGGGCGTCGTAGTGGCACCGACAGGCGCGCCCCCAGTGAACTATGGATTGGACTTGGTCATGCAGTTCACTCGAGTTAACTACGACGGCACCTCCTCCGAACGCACTCAGGTGATGAGGATGATAGAAACTGTGCGTGATGACATCACCGAACCCGTAAAGGCTTGCACCGTCAACTTCAAGGCCCATGGTTTCGCACGCATCCTGCACGAGAAGCGCGCCGTGTTCCCGTGTTAACGCCGCGATTCGTCCCAATTGCGCCGGGAAGCCGAGAAAGTGAGTGACCACAACGGCGGCAACATTTCCGTCCATTTCAGCTCTTAACGCAACCGGATCAAGGTTAAAACCACCGGGTTCAGTATCCACCAACCGCACGTCGAAACCCATCAGACTGAAACTTGCGATGGTGGTCGGAAATGAGAACCCCGCCATTAAAACGCGCCGCCGAAGGCCGCACCTCTGCTTCACCAAGATTGCCGCTGCAAGATTCGCCGACGAACCGGAGTTTGCCAGCGTGATAAACGGCGCGCCGAGCGTTTGCCCCAATTCGTTAATGAGAGAGATCAGGTTGTGTCTGCTCTTGCCGAGTTCGCTGGCAAGAAATCCAGCAAAGCCCTCGGTCTCGACATGGCCTGTGCAGGGGTATTTGGGTTTGGTCTTCATGAATGCATCCTACAGGCTGGTCAGAATGATCGTCACATCGTCGGGCAAAGAGCCTGATGGATACCGCACCAGTTCAATCAACCGCTGTGCCGCATCGCCGGTTGGATGTCCCCGGCAGGTGGCAATGATCCGCTCCGCCGAGGTGTATTTGAGCAACCCATCAGTCGCAAGGAGGAGGCTGCCTGCCTGCCTCGGACATCTGAACGAAACAGGCGATGCGCTGCCAGAGCCAATGAACGGTTTGCGTTGCTGACCTTTGGTGAGATCCATGTGAGGTCCGTTCTGTGGAATCAGCCAAACGCCCGAATCGCCCGCGCTCGCTCCAAAGATTTCCTGGGCTGCTACGATAACGAGAGCACAAGTCGTTTCTCCTGCAATCGAGTCCTTGGCGACGGCCGCGTCCATTTTGCGCAGCACTTCCAAACAGGAGTCGGCATCGCCCAAGGCGGGGGCATTCTGTCGAACCAACTCCACGGCGATGCTCGCCGCCTCACCACCACCACTGAGGCCACCAGCGCCATCCGCGATGCAAAGCACGATTCTGGATCCGTCATGGAAGACAAATCCGCGATCTTGGTTCTCTGGATTTCCGGCGGCTGTGAGCAAAATTGGTTTCATTAAATTTGAATGGGTTCTCTGGCCTTCAACCACTCTGCCGAAATGCTCTCCCTCCCGGCGCTCAATGCGACGATGCCGCCCACGATGGCCGCGTTCGTGTCGCAATCGCCGCCTACGCTGATGGTTTTGCCGATCGCTTCCGCAAAATGACGTGGATGATGCGCTGCCATCCAGATGCAGAACGGAACGGTATCGGGCGCGGTCACCAGGGAGCCGTTGCCAAGAGCGCGGGCCACATCTGTCACGGGGGTTTCCGGCGGTGTTGTGATCGCCAGGAGTATGCCGCGGCGAACTTGACTTTCTGGAGTGCGACGGAGCACAGCATCGAAGAATCCCCGGATACGGTCAGCGCCTAAATCCGTTCTCAGTTGCCATCCGGCTGCGGCGGCGACGGCCACGGCCATCGCCCCGGCCACGCCTTCGGGGTGGGTATGGGTCACGAGCGACGAAGCGCGAGCCTCCTCGGCACAACGTTCGGGATCGTTGGCATAGTATGCACCCAGCGGAGCGACGCGCATGGCGCTGCCATTCCCCATTGAGCCTTGGCCGCTGAAGGCATTCGCTGCCGTCTCGCGCCATTTCGCCCCGGCCATGATTTCGCGCAATTGAATTCGGGTCATCTTTCCGTAACCTCGTTCCGGATCCCGCTCGAAACGGCGCGCGAAACGCTTCGCCACCGCATCTTGCTGCAAATATCCATGCGACTTGAGCACTGCCACGATTGATATGGCCATCTCGGTGTCGTCCGTGTGGAACCACGGGCCGGCTGGAAGATTATCCTCCGCAAGCCGCTTGGGCGCGGCGTGAGCCTGATAGCACAACATCTCACCGAGGGCATCGCCTAACCCCAAACCGTCCAACGAAAGCCTCATGCGTTCGACACGAGCCTTGTGATCGGAGGGCAGATTTGCATTCCAAGTGTTCGGATGCTGCGCCAGCAACTCACGAGCGCGGAGCAACCATGAAGTCTGGATCCAGTCTGTTCCAAGAGGCCCGACGCGATCCACCATCCAACCAGCGAATCGCAATTCGTTGTGCATCGAATAAACGCGATCCGTGTTCGACGAGTGAATCAGCACTGGACAGACAGGCATGTAGTCACCCAGAAACCGCGCGACGTCCAGACCTGTCCCGGGATCGGTCGTTACCCCCGGCATTGGATTCAAATCATGATCGAGCGAAATCAGGATCGCGGTTGGAAAGAACTCCTCGGCCCCGCCAATCATTGAAGGCGCATCGCGCCAGACCTTCAATTCAAACTCACCCCCTAACGTAGCAACGGATTTCTGGAATGCCGCGATACGTTCGTCGTTGTCTTCGAGGATGAGTATGGTCTTCATCGCGTCTCCTTCCCAAGTGCGGTTTGGTATGCGGAATACACCTCCGCCGTGAAGCACGCAAACACGACATGCTCAAGCTCATCTTTGGCTTCCAAAGCGGCGCGCGTTTCACGCACCGCGATGCGGGCGGCATCGGGAATCGGAAACCCATAAACGCCACAACTGATGGCGGGGAAGGCGATTGTTTTCACACCCTTTGAGCGGGCGAGGTCAAAACAGGCGCGGTAGCAGGATGCCAAAAGCTCTGGTTCCCGGTTTTCGCCGCCTCGCCAGACCGGGCCAACTGTGTGGATCACAAACTTGGCAGGAAGTTTGTGACCCCGCGTGATTTTCGCTTCGCCCGTGCGGCAGCCTCCCAATGTGCGGCACTCCTCCAGCAACGCCGGACCGGCGGCCCGATGGATTGCGCCATCCACGCCCCCGCCTCCGAGAAGGGAGGTATTTGCTGCATTCACAATGGCTTCAACTTCAAGCTTGGTGATGTCGGTGCGAGTCAGTTCGATGCGTTCCTTGGTTTTCATATTTCCCTCATTCAATGAGCAAACCTTTCCGTTCTGCAATCCCAATCACGGCCTGCGTCCCGGAATTGAATTCCAGGAAATCCTTTTCGATTCCGTCGCTGAAAATCACGCCGTTCTCGGCCATGCGCGATTCCAGGATCAGCGGCGTTTCAGGGGTGACACGACCGAATACCAGCGACGCGCCCGTCGTCTTCGTTGGGAATGGTTCGCGCACGGTGTAGAAAAGGTAGTTCGCGTCCCAGGCGAACTCGGTTTTCACGTTTAAGCGCACTTTGGCACGTCCGCTCGTGTCTTGGTTTGCGCCCGCAAACAGGTCTTCCGCTGCCTGCCGGGCCAGAATCGAGCCTGCCGCTTGCGTGATGGTGGCAGCTCCGGTGAGCAGGCTTTTCAGCCAGCCTGTCGAGCCAAAGCCGGTGGAGACAATCACCCCGCTTGATGACTGTGTTTCACTCGCCTTGCCGCTGCGGATGAGATAGCGGGCGGAGGAGTGCGTCCTTGGGCCGATAAACAAATCGTTCACCCCATACATGGCCTGGCCGTTGTTGAGCGCGGCCTTGGCCATCGTCACGGATTTCATGGGGCGCTTTCGCAGCACCACCTCCGGCATGATCTTCGGCAGGTCGCCCACCCGGAAGGGCAACAGCCGCCCGTCCCATCGCTCTGGATCGGGATTTACACCGACAACCGGTTGCCCGTTGAGATACTTGAGCGTGTTGGCGACCAGTCCGTCCTGGCCCAGTGTGACCACCGTGTCTTCCGGCGCGAAAACAAAGTTCGGCAGGAAGCCGCGGTCCACCGTTTGCACCCGGCCAACTTGGGCGAGGGCTGCCAAAGCTCCGTTGAGCGCACGATGATAGGTCTCGTCTTCGCGGAGATAATCCGTGAAGTCCGCGCCCTCGTGCTCGATGTAGAACCGGGCCTGGCTGACGGTGTTGAAACGGATCACCAGTTCAGCCAGGCGTGTCGGGCGCGTCACGAGCACGATTTTGTTGTCGGTCAGTCGGTTCATTTTCGAACGGGTTGCGGGGTCAGTAATTCGCGCAACAAATCGGGCGAAATGTTGAGTTGACCGATTCTTTCCGCTTTGCCGGCCAGTTCCTGGAAGGCGAAGGCGATTAGTTGTTCCGGTTTCATGCCGCTGGTGGCGAGGGCCTGGAGGATCTTCGTGTCCCCGCTGCCCAGTGCTTTCATGGTGGTCGAAACACCGTAGGCGCGGGCATCCGCTTCAGCCTTGGCGTTCTCGGCCGCCAGCGCCACCAGATTCTTGCGGCGGTCTTCCAGGCCGATATTGGCTTCGAGCGCTTCCTTTTGCTGGATGTGCTTCTTTTCCTGCACGGCCCGGTCGGCCTCCATCTGGGTCTCGCGGATTTGGCGCTTCTTGTTCTCGACAGCGATCTCGGTGTTCAACTCGTTCTCTTTGATCGCGCGCTCCTGTTCCACGGCCGAGTTGCGCCGGGCATAAACCGCTTCGTCCGCCTCGCGGAAAAGCTTCTCGCGAGTTTCAGCCTCAAGGGCGCGGGCCGTCTCCGGCGTCGGTTTGATGGCCAGAATCGAAAGACCGAGAACCTCCAGGCCCAGCGCGGTGATCTCCTCCGCGCCAACGAGCCGCCCCTTCACCGCTGTGACCAGTTCATCCGAAGCCCGGATGGCTTCGCGCAAGGGGAGCTTCTGAAGCTCAGCCCTGGCCAGCACGTTGATGACATGGATGACGCGTTCGGGAAGTTTGTTCGGATCTTCCGCGGCATACGTCTCTCCGTCCCGCGCCAGGGTATAATTCAGCATGGCGGCCAGGCGTTTGGGGTCACCCACGCGATAAGTGACCTGGCCTTGAATGGTCACCGCCTGGAAATCCGCCGTCGTTTCCTGGAAAATGAACGGTGTGTCCGTGCTCGCCACGGGCACGGCCACCAGGGAGGTGGTGGGCGCGTAGTAAAAGAAAGAAAGCCCCAGTCCCTCGCGGACGATGTGGCCGCCGCGATATTGCAGGAGGTAGGTGGTGGGCTGGACCTTGATGAATTTGATGCCGAACATATTGTGCCTTTCGTTTCACTGTGTTTGTGTCTGAATCAAAATGGTTTCATAGCTCGAAATGGAATCCGCGCTTTTTGAGTTTTTCGTATCTTGCCGCGTCGAAGCGGAACAATTGCGCCGGACGATGCCGGCCAGCCATCCGTGTTTCCTTGAGCGGGACGAGCAGGCCGAAGCCCAGCACTTTCTTGCGGAAATTCCGCTTGTCTAAATCCGTTTCCAGAACCGCTTCGTAAAGATGCTGGAGTTCGGACAAGGTGAACTTCGGCGGCAGCAACTCGAACCCAATTGGCTGGTAACGCACCTTGGCCTTCAACCTGGCCAGGGCCAGGGCCAGAATCTCCGCGTGGTCGAACGCGAGCTTTGGCGCATTTGAAATTGGGAACCACTCGGCGTCCGCCGCATCCGTGGCGGCCTTGGCCCGGTGGCCGGAGAGTTTGACCAGGGCGTAGTGGGCAACGCTCACCACCCGCTCCCGCGGGTCACGGCCGAGTTCCCCAAACGTGTAAAGCTGCTCCAGGAAGACGCCCTTGAGGCCCGCTTCCTCAGTCAGTTCGCGGCGCGCCGCGTCATCAGTGGTTTCATCCACATGCACGAAGCCGCCGGGCAGTGCCCACCGGCCTTTGAACGGTTCCAGCGCGCGCTGAATCAGCAGCACTTTGAGTTCGCCTTCGTCGAAGCCGAAAACGACGCAGTCCACGGTGAGGGCGGCTCGGGGATATTGGTATGTGTATGGCATATTATTGGCGTTGTTCAATTTCAGTTCGGATCAAGTCCAACACTCAGGGCAATTTTAGGATCGTTGACCGGGTAAATCTCTTCGCGGGGTGTGACCAGTTTCGAGAACCCGTCGGATACAGCGTGCGCCCTCTGCTCCGCCACAAAACCGGAGATATCCTCGATTCTCACGATCCAATTTTGGGCGTATTTGCAGAGGACATCGCCGTCGAGGCCGAGTTGTATGGCTCGTCGTTCGTGTTTACCACCTGCAGGATCGTGGTCCGGATCCCATTGCAGACGGACGGCGGATTCGGCGAGACGCGCCTTCCAGTTCTCAGGGGAACCATAAACATCCGGCACGTAGCTGGAATGAACGGCTCGCCGTAGAATCTCATCAAAGCCTGTCCGCCGCAAATGCACTGCGAGCGTAACCTCTTGACCCTCCTTCATGCCCCAACCAGACCGATACATCATCCAAAGGAAGTTGGGCTTGATCCAACTCATGCGGTTGAAGCTGAATTCACCCCCAAACCGTTGATTCTCCACCGGGAAGAGGCCGATGGCCGGGCGATAAGCTTGATAAACCACCACTGTGTCCGCGTCGAATTGGGCGAGGATGCGCCTTCCGGCCACCGGCCAGCGCTTCAATTGTTCCAAATAGGCTTCTGTTCGAATCTTCATTTCGCCTCGTTAGGTTCGCTTCTGTATTCTCCAATCACTTCAATTAGACCCACGATGTTCCGGTTCATCTCCGCCAAGTCTTCCGCCGGAATCCACAATTCCTGGTGGATGGAGCTTCCGACCTTCTGCACTGGATACCGCGCCGTGAATTCAGTCCGCACGGCGAATCGGGTCACAAAACCTGCTCCGCTGTCCTTCACGTTCCAATCCCTCGCGATTTGCCGGGCATACTCCTCATTGAGCACAGGATAAAAGATGGGCTGCTGCGGCAGGCGCGGCGGGAAAGCGCGATGGCCGATGGCGCGGATTAGCGCCAGCTCCTTCGGGCCGACCGGGCGATATAGAATTGTCGTTTTCGCGTTCATCTTAGTCATTTTCCATTCGTCTGCTCCCAACATAGTGTAATAGACACACCATGTCAAGGGGTAATTATCTATTCGCTTGAAAACCCGGCTTCCCGTTAAATAAGCGACAACTGTTCCGAATGAAAATCAGCAAAGTCGTCATCGTCATCAATCACGCGAAAACGCACGCCAAACAGACGGCCCATGCGCTAAAGGCGCTGGAACGTGAGCGGGTGAAACATGAATGATTTGAAACCCTGCTGCCTCAGCGCAATCTTTTCCGCAAGCTGGCCGATTTGAAAGACAAACAGGCTGACCTGGTCATCGCTTGCGGCGGCTGGCCCGTCAATTTCGTGGCCGACCTGAAGCTCGCGCCGTTTCATTTGCTGGCCACGGAAGGAAAGGTCCATGTGGACCAACCACACGACTGGCACATGCAAACTTTGGCGCGTTTGGCGGGCGGCATCATCGTCGCCACCCCGTTCCGTATCATTGACGTGACCACTCCTGAGAGTGAAGCCGAAGGCATCCACTGGTGGGAGGAAATGACCGGACGCGGCGGCGAAGGCATGGTTGTGAAGCCGCTGGATTTCATCGCCAAGAATCGTCACGGGCTGGTTCAGCCAGCCGTTAAATGCCGTGGTCGCGAATATCTGCGAATCATCTACGGCCCGGAATACACGGCGGCAGAAAACCTGGAACGCCTTCGTGCGGCGGCCTTTCCACGAAACGCTCGCTGGCGCTGCGCGAATTTGCTCTCGGCATCGAAGCCATCGAACGATTCGTGCGCAGAGAATTGTTGCGCCGCGTGCATGAAGCTGTCTTTGGCGTGCTGGCCCTTGAAAGCGAACCCGTTGATCCACGCCTCTATCCATCGCTCCGGCTCCGGCTGTTGCACCATGAAAACCTGGCGAGGTAGTGGGGAATCGAACGTTGACTTTTTGATGCTCGAGTGCCTCTTATTCCAAGGAGAAAAGTGTTCGGAACAAATCAAGGCGGTGGAAAAATGCATTCCGCTGGCGGGAGTGCAAGTGCGGAGCTTTGTTGCCGGCCGGGCACATTTTAAGGAGATGACGACGGTTATCAGATGCACTCCAGCGAATCGCCACCCCTTCGAGCAGTCGAAATTGAATCTTTCGGCCATCCTGTGAAAATCGCTTCTCATCATGTCACACACGGAACCCTCTTTATGAAACTACCATGGGCAGCTACGCCACGCTAAAAATCGGGGGCTTCAGTCTCGGGGACTGGAAGTCGTTTATCAGTTTTGAGCCACTGCTTCCGTTTTCTCCTCGCGACCTGCGTTTTGGCACGCTCGTCGAAGAAGGTAAAAAGCATAGCACTTTCGGCTTTGTGACCACTGTCGGGACCGCTCGCGGGCGCTTAGACGAACGTGGCATCACCATCCAATTCTGCCGTAGTATTTACACGGACTTTCGTTCCGACCGGGTTTGGCATTTTGCCGTGGAGTCTGGGGTTGAGTCGTCTGAGGACATCGAGATGAGTTTTGACGAGTATTTCCTGGCTCTCGAAAAAATCTTCAGAACTCGGTAGCCATTCACAGGTCTGCGATTCTGTTCTATAAGAAGCTAAAGACGGACAGCTCGCTGGGATCAGGAGGAATCCAGGAGGAGCGAAGGGATCGGTTGCCCGCGGAAATAGGCGCCGATGGCTTGA
>Ga0224558_1000378_pt1 | contig 52342 bp, 36 predicted proteins | sample 714S32024metaG_FD_180682 | JGI IMG/M metagenome (GOLD analysis project Ga0224558, IMG submission 180682) | Peat soil microbial communities from Stordalen Mire, Sweden - 717 S3 20-24 | ecosystem: Environmental > Terrestrial > Soil > Wetlands > Peat | place: Sweden: Norrbotten County, Stordalen... | reverse complement strand
GTTTGCCTTGGGTTTCCCAGAAGCCCTCGGGGACTTGGGCCAGACTCCAGCGCCGCAGAGCCGCGATTGCCCGCCACAAAAATCCCGCTACCCAAGCGCACCTCGTTTTCTTGAATCAGCTCTGCCACAGAATGCACGAAGATAGATCCTGCTTGCGCGCGGCTGGAGGTTCGATGCATCGTCCCGCCCATGTGCTTGCCCATTTCACGCCGTAGATTTCTCTCCCGCACCGCAACCGCCACGCTATTCGCCGTGGTTGCCTCGCCCCGCGTCTCACGGTCAGCCCAACCCGATTCCTCCGCCGAGCCCGAGTTCCGCGCCGTGGACTTCCACGTCCACCTGGACAACAGCACTATTGACAAGGTGCTCGAACTCTCCCGCGAGCGCCGCATCAAATTCGGTATCGTTGACCACGCCGGCACCAAAGAGAACCAGTACCCCACGCTTCTCAGCAATGACGCCGAGCTACGCCGCTACCTGGCCATGCTCGAGGGCAAACCGGTCTTCAAGGGCGTCCAGGCCGAGTGGACCGATTGGATGAGCTGCTTCTCAACGGCCGCGCTCGCCCAACTCGACTACGTCCTGACCGACGCCATGACCTTCCCCGGCAAAGACGGCAAGCGCGTCAAGCTTTGGACCCCCGACGTCGCCCAGCAAGTGGACATGAGCGACAAACAGGCCTTCATGGACCGCTTCGTGGACTGGCATGTCGAAGTAATGACACGGGAGCCCTTCGATATCCTGGCCAACACCACCTGGCTGCCTGCCGGCATGCTCGAAGAGTGGGAACTGTACTGGACACCGCCGCGGATGAAGAAAGTCATCGACGCCGCGCTGAAATACGGCATCGCCCTTGAAATCAGTTCCAGCTACAAACTCCCGAAGTTGCCCTTCCTCAAACTGGCCAAGGCCGCGGGTGCGAAGTTCTCTTTCGGTTCCAACGGCCGCTACCCGAACATGGGCAAACTCGACTACTCCTTCGAGATGGCCAAACAGCTCGACTTGAAGGCCGCCGACATGTTCGCCCCCGCGCCCGACGGCCAGAAGGCTGTCCAGCGTCGCAAGCTCTGAGCACACGCTGGAAAAGCGGGAGCCCATCCACTAGTGTAGTGTCTCAGAATTGCATATACCTTTGGGCGCGAAAGCGGCCACCTATGCGTCGGAAAACGCGAAGCGTCTTGGAGTGCGGCTGTCTTCTGCCGCTTTTGAGTTTGCCCGAATCGTAAGGGTAGTTCTGAGACAGTACACTAGTAGGTAGCGGCATGAAGAACATTTGCATTAACCGTATCATCCTGGTCAGCGTAATGGCCTGCTCTGCCTGCATGTGCTGGACCGCCGCGGAGGACCAGGATAATTGGCCACAATGGCGCGGTCCCCACGACAACGGCAGCACCGCTCTAGGGACCTATCCTGTGAAGTGGGATTCAACAAATGTCCTTTGGAAGGCGCCGCTCCCCGGCAAAGGATGTTCCACACCCGCCGTTTGGGCCAAGCGCATCTACTTGACCGCGCCCACCAACGGTCTGGATGCCGCCCTGGCATTCGACTGGGCCGGCAAGCCTCTATGGCAGCGAACGTTTGGGCAGGAACAGCCGGGCAAGAACAAGAGCGGCTCCGGCAGCAACCCCTCTCCTGCCACCGACGGTCAGGGCATATTCGTTTACTTCAAAAGCGGCACTCTGGCGGCGCTGGAGATGGACGGCCAAGTGCGTTGGCAAACCAACCTCATCGCGGCGTTTGGCCCAGTGACACTCTTCTGGGACCAGGGCACCTCGCCGGTATTGACTGAGAAGAACGTGATGATCGCCCGACTACACAATGGCGATTCATGGCTGGCCGCCTTTGACAAGACCAGCGGCAAGCTGTGCTGGAAGGTGGCACGCAACTACCAGACGCCGGTGGAAGGCGATCAGGCTTACACGAGTCCAATTGTTATCCGCCACCAGGATAAGCAGGCGGTATTGGTCTGGGGGGCAGAACATGTGACTGTCCACGATGCTGCTGATGGCCAACTCATTTGGTCCTGTGGCGACTTCAACCCTCGCGCCATGGAATACTGGCCGGCGGTGGCTTCACCCGTGATAGCTGGCGACATTGTGGTGGTGGCTGCTGGCCGGTCCGACCGGGGCCAACCCCGCCTCCATGGCATCAGACTCGGTGGCAAAGGCGACGTGACCGCCACGCACCGGGCTTGGAAGCGCGAGGATACCGGGACTTTCGTGCCCACCCCCGCCGAATACAAGGGCCGCATCTACCTGTTGCGGGACCACGGCGAAATCGAGTGCCTCGACCCCGCCACCGGCCAGACGTTGTGGCAAGACGCTTTTCCCAAGGCCAGCGCCAACTACTACGCGTCACCAGTGATTGCCGCGGGCAGGCTCTACGCTGCCCGGGAGGACGGTGTCGTATTTGTCGCCCAAGTGGACGGCAAATTCCAACTCCTGGCAGAGAACAGGATGGAGGAACGCGTAATTGCTTCGCCGGTGCCCATGTCGAATCGTCTTCTGATCCGGGGCGAACAGCACTTATTCTGTGTGAGTGCAGAGTGAGCATTGATCTGCCTCTCTTTTACTTCTAAACGTTTATGAAGAATTCGCTACCCCTTCTCATCCTCGGGCTCTCAACGGCCTTCGGTTTCACCCAAACGCCCGCCCAACCCAGTGCCGTTACCGTTTACACGACCGCGGAGAAAACAGATTCCCGGCTAACCCGTACCGACACGAAAGCCTTCCAGCCGTCGGTGCAGCCGCTGGAGACGGAAATCTGCATTTTTGTCAATCCGGACAAGACCTTTCAGACGTTCCTCGGAATCGGCGGCGCCATCACGGACGCGTCGGCCGACCTGTTCGCCCGGCTGTCGGCGGGCAAACAGCAAGAGCTGCTGGCCGCATACTATGACCGCGAAAAGGGCATCGGTTATACGCTGGCCCGCACGACGATTAACAGCTCCGATTTCAGCAGCGAGAGCTATACGTACGTCAAGGAAGGCGATAAAGAACTGAAGACCTTTTCCATCGACCACGACAAGCAGCACCGGATTCCCCTGCTCCAACAGGCGATCCGGACCGCCGGAGGCAAGCTGACGCTGTTGGCCAGCCCATGGAGCCCCCCGGCCTTCATGAAAGACAATCATTCCATGGTCCGGGGCGGCAAACTTTTGCCCGATTACTACGCGAGCTGGGCGCTCTATTTCGCCAAGTTTATCAAGGCCTACGAGACGGAAAATATTCCGATCTGGGGAATCAGCATCCAGAACGAACCGATGGCAACCCAGCGCTGGGAATCGTGCATTTTTACCGCCGAAGAGGAGCGCGAGTTCTTGAAACGGCACCTTGGCCCGACGCTGGCGCGGGAAGGCTTAGGGGCCAGGAAGATTGTCGTCTGGGACCACAACCGCGACCTGCTGAACCAGCGCGCGGAGGTTATCTACCAAGACCCGGAGGCCGCCAAATACGCTTGGGGCACCGGGTTCCACTGGTATGAAGTCTGGTCCGGAGGCAAACCGATGTTCGACAATGTCCGGGCCCTTTACGAAGCCTATCCCGACAAGAAATTGCTCTTCACCGAAGGATGCGTTGAGAACTTCGACGCCGGACGTTTTCAGGACTGGACGAATGCCGAGCGGTACGCGACTTCGATTATTAACGATTTCAACAACGGAACCGTGGGCTGGATTGACTGGAATATCCTGCTCGACGAAAAGGGGGGGCCGAACCACGCCGGAAATTTCTGCTTCGCCCCCGTGCACGTCAACACGGCGACCGGCGAGTTGATTTACACCCCCGCCTACTACTACATCGGACACTTTTCGAAGTTTATCCGGCCGAATGCCAAGCGCATCGGCAGCGTCACCAGCCGCAGCCAGCTCTCCTGCACCTCGTTCAGGAATGACGACGGCTCCATCGTCACCGTCGCCATGAACCAATCCGACACGCCGGTAAAATACCGGCTCATCGTCGGAACCAAATCGGCCGAGCTCAGCATTCCGGCGAGAGCGATGCAGACCGCGGTCTATTGACGACGGATACTTCTTTGAGCCTCCGTCCGATTCGTGCATCCTGCGGCGCGCGAAAACAAAGTTGTCACATGTCCGCTTACGACCAATTGCAAACTGAACTTAAGGCTGCGCCCCCAACGTGGCTTGTGACCGGTGTCGCCGGATTCATCGGCTCGAACCTGCTGGAGGCCCTGCTCAAACTGGATCAGCGGGTGGTCGGCCTGGATAACTTCTCGACCGGCAAGAAGAAGAACCTGGAGGAGGTCCGCGCGCTGGTCCCGACGGCGCAGTGGGCGCGGTTTCAATTCCTTGAGGGTGACATCAGCGACTTGGCCGCGTGCCAGCGCGCTTGCGCGGGCGTTGATTTCGTCTTGCATCAAGCCGCGCTCGGGTCAGTGCCGTTCTCGATGAAGGATCCCCTGGCCAGCCATCGCAGCAACGTCACCGGGTTTTTGAACATGCTATTGGCGGCACGCGACGCCAAGGTCAAATGCTTCGTCTATGCCTCCAGCAGCGCCATTTATGGCGATGATCCCACCCTCCCTAAAGTGGAGGAAAAGACCGGTCGGCCGCTTTCGCCCTACGCTGCGACCAAGGCGATCAACGAAGTCTATGCCTCCGCCTTCGCGCTCGCTTACGGTTTCCCCTCCATTGGCCTGCGCTACTTCAATGTGTTCGGCCCACGCCAGGACCCTGAGGGCGCTTACGCCGCAGTGATTCCCCTCTGGATTGCGGCCTTGCTCCGGCGCCAGCCGGTCTTCATCAACGGCGGCGGTGAAACGAGCCGCGACTTCTGCTTCGTTGCAAATGTGGTCCAGGCCAACCTCCTGGCTGCAACGACCGCGAATGCCGAAGCGCTGAACCAAGCCTACAACGTCGCCCTCGGCCAGCGGACGACCCTAAATGAGCTGTTCCACTCGCTGCAAAGCAGTTTACGGCAAAAGGATGCGGCGTTGCCCGAGCAGAAGCCTACCTACCGGGATTTTCGCCCCGGCGATGTGCGGCATTCGCTGGCGGACATCCGCAAGGCGCAACGATTACTCGGTTTCGCCCCCAGCCACAGCATCCAGGCCGGGCTGGACCTCGCGATGGATTGGTATCGCCAAAACGTGGGTTAGCGCGGGTGATGCCTCAATGATGGCGGGGGGAGGTAGGGCGGGCAGTCCCCTGCGCGCCGAGTCGGGATTATGGCCGTGCAGCGGCGTGCGGAGGGCTGCCCACCCTGCCTGCCGTGAGTGGGACCTTACTAACGCCGAGTTTTTTTAGTTCCCTTGCCCCCTCGGCACAAGCTACACTAAGCGGCGATCACCCCAACAGGGCAAAGCCGGGTGATGGTCTGACACAAGATATGCCGTGGATGGAACAACTGCGGTCGGCCAACTGGAGCCAGGCAAGCTGCATTGCTCTCGCCGCTTACCTGCTCGGGTGTTTCACCCCGGGCTATTACTTGGTTCGCTTGCGCTTGGGACAGGATCTTCGCGATTTGGGCAGCGGCAGCGTCGGCGCCCGGAATGTCGGCCGGCTGCTGGGCTGGCGTGGCTTTCTGTTGACCGTCCTGGGCGATTTTGGCAAAGGCGCGCTGGCCGTCTGGGCCGCGCGGCATTTCACGGCGGATGACCGGCTGGTGCTGGTGGCCCTGGTGACGGTCGTCATCGGGCACGTCTGGCCGGTGCAACTCCTTTTTCGCGGTGGGAAAGGAATGGCAACTTCGCTGGGCGCGCTGCTCGTTTTCGATTCCGAGCTGGTCTTGGTGTTTGCCCTGTTGTTCGCCGCCGCTTTTGCCGCGCTGCGCAAGACCGTATTGCCGGGCCTGTTTGCCCTAACCTGCCTGCCGCTAATGAGCTGGTATTTGACGCATAGTCTCCCTGAACTCGTCGGATCGTCCGTGCTCGCAGGCGTGGTCCTGCTCGCTCATCGCGGCAATCTGGCAAATGAGCTCTCGCAGTTTCTCGACCGCCGCAATATTCACCCCCAACAGCATCCCCCCGAATTATGAGCGCGCGATCCCCACTCGTCTTCAAGTTCGCCAATGAAGATTGGGAATTTGAACAGATTCACCGCCTCAACTATCGGACCTTCGTCGAGGAGATCCCGCAGCACCGCGCGTCCCCGACGCACCGGCTGGTGGACAAGTTCCACCCTGAGAACACCTACCTGATCTGTCTGTCGGGCCGGAAGCTGGCCGGCATGCTGGCCGCGCGCGGCAACCGGCCTTTCTCGCTCGATCACAAACTCGACAAGCTCGACTCTTACCTTCCCGCCGGACGAAAGGTCTGCGAAATCCGCCTGCTGGCGATTGAGAAGAAGTTTCGCGGAGCACAGGTCCTCCAAGGCATCCTCGCGCTGTTGTGGCAGCACGGCATTGAAAAGGGCTACGACCTGGCCATCATCTCCGGCACCACGCGCCAGTTCAAACTCTACCAGCACCTGGGCTTTGTTCCCTTTGGCCCGGTGGTCGGAACCGGCGACGCTCAGTTCCAGCCGATGTACGTCACGCTGGAGACCTTCGAGTCGAGTGCGCGCGAATTCCTGCGCTCCTCCCCGTCGCGTGCCTTCCAGCCCAGCGCTGTGAACTTTCTGCCCGGCCCGGTGACCGTGCGTCGCGAAGTCCGCCGCGCCTTCGAGCAGGCGCCCGAATCGCATCGTGCCGACGCCTTCACCAAAGACTTCCAGGCGACGAAGCAGATCCTCTGCGAACTGGTCCAGGCCAGGAACGTGGGGTTGCTCCTCGGCTCGGGTACTTTGGCAAACGACGTGGTGGCCGGCCAGCTATTGCTGGAAAACAAGCCCGGCCTGGTCCTTGCCAACGGCGAGTTCGGCGAGCGCCTCGTGGACCACGCGCGGCGGTTCGACCTCGCCTTCGACGTGCTGGAGTTCCCCTGGGGCCAGCCCCTCGACCTCGCAGCCATTCGGCGCCGGCTCGAACGCAGCCCCGCCCCGGGCTGGCTCTGGTGTCCCCATTGTGAAACCTCGACCGGCATCCTCAACGACCTGGAGCGGCTCAAGACGATCTGTGCGGAGTTCGGAGTAAAGCTGTGCCTGGATTGCATCAGCTCCATTGGCACGGTGCCCGTGGATCTGAGAGGAGTCTGGCTCGCCTCCTGTGCCAGCGGCAAGGGGTTGCGAGCGTATCCGGGCATCTCGATGGTGTTTTACCATCATGAGGTTGCACCCAGCACGCGCGGTGTGCCCAGGTATCTCGACTTGGGCTGCTACGCGGCGCAGGCAGCCGTGCCGTTCACGTTCTCCTCCAACTTGCTCCATGCCCTTCATGCCGCGGTCAAGCGCGTGCGGTGGGACGAACGCTTTGCCGGCCTTCTCGATCTCTCAGCCTGGCTCCGAACACGCTTGCGCGAGTTGGGCTTTGAACTGATCGGCGACAGCGCCAGCCTTTCACCCGTGGTCGTAACGATCGCGCTCCCCAGCCATTTGGACTCGGCCGCAATCGGCGTGCTCATCCAGGAATCCGGCTACCTCGTCAGCTACAACAGCGATTACCTGCGCCGGAAAAACTGGATCCAGGTTTGTTTGATGGGCGAATGCGCCAAAGAGAAAGTCGTCTCGCTCCTCAACGCGCTCAACCGCGTCTGCTTCCGCCGCCCACACACCTGGCCGCCCACCCGCGGCGCCGGCATCGTGCCGGCCAACCCCATCCGCGCGTCCTAACCCATTTCCGCCCCAAAACAGCGGCGTCGTGCCAGCCACGAAAGTCAGTCACCATCCATCGAGGCATTCGCCGCATGGGCGTCCTCTTTGCGCGCCCGCCCACCCGCGCTTTGCCATTTGCCATTTGCTATCTGCCATCGGCTATCGGCTATTAGGTCCGACCCTAGCGAACACTTCAGGAAAGTCGCATCCGCAGCGAGATCTCAAATCACAAAGTCCAAAGCACCGAACGGTCTGGCCTCAAGTCGTTGCGCGCGCTGGCAGAGCTCGGCAATGGTGACGCCTTCGAGGATCTTCACAATGGCATCGCGCACCTCTTTCATCACACTGCGGATGGCGCACCGCGACTCATCCGGGCACGAGCACTTCTCGTAAAACCGCTCGCTGACACAACTCACCGGGGCCAGCGCCCCCTCGACGTGGCGCACAACAGCCGCCAGGCTGATCTGCTCCGGCTTTCTGGCCAGGCGATACCCGCCCGCCACGCCGCGCTTGCTCTGCACAAAGCCTGCCGATTTCAGATCGTTGAGAATCTGTTCCAGAAACCGCTTCGGAATGTTTTGCTGGTCGGAGATCGCTTGGATGCGCACCACCGGCTTCTCATAGTTCAACCCCAATACCAGCATTGCCCGTAAAGCATATTCCCCTCTCAGAGACAGTTTCATTTCCCCTCAAATATAGAATCTACACCAAGAATATCAAGAATCAGTTCGTTGCAGACTCCTCCCATGGCTAATCTAAATCAGCGCCCAATCATCCCGCAATCAGTTGTTTTACTACCTGGTTCGTACCTGGTCAGTACCTGGTGACTACTTGGTTACTACCTGGTTTAATCTTGGTTATTACCTGCTATTGGTATAGTATTGGTTGGCTACAATTGCACCTGTCCGTCCCAGCTTCACGGCGAACCCGCGAAGCCATCGTCACGATTAGCCCCCGCCCCCGTCAAAATCAATATAGTTGCATAATCTCTATTGACATAGTGTACTTGTTTGATATTATTTGCAGATAAATGAAGATTATGGCTGGCCGAGAACCATAAAGGAGCGCAGCATGGCGCCGGCAGCCGCAGCTTGTAGTGACACTCTTAACTGATATGAAAAACAGACAAAAGAGGATTAACTGGGCGGTACTGATTGGTGCACTCGTTGGCATGCAGGCAACAGCCACAACGGTGCGAGCGGAGAGCACGAACACGGCTGTGCTCCCGGGGACTACGATCAGCGCCGCGGACACGAACACGCTCGAACTCATCAAGCAACTCCAACGGCGCATCGAGGAGCTGGAGCAGAAGGTCAAGACTCTTGAGGGCGGCAAAGCGCCCCCCGAGGCGCCGAGCGATGCCAAATCCCAGCAGCAAATTCAGCAGTTGGGCCAGGAGGTGAAGATTCTTGAGCGCGAAAGAGAGCTCGATCAGGAGGACAAGGAGGCCAAAGCAAAGGAGGCACCACGCATCAACATTGGCGGAGACGGCTTCTCCCTTGCCTCGGCCAGGGGCGACTTCTCGATGCAGTTGAAGGGCGTGCTGCAAGTGGACTCGCGGTCTTTCTTCGACGGCTCCGGCACTCCGGCTAATGACGGCTTCTTGCTGCGCCGGGTGCGGCCAATTCTGCAAGGCACGGTCTTTCAGGATTTCGACTTCCTGTTCGTGCCTGATTTCGCGCCCAGCAGCGGCCCGACTATCTTCGATGCCTACCTTAATTACAAATATAGCCCTGAGTTGCAGTTTCAGGCGGGCAAGTACAAGGTGCCGTTCGGTTTGGAACAGTTGCAGCAGGACCGTGACATACTGTTTAACGAGCGGTCGCTAGTGACCGACCTCGTGCCGAACCGCGATGTCGGCTTCGAATTGCACGGCGACCTGCTCGATGGCCGTGTCAGCTATGCCGCCGGCGTTTTCAACGGCACCACCGACGGGGGCAACTCCGGCAACGTTGACTTCTCGGACGATCGCGCTTTTGGTGGGCGGCTGTTCTTCCAGCCGTTCCGGAAATCGTCCGCCACGGTCCTCGAGGGATTTGGGTTTGGAGTGGCAGGCACCTATGAAACCATGTCCATGACCAACACGGCGGCCTTGCCGTCGAACACCGGTGGCAGTCTCCCGGGCTACTTCACCGACGGACAACAACAGTTCTTCGCCTACAACCCGGCCGACAAGGCCGTGGTTGTTGCATCAGGCGATCACTGGCGGCTATCCCCGCAGGCGTATTACTACTACGGCCCGTTTGGGTTAATGGGTGAGTATGCGATTTCAGATCAGGGCGTGAGCCGAACGGCCCTGGCTCCGTACGACTCCGCACATCTGCACAACACAGCTTGGGAAGTCACCGCTTCCTGGGTGTTGACCGGCGAGGACGCCGCTTTCGCGGGCGGGGTCGTTCCGCGGCGGCCATTCAATCCTCACGAGGGATCCTGGGGAGCGCTGCAACTGGTCTGTCGTTATGCGCAGTTGAATCTCGATCACGCGGCGTTCCCGGAGTTTGCCGATCCGGCTACCTCGGCCGAGTCCGCAGCGGCCTGGTCGATCGGCCTCAACTGGTACCTGAATCGAAACGTAATGGTGAAGACCAGTTTCTCCCACACCCACTTCAACGGCGGCGGTGGGGCCAGCTCCTCCGCCCCGGGGGCCGTGACGCAGCATGGCGAAAACGTGCTCTTCACCCGCATCCAACTGGCGTTCTGAGAGCGTGCCTGAGAATATGTTCAAACGCGGAATGAAGATCTTATTAAACGGATTGGCCCTGCTGGCGTTGACAATGAGCGGGGCCGTGGGCAAAGACCTCACGCTGTTGAACGTCTCCTACGACCCGACGCGCGAGCTCTATCAGGACGTGAACACCGCCTTTACCCGTTACTGGCTGGAAAAGACTGGGGACAAAGTCATGGTCAAACAATCCCACGGCGGCTCAGGCAAGCAGGCGCGGGCAGTAATTGACGGCCTGGACGCAGACGTGGTGACGCTGGCCTTGGCCTACGACGTGGACGCGCTCTGCGAGAAGGGTAAACTCATCCCCCCGGATTGGCAGAAGCGGCTGCCGGATAACAGCGCCCCGTACACCACGACCATTGTGTTCGTCGTGCGCAAAGGAAATCCGAAAGGGATCAAAGACTGGGACGACCTGGTGAAGCCGGGAGTGTCCATCATTACCCCCAACCCCAAGACCTCAGGCGGCGCGCGATGGAACTACCTCGCGGCCTGGGGCTATGCGCTGAAGAAATGGGGGGGCGACGACGCCAAGGCGCGCGATTTCGTGGCTCGGCTCTTCAAGAACGTCGCCATCTTCGACACCGGGGCGCGCGGGGCAACGACGACGTTCGTCCAGCGAAGTATTGGCGACGTCATGATTGCGTGGGAAAACGAAGCCCTGCTGACGGCCAAAGAATCGGACCACGCCGGATTTGAGATCATCGCGCCTTCCCTAAGCATCCTGGCTGAACCCCCAGTGACGTGGGTGGATAAGGTGGTCAACCGGCGTGGAACGCGGGCCGTGGCGCAAGCCTACCTCGAATTCCTGTATTCCCCTGAAGGACAGGAAATCGCCGCCAAACATTACTACCGGCCGCGGCTCGAATCGGTCAGGACCAAATACACGGGCACCTTCCCAAAGGTTGAGCTGTTCACGATTGATGAGATCTTCGGCGGCTGGCAGAAGGCGCAGAAGACGCACTTTGGTGACGGCGGAGTGTTTGACCAGATCCAAAAGGCGAACCGCTAGCAATGAGAGGGTCAGCAATTCTCATTACGGGTATGAGTCGTAGGGTAGGGCGCGTCACTCCGTGCGCGCCGTTCGGTCGCAGGCGCCTCGGGATCGGCGCGCATGGGGTGCCCCGCCCTTGCAACCTGACAAAGTGAGAATTGTTTTGATAGGGTTGCTCGCGGTTGTGGCGGGCGGTATAGTCACCACTACCATGGAGCACTTGAATCGGCCATTTAAGTGCCAAAACTGAACGCGCATGGCACGCAAGCAATTCAGAGTCCTGCCCGGCTTCGGCCTCACCATGGGCTTCACGCTCTGCTACCTGAGCGCGATAGTCCTGTTCCCATTCGCCGCATTGGTCATCCGCACGCTCGAACTTTCCTGGTCCGACTTTTGGCGTTTGGCCACCACCGACCGCGCGCTGGCAGCCTACCGGTTGACCTTCGGCGCGTCGCTGATTGCGGCGGTGGCCAACGCCGTGTTCGGCACGCTCCTGGCCTGGGTGTTGGTGCGCTACCAGTTTCCCGGACGCCGCTTTATAGATGCCATGGTGGATTTCCCTTTCGCTCTGCCGACCGCCGTGGCGGGGCTCACGCTCGCGAACCTGTTCGCGGCCAACGGCTGGCTCGGCCAGTACCTGGTGCCGCTCGGCATCAAAGGCGCATTCACACCGCTCGGCGTCGTGATTGCGCTGACCTTCGTGGGCCTTCCGTTCGTGGTGCGCACGCTGCAGCCGGTCCTCCAAAACCTCGAGCGCGAGGTGGAAGAAGCCGCGGCCACCCTCGGGGCAGGACGCCTGCGCACATTCGTGGCCATCATAGCGCCTTCGCTAATGCCGGCAGTCCTCACCGGCTTCGCGCTGGCCTTCGCGCGCGCCATTGGCGAATACGGCTCGATTGTCTTCATCTCTGGCAACTTGCCTTTCAAGACCGAGATCGCGCCCTACCTCATCGTCATGCGCCTGGAGGAATACGACACCACCGGGGCCATCGCTATGGCCGTGGTGCTGTTGGCCTTTTCGTTCCTGCTTCTGGGTGCCATCAACCTGCTGGAACACTGGTCGAGCCGATTTCAAAATTAACATGTCGCCACGTGGAACAGAAGAGTCGGCGCTAACAAAGTGGATCCTGATCACCATCGCAATGGCATTCAGTTTCGTGTTCCTGCTGATGCCGCTGGTGAACGTCTTCGCGCAGGCCCTCGCGTATGGTTTGGCGCATTACTGGAAATCGCTCGCGCAGCCCGATTCCCTGGCTGCGATCCGTCTCACCCTCCTTGTGGCGGCTATCACCGTCCCGTTGAACGTCCTTTTCGGCTTGGCGGCTGCTTGGGCCATTGCCAAGTTCCAATTCCCGGGCAAACCCATCCTTATCACGCTGATTGACCTGCCCTTCTCGGTCTCGCCTGTCGTCGCCGGCTTGATGCTCGTGGTGCTGTTCGGGTTGCAGGGCTTCTTTGGCCAGTGGCTGAATGCGCGCAACCTCAAGATCATCTTCGCTGTTCCCGGCATTGTGCTGGCGACCGTGTTCGTCACATTTCCTTTCGTCGCCCGCGAGCTGATTCCTGTGATGCAGGCGACCGGCACTGACCAGGAGGAAGCGGCCCTGACTCTGGGCGCGAACGGCTGGCAGACGTTCTGGCACGTGACCCTGCCCTCCGTGAAGTGGGGGTTGATCTACGGCATCATCCTTTGCAACGCCCGCGCGATGGGGGAATTTGGCGCCGTCTCTGTCGTCTCCGGTCACATTGCCGGTCAAACCGAAACCATGCCGCTCCGAGTCGAAGCCCTCTACCAGGGTGCCACGGAAGGGTCCGCCGCCGCCGCGTTCGCCGTGGCGAGCTTGCTGGCGCTGCTGGCACTGCTTACGCTGGGGATCAGGACCTTTCTGGAGTGGAGGCAGGCGCGGATGCAGAAGTTGATAGTCGGGAGGGTTGATGGTTGATAGCGGAAGGAGCAGTTGATAGTGGGGAGTGTTGATGGTTGATAGTAAGAAACAACTGAAAGGATACTCATGTTTGGATTCGAACGACTGGATGTGTGGCAGAAGTCAATTGACTTTGCTGACCTGGTTTACCGGGTCACGCGGGCTTTTCCCGAGGACGAGCGATTTGGGCTCACTAGCCAGATGCGGCGAGCGGGGGTCTCCGTCTCCTCGAACATAGCCGAAGGCAGCGCACGATTCTCAAAAGCAGACTTTGCCCGCTTTCTTGAAATAGCGACTGGTTCTGTCTTTGAGGTCGTCTCCCAGTCATTCATCAGCCGCCGGGAGGGCTTCCTGACCGAGGCGGATTTCGGCTCGCTCTATGCCGCCGCCGAAGAGCAAGGCCGCATGCTCAGCGGCCTCCGAAAATCCGTGCTGGACGCAGCCTAAAGCGCTCCTCCCACTATCAACTATCAGCTCCCCAACTATCGACTCTTCCCGTGAGCATCGAATTAAAGAACGTGACAAAGAAGTTCGGCGAGGTTCCCGTCGTCAACAACGTCACGTTTTCAGTCAAGGAAGGCGAGTTGATGGCCTTGCTCGGGCCGAGCGGCGGGGGGAAGACGACAGTGTTGCGCATGATCGCCGGGTTGGAAATGCCCACCAGCGGCGATGTGTTCATCCGCGGCCGGAGGGTGAACGACGTGTCCGTTCAGCAGCGCAACATAGGTTTCGTGTTCCAGAACTATGCCCTGTTCAAGAACATGAACGTGTTCAAGAACATCGCTTTCGGCCTTAAGATCAAAAAATGGAAAGCCGCCGACATCCAGGTGCGGATTGGCGAGCTGCTCACGCTGTTCGGACTGGAACGGCTGGAGCGCCGTTACCCTCACCAGTTGTCGGGCGGCCAGCGGCAGCGGGTGGCGATTGCGCGGGCGCTGGCGCCGCAGCCGAACGTGCTGCTCCTGGACGAACCGTTCGGCGCCGTGGACGCCAAAATCCGGCAAGAGCTGCGCGAGTGGCTGGTGACCCTCCATCACGACCTGAACGTCACGACCATCTTCGTTACGCACGACCAGGAAGAAGCGCTGGAAGTGGCCAACCGGATCGTCATTTTCTCTGGCGGCGTCCTGGAGCAGGTCGGCACGCCGCGCGAGGTTTACGAGCAACCCGCCAACGAGTTCGTGGCCCGCTTCATCGGCGCGATGAACGTGTTGGAGCTGGACGTACGCGGCGGAGTGGCCCGCATCGGCGAGTTAGAGTTCCCCGCCTCCGGCCAGCCCGATGGCCAGAGGCTCCGGATCGGGTTCCGTCCCTACGCGGTGCAGATTTCCTCCGATCTGACGCAGCACCGTTACCATGCCGTGTTGCGCCACACCTTCTTCCTTGGCGTTTTGCTGCGCGTCGAACTGGAGCTGCCGAGCGGGTTGACGATCCGCGCGCGCATGACGAAAGAGGAATATGCCCACCAGGGCCTGGAGGATGGCAAAGAGGTCTCCTTCCAAATCCGCCAATACCGCGTGCTCGCCGGCGAGGCCGCCGCCTTGCCGCCGGAAAAGGAGTTGGGGTACCAAGCGCCGCCTGTGCTCGGAGAGAACATCTGACTGTCAGCGTTTACCTGAGCTTACCGCTGCCTTCAATGGGCCAGATTTCAGTTACGGTCCCATTTCGGTGAACGACGTACTCGCGATAAAGATTGCAGGTCGTGCAGCCGTGGGAGGGGATGATCTCGATCTGATCACCGACACGGACAAGTTGGCCCTCCGGCAGCGCGATGCCAATGTGTTCTTCCGATCTGAATTTCACCACCTCCGCTCCACGCATATTCTTGATCCGAGGCGGGCCCCACTCTGCGCCGACCCCCTTTCGTCCGACATCAATGATCGCCAGGCCGGGAGCCGCGCGGCTGATCACGGTCGTCAGGATCGTCTGCGCTTGCCGAAATTCCGGCCGAATATCTTGATAATACCAATCCATTGCTGCGTAAGAACCGGCCTGAACCTCGTCAATACCCTCGTAATCGCCGGTCAGGCTGTAGGTGCCGGTGCCGCCGCCGCTGACGATGTTCACGGGCAATCCTGCGCGCTCGATGCGCCGGCGGGTGTCAACCAGCAGCTTCAGGGCCGCGCGCGTCTTCTCGGTGCGCTCAGCTTCGTCGCGGAGGTCCACGGAGTGGCCTTCATAGCCTTGCAGGCCCTCAAAACTGAGCCCGGGCGAGGAAGCGACGACGCGCGCAAGCTCAAAGGCCGGCTCCCCCGGAGCCACGCCACAACGATGCATGCCAATGTCCACCTCGACCAATACGCGCAGCCGGATTCCCGCATGTGACGCCGCCTCCGAGAGCATCTTCACGTTGTCCAGCGAATCCACGGCCACCATCGGCCGGGCAAGCCGGGCGAGTTCCATCAGCCTGAACATCTTGGTTCGTCCCACGATCTGATTCGCGATGAGGATGTCCTCAATGCCCGCATCGGCCAGCACCTCAGCCTCACCCAGCTTGGCGCAGGTGATACCGACGGCGCCGGCCTCCAATTGCCGCCGGGCAATCTGTGTGCACTTGTGGCTCTTGAAGTGCGGGCGCAATCGGCAATGGCGGCCGGCGAAAAATGCCGCCATGCATCGTATATTGGCGCTCAGAGCGTCGGCATCCAGCAACAACGAGGGCGTATCCACTTCGGCCAGCGCCTTGCCAATCCAGTGCCTCAAGTCGGTAGAAAGCATGGGCTGAGCTTAATGGACTTGGGGGCGACCTTGAAGAGGGAACAGCGATGATCCCGTGACCAGCGATTCTCATTTTGCCAGGTTGGTAGGGCGCGTCACTCCGTGCGCGCCGGTCTTGGGGTGCCTGCGAGCGAACGGCGCGCACGAAGTGAAGCTACATCCAGATCCCCCTCCGAGACGAAATGGCGCCGTTGCCGCCACCGTCTAACCATTGACGCATCTACACCGGGCGCAGTTTTCGGATTTCGAGCTTCGGCCTTCCTTCGGCCTTCGGGTTTCGGCCTTCGGATTTCTCCTTCACGCCCGCTCAGCGGAGGCACCGATAACCTCTACTTCCCTTCCACGCCCTTCAAGTACGCCAGGATCAGTTCCGGCAGCTCCGCGCTGTAGCCGCCCTCCAGCACGCTGAACAGCGGCACGCCTACGTTCCGCAGCGATTGGCCGAGCCAGTAGAAATCCTCTGCTTGCAATGACCCCTGCGCCAGCGGGTCGCGTACGTAGGCATCAAATCCGGCGGACACCGCGACCAGGCCAGGCTTGAACGACTCCAACTGTTCGAGGGCGCTGCTGAGGACGTGCAGGTACTCTCCCCGCGCGATTTGTGGCAACACCGGGAAGTTGAAGCAATTGTTGCCGCGGTTCCTCGTGCCGGTGCCCGGATAGCACGGAAATTGATGGATGGAGAAGAAGGCGCAGTCGGGTGTATTGAGGAGTATGGACTCCGTCCCATTGCCGTGGTGCACGTCGAAGTCAAACACGGCTACCCGTTTGGTACCCGTGGCCAGCGCTTCGAGGGCGGCGATCGCCACATTGTTTAGGTAGCAAAACCCCATCGCCCGATTGCGCGTCGCATGATGCCCCGGCGGTCGCATCAGACTGAACACTGTTTCCCCGGCACGCGCGGCCTTCAAGGAGTCCAGCGCGGCGGCGACTGAGGCGCGGGCGTAATCTGCCAGGTTTGGGTATGCGGGGGTGTCCTCGTCGAAGTCCTCTTGCTGGTCCAGCCGGGCCAGATGTTCTGGATCATGCGCACGCAAGATGGCCACATCGTCACCAGGGCCGGGTTTGCTCCAGGTAATCGGTAGTTCAGTCTGGCGCCGCAGCCTGTCCCAGGTGGCGATGATGCGCTCGGACCGTTCCGGGTGGCCCGGGTGCGAATAACCGGTGCAGCGTTCGTCAGTGATGATTCTCACATTCCAGCAGCACGCCTACACATACAGATAGACGTAGATGGCAAAGGCAATGGCCAGCAGGCCTGCGGCAGCGGCGACTGCCCACAGCAGGTTACGCTGCCGGGCGGCCATGGCCAGGGTGGAGACGATTACCCCGAGTTGGGCAGCCAACATGCCGAAGAAGAAGCGCTGGCTGCGATCGTGATGCCGCTCGGCGGATATGTTGCTCTGGCGGACCTGTAGCTCGTAAAGGTTCGCGATGGCCTGGTTGAGCCGGGCCTCGACCTCATAACGTAGTGCCGCGTAGCGCAACCGCGCCGCCGTGAAGTCGCGAGTGAGGGAGCCGCCAGATGGCGGCGAAGAGGACATTGCTCGCAAGCAGGCCGCTTGTCGGGTCACCAGGTTCTCCAGTTGGTCAATCGAGTTGTTGACTGGCTTGGTAGCCGTATCAAAGGTCTGGGCCAGGTCCCGGGCGGCGCTGAGCGCATCCTCCAGGGCTTTGTTGCCCACTTGGGCCAGGAGCGGTTTAATCTCGGGTTCCGGTTTCAGGTTCTCGACCGCGTCCAAGGCCGCCTTCACGTTGGGGTCTGGCGCCGCGGCCGCACCCGCTGGCGGCAGGTCCCCGCGTTGCAGGAAACCCAGCGCTTGCTGTCCGGCTGGAGCTTCCAGCGCCGCCAGCATTTCGCTCCTGATTCTTGCCGCCTCGGACTGCTCGGGTTGGGCTGGCAGTTGCTCGGCGGATTGCTTGAGCGCCGCCGCATCCAACGGATGGATCTCGACGATGCTTTGCAGCAAATCGAGCGAGCTGCGCTGGAAGGCGCCCCGCAACCGTTTGGCCTGAAAGAAACTCCACTGGTCTCCTGCCTTGGACTGCTGCTGCGCGGCGAACGCGCGGTCGTATTGGGCGCTGGTCATTTCGCTCGAAGCCAATCCCGCCAGCAGGGTTGCCACCACCGCCATCACCACCGGGGTGGCGGCTAGCATCTTACCCCAATTCGTCGGCGGCATATCCGCCTTCAGTTGATCCGGTATTTCGACCTTCATGCTGCGTGGTTCCTTACGTTACCCGTGCTGCGACCGGAAGATTAACCCCCCGCGCGCCTGCTTTCCAGTTGCCACAGGTAATCCCTCCCGGCAAGTGCAAATGGCTCCCAGATGCACGCGGCGGACCGATTCCAGCAACAGCGCCAGCGTAACAGCCGACGTGAGGAGGCTCTGATTTCTCAGAAGCGGGCATCGTTAGTCGGCCCCACGCCTTCAGCCTCGCTGACAACGCGGGCAGTAGTAGGTGCTGCGGGACGCTTGCACCCGCCGCCTGATCGCCGTCCCGCACGTCGGGCATGGCTGGCCTGCTCGGTCGTAAACCCGCAACCGCTCCCCGTAATAGTCAGGTGCGCCAGCCGCCCGGCCGAAGTAGAATAATCCATCGGACGCTCCCTTGCCGGTAAAATTCAGTGGGACGGTGCTGCCGCACGCAACGGCCTCCCTGAGCACCGCTCGAATAGCACGCCACAGTCGCTTGATTTGCGCCCTAGTCAATTTCCGCGCCTGCACCGTCGGCGCAACGCCCGCCCGGAACAATGCCTCGCTCGCATAAATATTCCCCACGCCCGCCAGCAGCGATTGGTCCAGCAGCTTGACCTTGATGGCCTGTCGCGAATGGCACATTGCCTGCGTGAAATACTCCACCGTAAACTCCGCCTCCAGCGGCTCCGGTCCCAACCGCCGCAAGGCTTTGTCATCTAGCTTTAGCCGCCCGAAATAACGCGTGTCCTCGAAAACAAACTTCTCCCGGCCCAAATCCAGAACCACCGCCGCATGCTTGGGCAAGCAGGCTTTTGCCGGCAACACATACATCCGCCCCGTCATCCCGAGGTGGCCCACCAGATTCAACAGCTCCCTCTCCCCTGGTTTCCGGAGCTTGAACAACAGGTATTTGCCCCGCCGCGTCAGCCCGCAGAACTTCGCTCCACGCAAAGCCTGCGTGAATTCGCCTGTGGATGCGGACCCAACCACCTTCGCCCGATGCACGCGGACAGCGCGAATGGTCCGGCCTTTCAGCAGCGGTCTTAAATGCCGCACCAGCACTTCAACTTCAGGTAATTCCGGCACGGCGGGAAGCTAACCCGGCTCAAGCGAATGGGAAAGTCAATCAGCAGGCTCCATCGTGAAACGTGAAGCGTAATACGTGATGCTCCCTGCTTGTCGCCCGGCCAATCGCCCGGAGCCGCGGGTGTAGACGGAACGCGCTCCACACACCATGGCTCGCGCCTCGAGCTTGACGCTCCCCGCTCCACGCTTCACGCATCACGTTTCACGCATCACGTTTCACGCATCACGTTTCACGCATCACGTTTCACGTTTCACTCCCAGCGCCTCCAGCACCTCCTCGTCCGTCGTCTGCGAGAACACCTCGTAATAGCGCCCCACGGCATCGAAGTCCGGGTCCACGCACAATACTCGCACTTCGTCGGCCAGCCGCGCGAGGCGATCCGCCGCTGTGGTTGAGGCAACCGGCGCCGCCACCACGATTGTGCTCGCGTTCCGCTTCCGGGCCGACAACACGGCGGCCTCCGTCGTCGCACCAGTTGCCAGGCCATCATCCACGAGCAGCACCGCTTTGCCTCTCAGCTCCGGCGCCCCTTCGGGATGGAACCTCGCTTGGTAACTCCGCAGGCGCTCCTTCTCCTCCTGGATGACCTCCTCCAGCGCCGCGCGAGCCACCGGGTTCGATCCAATGGCGCCTTCATCGAGCACCACCACGCCGTTCTCCGCCAACGCGCCGACAGCAAATTCACGGTGCCAGGGATGCCCGATCTTGCGGACGACGAGCACGTCCAGCGGCAGATGCAGCGCCCGCGCGACCCCCGCAGCCACGACCACCCCGCCGCGCGGCAGTCCCAGCACCAGGTCAGCTCGAACCCGTTGCTCTTGCAGACAACAGCCCAACCTTAATCCCGCGTCCTCGCGTGATGCGAACATCACCATACGACTCGCCCCGTTGCCCCCTTAAATCAAATGCGAGAATACTCACAGCGTTACCAGCGTCCCCACCTTCTCGCCCATCACCACCCGCTTCAGGTTGTGCGGCCGGAACAAGTCGAACACGATAATCGGCATCTTGTTGTCCATGCAGAGCGAGAAGGCCGTCGAGTCCATCACCTTAAGCTGCTTCTGTAATGCTTCGGCATATCGAATCTGCGAATAGCGCTTCGCCTTAGCATTCTCTTTGGGGTCGCTATCGTAGATGCCGTCCACTTTGGTCGCCTTGAGCACCACTTCAGCGCCGATTTCATTCGCCCGCAAGGCCGCGGCGGTGTCCGTCGAGAAATAAGGATTGCCCGTCCCGCCGCCGAAGATGACCACCCGGCCCTTCTCCAAATGCCGCACGGCGCGCCGGCGAATGAACGGCTCCGCCACTTGCGCCATGCTGATGGCACTTTGCACACGCGTCGGCACGCCGATCTTCTCCAGCGCATCCTGCAAGGCCAGCCCGTTGATGATCGTGGCCAGCATGCCCATGTAATCGCCCGTGGCCCGCTCGATGCCGCGCTTGCTGCCGCTCAGCCCGCGGAAGATGTTCCCGCCACCCACCACGATCACCACTTGCACCCCCAGGTCGCGCACCTCGCGGATTTGCTCCGCCATGCCTGCCACGGCTTCTGGACTGATGTTCAGCCCCATCGGGCCGCCAAGGGCTTCACCGCTGAGCTTCAAGAGAATCCGGCTGTATTTGGGGCGTTTTGCAGTTTTCATGGCATGCATCCGAATTGCGACCTTAATTCCTGCGACCACTTCTAGCACCGCCCGGCCGCAACGTCAAATCCAACCGCCGCCGTTTTCCGGCCTGGGCCACGGTCCGGCTGCTCGCACCCAGTGGCACTGCCCGCCCCGGGCCGCGCACTCCCTGCTTAAACGGCGCCGTCCGCGGCCAAGCCCGCCCGAAAGGACCAGACACGGGAAAAACCTCCGGTTGACACCAAGGCTGGCTCTGGGCAATATCGTGCCATGCTTGGTGAGACCCAAAACCAATTCTCCCTCACCGGCGCAAGGCTGAGTACATGCGGGCACGCAAAAGACCAAATTCCTATCAGTTCAGTTATGAAAACTAAATTGTCTTCTTTCTTCATCATGCTGGCTTTGCTCTCTGGCAGCAATTACGGTGCTGCACAAAGCACACGCTTCTTTCGCATTGCCGGTCCGGCGGCAACCACCATCACAGCGATCCGGGCCGATGGTTCGCTGGTGTGGAGCAACGCGCTGGCGGGCACGAATTATACCGTCCAGATGGCAACCTCCCTGGGTGGCGGAGCCAACTGGGTGGATTATGTCCAGCTTCCCGTCATCAGTGGCGTCAATACCAACTGGCTCTTTGATCCCAACCCGCCCGCCGGAATGTCGCTGATTCCCGCCGGTGCGTTTCAAATGGGGGATGCGATAGACGGCAATGCCGCCGGCGACGCGCCTGTTCATACCGTTTATGTTTCGGCGTTTTACATGGATCAGACCGACGTGACGCTGGCGCAGTGGCAGCGGGTCTATAACTGGGCGACCAATCACGGTTACACTTTTGTCGAGCCGGGATCGGGCTGGGCGGCAAATTATCCGGTGGAGACGATTGCGTGGGATGATGCCATCAACTGGTGCAATGCACGCAGCGAGATGGAGGGGCGGACGCCGGCCTACTATAGGGATGCGACGTTGACGGCCGTGTGCCGCACCGGCGGCAGCGGGTATGGCATCTATAATGCCTGCTTGAAATGGAATGCGGGCTACCGGTTGCCGACGGAGGCGGAGTGGGAAAAGGCGGCCCGGGGCGGGCTGAACGGGCAGCGCTACCCTTGGGGCGACACGACTTCGTGGGGTCAAGCCAATTACTATGGCAATCCCTTGCATATTTGGGCTGATCCGTGGAGTGGCCAATTATACACGAATGGTTACGCCTATGATTATTCGACCCCTCAAAACACCGCCGATGAGGACTATGACCCGGCGTTCAGCCACGGGGATAGTCAGGCTTTTTGGCCCTACACAAGTCCGGTGGACTATTTTGCGCCGAACGGATATGGGCTGTATGACATGACGGGGAATGTGTATCAGTGGTGTTGGGATTGGTATTCCGCGACTGCTTATACAACGGATTCGCCAAGCGATCCGCACGGGCCGGTTGTGGACTCGAGCTATGGCTCCCATGTATGTCGAGGTGGAAGTTTCTGGATGATCCCGCCCTACTGCACGGTGGCCTGTCGCCTCCTGCGCGACACCCCAAATTACTATTACAACGACATCGGTTTCCGCACCGTCCTGCCGCTGGGGCAATGAGCTAAAATGGATGACCGGAATGAACAAGAGCCTATTTTATGAAAACCAAACTGCATTTTCTATTCCTCGTGCTGGCATTGCTTGCCGGCGTCCACCAGGCTGCTGCCCAAGGCACGCGCTTCTTCCGCATTTCCGGCCCGGCGGCAACCACCATCACGGCGTTCCGAGCCGATGGCACGCTGGTGTGGAACAACGCGCTGGCGGGCACGAATTATACCGTCCAGATGACCACCTCCCTGGGTGGCGGAGCCAACTGGGTGGATTATGTCCAGCTTCCCGTCACCAATGCCGTCAACGGCAACCGGCTTTTTGATCCCAACCCGCCCGCCGGAATGTCGCTGATTCCCGCCGGTGCGTTTCAAATGGGGGACGCGATAGACGGCAATGCCACCGGCGACGCGCCCGTTCATACCGTTTATGTTTCGGCGTTTTACATGGACCAGACCGACGTGACGCTGGCGCAGTGGCAGCAGGTCTATGACTGGGCGACCAATCACGGTTACACTTTTTTCGAGCCGGGATCGGGCTGGGCGGCGAATTATCCAGTGGAGACGATTGCGTGGGATGACGCCATCAACTGGTGCAATGCGCGCAGCGAGATGGAGGGGCGGACGCCGGCTTACTATAAGGATGTGACATTGACGACCGTGTGCCGCACCGTTGGGAGCGGGTATTACCTCTTTAATTCCTGCGTGAAATGGAATGCGGGTTACCGGCTGCCGACGGAGGCGGAGTGGGAAAAGGCGGCGCGGGGCGGGCTGAACGGGCAGCGGTTTGCCTGGGGCAACACGATTTCGTGGAGCCAGGCAAATTATTATGGTGAACCCTTAATCATTGGGACTGATCCGAATACTGGCATCACCTATACAAATGGTTTCGCCTATGATTATTCGACCCCTCAAAACGCCGCCGATATTGACTATGATCCGGCGTTCAGCCACGGGGATAGTTCGGCTTTTTGGCCCTACACAAGTCCGGTGGACTATTTTGCGCCGAACGGATATGGGCTGTATGACATGACGGGGAATGTGTGGCAGTGGTGTTGGGATTGGTATACCGCGACAGCATATACGACGGGTTCATCGAGCGACCCGCACGGGCCGGTGGCGGATCCGAGCTGGGGCTCCCATGTGTGCCGGGGCGGAAGTTTCTGGATGACCGCGAACTACTGCACGGTGGCATGTCGCCTCCAGCGCGGCGGCCCAAATTCCTACAGCAGCAACATCGGTTTCCGCACCGTCCTGCCGCTGGGTCAATGAGCTAAAATGGATGACCGGAATGAACAAAAGCCTGTTTTATGAAAACCAGGTATCGGCACAGCTTCATTCAGGGGAAAGACTACAAGTCCTGGTGCGAGATTACGTTCACTGTGTTTCGGTCGACGAGTGGCCGGTCATGATGCAGGGGGAATACAGTCCCAAGGCGGAACGACTGAAGGATAGCGTCTGGCACGAGGCCCTCAATCTGATCGAGAGTAGCAAAGACAATCCGGCTCTGACCAAGGGGGCGTTCGACAGTCTCGTGCAAGTGAATGGCGCGCGCAATGAGCGCATGGGCATGTTGGACAGTTCCATTCACCCCCTGCTTTGGGTCGGACTTGGAATTACGGGATCCTCAACCCTGGTGGGCTTCTTCTTTCTGGGAATCAAACAGAAAAAGGTTCAACTTATCCTCGATTTCCTCATGCTGCTGTGCGTTAGCCTGAACATGTATTTGATGATGGCGCTGGACAAGCCCTTTTCGGGTACTGGCTTTACCTTATCCAAAAAGCCTTTCACGACGCTGGAGGAACAATTAACAAGCGAGTTGTCGTCTTCATCCGACAAGAGTCTTGCCCCGCCCCCGGCGATGCGCTCACCCGAGTAGCGCACGGTACATTCGAGCGCACAAGAGCGATTTCTTATCAGTTTGTCGAAGAAGAAGCGGACGAGACAATTTACTGGATGGAACTCTTGGTCGAGGCCGGGCTGGTGAAGGCCGCGAAACTGAAATTGCTCATGCAGGAAGCCGACGAACTCGTCGCCATCGCGGTCGCGTCCATTAACACCACGCGCGGCCACACCCGCTGAATCCGCAATCCGGGTTTCCCAATTCCGCAATCCGCAATCCGCAATTGGTTGGGCTAGCCTCAAAATCTGCAGGATCTAACCCTTTCGGGCTATATCTCTCGGTCCCGGGTTTTGCGAGGCTGTCCTCTGTACGAGTGGGATCACCCGCGCAGCGCATGAGTACATGCGGGCGCGCAACAAAGCAAATTCCTATCAGTCAGTTTTTTTATGAGCATTCAAAACGAACGCGGCCATACGGCTTTTTCTCTGCGTCAAGCGAGCATCGTCATTGCCACTCTCATCGCATGCTGCGGCGAGCCAGCTTTGGGCGCGACATCGGAACAGGAAGTCCTGGTTCGGCTGCAACCCGGCAGCGATGTCCAGGCTTTTGCCCGACGACAGGGATTGACCTATCAGCGCACGCTCATCAGCGATCCGAATATGCACGTCCTCACGGCTGCCACCCGGGCCGAGGCAACTTCCCTGGTGAAGGCAACCAGCAAATCAGCGCGGGCCCGGATAAATTCGCGAGTTGATCCGGCTCTGGAATCAGCATGGCTCAACGGACTTTCCCGCAATAAGCCTATGGCTTTTGTGCCGAATGATCCCTACTTCAAGAACGACAATCCGGTTGGATTTCCCGGGCAATGGCACCTGGTTTATACGAATCACCCGGAATGGGACGCCGGTGTTCAAGGGGCGTGGAATCGCGACCTGACCGGCACGAATATCATGATTGGCATTTGTGATGATGGTTTTGATCGTGCTCATCCCGATTTATCCCCCGGATATTCCGCCCAGGACAGCTACAACTTTATTGAAAAAGGCCCGGATCCATCTCCCGTGCTTCCCGGAGACAATCATGGAACCAGCGTTGGAGGCGTTGCTGGGGCCAGAGGTGGAAACGGCATTGGCGTGACTGGAGCGGCACCGTTTGCGTCCTTGGCGGGATTGCGAGTGCTCAACACCAACGCCACGTCTGCTGATTATGTCGATGCCACGCTGTTCCATAGTTCAGGCACCAACCGCAATATCCGGATCAAGAATCACAGTTATGGCGTGGATGTTCCATTCTTGGATCAAACCGGCGAGCGCGATGCTCTCCAAAAATCAGCCGAGGCCGTAACCATCCATTGCCTTGCAGCCGGAAACGAACGGGGTGCACGGGCTGAAGACAGCAACAAGCAGGCAACGCCGGCCAGCCCATACGTGATCAATGTGGCGGCCCTTTCCAGCCAGGGTATTTTTGCCACTTATAGTTCTTTCGGCGCCAATGTGTTTGTTACCGCGCCCTCCTCCAGCTTTCGCCCCGGCGAATATGCCATCACCACGACCGACCGGCTTGGCACCAATGGCTATAATAACGTTAACGATCCGTTCAATCTATATCCGGATCGCGATTACACGGCGGATTTTGGAGGAACCTCATCCTCCTGCCCCCTGGTCGCAGGCATCATGGCTTTGGGATTGCAGGCGAATCCGAATATGAACGTGCGTCTGGCCAAACACCTGCTGGCCCGGTCCAGCGATCGGGTGGATCTGGGCGATTCCACCGAAACCAGCGATGGCGGATGGAAAACCAATGCCGCCGGCTTTGTGTTTAATCAAAATTATGGGTTCGGCAAGATCAACGCCGACCGGTTCACCAGGCTGGCCGCTAATTACACCGGGGTCACACCATTGGGGATCTACGGTTATGCCGAGCCAGTGCCAGTGAATCTGGCTCTCCGTGCCAAATCATCGGCACAGTTCAGTTTGTCCCTGGACGTCACCAATCCCATGGAAACAGTCGAAATGCGTTTGGTGATCACCAACATTGTGTGCCGGGACCTGGAAGTGTTTCTGACCGCCCCCACCGGGACCCGAAGCCGCATACTGATGCGAGGGCTCAACGACACCAACGGAGCTGTGGAAAACCTGGATTGGACCTGTGTCAGCCATGCGTTCTGGGGTGAGAATCCGAAGGGCAACTGGACCGTCATGGTCACCAACACGGGCTCCATCGAGGGTGGTCCGTGGCTATCCTGCCAAATTGCCGCCTATACCGGTCTGCCAGTGCCGCGACCGGAAATTCTGGCCGGCTCAATGAAATACTATTCCGGCGGTCAGTTTCAGTTTACTTTTTCAGGTATGACCGGCACGACGAATATCGTCCAGGTTTCCACCAATCTGGAGCGCTGGGATTTCCTGACGCAAGTCATCCTGACCAACTCCACTGCTACTGTGAGGGATACCAACGCCACGCCTGCCCGAGGGTTTTACCGTATCGTGATGCCGTAGAAGTTGGCTGACGCTGAGCGCATTCCGAGGGCATTATGCCTAAAGAAGTCGTCAAGCCAAGGCCAGGGCAAATTCGCGACCGCCGCTAATCCATTGGGATTCCACGTTTTAGCTTGGACAGTGCTGTTGGAGGCCACCCCCCAGCCCCTCCCAGCTAAAGCTCGAACTCCGAACCACTTCGCTCAGGGACGCTGCCGAGCCAATACCCCGGTGTTTGGCGCTGGCAGGTGGATTTGACGCTCTAGCCACCAACGCGCGCAGTCCGGGCCCAGGGAATCGACGGCTCCGCAACTGCCTGGCAATCAATGGGATGCGCGGGTATTGTTGCGCCGACACTACCCGGTGACCCATTGCAGGCCGTCCACCCTCCCCTCGCCCAGCCCTCCCCAGCCGCGCGCGGGCCCCGCCGGACACTCGCCGGAGACTCGCCGTAGTACCCTCGATCCGGATCGAGGGTACTACGGCGAGTCTCCGGCGAGTGTCCGGGGAGGCTCCCGACCTGTCCGCGGCGGTGGGCGGAGCGGGCGGCAGCCGGGTGAGGGGCCAACGGCCTGTTTGGGGCGCCGGCCTGGGTCGGCGGTGTCAACCAAGACTCCGGCAAATGGCAAAGGAGAGGGCCCAAGCACCGTCAGGCCACTGACTGGTGGGGTATCACTGGAGCGATCCTGTCTGAAAGCGGGGCCGGGGAGAAAGCTGCGAGGGGGAAGGAAGCGTGTAGAACCCAGGGTAAAGTGGGCAGATCCATCCTCGGAAGTGCTTCAAAATAAGATGGTTACGGGAACACGCCGGAGGCAGCACCGGAGGTCTGTCAGGGTAGCGCCGTCGCGGGTGAGCCATCACTCGGGCCGCTCGTCACTGTTGCGAGGGCTCGGGGCGCGGAGTCGCTCTTGGAGCGTCCGGACAACTCACCGCAAGGTCCTTTGGCGGCACCAGCGCGGGTCGGCCAGGCTCAAACAGGCTCGTCACCCACGATTTAGTTGCCAAAATGTCGGTGGCTGGCGACTATTGCGCGGCGGCCACAACTCGCGAGCCCCAAACGTCCGCGCCGGCTCGCCGACGGACAACACGAACGCACTCATGAAAGGCATACCGATTCTGCATGTAGAGGCTGACTGCATCGCCCGAGCCTGGGAACAGTCTCTGATCGAACTCCACCGGCACGGCTGCGACCTCAAGACCGAATACGACAAGCCCGAAGACCCGCCCAGCAAGGACGCCACCATGGTCATTGCGATCACCGACCCGCTGAGCGAGCCGATGATCCACAAAGATTTCCCCGGCGGCCCGGCAGAGCTGCAGGAATACGTCATGGAGGTCTGCGACGGCATCAAGGACCACTTGGTGCGCAATCCCGATGACCCGAAAGACACGCGTTGGGAATACACTTACCACCAGCGGCTGTTCAAGTACGAGGTGCCCTCCCTCAAGCCCTTCGACCAGATTGAGATCCTCTGCCAAAAGCTGGCCAAGACCTCCCACACCCGCCGGGCGCAGGCTGTCACGTGGAAAGTCTGGGAAGACAATGATTGCTACGACCCTGCCTGCATGCAGAGCGTCTGGTGTCGCCTCCTGGAGCAGGAAGGCCAGCGGGTCCTCAGCATGAACGTGCGCTTCCGGTCCAACGATGCCTACAAGGCGGCGTTCATGAACATCTTCGCGCTCGTCCAATTGCAGCAGCGCATCGCCAAACGCATCGCCGAACTCAGCGGACAGCCGGTGCAGGTGGGACGCTACTGTCACATGGTGGACAGCTACCATATCTACGGCTCTTATTTCAAAGAGTTCGAAGGCCGCTTCCTGGGGATGCTGCAGAAGCGCTCATTTGAACAGCGCACGCTGCGCTACGAAGACGTGCGGGAGATGATGGAAGAGGCCCGGCCCTTGATCCTGGAGAAGGCCCAGGCCATGGGAAAGGCATAAGACGATTCGGGTAGTAAGCGGACTGTCCGTCCGTACTCTTTGGCTGGGGATGAACTTGAGACTTACGCGATCGCGTGCGAAGTTGGCGGCAGAGTAAGAGAAGTTATGAAAAAGAAATTGACCGCTATTGTGTGCACAGCCGCGATTGGCTTGGCAACCTCCACTCCCGCCTTTGCGTCCCCCGATCCTGATCCCGCCGTGGTGGCCGCCGATGTAGTGATTATGCGACCACTGCTTTTTGCTTCCACGGTGGCCGGAAGCGCGATCTTCGTGGTCTGCCTGCCGTTCGCAGCCCTCTCGAAGAGCGTCAAGTCCACTGCCCACGCGCTGGTCGTGGCTCCCGCCCAGGCCACGTTCACGCGAGCCTTAGGGGATTTTGACTACGACGAAGCCCCCCAGAAAGTCGAGACGGCAGCAGCTAACTGAGCCGCCGTTGTCATTACTCGGGTAGCGCTTTGCCCTTGGTCTCCGGCGCGAAGGGGAGAATTAACAGCCCGACGAGGTAAATCAGCGCGATGGCGCTGGCCGCACGGCCAAAGCCACCCAAGGCGGTAACAAGGAACCCGGTCAGGAACGGCCCGGCGGACGCGACCACACGCCCGACGTTGAAACAGAATCCCGCACCCGTCGCGCGAAGGCGCGTTGGATACAGCTCGGGGAGGTAAATGGGGAAACCGCTGAAGATGCCGTTGTTGAAGAAGCCCAGCAGTGGCAACAGCACGAGGACATTCAGATACGAACGCGGGGTGAGAAAGGTGACCGGCAACATGACAAGGCTGCCCACGCACATGAGCGCAAACACGGCGCGGCGGCCCCACCGGTCTGCCAGGGGGCCGAAGCTGAGATAACCGGCGAGCGAGCCAGCGTTGAGCAACATCGTTGCGTAACTGACATAGGCTGTGAGCGCCGCGGGGTCCAAGCCTTGGAGTTCCGGGAGCGAGCGCACCAAGGTCGGCGTCCAGTTGGTCGCACCCCATAAACCGAAGACAGCGACGAAGGCGAGGCCGGAACCGACGAGGGTGGAGCGGAGCAGCTCGGGTTGGAAAAGTTCCGCCAATTTCCGCGCTCGTTTGGCGCCCGGCTGTTGTTCCCGTTCATGGGCCTTGACCCATCGCTCCGGCTCTTTGACCCAGAGGCGCACGAACAGCGCGACCACCGCCGGAGCAATCCCCACCACAAAGAGCGGGCGCCAGCCCGATTGGCGCATCAAGAGATTGACGGCAGCAGCGATGAAAAATCCGGCGGCCCAAGCCGACTGGAGAATCCCCGCCGCTTTGGTCCGTTTCTCCTCGGGCCAGACTTCGGCCACCAGCGCCGCGCCCGCTGCCCATTCGCCGCCGATGCCGAGGGCGGTAAGGAACCGGTACATGGCCAGTTGCCACCAGGTGGCCGACAAGGCAGCCAGGCCAGTGAACACCGCGTAGATGAGAATGGTGAAAACAAGGGTCTTCGTGCGGCCAAACCGGTCAGCTAACACCCCGAATAACACTCCGCCGACGGCCCAGCCGATGAGGAAGATCGAGAAGATGATGCCGCCGTACCATCCAATGGCTTCCTGGGAGACGCCGCCGCCGGTCTGGGCACGCAACAAATCGTGTAGCGCGGGATGCAGCACCAGGGCGTAAATGGTGGCATCCATAGAGTCGAACACCCAACCGAGCCAGGCGACGAACAGGACGAGCCATCGATAGCGCGTAACGCCGTGATGCCAGGAGGTCGCTTGCACGAGGCTGCAGGCTACCTGAAAGGGGGCAGGTGGGAACTCGAAAGTGAAGGCGCTTCAGGGAGCGGTTTTCCTGTCAGTAGCTCGCGCGGGGATACCTTCCCAGCCAGTCCAGGCGGGCAGTGTTTCGCCTTTCATCAAGAGTGAAAGGTCGCCCAGCGCCGTGCCTTCTTCGAGGCGCGTGTCGTAGAGTACGAGCGAGCCGGCGCCGACTTTACAGCGCGGTGCGATGTTAATGGTGGACATCTTCATCACGCGATCCTCGAAGAGGTGCGTCTGGATAGTGCAGTCGGCATTCAGCGCCGCCTGGTCGCCGACATGGACCAAGTCAAACTCGCTGAGGTCGGTAGTCTCCATATAAACCCGGCGTCCGATCTTCGCGCCGAGGAGCCGGAAGTACCAGCACACAAAGGGCGTGCCGGTCAGCGCGCCAACGAGAAACGGCTCGGCCAAATGCTCGTGCAGGGCATTGAGCAGCTCGTTGCGCCACACAAACGTGCTCCATAGCGGCTTCTCGCACGGGCGATACCGCCAGACTAAAACCCACTTCGCCACTATGGCAAACGCCGTCGCCGCGAACGCGCAGCCGAGATAGAGGAACGGAAACAACAACAGCGTCTCCACCAGGTTGAAATAGTCGTGCAGGAGCAGCAGTGCCGAAAACAGCAAGCTAAGCAGGATGATGAAGCAGGTCGAAGGCGTGATGACGCGCACGAATTCAATCGTGGCGCGCAGGACGCGCAGCTTGACGGTAGGGCTGAAGGTGGTTTCCTCCGGGAACGCCGCACTCTTCTGCCGTTGCGGCAGGGAAATGGGGGGCGATCCCATCCAGATGGCGTCCTCGCGCAAGGCGTCGGCCGGGTCCGGCGGGGGTGCCGATAGGCAGCCGATGAGAACGCTGTCGCCGATGACCGTGTCGGGAGGCAGCATGGCGCTGTTGCCGATGAATGAGCGCTTGCCGATGTGGTTCCGGCCCAGTGTCATGGTGCCATTGCGCACTCGCGGTGCGCCGAGCGAGACGCTATCGGCAATGAAACTCTCGTCGCCGATGGACAGGAGGTCAGGCGAGATGAAGGAGGCCGTTGAAACTTCTGCCCCATAGCCGAGTTTGGCGCCCAGGAGTCGGTACCAAGGTGTCAGATAGACGGAGGCGTAAAGCGGCCCCAATATGTCGAGGCTCAAATCCAGCGTCTGATCTACAAACCATTTGCGCAGGTAGTAGAAGCTGTGCAGCGGGTAGCGCCCGGGCTTCACTTTGCCCAGCAGAAGCCATTTCACGGCGACGATTTCCAGGGCCAGCAATACGATGAACGACAGTCCGACCAGTGGTGCCAGCAGCAGATACCAGTAATATGGGTCGAGGTAGTTCAGCTTGTTCATCAACACGATGCCAGGGAAGAGGGCGGAGACCACGAGCACAGGGAAGGTCAACAGCCCGATCGCGTGCAGGATGCCGAAAGCGAATCGGCGGGAGGCAGTTGGCCGGGCGGATCCAGCGGCAGCAGCCTCGTTGACCAGGCGAGATGCCTGCCCTGATCTGCGGGCCGGAGAGCCTTGCCACGTCTCGCCGCGCGGAATGACGCCACCGCTCGGCAGCAGCGACAGGTCATCGAGAGCGGAGTCGTCCTCCATGATGGCATCCACCCCCAGCGTCGCACGGGCGCCGACGAAGCAGCGCTTCCCGATAGTGATCGGTCCAATCTCTAACTTGCCGTCTCCAATCGTGTAACCCAGCAGGGTGGAGTCAGCGTTGATGCTGGAGTCCTCGCCGATGCTTAGCAGGTCGTAGATGGCGAGTGTGTCACTGTCCAAATGCACGTTGGGGCCGACCTTCGCCCCCATCAGCCGGAGATAAACGTTCAGCAGCGGCGTGCCCCTTAGGTAGCCGACGGGGACAGCCGCTTCGATGGTGGTCGTAAACCACCAACGGAAGTAATACGTGCCCCAAAGCGGGTAAGCGCCCGCGCGGTAGCGTCCGATCATGACCCATTTCACCACAATTGGGAGCGCTAGCATCAGCGGATACAACACAATGAGGCTGGCAAAGGAGACAAGAACCGCCGGGAGAAAATCGTACTCCTCTTCAATCAACACGGTGTAGGTCAGATAAGGCGCCAGCCACTGCAGGGCAAAGAAGCTCAGGATGAAAACCAGGCTAACCAACTGGACGGCCCCGCAGAAGAAGTGCCGCCAGAAAGGCACCTCCGCCGGGAGGGACGCGTTCCACCGCGTCCCACTTTCTGAGAGGGACTTCGAGGACGCAACGGAATGCATCCCTATCGGAGAAGTCGGCTGCCGCTGCTCACACCGCGCCGCGAGCCTCTCCGCAGTCGGATGCTCATACACATCTAGCACCGAAAGCTGGCGGAAACACGGGCTCTTACGCAGCTCCGACACCATGCGCGCCACTAGCAGCGAATGGCCGCCCAGGTCGAAAAAGAAGTCATCCTGCAAGGACACCGGTGTCGGCGAGAACAGCTTTTCCCAAACTGCCACTATCTGCTTCTCCAACGTCGTGCGCGGCGGCACGAGGTCGCAACGATCCTCCGCCGGCCGCGTGCGGGGTGTGGGTAAGCGTTTGCGGTCAACTTTACCGCTGGCAAGGGTCGGCAGTTGCGGGATGGTTTCCACTAGTGCCGGAACCATATAGCCCGGCAGGCGCTCTCGTAGCCTGGCGCGGATGGCTTGCTCGTCCAACGGTGTTCCTGGCTGGGGCACGACATACGCAACAAGTTGCTGGATTACCGGCCCGTCTTCCCGCAGCGCCACCGCCGCCGCCTGGACGCCGGGACACTCCAAAAGCACCGCTTCGATCTCCGCCAACTCTACGCGGAAGCCGCGGATCTTCACTTGGCTATCGATGCGGCCAAGGAACTCAAGCTTGCCGTCGGCTATCCAGCGGGCCAGATCGCCAGTGCGATAAAGACGTTGAGCACCGTCCTTTGATCCGAGCCAGATGAACTTCTCTCGCGTCAGTTCGGACCGATCCAGGTACCCGCGAGCCAGCCCGATGCCGCCAAGACACAATTCCCCGGCCGCACCTGCTGGGACGGGGCGGAGCCCCTCGTCCAGAATGCAGGCCAGATAGTTCGGGATCGGCCCACCGATAGTAACTGGCTCATCCGGATGGCACTCGGCGCAAGTGGCGATAACCGTTGCTTCGGTCGGCCCGTATGTGTTGAAAACACGACGCCCTGGCCGCCACCAGCGCCTGACGAGGTCGGGCGGGCAGGTTTCGCCGCCCAGGATCAGCAAACGCACCGTGGGCACATCCTCGTCCATCATAGCGAGTAGCGTGGGGACGCAAGAGAGAACAGTCACCCTAGCCTCGGCGAGCTTTCGCGAAAGGGCGGCCCCGCTTCGCGCCATCTCCCGGGTGCCGGCCACGAGTGTCGCTCCGGCGAAGAAGGCCAGCCACACTTCCTCCACCGAAGCGTCGAAGGCGAGGGAGAAGCCCTGATAGACCCGATCGTGGGGCTGGACCTGGAAAAGCCTCCCTTCAACGCGCACCAGATGAGCAGCGCTGCGGTGCTCGATCTCCACTCCTTTGGGCCTGCCGGTGGTGCCGGACGTGTAAATGATGTAGCAAAGGTCCTCCGGCATGGCGCCAGACTCCGCCCGGTCCAATCGGTCACGGGGTTGGGCGGCGATCTCCGGCTCGCGTTCGTCCAGTGCGAGCACCTCGCCGTTAAATCCGCCGAGACGGCTGGCGAGCTCGCTGCTGGTCACTAGCATGCGGGCCTTGCAATCGGAGAGTATGAAGCCTGCTCGCTCGGCAGGGTAGTCGGGATCCAGCGGCACATAAGCCGCACCGGCTTTCAGGATGCCGAGCACCGCGATATAAGCGTTTAGCGAGCGCTCAAACCACAGCCCGACGCAATCGCCGCGCCGCACCCCCCGGCTGCGAAGAAACCGCGCCAACTGATTTGCCCGGCACTCCAGCTCGGCGTAACTCAGCCGCTGGTCGGCGCAGTCCAAGGCGATGCTGTCCGGGTAGGCTGAGGCCTGGTGCTCAAACAACTCGTGCAGCAGCTCAGACCGCAGCAAATCCGGGTCCGAGGTGCCATGATGGAATGGTTCAGCCGTATGGTTTATTCGACCTCGACGTAGGGAAGCTTAAGCAGAGAAGCGATGCGGCGGACGATGGGCAGCACATGGCCGACGCCCAGCGCACAATGATGCGTCGGACCTTCGCTGCACCAGCGATTGACAAAGTTCGTCATGCCGCACTTGAATTTGATCCGGCTGTTGGTGTTGCCGATCTGCAGCGTTGCGCCGGGAGTGCTTTGGCCCTCAGACGCCAGCAACTTAAGCAAGCCGTCGGCTGTCTGCGTCAGGGCCAGCAGGGTCACCGGCCCCAGCTTCACGTGCGCCTCGACGCTCACGCCGTAGCCGCGTTTGCCATGATACAGGCCGAGCCCTCGCAGGATTGGTTTGCCCTCCGCGATGCCGAGGTGGAACGGGCCATCGTGGCCCATGAGCAGCAAGTCCTGGTCGAAGTCCATCGCGTAGAACTCCGTGTAGCTGCCACCGCAACCCAGGAGGTCGAGGATTTTCATGGCCTGGCAGTTCTTCAGGTCGCCTTCACCGCTCGCGGGAATACCGCGGGCAGTCAACAGCGAGCATCCCAGAATCAGGCCTGCGCCGAGCCGCTGGTATTCGTTGCCGTCCAAACCCCCATAGTAATACGCCAGACCGTGGAGGTCGAAATCTGCCACCAGCCGATCCAGTGCGACCGCTACCCGGCAAGCCCATTCCATCTGCTCCGGTTTGGGCGCGCGGGCTAGCGGGTCCGACGGGCTGTTCTGGCTGGTCTCGAAGATCGAAAGGGTCTCCATTCGTTTCTTTATTACGACCCGCTCGCCAGCCTTGGGCAGGCGCTTGGCGAGGTCGCACATCTCCAGCACCTCGATGTGCGTGCCGAGTTGCGCCGTGTGCTGGGTGAAGTCGCTGTACATGTCCAGCATGCCGGGATAGGTTTGGCCGAGGAACCCGATGCGGCTGCGCTTGAGGCGGCTGACGACCGACGCAGCGCGCACCCAATCCATAATCTCCCGCCAGGCGCGCTGTGAATCAGGATGGCTGGGCGGCGCTTCACGATGGTGGCCGCCCTCGACCCCAAGCACCCCTGTAACGACATGGAAATCAATCCGGCTGCGCGCAAAAGCGCAGGCAAGCTCAGGCACGCAGCAGGAGCAACAATTCGCCAGCCATTCCCCAGTGTCGGTCTTCGGGTAATCCAAAGCGCTGGCGGGCTGCAGATTGAGGATTAGTACCGGGGTGCCGGCTCTTTGAACGGCTGGCAGAACCTGGCTGCTCGTGGCATAGGTGCCCACGTAACAAATGATGAGCTCCACTCCTTCTCGGGCGAAGCGGCCCCCCGCGGCTGCCGCTGCCGGGGCTGAATCCACCAACCCTGCGTCCACGACCTCACAAAACCTGTCCAAGTGGCGGCTGACGAGCTGCTGGTAGCCTTCGAGCCTCGGCTTCAGGCCTTTGAACTGTGGCCAATAAGCTGCCAGGCCGATGCCGAACAGGCCGACCTTGCCTCGCTGGGTGCCGGATTTCAGATGACCTCGCGATAGACGTCCGGGTGAGGGCGGGAAATGACGACCGCGTTCACCAGCACACCCGCCTCGCTGATGAGCTGCCGTCCCGCCGCGACCGCCGCCTGCACCGAGGCCACGTCACCCGTCATCGTGCAAAAGGCCTTGCCGCCCAGCGCCATCGCCAGCCGCACATCCAACAGCGTGACGTTGGCGGCCTTGGCAGCAGCATCGGCGGCTTCGATTAGCGTGGCGACGTTGAACGATTCGAGTATGCCGAGCGCGCCGTCCGGCTGCACCGGCTGCGTGCGTCCCAACGCGACCAGTACGTCGGGATGCACGTTAGAGATGACGAACTGGTCAATGAGACAACCGTCCGCGCATTCCGCGCCGGCGGTGACTGCCGCCTCCACAGCGGCGGTATCGCCCCCGATGAGCACCATGTACTTGCCCGAACAGATCGAGCGCGACAACAGCAGGCGAACATTGCCGGCCTTCAACATCGTGTCTGCCACCTCGAAGCCCGAGGCCACGCTGGACAGCTCGATCAAGCCTATTGATTTCTCCATGATATTACCTTTCGAGAATAATGTTCTGGCTGGTGACTTCCCGGACCTTTCCTGCCAGCGGGGCGTGCAGGTTCGCGCCAAGCGCATTCGGTGCTGGCTCGGCTATGAGCTGCCCGGCCGAGACCCTGTCGCCAGCCTTCACTTTGGGCTGACAGGGCGAACCGGCGCTTTGCTTGAGCGGCAGCACTAGCCGGCCCGGTTCGAGACGGCCCGTCCAGAATGGCGCGGGCAAGTCGTAATGATGCACGTTGAGCTTCCGAGTGAGGGTCTTGATCGGCACGTGCCGGCCATCGCGCATTGCATGAGGCTTCACTGTCATTGGCCCGGACCACTTTACGTTCGCCCGCCGCATTTCGGCCCGGGAATCATCGCAGGCTTCTTTGGGATACAACTCTTCGGGGCAGGCAAAGAGGGTGCACAACCCGCATGAGCAGCACATCGCTGCCCATTGGTTCCAGTATTCGGCCCCCGTGGCGGTGAACGCGAGGCTGCGCATCACCTGGTGCGGCTCAACCGCGTAGCCGAGCAGAAAGCGCGGGCAATACTCCGTGCAATACCGGCATTGGTCGCAGGCGGATTTGCCGATCTTGGCCTGCACTTTGCTCGGCTTGAGCTTGCGCTCCATGACATGATGATCGCGCGGCAGGATGACCACGCCTGTGGCGGTCTTGGTGATCGGTGCATCGAGGTCGTCGCTGGTCTGGCCCATCATTAGGCCGCCGATGCAGAGCACCGGATCCTCCGTCGTCAGACCGCCCACGGCTTCGAGGCAGTCGCGGTAAGTTGTGCCGATCGGGACGTGCAACGTCGCCGGCGAACGCACCGCACCCGCGATGGTCAGCCACTTGTGCGTCACAGGCTTGCCTTCGGCGGCGGCGGCAATGTTCACGAACGACTCCACGTTGTTGACCACTACGCCCACCTGGATCGGGATGCCCCCGGGCGGAATCAAGCGCCCGGTGACTTCATACACCAGATCGTATTCGTCCCCGGCCGGGTAATAGTCGCCGAGCAACTGGACCCGCAGGGCTGTGCCCTTGCTCGCGGCGGTGACAGTCTCCACGGCCAGCTTCTTCTTGGCCTTGATGCCGATGACGCCCGCCTTGGCGCCCACGGCTTCCATCGCCAACTCCATGCCCCGAACCAACTCAACGGCCTGTTTCTCCATCACGACCGAGTCTTTGTGCAGTAGGGGTTCGCACTCTGCGCCGTTGGCGATCACCGTGTCCGCTTTCGACGCCATTTTGACATGGGTGGGAAAGCCCCCGCCGCCCGCGCCGACCACGCCGGCTTGCTTCACTTTATCGGCTAGAGTCATAAGAGTCACCTCGCAGCATAACCCATTCGCGCCGAGGAACGCTATACAGAAAAGCGGCCATCGCCCCCTCTCCTCTTCAGGGCTCCCATTGGACCGCGACGAAGCCGTTAGGCCGGGGAGAAAGGTCCATCTCCCTGCGCACAGGATGAAACGGGCCTTGAGGCCGCTCCAGAAGGTCGGTCAGCATCGCCCGCCGTGCCTCGGGGATTCCAAGCCGAACTGGGGCCGATAGCCCGGCCGTTTCCCATATCCGCACCAGCAGTCCCGCGTCGCACAAATCATCGGCGGGCTTCAAGCAGGTCACCACGGCCCGCTCCGGATTGACATAGAGCAGAGGACGGTTCAGCCAACGTCCAGGCAGACGGCCCTTGGCATACACCAGCGGCGCTTGAACAGACCGGCTCCAGGCCATCGCGGCCGCGTTGTTGAAGCCCGAAGCGTGCCCGCGCAGGCTGTAGCGAAAACGAAACTGCCTGATCCCATCCTGGTCCTGGGTCACCTCCCTCCAGTTCTGATCGTTGCCCAAGGGTTCGAAGGCGGGAGCACCCTGGTCGAAGCGCAGCATGTAGGCATCAATCGGTGAAACAGTCACACCGCCCCCTGCCTGGGCCGGGGAAACGTCCAGAAATCCCTGCACCGCGAACCGTCGAGTATCCGCGCCTGGCAACAAATCCCCGTCCGGTTGAGGTGCCGGGCAAATGACCGCCCCCGTTGTCTCGATATGGCAGTCCCGTGGCGCGCCCCCGAGAGGAAAGAAATGGAGCACGCGCTGCTCGTTGGTGCTCGGGGGCTTCTCAAGCTGCACGTCCATATCCACACGGTCGAGTTCAGCATAAAGGACGAGGTCGTTGGTGACACGAATAGGTCCCAGCTCGCCCGTGACTCGCAGACGGGCATAGACGGGCCCGGAAGCACCTACGGCGATCGCAGTCTCTTTGAACTTGTGCTCTGTGCCATCGAAAAATACCGCCTGGCCGAGGATGCGGTTTCCGGTCCGATGCACTAACTCCTGGCCCGTGCGCTTATGCACCAGGCTGGCAATGCCCGAGCCGTCGTTAGCCACGCCGAGCGAGTAGAACGGCCCTGCAACACCTCTGGGGTTTGCTTGGAAGGGAATCGAGGTCGGCGGTGGTGCTTTGCGAATAAACACGAACTCGCGGAAGCCGAACGCAGGAACCCCCTTTGCCACAAAGGTCACCCGGCGTGCCTTTCCACCTTCATCAAACTGGGCCGGGATGACCTTTCCCGAGCCCGCAATCCCCAACGCCCACAGTGGCGCGTCGCATTCGACAAGCACATCGTTGTTAAAGCCCAACGGATTGAACACCGTGATGAAACGCTCATCCTCTTGGAGCCCCAGGCCCTCCCAAGCCTGGCGTGTAAGACTCCGGCTGATGGCCCCCAGCCCCTCGGCCCAGCGCTGACGCAGCTTAGCATTGTGTCGCTTGTTCTCCGGGTTGGTGCCGTTCCAGGCATGGTCCGAGAGCATCGCCCAAAACCACTCGGCCCGCTCGCGGTCGGCCCGGGTGGCGGCCGCCAGCCCACGGTGCTTCAGGGCCGCCAGGGCAATCAGGGACTCAGCCGCGACATAGCGGCGCTCCTGCGTCCGGAGTTCCGCCACGGTCCGGGCGAGACTCACTGGCCACAGCTCCCAGGAATGGCCAAAGCAGCCGCGCACCACCGGCAGGAATGGAGTGCTCCTTTCGACTGCGTCCACCTCGCTGCAAAACTCGGCCAAGGTGCCGTTAACCAACTTCACGGGATTGGTTCCGGTGGCATTGAATTGCCGCATGGCGTCCGAGAAGAGGCGAGTTTGTTTCCAGCTTTCCGGTGAGATGTCCGAATGCGTGCCGCTCGCCAGGATAGTGGTAACTGGATAAGCGCTCCCGAGCCCCCGGTAATGCGGAAGCCATTCGTCGTTGATCCTGGCGGGCTCTCGGAGCAGGAAAGCGCCCTGCGCATAGCTCGCCCGCAAGCAGGCCCACGCATCCAGGATCACCCGCACTTCGCTGCCATCCGGACCTGCCCATCGAAAGAGCGGAGGATTCTTCAGTGCCTTGAAGGTGCTATCGTAATCGTAAAACGGATTGGAGACCCAGCGCACCCCGCAGCCGGCGAGCAGCGAGGCCACGCCCCACGGCAAGGAAGGCAGCTCGATATGCTCCGCCACCTCCAGGCGGATATTCCACTCTCGTTCCAGCCGGCGGGCGGGGTACAACGTGCGCAGCGCCCCTTCCACGCTTTGGAAGCCCCACAAGGAATTGCAGAGAAAAGGACTGACACAGATCCGCCCTTCCCGGATTCGCCGCACCAGTTCCTCTTTGCGGGCCGGGTAACGGGCCACGAAGTCCAGAGCTTCCTGGGTCGTGGCCATGTTGAAATGGTCCCGGCTCTCCTGTGGGGCGTCCTCCGTGCGCTGCATCTCGTCCAGGTGTGAACGCACCAGGTCAGCGAAGGCTTGCCGCGTTTGTTCTTCGGTCCAGCCCCAGGTCACGTCCGGACAAGTGTCGTTGGCAATCAGGATCCGCTCGGCCATCCGGGACGCCGGGGACTCCGCCGCTCCAGCCAGATCGGCCACGCTGACGAAACCAGCCAGCAACGAAGCTGCGCTCCACCCCACGCCCGCAGGACAGCAAATCCGCCATATGCTCGGGGATTTCATCAAACTTGCGCCGGCTCTTTTAGCACCAGTCCGCACGCCCGTCAAACCATCAGAACTTTCTGCCGCTCTGAGAAATTGGTAATTCTCCGGACCGGTGGCACTCCTTCTGTACTCATGCCATCTTTTCGCTCCTTCCTCGCTTTCCCGAGGCCGCCCCGCCCTCTCCCCTGGCATTCGGTGCTTTTGGGGTGGCTTTGATGTCGCATGAGGTGGCTTTCCAACGAACCGCTTTCCCCCGCGCCGAACCGCGTTTCAATCCGCGGACTTTAGACTTTGGACTTTAGACCTTAGACTACAAATGCGTCTCCGCCTGTTAATCCGCTTGTCCGAGACGCTATCATACGGGCCTCAACGCCCAACCAATGAGCTAACCAATTTGGGCCCCTCCGCAACTGCCGATTTGCCTCCAACTCGCGATATTATCTTTCAGGGAAGGGCCTGGCTTCGGCATGATGCAAACCTGTGCACAGAGCTGGCACCGAGCACAAATGATCCCATGAAAGAAGTCACGAGCATCCTGGGCGCCATCCAGCGAGAAGCACCAGAGGCCGCGCGACAAATGTCCATAGCCGCTGACAAGCACGGCTAGAAGCTGCCGCCGTCGGTCTTGATCTAAATCAGCGAGCTTCCGGGCCGCTAGAGTCTCCAAACCAAAAGGCCCGAGCGGAAGCGGGCGGTCAGTCTAGCAGTTGGGCTGGCGTCTTCTCGCAAACAGGAGGGCGCCAAGGCCCATGCCAACCAGCACCGTCGTGCCGGGCTCGGGGATCACGACCACGTGGGCGCTAAAGTTATCCAACCCGCCATCCCCGTCAGCTTCAAAAGTACGAAAAGCAGCCCAGACGGAAGAATCACTCGCAATATCCGCGCTGGTCAAGGTGACCGGGCTAATGCTGAAAGAGGCGCCCGGCGTCAGCCCATCGACGCCCAAGTCTTCAACGAAACCGCTGGCTTGAATGTTCCCGCCTCCGAGGTTCCCGAAAGTGACAGAGACGTCGTACCAGTCACCCGCGATCAAAGTCAGATTCCCGCCTCCTGCAGTATTAACAGTGCTTCCACTGGCCGTTTTGGTCTGCCACTGCGGAGTAAAAATGGTGCTTCCGACCGCAGTGGGATTGAGACGGAAACCCGTGAAAGACAAGCCGGCGTTTCCATTCAACCCCGAGGTGCTCGAATCCGCGAAGCCCAGGTGCAAGAGACGATTGCCGGTTTCCGTTGGCGCTATGACGTCCACATAGGCCGAGATGTTGAGCGCGTCACCGGCGGCCGAAAAGTTAAAGCTGGTGTTCTTATAGATAGCGGTGCTGTCAGGCGTTATACCTGTGCCTGGGGCGGCGATGTTCACCACGCCACTGCCGGCGATACCCCCGGTGAGCCCCTGAGAATAGGGGCTGCCGGTAGCGGCATTGGTCACAGGAGGGGTGGTGTTCTGGTAAATATTGAAGTTGTTCGCCAGTTCGCCGGGCGCGTCGAAACTCTGGATAAAGCTCTGAGCGTGAAGGTCCAACACTGCGAGGGTCAGGATGAGCGCGAGAATAGCATTTTTTAGCATAAGAATTCGGGTTGCTGAATAAGGTTTAACTGAGCGCAGCACTTTCCTTCTTAAGGGTCCACCGGTAAAAGAGAGGAAACTGCCTGTCGCCACAGTCATATTTCATCATTTACGGAGATTTTTATTGAAAGGCCCGACGGACGTCAACCTTAAAAATCAAATATATGCTGATTTTTTTATTGCCATTCGCCGCCGACCACATTCCCAATTGGGCCATGATAATTCGCTTCTTGTTCCGTTCCCATGGTGCGTTGGCCCTCCTGCTCGCCGGTGCTGCCGCGGCGGCGGCCCCAACCGCCAATCAACTCACTGATGGAGAAAAGGCCGCCGGCTGGAAATTGCTCTTCGATGGGAAGACTACGGAGGGGTGGCGCACCTTTAAGAAACAATCGTTTCCCGCCAAAGGATGGGTCGTCAAGGACGGCTGGCTCCACTGCCTGGGCAAAGGCGGCGGCGACGTTATCTCGGATGCCGAGTTCGGCGATTTCGAGTTGAAATGGGAATGGAAACAGGCGCCGGCCGGCAACAGCGGCGTGAAGTATTTCGTCACTGAAACTCGCAATGCCGCCCTGGGTCATGAATACCAAATGATTGATGAGAAGCGCGAGCCGGACGCCAAGTCGGCCGACGGCAAACGTATGACCGCCTCGTTTTATGACGTGCTCAAGCCCACCACCGCTCCCCCGACCCGGCCGGCAGGGGAAATCAACCAGTCCCGGATCCTGGTCAAAGGCAACCACGTCGAGCACTGGCTCAATGGGGCGAAAGTTCTGGAATACGAGTGCGGCAGCGAGGACGTCAAGGCAGCGGTCGCGGCAAGCAAGTTCAAGACGACCGCCGGATTCGGAGACAAAATCAAAGGCCACATCCTGCTCCAGGACCACCACAGTGAAGTCTGGTTCCGCAATATCAAAATCCGCGAATAGTCCGGCTATTCATCGGGCATGGTGGGGGTGTGCTTTGCTCCTGATGTGTTTTCCAGGCGCGGGCCACGCCGGGACGAATCTTACTACGACCACCGTTCAAGCTGCCGGTCAAAACTGGACAGCGGCGATCTGGAGGACCAATGGAGTGGGGACCGCCATGTCTCCCGCGGCAGGCAACACCTACCAGACGGTATTCAACGGGACCTCCATCGGGACCGGCACCAGCAACACCCGGATTCGGAACCCGGCTTCGGCGGGCGTGCAAACGTTCCCCGGTGACTCGTTGAAGATGGACACCAACACGGAGCTGCGGGCAAAGCAGGCGGGGGCAATCCTGAGTTTTCCCGGTGTGAATGGCAGCCCAGGCCTAATCCTCAATGGCGGGATGCTCAACGGGGGCGATGACGCGACATTCACCATCACCGGGGCCATCCAGGTTGTTTCTCAGTCCTATATCTCCCACGGCCTCAGCGGTGGGGGCGGTGGCATCGGGCCGAACCGGGCGTTCGACTTCACCGGGGTTCTTTCCGGCGCGGGAAACATGGTCATCCTGAACGCTGGCACCACGCTGCCGCAACGAATCTCGGGTAACTTCAATTCCTTCTCAGGCCAGTGGATTGTGCAGTGCGGTTGGCTGCAAGGGTTCGGGGCCAATTCCCTGGGCACCAACAGCATCACGGTGGACTCGCTCTACAACGGGTACCTGGCAGCGATGCCCAACTTCAGCGCCGCCAACGGAGGCGCCTGGTTCGAACCGAATTATGACCTCAACAGCGCCGGGACGCTCACGCTGACCAACGGTGGCGTCATGATCCTGCAACAGAATTGCATATTCAGCGCGGTGAGCATCGAAGGCGTTCCCTTGAGCGCCGGCACACATTATTACTCCGAGCTAATCACTGATTTCACAGGCAATTTCGCGCCTGGTGGCTCAGGCAGCCTCACGGTTCAACCCTACGGCGAGCCCCCGGTCTTCCCACCTGCGATCACGACACAACCTGCGTCGGCCACCATGCTTGCCGGTTCTTTCGCCCAATTATTGGCGACGGCTTCCGGCCCGCCCTCCTCCTATCAATGGCAGAAGGGGACCAACGGCGCCTTTGTCAACGCAAGCGATGTCGGAGATGTCACCGGTTCCCGATCGAGCATTCTGACCTTTAGCGCGCTGGCTGACTTGGATGGAGCCGACTTTCGCCTCATCGTCACCAACTCCGCCGGGGCGGCCACTAGCCAGGTAGCGACCGTCACGGTGCTGGCAGCGCTGGGAGTAGCGGCGGTCAATCCGGCGCCGGGTGCGACCGTGAGCAATCTCACACAGGTTCAAGTGACATTCAGCGGAAATGTTCTCTGGGTTGACGCTGCCGATTTTCTAGTGAACGGACAACCAGCCAGCGCGGTCAGTCCGGCGGTTGGTGGCGGCTCCCTCTACACGTTTACTTTCACCCAGCCTGCGCCGGGGATAATCGCGATCGGTTGGGACGCGGGACAAGGCATCACCGACCTGGCGGGAAATCCATTCAAACCCACGGCCCCAGGCTCGACCTGGAGTTACACCCTGACAGACATCGTTCCACCCGCGATCGAGGCATTGGTGCCGGCGGCTGGAGCGACGGTGGGCCACCTGACGCAAGTGGAGGTTATATTCACCAAACCCGTCCTGGGCGTGCAGGCTTCCGCGTTGCTGATCAACAACCAGCCCGCCACGACCGCAACCGGCTCAGGCAGTGGACCGTATGTGTTTCAATTCCCGCAACCAGCCACGGGGTTGGTGCAGTTTGCCTGGGCCGCCGGCAATGCCATCACCGACACGGCGACGCCCCCCAATCCGTTTGGTGGCGGAAGCTGGACCAACCTTCTCAATCCGGCGGCGGGGCCGCCGGCCGTGCGCATCAATGAGTTTCTGGCTGGCAACGTCAGCACCACCGGACTGGCTGACGAGTTTGGAAACCTCGGTCCCTGGATTGAGCTTTACAATTTCGGCAGCAACGATGTCAATCTGGCGGGGTATTCGTTGACCGACGATCCCACCGCTCCCGACAATTGGATCTTTCCCCCGGTGCTGCTCCCTGCGGGAAAGTTCTTGGTGGTGTTCGCGGATGGCCTCAATCTGACGGCGGTCGGTGGCGCCAACCGATTGCACACCAGCTTTGCCCTGGCGGAGGCCGGCGCTTATCTCGGGTTATTCGACGACGAATCGCCGCGCATGGCGCTCACCGAATTCGCGCCGGCCTATCCGCCCCAGCGCAATGACTATTCATACGGTTACGACACCGCCAATCAATTGAAGTATTTCAGCGTCCCGACGCCCGGCGCCCCTAACGGCGCCAGCAGCATCACAGGCGTAGTCGCGGACGTGCATTTCACCGTGGAACGGGGTTTCTTCGACCAGCCTTTCGTCTTGCTCCTCACCACACCGACCCCGGGCGCCACCATCCGTTACACTACGGACGGCTCGCAGCCGACCCAGATAACCACCGGAACCACTTACGCGAATCCCCTGACCATTGATCACCTGACCACCGTGCGCGCGGCGGCCTTTGCCACCAACTCGCTGCCCTCGTTGGTGCAGACGCACACCTACATTTTCCTGACCGATGTTCTCACCCAGCCGCCCAACCCGCCGGGATTCCCCATCACCACCGGTTGGAGCATTAACGGATGGCCGTCGGAGTACGGCATGAACCCGCTCGTCGTGACCAATCCGCTCTATGCCTCCGAAATCAAAAGCGATCTCCTCGCTATTCCCACCCTCTCCATCGCGGTGAAGACCGACGAGATGTTCGGGCCCACGGGCATCTACACGAATTCTCCGGCGGGAACCAGCCGCCCGGAGATCGCCTGCTCGGTCGAACTGATTAACCCGGATGGCACCGCGGGCTTTCAGATAGATTGCGGAATAAAAATCCACGGCGGCGGCAGTGCGCAGAAACCGATGAAAAAGCCCTTGGCGCTCAAATTCAAAAGTAGTTTCGGCCCGGGCGCACTCAAATACCGGTTCTTCCCGGACAGCCCGGTCAAGAACTTCACCGGCGGCATCGTTCTGCGAGCCGACTACAACAACCACTGGGATCACGCCTTGACCCCGTATGACTCGGCCTCCATCAGCCAGCGCGCGCGCGGCGGTTTGGTGCGCGACGCCTTTTACAAAGACCTCCAGTTGGCGATGGGAGATTTGAGTTCCCATAGCCGCTATGTCCACCTTTACATCAACGGTCTCTATTGGGGCCTTTACAATCCATGCGAAGACCCGGACCGGCACTTCGCGGCGGATTATCTGGGCGGGAGCCCCGACGATTATGATACGATCAAAGGCTCCGATAACGCGTTGGCGGTTGATGGCGACACCGTCGCCTACAATAGATTGCTGAGCCTCAACAATGCCAGTCTGGCCAACCTGAGCCAGTATAATCAGATCCAGCAGTCCCTCGATGTCCAACAATTCGCGGATTACATCCTGCTGCAATTCTATGGCGCCAATCAGGATTGGGGTTCACAACAAAACTGGATCGCCATCCACAACAATAAGGTATCAGGCGCGCTGTGGAAATACTTGTGCTGGGACGACGAACGGACCCTCGAAGGAGTCAACGATACCCCTGCCGGGAGTTCCCTCAACACCGTTAGCCCCGGCAATCTCCAAGCCAACCTCGTGCTCAATCCCGAATACCGGTTGCTGTTCGCCGACCGCGCTTACAAATTCCTGTTCAACAACGGCGTGCTGACCACCAATGGCATTGTCCCCCTCTGGCAGGCCCGCGCTTCGCAAATCTATCAGGCCATCGTGGGCGAGTCCGCCCGCTGGGGCAATTGCGTTCCAGACGGCAAACTCCCCATCACGCCCCTGCCTTACCCCTCTTACGACGCCAACGTCCCCTACTATTCGCGCAATGAGAACTGGCTGGGAGAACAAGGCCGGCTGCTCACGAATTATTTTCCCTTCCGCACGGCCGTTGTGCTCAACCAACTCCGCGGTGTGGGACTCTATCCCTCCGTCAATGCGCCGGTCTTCAGCCAGTTTGGAGGCAATGTTCCCTTTGGGTTCAAGCTCACCATGACGGCTCCAGCCGGAACGATTTATTACACCACCAATGGCGTGGACCCGCGCGTCTATGGAACCGGCGCGATTTCACCGCAAGCTTCGATATACAGCAGCCCCCTCACGTTGAACCTCTCCACTGTCGTTCGGGCTCGCGCGCTTTCCGGCGGCGCCTGGAGCGCGCTGGCCGAAGGCGCGTTCAATGTCGCCGCTCTGGGCCTGCCGTTGCGCATCACCGAAATCATGTACAACCCGCCGGGGGGCAGCGCCTACACCTATGTCAACGTGCAGAACATCGGCTCAACGCCCTTGGATGTGAGCGGCTTCAGCTTTCGAGGCATCTCCTTTGTCTTCCCCAGTGGCGCCGTCATCCAACCCGGCCAGGTCGTGCTGCTGGCCAGCGGCGTTAATCAGCCCGCGTTCGCCGCCCGCTATCCTGGCGCGGCAGTCTATGGCTACTTCGATGGCAGCCTCGACCCCGGCGGCGAACGCCTTGCCATTCTCGACCGCAACGGCCAGACCGTCACCGCCGTCACTTATGACAACCGCAAAGGCTGGCCCAAACCGGCCGACGGCGGGGGTTACTCGCTCCAGGTAATTGATCCCAACGGCGACCCCGATTCCCCCGCAAATTGGCGTGCCAGCTCCTTGCCCAACGGCACGCCCGGCCTGCCCCCCGTCTCGCCGCCCGTGGCCACGGTGTTGCTTAATGAGCTGATGGCCAGCAACGTCTCCGCCGTGCAGAATGGCGCCAATTTCCCCGATTGGGCGGAATTGTATAATCCCGGTTTGACTGCCGTGAGCCTGGACAATTGGAGCCTGAGCAACAGCGGCAACACGCGCGATTTTGTTTTCCCCGCAAACACCCTCCTCGCCCCCGGCGGCTACCTCGTTGTCTGGTGCGACTCCTCCACCAACGACCCGGGATTGCACAGCGGCTTCCACCTGAGCCGAAGTGGCGACAACTTGTTTCTCTACGACACCAACACGAATCGCGTGGATGCAGTTTCGTTTGGCCAGCAGGTCACTGACCTGAGCCTTGGCCGAGTCAACGGCCAGTGGCAACTGACGCTTCCCACACCAAACGCCCCGAACGTCGCCGTCGCGCTTGACGCCTCCACGAATGTTTCCCTCAACGAGTGGCTGATCAATCCCGCCCCGGGCCTCACAAGCTGGATTGAATTATTCAATCGGTCTTCCAATGCGCCCGTGACGCTGTGCGGCCTTTACCTGGTTGCGAGCAATTCGTTGGTCCAGATTCGCACGCTTTCGTTTCTGCCGCCGCGCGGCTTTGTGCAATTGTTCGCCGACCAGGCGCCGGGCCCCGCTCACGTGGATTTAACCTTGCCGGCCTCTGGCAGCGGGATTGCTCTTTATGATGCGACCGGCGTTCCATTCGAGAGCGTGACCTACGGCCCGCAGGCTGTCGGCGTCTCGCAGGGAAGATTGCCCGACGGCTCGGCTGACGTTGTCACCTTCCCCGGCAGCGCGAGTCCCGGCACGAATAATTATCTCCTGACCTGGACTGGCCCGGTGCTGAACGAGGTTCTCGTGCTCAATCAAGGCGGTGACGTTACGCCCTGGGGAAGCCGCGCGGCCTGGATCGAGCTTTACAATCCCAGCAACGCGGACGTGGACCTCAGCGGCCTGGCGCTCGGAACAGCCGGTGCCGCAGGTTGGCCGCTCCCGGCCAACACCACGATTTCGGCCAATGGCTATTTGCGCTGCTGGTGCGACGCCTCGTATGCCGCCTCCACCAATAGCAGCGGAGGGCTCAACACGGGATTCTCGCTCGATGGTTCGAGCGGCGACGTCTTTCTTTTCAACAACCTTGGCCAGGTGGTCGATGTGCTCAACTACGGGCTCCAATTGCCGGACCTGTCCATCGGTCGCAGCGGTGGCAGTTGGCAGTTGCTGGCCTCGCCCACTCCCGGCGCGGCCAACTCTACCCCTGCGCAGCTCGGCAACGCCGGCGCGTTGCGCATCAACGAATGGATGGCCGCCCCCCTGGCCGGCAATGACTGGTTCGAGTTTTATAATACCAACGCGCTGCCGGTGGATATGTCCGGCCTTTTCCTCACCGACGATCCCTCGCTTTCGGGCAGGACGAATTTCCAGATCCCGTCGCTGAGTTTTATCGGCGGCGGCCAATGGGTGAAATGGGAGGCCGACGGCGACCCTAGTCAGGGCCGAAATCATGTCACCTTCAGCCTCGACCGGCTCGGTGAAACCCTCCGCCTTTACGACTCCAACCTCGCCCTGATTGATGAGGTGGACTACGGCATTCAATTCGCTGGCGTCTCGCAAGGCCGATTCCCGGACGGCGCCTCGAACTTTGCTTTCATGCCAACCCCCACGCCGGGGACTGCTAACGTCATCCCTAACAACCCGCCGGTGCTTAACGCCATCAGTAACCGATTCATCCATCTTGGCCAGACGCTGCAGTTAACAGCCGTGGCGACCGACCCTGACAGTTGGTACCAAACGCTCACGTTCAGCTTGACCAATTCCCCGGGCGGCGCCGCCATCAATCCCCTGACCGGGGAGTTCAGTTGGGCTGTTACCAACGTTCTGACCCCCGGCACCACCGTCGTAACCGTGTGTGTGACCGACAACGGCACCCCGCCGATGAGCGATACCAAAACCTTCCTTGTCTTCGTCGAGCCGCCGCTGCAATTCGGTTCTGTGAGCCCGGACACGAGCGGGAATATTACTTTCACCTTCGACTCGTGGCTTGGCGAATCCTATCAGCTCCAATACAAGAATGGTTTGGCCGACCCGCAATGGATGTCCCTCGGCACCCCGGTGCCAGGCACTGGTGGTCCCCTCACTTTAACCGACAGTCTGACCGCTCAACCGCAGCGCTTCTATCGCCTGCTTGTTACGGCGCAATAATCCCATCATGGATTTGACGCTCTAGCCACCAACGCGCGCAGTCCGGGCCCAGGGAATCGGCGGCTCCGCAACTGCCTGGCAATCAATGGGATGCGCGGATATTGTTGCGCTGACACTACCCGGTGACCCATTGCAGGCCGTCCACCCTACCCTCGCCAAGCCCCTCCCCAGCCGCGCGCGGGCCTCGCCGGAGCCTCCCGGGATCCTCCCCGTAGTACCTCTGATCCGCGATCAGAGGTACTACGGGGAGGATCCGGCGAGGATCCGGCGAGCATACGGGGCTGTAAGCGCGAATGGGCCGCCAAAGCCCCGCATCCGAATTGCGAAAATCCGATGCCCGAAGCATATCCCAAACGTTAAGCCGACATTGACTTAAACCACTGCCCGGCGGCGAGTTTTGGGCATTGGAAGATTGGGAATTTGAGCTTGTTTCGGGTTTCGAGGTTCGGATTTCGGATTTCCGCGCCCGGGAAGGCTGCAGTTCTCATACGCGCTCCTGCGGCGGTCGGCGCAGCGACCACAGCGCGGCGGGGGCGAGCGGTGCTATGCGGCTGGGGCGCGGACGCGGGCGCGGGCCACTTCTGGGACATCCGTCCAGCCGTCAATGTGCTGGCAGGTGCGAATCCAGATGTTGACATAGACGACGGAGCCCTTCCGGCCCGACTTCGGAATGGAGCTGAGCTTCATGTTGTTTCAGTCAGGCACTTCCGCACCACCGAGGACTTCGTCGTGCGCCGCGCCCGGCTCTCCCTCTCGAGCCGGGCCAGCAAGTTCTCGGGCAGTTTGAGCGAAATCGTCGTCATGACCGTAGGGTAATACGCCCCTCCCCGCTGCGCAATACCGGCTTCAATTCCCGGTCCCGATTTCAGCATTTCCCTTATGCGGTGAACTACCCTCGACGCGCACAGCTTCGGTTCCAATCTCCAGTTTGACCCGTTTCCGTGACCGCCACTACCTTGACGCTCGGCACGTGAGCGACCGCATCAATGAGGTCTCCCCCGCGCGTGCCCAGGCCTGTGCAGCCCACGCCAGTCGTGTTGCCGGGGGAGGGGGCAGAGAGAAGCTCTGGAGCGGAACTGGACGCGGCGGCGAACGCCGCGGTCGCCTGGCCGGTCGTGCGCAGAAACTGACGGCGGTTGAGGATGGAGGTCTCATTCATAGATACAGATCTTTGTGTTCTTGGACTCAATTCGGCTGCTGTCGCCACAGCCTGAAGTATTTCCCCGCGGAGGCAACTCCCTTTGCGGCGAAGTTGAGCGAAGCGCCGTCGTTTCGGTTGGGAAAAGGGTGTTTGTAGCCTTCATCTCTATTCTGCTCGGGTTCAAACCAGCATTGCCGTCCAGCCCTCCCCGGTGTAGAACACCGCCATGCAAAGGTTGGAACTGAAGGCCACGCACAAGCCGGTCCAGAATTACTACGCCGCCTTGCGCCAGTTCGACGACCTCGGCGTCACCCACGAAACCGCCGTCCGCTCCGCTTTCCAGGGCCTGCTCGACCACTGCGCCCGCCAGCACGACTGGACCCTCGTCCCCGAATGGGAAATCCGCCGCGCGCTTACACCGAATGGGAGCGCGCCGTCAGCGGAGTTCGGAATCGCGTGCCCGAACACGCCGGGCAGGCACGGTTGGCTTGCTGGCAAAGATATTTTCGATCCATACTGCCGCGGACATGCAGCGCGACAACTCCCGACATGAGTGACGGCTATCTTCTCCACGAAGAACCCCCCGCTTATGGCAGCGGCGACAGCAAGCTCTCGCCGCTCCAGAATTATCTCCGCAAGCTGGAGCGCGCGCTAAGGCGTGGTGACGCCACCGAACACACGCATCGCCCCGCGCTGAAGGAACTGATCGAGGCCCTGGACGACAAGGTCACCGCCACCAACGAACCCAAACGCTCCGCCTGCGGTGCTCCGGACTACGTCGTCTCGCGCACTCGCGACCAACTCTCACTGGGCTACATCGAAGCGAAAGACGTGGGAGCGGACTTGGCCGAGATTGAGCGAGACGAACAGCTCGAGCGTTACCTGGCCTCGTTGCCCAATCTTCTGCTCACCGACTACGTGGAGTTCCGCTGGTTTGTGGACGGCAAGAAGCGCGAAACCTTCCGTCTCGCGACGCTTCAGCCCGGCGGCAAACTCGCCCCCGTCTCCGCCGAGGAAATGGAACGGGCGAAAAGCCTCTTGCTCGCCTTCCTGGCCCAGCGCCCGGTGGACATCGCCTCCGCCGAAGAACTCGCCTGCCGCCTGGCCAAGCTCACCCACGTCATTCGTGGCATTATCATCGGCGCGTTTCAAACCCAGCAGGCTTCGCAGCAATTGCGCGACTGGCGCGATGCCTTCGCCGCCACGCTCCTACCGGAGCTGGCGCCACAAG
>Ga0224558_1000377_pt1 | contig 52363 bp, 38 predicted proteins | sample 714S32024metaG_FD_180682 | JGI IMG/M metagenome (GOLD analysis project Ga0224558, IMG submission 180682) | Peat soil microbial communities from Stordalen Mire, Sweden - 717 S3 20-24 | ecosystem: Environmental > Terrestrial > Soil > Wetlands > Peat | place: Sweden: Norrbotten County, Stordalen... | reverse complement strand
CGACGCCTCTCTACGCATTTTTTACGGCCAAGGGCCATAAAAAATGCCTTGACAACGCCGACGCTGTCATACACGGCGCTACACTTTTTACTGGTACATAACCAGACGGTCAGAGGAACTAGGACTTACTCAACCCAGGACGGGCAGTTGGCAGGCGGCCTGGTATCGAGAGGCAGTCGCGATCAATTCCGCAATTGATTCGATGGACTGAATGCCGCCCCTGGCTCCGGCGGCCATGCAATTCATTGCGGCAGCGGCGCAGGAAAAGTCGAGCTGGCGTTGCAGAGACCAGCCCTGCAGCAATGCATAGATAAATCCGGCGTGGAAGATATCTCCAGCTCCGGTTGTATCGACTACAGGAACTCGATAGGCGGCGCTGTGGTGAAACTGGCTTCCATCCCACGCCAGCACGCCATCGGTGCCCAGCGTTGCGGCGGTGAGTTTGCAGCCGTAGCGCAGTTGCATACGGCGCAAGGCGCTCTCCAGGTTGTCCTCTTCCATAAGCCGGCAAGGGAAATCCCTGCTGACGATGAGATAGTCAATGTTCTCGATGAGTTCTTCAACGCCTGGATACAGCTCGTCCAAATCTCCGATGACCGGCACACCGGCGGCGCGGGCCCAGCTAGCGGCTAGCCTTGCAGCGGCCGTGTCGTGACCATCCACATGCAGGGCACGCGCGTTCACCACCCATTCGCGATCGAGGTCTTCAGGCTGAAGCACCAGGCGCTCATCGCGGCGGCAAAGAACGGTCCGCTCTCCGCCACCATCGACCAGGATCAGCGATTGCGGACTCATGCTTCCCGCGACGGTGATAACTTGCGCCTCAACGCCGACGCGGGCGAACGCCTCGCGATGCAGTCGTGCAGCGTCGTCGTCCCCGAGTTTCCCCACATAGCGGGTGCGCAGTCCCCAGGTTTGACAGGCGACCACGGTGGTTGCCACCTGGCCGCCCGGCAAGATGGTGGCGGCGCCGTACTCCACTTTGGAACCGCGCGCGGGGTAATCCTCGAGCAGGATCAGCGTGTCAGTGGCGTTCAGCCCCACCCCGACAAGGTCAACTTTCGACGACGGCGTCATATGGTTATTGTAATAGTAGAGTGCAATGGCATCAGGTGCCGCTCTACCGTCAACACAGCCACGGTGTGAAAACCGGTGCAAGATACTGTAGGCTCAAGAGAACGTTCTTCCTTTGGAATTTCAACTTGACTCCATCTTCATCCTCGCGACCTTTTCACCACCCCCAGCCGGGGAGCGCGCTGCACTGCGGCAGGGTCTCGCTTGAGGCGCTGGTCAAGCGCTTTGGAACGCCGCTCTATGTGTACTCGGCGGACCAGATTGTGGAGCGGCTGGGGTTGTTTCAGCAGGCGCTCAAGGGCCGGGATCACCTGGTCTGCTATGCGGTCAAGGCCAACTCGGCGCTGGCGATTCTCAAGCTGCTTGCGGATCGTGGAGCGGGCTTCGATATTGTGTCTGGCGGCGAGCTGGAGAGGGTGCTGGCTGCCGCGCCCGCGGCTGTGGGCCGGGTGGTCTTTTCCGGCGTGGGCAAGACAGTGGCGGAGATCGACCTTGCGCTGAACGCGGGAATCCTCGAATTCAACGTGGAGAGCGAGGCGGAGCTGGCGCTACTTGCAAGGCGTGCGGCGAAGTTGAAAAAGAAGGCTCGCTTTGCCCTGCGCGTGAATCCAGATGTGTTTGCAGAGACGCATCCGTACATCTCGACAGGTTTGAGGGAGCACAAATTCGGTATCGATATCCGGCAGGCGTTACAGATCTACATGAGTGTTGCCGGCAACCGGTGGCTTGAGGCTCATGGAGTCAGCGTCCATATCGGGTCGCAGATTCGTTCGGCAGAACCCTTTGGCGCGGCCGTGGAGCGGGTGAGCGAGCTGGTGGGTCAGTTGCGCAGCGAGGGTATTGTGCTCAAGGCCATCGATGCCGGCGGCGGGCTGGGGATCGACTACCATGGCGGCATCTTTGACGCAGCGGCCAAGGTCGGGGAGTACGCTGGGGCTATTGAGCGGGCGCTGGGCAGTTTTGAGGGCCGTCTGCTGCTGGAGCCGGGCCGTTTCCTGGTGGCGCAGGCCGGTGCGCTTGTGGCTCGGGTGCTCCAGGTAAAGCGCAACGGCACGAAGACCTTTGTGATTACCGATGCGGCCATGAATGACCTGATCCGCCCTGCTCTTTACCAGGCGTACCACGAAATTGTGCCGGTGCGGCGCCGTGCCGGGAGGCCGCGCGTCGTGGATGTTGTGGGGCCGGTTTGCGAAACGGGGGATTTTTTCGCGCGCGACCGCAAGCTTCCCCCCATTGAGCCTGGAAACCTTGTGGCGCTGCTCGACGCCGGGGCCTACGGCATGGCGCAGAGCTCGAACTACAACACGCGCCTTCGCCCGGCTGAGGTGCTGGTCGAGGGCGCGAAGGCCCGGCTTATTCGCCGGCGGGAAACGATTGCGGATCTGCTGGCGCCGGAGATACTCTGATCTTTCCGCGTGCTTGTCTGCATCGGCGGCGGTATGATTTTGGTGAGGTTGGAATGGATGATCGAATCACAATCGAGCCAGGGAAACGCTCCGGCCAGCCGTGCATCCGGGGTCTGCGCATCACGGTTTGGGATGTTCTGGGTTGGCTGGCGGCAGGAGTGGACGAGGAGACGATTCTTGCCGACTATCCAGACCTGCAGGCCGCCGATTTTCTCGCCGTTTTCTAGTACGCTGCGCGTGTGGGACGGCGCGTTGCGCTGTGAGGTTGCTGTTGGATGAAAATCTTTCCCCTCGGCTTGTCCGCCGAATTGAGGATTTGTTCCCCGACTCCCTACACGTACGTTCGGTGGGGCTACGGTAGACGCCTGATAAGGCAGTGTGGGAATACGCTAATACTACAGTTGTACTTGCGGCCTGTGCCGGAAAAGTGACAAGGGCCCGGGCCTAAAGGCCTCGTTATTTGGCTCTCTTTCAGGGGGTTGAAACCCCCTGCTCCCGCCGAAATTCCCGATCTACAACTGTAGTACTAAGGCGCATTCGGGTTAACTCTTTACCGTCGAGATGGACATCATAGCCCGCCCACCCATTGTGCAAAGGACGCACAATGGATGGGGCACAGCCGACGTGTTAACACTTGAGTTGAAAATGCTCTACGTCCGCGACCGGATGAAGATGTTCTATCCAATGGACGAACGTGGGCCGGGAGGCCCACGCTACAGCCGGCCAGGAGGCCGGCGCTACATCTCCAAAAGGAACATTTTCATACGGCCAAAGAACTAGTAGCCGTTTCCCCGCTCCGATTTTCTGAAACTGCTGCACCTTCCGGGCCGTCCTGATATGGTGTTGCGCGGGGGATTTTTGCGATGCAAATGGGAATGAAAGTGGCGGGTGCGCTGGTGGTTGCGGTGCTCGTACTGGGACTGTCCACAGCAGTCCATGCCGATTCACTGACGGTGAAGACGGAACAGGGCAAGGTACACGGCAAGACAATCAACGAGGGTAAGGTCAAGGCGTTTCTGGGGCTGCCTTACGCAGCGGCACCGGTGGGCGATTTGCGGTGGAAGGCGCCCGAGCCGCCGGCCAAGTGGAAGGGCGAGCGCGATGCGGCCAAGTTCGGCGCACATTGCGCCCAGGGGCCTGCCTTCGCCGACATGATCTTTCAGGACAGCGGGCCGAGCGAGGACTGCCTGTTCCTGAACGTTTACGCACCGGCCGACTCGACAGAGAAGAGCAAGCTGCCGGTGATGTTCTGGATTCACGGTGGGGGATACTCGAGCGGGGCCAGCTCGGAGCCGCGCCACAACGGCGACTTCTTGCCTACCAAGGGCGTGGTGCTGGTGACGATCAACTACCGGCTGGGAGTCTTCGGTTTTCTAGCGACGGCAGACTTGGCGAAGGAGGCCAACGGCGCGGCAGGGAATTACGGGCTGCTGGACATGGTGGCCGCGCTTGAGTGGGTGAAGGCCAACATCAAGAAGTTTGGCGGCGATCCGGACAACGTGACCATCTTCGGCGAGAGCGCAGGCTCTTTTGCGGTGAGCACGCTGATGGCATCGCCGGCGGCACGAGGGCTGTTCCAGAAGGGGATCGGGGAAAGCGGCGCGGCCTTCAGCGACGTGCTGCCAACCGACACTCTTGAAGCCCGCGAGAAGAAGGATGGCGACTGGGTTACTTCGCTGGGCGCCAAGTCGCTGAAGGAATTGCGCGCAATGCCTACCGACAAGATACTGGATGGGGTCAAGAGCAGGGGACAGGGCGGTTTTCCGCCGGTGATTGACGGGAAGCTGCTGACCGAGCCGGTGGCCGATACTTATGCCGCGGGCAAGCAGGCTCATATACCGCTGCTGGCCGGCTGGAACGGGGACGAGGGCAGCTTCCTGGCCATGCGCGGAATGACCGCGGAGCAGTTCAAGGCCATGGCGGCTGGCCTCTTCAAGGAGCGCGCCGCGGAGTTCCTTGAGCTCTATCGCGGCGACACCGATGCGCAGGCGCTGCGTGCGGCCATCGATTATGGCAGCGACTCCTTTATCGCTCTGGGCACATGGAAGTGGTTGGAGGCACATCGCAAGACAGGAGAGTCGCCGGTTTACCGCTACCATTTCGAGCTTGCCGCACCGCCCAGCAAGTTCCATCCGGGCTCATTCGTATTCCACTCCGATGACATCGAATACGTCTTCGGGACACTGGATACCCGGCCCGGCGCCGTGTGGCGGCCCGAGGATCGCAAGCTGAGCGAGCAGTTCATGAGCTACTGGACCAACTTCGCCAAGACCGGCGATCCCAACGGACCGGGGCTTCCGGAGTGGCCGAAATACGGCAAGGGCGATGAGCTGATCCACCTGGACAGCACCATTACCTCAGGTCCTGACACGTTGCGGCCAAGGTATGAGTTTCTGGTGAAGGGAATACCGCCGATGCGGTTTTAAGGCGGAATGTGACAGTTGTTTCGCAACGAGGGCCGCCTCATTATAGGGCGGCCCTGCTTGCTGGCAAACCTGGATGGAGAGGAAGGCGGACCCTCAGGGACTAACGAGAAACAAGATTCCGATTGTGCTGCAAGTTGAACAATCCAAACGGAAAGAAGGTGTTCTTACAAACGCAGCGAGTTAGCCCCCGCTGAAGCGGGGATAGCAAGTTAGCAGGTTAGCGGCGGCACGGTCGGACGCAGTTTCATCGCCCATGGGTAGGCGACGCCGGTGGACGACTGAGACGAACAGGGCTTTTTCAGCAGATGCGAGAGAGGTCAGGAAAAACACAATGCTGCGGAGCGTTGCAGGGCTCAAGCTTCTAAAAAAACGTCAGTGGCTGACCCCGGCGGCTTGGGCAAAGCCTGCGGACTGAACCGGAGGGATGGTGCTGGAGGGGGGCGGCGCGGCGAATGAGGAGTTTTTGGCGTTGATGGCGTTGGAGTAGTCGGGGCCAAGGCCAAGCTGCTTGATGGCGCGGGAGTCGGGCATCAGCTTGGTCTGCCAGCCATGGTCAGCCTGGTATTTCTGCATGGCGGCTTCGGTTGTGGCGTCCCACTTTCCGCTGGCTTCAGTGGCCAGATAGCGCTCGCGGATGAGGGCCTGCTGAATCTCCGTGACGCGGCGTGGGTCAATGGACTGTTGGCCGTGCAACTTGTGCGATTTGGCCGCTGCCTTGTGGGGGCCGTGGGTGTGACCGCTGGTGGGCGCACGATGGACGCGGGAGGCGAAAGCGGGTGATGCGATCAGCGCCGTAGAGACCACGAACGCCGCGCTTGCTCGAAAAAAGAACACGCTGATTTACCTCTTCAACAAAATGGCAGGACGATTTCCATCAGAGTGTATCGGAAAGTCCCACATTGTGACAGGAAAAAATAGATAGAGAATCGAGAATCTATCCAATTCCGGGAAAAGGCGCCGGACCGGGGGAATCCCCCGACCGGCGCCTCACCAAGACTACTCGCTTCTGGAACCCTACTCCAGCGTACCGCCCAGGTAGTTCAGCCCGCTGTCGGGGTGTTTCGGATCGATGACCTCAAAGACGACGTCATCGCCGATTTTGAGCTTGCCCGCCACGGCATCGAACTGATCCTTGGTGCTGGTAGGCAGCCTGTTGATGCGAATGATGACCAAGCCGGGTTCAAGACCCTGAAGGTCTGCGAACGAGCCGGGGCGGACTGACTGAATGACCACTCCCTGGGTGTGCAGCTTGGAGGCGGTGGATGGAGAGGCGTCATGGACTACGATGCCCAGCTTGGCTTCGGAGGCGTCGCCCTTCTCATCAGGATTGTTCTCTGCCTGCTGGGCGCCCAAATCGGCGAAGACCTTGTCTCGGTCGCCGATTGTGACCGTAGCATCGGCCTGTTTGCCTTCCCTGAGGTAGCCCAGGCGGATGGTCGAGCCCGGCCGCCGGCTGGCGATCTCATTCACCAGGTCGTCGCCGTCCTTGATGGGGCGGCCATCGATGGTGGTGATGACGTCGCCCACCTTGATTCCGCCTTTGTCCGCGGGACCACCCGAGGTGACCCTCTGCACCAGTACACCGTTCTTGAAGCCGTAGACGCGATTGACCGCGCCGGGTAGCCCTTCCCGGAACTCGATGCCGATGGAGCCGCGCGTTACTTTGTGGCTGGGGCTGATGAGGTCATTGTAGATTTCCACAACAGTGTTCGAGGGCATGGCGAAGCCGATACCCTGGTATCCGTTCGACTGCGTGAAGATGGCCGTGTTGACGCCGACGACCTCGCCATTCATGTTCAACAGCGGGCCACCGGAGTTGCCGGGGTTGATGGCTGCGTCGGTCTGGATGAAGTGCTGAAACTGGCCGCTGGCGCCGGGCTCGATGGTGCGATTCTTGGCGGAGATGATGCCGGCGGTCACGGTCTGCGACAGTGCAAAGGGACTGCCGATAGCCTCCACCCAGTCTCCCACTTCGGCCGTGTCGGAGTTGCCCAGCTTGACGGTCGGCAGTGGGCTGCTGGTGTCAATCTTGATGACGGCAAGGTCGGTGGCCTTATCGACGCCAATCACGCGCGCCGGCCTTCCCAGATCCTGACTGTCGGGATCAGTGGACAGCTTGACATAGATCTTGTCGGCCTTCTCGATGACGTGATTGTTGGTGATGATGTAGCCCTTGGGGTCGACAATGAAGCCCGAACCGAGGGATTCACTGACTCTGCCATCGTCGCCGCCTTCGCCGCCTTCCTGGTCGGGCATCTGGCCGCCGAAGAAGCGGTTGAAGAAGTCCTGGAAGTTGCCCTGCCCCTGACCCTGCTGCTGATCGTTGTCCTCGTCATCGCCGGGATTCTGCGGGGTGGGCTGAACGCGTCCGTGAGGATTGCGGCGGCCCTTGTTGGCCGATTGCTTGGGCAGAGTCTGGGTGTTGATGTTTACCACGGCGGGCCCCACCTTTTGTGCAATTCTCACAAACTCATTGGGTGGAACAGAGGAATTGACGACCTTGAGGGGAGTTGCATCCGCGCTGTCGTTCTGTTTCTCTTGTCCGCGGACCCCGTGAGCGGCAAAGGAACCGGCCACAATGGCGGCCGAGAGGGTGGCAAGCAAGACAAATGCTGAAGCGAGACGGCGCGCACGCAGCCGTTCAAAAAGCGATTTCATGGGTTCGATGACCTCGTGGGTTGATCAGCCTACAGGCTGGGTTGTTGAATGCATCAACTACCAGTATAGCCAGTGGCGGGCAAACCCGTCTGGCTGGGTCCGTTGCGCCTGTGTGCGAAAGGACGCCGGATGCGGCCAAGATGCATGGCCGGCGCTCGAGCGTCCTGGGCACGGCGGCAGAAGAACCGATCCAAAAAAGGGGAACCGTTCTAGCGGTATAGACGTAAATGCGCGCAAAGAGTCGCGCGGGGCGCACCAACCCTGCGCTTTGAGATGCGGGAGACGGCAGAACGGACTGGCGAAACGGCAACCGCCGCAGCGCGTTCAGATCGTCCTGGCTACTGAATTTTCATGTTGCCCGAGAAGGCCTGCCGGCCGGCTACAAAGGTCTCCCGCACAACCGAGTCGAGGATTGCCGGAGCGCTTACGGAGTAGAGGTTGCGGTCGACCAGGATGAAGTCCGCATCGTAGCCGGGAACAAGCTTTCCTTTGTGTTTCTCGGCAAATTCAGCGTAGGCCGAGCCCTGGGTGTAGGCGTAAAGCGCCTGGCCGCGGGTGAGCTTGTTCTGAGGAAAATAGCTCCTGGTTCCGGCTTCATTCATGCGCGTGACTGCGGCGTAGAGGCCGCGAAAGGGAGTGATAGGCTCGACCGGATAGTCGGTGCCGAAAGCCAGCGGCACGCCCGCGTCAAGAAAGGCCTTCCAGGCGTAAGAGTAGGCAGCGCGCTTTGGACCGAGCCGGTCCTCGGCCCAGTTCATGTCGGTGAGCAGGTGACTGGGCTGCATGGAGGCGATGACACCCAGTTTGGCGAAGCGCTGAATGTCGGCTGGGTCGACAACCTGGGCGTGCTCGATGCGGTTGCGCGGAGGGAACCCCGCCAGGGCTGGATAGCACGGTGATCCGTCCTTCAGCTTACATTGAGCAGGAGAAAGCGGGTTTGACGGAGTGGCGTTATTCGGACACGGCGGTTTCTCGTCCCATATCCGCTGATGGCCTGGGAGGTCGCAACCACGGGGCGAGTTCCAAAATTCGCGAATTTGGTCAACGGCCGTCTCCGCCTGTTCGATTGCGTCCAATGCCATGGCAGTAGCGTTATCGCCGATGGCATGAAACCCCAACTGAAAGCCAAAGACCGACCGCTCCCCGGCCATCTTGTTGAGTTGATCCTGGGTGTACTGGGGCAGGCCGGTGTTGGCGGGGTCATCGGAGTAGGGGGCTTTCATGGCCGCGGTTCGAGAGCCTAGCGAGCCGTCCATGAAGCCCTTCAACATGCCGGTGTGGAGCATGGGGTCGTTGGGGTCGTGGTGATTGCGCATTCCGATTAGATCGAGCAACGGAGCCTTGAACGGGAGCCATTCGCTGATGCGGAGATGGAGCTTGCCTTCCTTTTCGAGCTGCTCGAAGACGAGGAAATCGTCCCAGTCGCTGAAGTCCTGCACGCTGGTTACGCCGTGCGCGAGGGCGTCGGCGATGGCCAACTCGTCGCCGCGGCGGCGTCCGTCGCTGCTGGGCGGCGGAATGACCTTGGTTACCAGCCCCTGCGCCGACTCTCTCAGAATGCCGGTGGGTTCTCGATTGGGATCTAGATCAATGGCCCCGCCTTGCGGGGGAATGGTCTTGCCCGTGATGCCGGCGGCCGTCAGAGCTGCGGTGTTGGCGACAGCGATGTGGCCGTCGATGCGGTCGAGGAATGCTGGATGGCCGCCGGTGACCTTGTCGAGGTCCTGGCGGGTGGGCAGGGTCTTTTTCGCCCATAATGTGTGGTCCCAGTTGCCGCCGGTGAGCCAGTGGCCGGCGGGCGCATCCTTTGCGAACGTTTGCACTTTCACCAGCATTGCGGCGAGGGATTTGACGCCGGTCAGATCCACATTGAGCTTGGTGCTTCCGGCGCTTCCCAGGTGGGTGTGGGCGTCGTTGAAGCCGGGAAAGACAAAGGTGCCGGTCTTGGCGGTATTCAGATCGCGAAGCTGGGTCTTGGGCCCGGCCAGCCGTTTGATCCGCTCGGTTGTGCCCACGGCCAGGACTTTGCCCCCGCCGATGGCCATGGCCTGCACGGTCTGTGGCTTATCCTCTTCCAGTCCAACGCCGGTGTAGATGACTCCATTGAAAAAGACGATCTCTGGCACGGTATCCAAGTGGGCAGGCGCCGGCTGCATCCGTTTTGGCGGTGGGTGTTGTGCGGCGGCCGTCTGAACGGGGGCCAGGAACCCGGCAGCGAGTGTGGTGACGAGCAGGGCAGTGAAGACGCTCATGCGCGGAGTGTAGCAGACCAGGATTGCCTAGCAGTCCGTGCTAAAACTCGAAAATTCTGAAAACCTTCCCTCAGGGGCTGAAGCCCATCGTTTATTTTTAGCGTCTTACGGCACGACTAAAGTCGTGCCCTTTCAAAACACGACTTTTGCCACAGGCTGCTAGGATTCCGCGGCCCATTCGATCATGGCCAGAGTCAGGAGCAGCACCCGCCTGAGGCCCACTTCGCGATTCTTGGCTGAGTACCACTCGGCCTTGGTATGCGCGCCCCCTCCGTCTCCGCCCGCGCCCATTGACAAAGCCTGGACGCCCAGCGACAGCGGAATGTTGGCATCGGTCGATCCCAGGCGAAGGTCCGTGCGCAGGCCTAGATGACGGTCGACGGCGCGCAAGGTGTCAAGCAGCGGGGAATCGCCGGGCAGGCATGCCGCCGGGCGGTCGCCGATCTTGGAGATCGCAAAGGATAGAACTCCCCGGCTGCGTGCCTTTGCCGAAGCATTCGCGTGTTCGACGGCATCTTCGACGGCGCGATGCAGCGCGACTTCAAGACGCAGGAGTTGGTCGGCGCCGGTGGAACGGAAATCGATGGAGGCTTGTGCGCTCTCAGGGATGGAGTTCACGCTGGTCCCGCCGTGGATGGTTCCCAAGTTGAGCGTGGTGCGAGGCTCTTCCGGCAGCAAAATCTCCGACAGGTTGGCCAAGGCCGAAGCCAGCGCAGCGATGGGGTTGGGCGCTCCGGCGTCTGTAAAGCTGTGTCCGCCGGGGCCGGTGATGGCGACGAGGAAACGGCGGCTGCCCAGGGCCTGGGTGACGGCCGAGTCCGCGCCCGCACCGTCAAGAACAATGTGCGCGGCGATGCGGCCGGCCAGGGCGTCCTGGTTATAGAGATGACGCACGCCGCGCAGGTCGCCTTCGCCCTCCTCGCCCACATTCCCCATGAAAATGAGCGGCGCGGACAGTTCGGCCTTGGCCTGGACCAACGCATGGGCGACGGCCAGCATCCCAACAACGCCCGCGCCATTGTCGCAGGCGCCCGGAGCTTCAAGGCGGTCGCCGTCCAGGACCGGATTCAGCGTTGTACCCGCGGGAAAGACGGTATCGATGTGGGCTGAGAGTACAACCAACGGACCGGTGCTCTCAGGGGGCAGGTTCGCAGCCGGCAGCAATCCGAAGACGTTCCCAGCCGCGTCCGTATGCACCTGGCTGAGTCCGGCTTGGACAAATCGGGCCGCCAGCCACTCCGAGCGAACCTGTTCCCCGAAGGGCGGCGCGGGAATGGCCACAAGCTGCGCCTGCCAGTCCATGATTTTGCCAGGGTTTCCATGCAGCCATGCAAAGGCCGAATGGACCGGCCGCAGCGCAGCCAGCGCCGTGACGCGTGAGAAGGCCGAACTGCGGGGAAAGAAAGACATGCGGATGGTTTCAGGGTAGCAGGGACGAACGGAGCGAGGGAGGAATGCCGACGAAGCGATCGGCGAGGCAGGTGTGATTTCAACGTCCTGTGAGCCGCCGCATCAGCAGCGATCGCAGATGTCCGCGGCCGTCGGCGATGAGGTGGATCACGACTTCATTTCGGGCAACTTGATAGATCACGCGATAGGGCTTGAAAAAAAACCTGGCGATACTCAGCCTCCATTCCAGAGGGCAGTTCCTTGGGGCGTGATCCGCGCAGGGGTAAAGCGGCTATGCTCTCAGCCATCTCGCTTAGGCGGTCGAGCACGTAATCGGCCTTCTCCGGCGCGTCGTGTTCCGCGATCCAGGTATGAATCTCTTCAAGATCGCGCCAGGCCGCACTGGTGATACGGACCGGATAGATCATCGGGCAACGGAGGTCTTAGCGGGAGCCGAATCTTTGGCATCCCCTCTTCCGGCTTTCCCATTCCGGGCTGACCGGTTGCCGCGAATCTCGGCAATGACATCTTCGATGGGGTAGGTCTTGCCCGCCGCAATCTCTTTCCCGCCGATCGCCAGGATCTGAAGCAGCGCCATTGTCTCCTGGGACTCCTCGTAGGAGTGGACATCGACCAGTACAGCCCGTGCCTCGCCATTCTGGGTGATGATGATGGGCTCGCGCTCCTGAGTGATCCGGTCCAGGAGTTCCGCGGCGTGGGCCTTGACGTAGCTGATTGGCTTGATCTGGGTGGAATAGCGCATGAGAACCTCCGGGAACCTCATTGTCAAACTAAATATAGTCCTTATCAGGGATGAAATAAAGACTCCATACGGTCCTAAGAAAAACAAGATTTCGATTATGCTGCAAGTTGAACAATCCACGCGGAAACAACGTGTTTGGGCAAGAGCAGCGAGTTAGCCCCCGCTGAAGCGGGGATGGCAAGTTAGCAGGTTAGCGGAGGCGTCGCCGGACGCTGTTTCACGCCCCGCTGGTCGGCTACGCCGGTGGGGGGCTGATATCCAATTTCTGTTCGTCATATTCGACCGAGTGCAAGAAAAGTCCCCGCGCCGGGGCGGTGGGGCCGGCGGCAGAACGGGAGCGGGCGGCGATAATGGACGGAATCTCAGACAGCGGCAGGCGACCACGGCCCACATCCAGCATGGTCCCCACCAGGTTGCGGACCATATGGTGCAGAAAGCCATTGCCCCGGACGCGATAGACGAGAAGACTTCCGCCTTCGCTCTGCCGATCTTCCCACGCTGAGGAGAAGATGGTTCGCACTGCCCCGGTCGTGGCCGTGGGCGCTTTTATTCCTTGGTTTATATCCAGCTCAGGTTGAAGGCCGCGGCTCGCCAGATCGGGATCGGTAGCGGCGAAACTCATAAAGTCGTGTTCGCCTTCAAAGAGCCGGGCTGACATTTGGAGGGCTTCAACGTCCATAGGCCACGGGCAGGCGTGGGCGTAGCGAGCCAGGAAGGGTGGGCAGATATTCCCGCGGAATAGCCGGTACTCGTAGGTTTTGGCCAGTGCCGAGTGCCTTGCGTGGAAGGTGCTTCGCACCGTTCTGGCCGCCAAGATTCGAATGGAGGGGGGCAAGGTCCGGTTCAGGGCGCGATGGAGGCTTTCAGGGGGTATACGGGCCTGCAAAGCAAAGCTGGCCACCTGGGCAAGTGCGTGGACGCCAGCGTCGGTGCGTCCTGAGCCCTGGGGCAGGGGAGCTTCGCCGGTGATGCGGCCCAGGGCCGCCTGCAACTCGCCCTGGATGGTTAGCTCGCCGGGCTGCACCTGCCAGCCACGGAATTCGGTGCCGTCGTAGGCCAGGGTGAGCTTCCAGGTTTGCGTTTCAGGAGCGGGCTGGGCGAGATCAGTCATTGTTTTCGGTTTATAGAACAGGTTACCCGACCGGGACGGGGCTCGGAGTGGAGAGTGCGAGTGGGATACACTTAGCTTTCTGAAAGTGATTGATTCTGGGCCCGTGGGAATGGTGAAGAACGGAATGCAGGGAACGAACTGGGCGGCGTGCACGTATTGCTTGACGAGCCCGCAGGCCGAAGCTGGAAGCGTAAATCGCCCAGAAGCGTCACAAATTTGCGTCCGGAGAGGCTTTCCGGTCGTCTTGAAGAATGGCACCCCACATGCCTCAGCACTTCGTGGAGAGGAACCATGCATTTGAACGGTATGAGTGTGTTTGATCGGCAGGATGGCAAAACGAGCGACACGCGTTTGCAGGGAGGGCGCGGGCAGGCAGGTAAACGGCTGCGCGCCATAGCGGCGGTCATGCTTACATTGGCGGCGGGAGTGCCTTCGAGCTTTTCCCAGCAGACAGCGGCCGCAAGCACGGACAAGGCGGCATCCGACCTGCCCGCGGCGCCAGCGCCAATATTGACGGAGCCGTTGAACCTGCGCCCGTCGCAGCGCGATTTTACCAAGCCGGCCGGCCGGCTTCTAGGCAACCCGATCGACATGTACCGGCCGACTACCATTCCCAAGGCCAGTTTTGCGAATTCCGTGCGGCTCACCGATCTGGTGAAGGATGGCAAGATCTACTTGAGTCTTTCCGACGCCATCGCGCTGGCGATTGAGAACAACTACGACATCGCCATTGCCCGCTACAACCTGGACATTGCGGATACGGATATTTTACGGACCCGCACCGGGGCGCAGCCGCTTGGCGTCTCGACTGGCCTGGTCCAAAATACCCTGGGCGGTTCCTCCTCGACACTGACTACGGGCGGTGGCCCCGGTGGAACGACGGTCGGTTCGGGCGGCGCGGGCTCCGGTACTGCTGGATTGTCGCTTACCACTCAGGGCGCAGGCCCAACGCCGGAGGCCCTGGAACCCTCCGTATCATCGACCATCCAGATCGATCGCGCAACCAATCCATCCACCAGCTTCTTTGCCGGCGGCCAAACCGGGACCAATACTTACGATTTCACCTACAACCAGGGCTTTGTGACGGGCGCGGCTTTCCAGTTTGCCTTCAACAATGTCGACGCCACGAGTACCAACGGCACCACGCTCTACAGCCCGCAGTTGAGTTCCGGCTTCAAGGCCACGGTGACCCAGCACCTGCTGTACGGAGCCGGCATCTGGGTGAACAAGCGCTTCATGTACCAGGCGCTGAACAACCGGCGCATTACCGACTCCTCGTTCCGCCAGCAGATCATCTATACAGTCAATCAAGTGGAAACAATCTACTGGGGATTGGTGCAGGCGTATGAGGATGTGCAGTCCAAACAGCGTGCAGTCGAGCAAAGCAGCAAGGTGGCGAGCGACAACCGGAAACAGTTGGAGATCGGCACCATGGCGCCGCTTGACGTGCTCAACGCCGATCAGTCTGTGGCGCTGGACAAGCAGTCTCTTATCAGTTCGCAGCTTGCGCTTAACTACCAGCAGCAGATCATCAAGCAGGCCATTGCGCGGAATCTCAACGATCCGGCACTTTCCGCAGCGGCAGTGGTTCCCACCGACCGCGTGAGCATCGAGGAGATTCCCGAGGAGAAGCAGCCGATCGAAGCTTTGGTGCAGGAAGCATTTCAACAGAGGCCTGAACTGGAACAGGCAGTGTTGACGCTGCGCAACGACGAGATCACGCTGAAGGGCGCGCGGAATGCTCTTCTGCCGCAGGTTGACATCTTCGCGTATTTGAGCGGAACGGGCATTGCAGGTTCGGTTAACTCGAATCTCGATTGCGGTTTCTATCCGGCTGGAGAATGCCCGACGAGCAGTTCCTCGGTGGCCAAGAGCAATCCCAGCGAATATATCTATACCCCTGGCACCGGCTTTGGAACGGCTCTGCAAGGCGCCTTCAACAACTCGGCTCCCGATAAAGGGGTTGGATTTACCATCAACATTCCCATCGGCAACAAGTATGCACAATCGCAACAGGCGCGGTCGTTGATGGAGTACCGCCAGGCGGAGTTGCAACTGGAACAAAAATATACGCAAATCCGCATGCAGGTTGTGAACCAGCAGTTCGCATTGACCAACGACCGTGCGCAGGTTTTGGCCAACCTCGCAGCCAGGGACTATAACAACCAGAGCCTGGATGCCGAACAGAAGAAGTTGAAGTTGGGCGCATCCACTACGGCGCTTGTCTTGCAACAGCAGCGCAACCTTGCCTCGGCGGAGGACTCTCTGATTGCGGCACAGGCGAACTATGCCAAAGATCGCGCAGGCCTGTATCAGATGTTAGCGACAACCTTGCAGCACTATGGCATCAACCTGGGCGAGGCAACCAGCGGCAACGTTCAGACGACGCCTGTGGTGCCTGGGCTGGTGGCTGCCCCTCCAGGCAATGAACCCTCGACTGCTCCGCCCGCATCGCGATAAGACTGTGGTATCAAACGCATTGAAAAGGCCCGTTCAGCTTCTCAACAAGCTGGACGGGCCTTTTGTTTCATCAGAGGCATTTTGTACCGGAGTTGGTCTTCCCTCAAGTGCTAGGGCGCATTCGGGTTAACTCTTTACCGTCGAGATGGACATCATAGCCCGCCCACCCACCCATTGTGCAAAGGACGCACAATGGATGGGGCACAGCCGACGTGTTAACACTTGAGTTGAAAATGCTCTAAAGAGGCGGTACAAGCACGGGCCTTCAGGCCTCGCAAATTCGCACTCTTTCAGCTGAAGTCCCCTGCTGGCTCCGGAATCTTCGATTTACAACTGGAATGCCAAACAGTTTCCTTACCGCTCGGCGACCAGGTCGAGGAGATTGAAGAACTCGGGGAAGCTAATAGCTGCTGATTCTGAACCCTTTATTACGGTTTCGCCGTTGGCGCGGAGGGCGGCGACGCTGAAGGCCATAGCGATGCGGTGGTCACCCCCTGAATCAATTGCCGCTCCGTGGAGGGTCTGGCCGCCGGGAACGTCTACGCCATCCTCGAACTCGGCGACTTCAGCGCCCATGGCGCGCAAGTTCTTTACGATGAGGTCGATGCGATCCGATTCCTTGACGCGCAGTTCCTTGGCATCGCGGATGCGGATTCCTCCGCTGGTGTAGGGAGCGATAGCTGCCAGCACCGGGAGCTCGTCAATGAGCTGAGCGGCCAGGGCTCCGCTCACGGCGGTGGATCCAAGGCCTTCAGGCGGGGAAGAGATTTGGACTGTGCCCACCAATTCGGCATTCTTTTCTTCAAGATTGAGGACGGCGATGTGTGCGCCCAGCGCGGTGAGCACATCCAGCAACGTGGCACGTGTTGGATTAAGTCCCAGTGAATCAAGCAGAAGGGCAGAGCCGGGAAACAGCGCCGCGGCGCAGAGAAAGAAGGCGGCGGAGGAGATGTCTCCGGGGACGGCAGCATCGATGGCGTGGAGGGATTGAGGGCCGGAGATGGAGACTGAATCGATGGTGCGGGTGAGGGTAGCGCCAAAGGCTCTCAAGGCCAGTTCGCTGTGGTCTCGGGTGCGAACTGCCTCTCTAACTGTTGTGGTTCCAGTGGTTTGAAGGCCGGCGAGTAGGACACAGGTTTTTACCTGGGCACTGGGAACGGGCGTTGTGTAGTCGATGGGATGGAGTGGGCTCCCGTGGATCATCAGGGGTGCGTGGCCGTCGGTGAGGGTGAAGCGTGCGCCCATGGCTTCAAGGGGCTTGCGGATGCGCTCCATGGGACGGCGCGAGAGCGAGGCGTCTCCGACCAGGGTGAAATCGCCCTGCTGAGGCGCCAGGAGGCCAGAGACCATGCGCATGGTTGAGCCGGAGTTGCCACAGTCAAGGGAGTGGTTGGACGGAGTTACGCAGCCGGCGACGCCAGTAATTTCGACCGCTTCATTATTGATTCTGTTTATTTTAGCGCCAAGAGATTCCATGCAGGAAAGGGTCGAGGCACAGTCAGCGCCGGTGGAGAAGTTGGTGAAGCGGGAGACGCCTTCAGCAAATGCGGCCAACATGCCGTACCGGTGGCTAATGGACTTGTCGCCGGGCAGACGAAGGCTTCCGTGGACGTTGCGAGCGGGGCGAACGATGCGTTCTTCGGGCTGGGTGGGCAAGAGGGCTCCAAGTGATTTGCGGTCACTTTGAGTTTATCGAATTCCGCAGACATGGGCAGACTCTGTTCGAGTCCGCCCGCGCAGCAAGCAGAGTTATTTTGGCAGGGGCTGGGACCCGGTGATGGTGAAATCGGCTCCGGATTTGGCTTCGGTGTCCTGGGGTTGGGCGCTGCCAAGGGTCAGCTCGTACTTGCCTTCCAAAATGGCGCGGTTGCCTTTTTCGTCGACACTTGAAAGGCTGCGGGGATCGATGGCGATGGTGACATCGCGGCTGGCTCCCGGTTCCAGGTTGACGCGCTGAAAGCCGACCAGAGAGCGGATGGGGCCGGCGGGTTGCGGGGTCTTCAGGTAGGCTTCGACGACTTCGTCGCCGGGGACTGCGCCGGTGTTGGTGATGGAGACGGTTGCGGTGAGTGGCGAGGTGAGGAGTTCCGGGGCCTTGATGTTATCGGTGGATAATTTGACGGGGCCGTATTTGAATGTGGTGTAGCTGAGGCCGTAGCCGAATCCCCACAAGGGCTTGCCGGAGAAATAGCGGTAGGTGCGGCCTTTCATTGCATAGTCGGGGAAGGGTGGGAGGCCGTCGAGGCTGGCGTAGAAGGTGATGGGCAGGCGGCCGGAAGGGTTGTTGAGGCCGGAGAGGGTGTGGGCAATAGCCACGCCGCCCGCGACGCCGGGATACCAGGCTTCAAGAATGGCAGCGGCGTGGTCGTTGGCCCATTTGAGGCTGACGGCGCTGCCGCTCTGCAGAACCACGATGAGCGGCTTGCCGGTTGCGGCCACGGCCTCAAGGAGCTTTTGTTGGGGGGCGGGCAGGTCGAGGCTGGTGCGGTCGCCGCCGTCAAAGCCGTCGATCTTGATGCGCATTTCTTCGCCTTCAAGCTGCGGGGAAAGGCCGACAAAGGCGACGACGACATCGGATTCCTTGGCGCGGGCAACAGCTTCGTCCAGTTGGGCCTGGGCGGGGGCTTCCCACTTGAGAGTGAGGCCGCCTCCGAACCGATCGCCGGAGTGTGAGTACTCGATGCGGATATCGTGGGGATTGGTGTCAGTGAAGTCGACTGGAATGGAGGGGATCTTGGGAAATTGCATGAGTGGCGGCGCGCTGGGCGATGCGCCGGGCTCGGTATGGAAATTGCCCAATGCAGACAGGTCGCCTGCCTGGCGCAGGCTGCCTTCGGAGAGGACCTTGCCGTCGAGGATGAAGCGGTAGCTTTCGACTGGCGAGTAAGGGAAGCTGTCGCCAGCCTCAAGAGAGAAGACATAGTGGCCCGGCGCGGGGACGGTGATCGAACCGCTCCAGCGGACGGAATAGTTGTATGTCTCAAGCTGCGGAACGGGCAAAGCGTTCTCCCAATCGGCCTGAATGATGGGCTGCGTCAACGTGACGACGGGACGGCCGGTCCAGTCGGGCGTGGCGAAGAACTCAGTCTTTAGACCCTGATTGAGGCCGAAGGCGGTGCGGGGAACGGGCACGCCTACTCCATCAGCAAGCGTGGAGCCCTGCGCGTAGAGGATGGGGGAGCTGCGGAACTGCTGGAAGATGCCGTCCAGCGGCGTGACTGGGTGGACGGGGGTGCCAACATAGTTGCCCAGAATGGACGGCAAGAGGTCAGCCGTGGGCCCGATGACGGCGATGTGGCCGGGTTCGCCTTTCAGGGGCAGAACACCTGAGTTCTTGAGCAGAACGATGCTTTCTTCGGCTGCTCTGAGGGAGGTTTGGCGGTTGGGGATGGATGCTACGGCAGCGAATGGGATCCGATCGAGCGTAGAGCCTTGCGGGTCAAATAGGCCGAGTTGGAAGCGTGCCGTGTAAAGGCGCTCGGCGGCCTGGGTGAGCAGATCCTCTGAGACCAGCTTTTGGCGAACCGCGTTGGCGAGGGTGTTGAAGCCGGGGGTCCAGATGCTGCAGGAGAGGTCTGTGCCGGCCTCAAGGGCGAGCGCGGCGGAATGGGTGATGTCGGCGGTCTTCTTGTGACCCAGGTTGACGTCGACAATGGCGCCGCAGTCGGAGACGACGAAGCCTTTGAATCCCCAGGCGTCGCGGAGGTGGTCCTTGAGCAGCATCTTGTTGGTGCAGGCTGGCCATTCATCGATGGAGCTATAAGCGCACATGACCGACTGCACATGGCCTTCAGTGACGGTGGCGCGGAAGGCTGGCAAGTAGGTTTCTTCCAGGTCGCGTGGGCTGGGGTCCACGTTGAAGCCGTGGCGCATGGGCTCAGGTCCGCTGTGGACGGCAAAGTGCTTGCTGGTGGCGACGGCGCGGAGGTGGTCTAGGTCGCCGCCTTGCACGCCGGTGACAAAGGCTACGCCGAGCTTGGCGGTGAGGAAAGGGTCCTCGCCGTAGGTTTCCTGGCCGCGTCCCCAGCGCGGATCGCGGAAGATGTTGATGTTGGGCGACCAGAAGGTGAGGCCGTAGAAGATGCGGTGATTGCCCTGGCGCTGGGCCTGGTTGTATTTGGCGCGGGCCTCGGTGGAGATGACGTTGCCCATGGCGTGGACGATCGATGGATCCCATGTGGCGGCCATGCCGATGGCCTGGGGAAAGACGGTGGAGTAGCCGGCGCGGGCGACGCCATGCAGGGCTTCGTTCCAGGTCTGGTAGTCGGGAACGCCGAGGCGCGGAATGGAGGTGGCCCAGTCTTCAAGCTGGTTGGCCTTTTCATCGAGTGTCATGCGGCCGACCAGATCGTGGGCACGCTCCGGCGGGGAGAGCTTGGGATCGAGGTAGGGGATTTGCTGCGGGAAGGCGAAAGGGGTAATGACGGCCAATGCAAGCGGTAAAAAAAGCCAGCGGCGAAGCGACATGGATTGATTCCTCCGAAGGCGGCGGCCAAATTGAGGCGCAACCGAGTGGACTGGCGTTTTTCCGGCAGGTTTCGTGGGCGCGGGAAAGATTGACAAGGCTCACGAGACGGGAAAAAGGCAACCGGTAGGAACTCTACTAGATGAAGGGGCCGGTTGGCCAGCTTTATCGGTTTACTAGAGTAGAACTCGGTTCGTGACCGGATGAAGATGTTCTATCCAATGAACGAACGTGGGCCGGGAGGCCCACGCTACAGCCGGCCAGGAGGCCGGCGCTACATTGCCAAAAGGAACATTTTCATACGGCCAAAGAACTAGGGAACCAGGCTCAGGCATGTCTGTTTGTATTTCCGCGAAGGAAACCAGAAATGGACCAAGACGCGGCGGGAAAAAGCGCGCCTGCTCAAAAAGAGCAGGCGCGAGGGAGGCTACTGCAAACAGTCCTGGAATGCTAGATGCGTTCCAGGCTGTATCTGCCGCGGAGTTACCCGCGGCGGATGTGATGTTATCAAAGCGGACGGCAAATAAGTGCCGCCCGCCAAGTGAGAGGTTGACAATCGTTAAAAGAGGATGCGGCCGCCAATCTGGATGACGCGATTGCTGCCGCCGCTGCCGGTGATTTCGCCGAAGGTCGAGCTGTTCATCGCGGTCGTCGGCGCGCCGAGGTTAGTCAGGTTGAAGACGTTGACCGCCTCTCCGCGCAATTCAAACTTGAGCCGGTCGTGAAGTTGAATATCGCGAACCAGCGAAGCGTCGACATCGCGGTAGCCGGGGTCAGAGAGTTGTGCGGGACGTTCGTTGCCGATAAGGCTAAGAGGTCCGACACCAGGGCAACCCGCTGATCCGGTTACGCAATAGGCTGCCTTGTTCATCCAATCCGCCTCCTCGGCGACCCTGGACTTTCCCTTGAGGGTGGAAGGAATCACGCCGGGGACAATGCTGGGACGGTTGTTTGCCTGGCCGTCGAAGTAATTGTCCACGCCGGTTGTGACGGTGAAGGGTTGGCCGCTGTTGGTGGTGATGACCGCGGTCACGATCCAGCCATTTGCCAATTCCCTGATGATCCGGTTCTCGCCGTTGAAGTAGTCGGGCTTCCACACCACCGAAGCGGACACCATGTTGCGCCTGTCCTGATCGGAGCGCTGCTTCTTCTCGAGATACTGGTAGTTGAAATCGAGGATGATGTTGTTGAGCGCCGTTCCGTCGAGGTTGCTGCTGGCCAGGGTATGGCTCCAGGTGTAGCTTCCCTTGGCACTGACGCGGTGAGTGAGACGCTGCTCAACGGTGACCTGCAATCCGTTGTAGTTAGAGCCCTGATTGGCTTGAATGTTGTAGACGTTTGAGTATTCCGGCGTTGCGGCCGACAAACCAAACTGTGAATTCAAAGCACGGCGGTTGTTGACCGTGCTGCTGGAGTTTGCGTAGCCGCAAGCGAGGGCCAGGTTTGTGCAGCTTGGTCCTGAGGTGCCGGCAGCGGTGACGTTGAACGACGCTGGGTTGAGGTCCTCGTAGATGGGCTGCCTGCGATTGAGCGAACCTACGTAATTGGCGCCGATGGCGAGCTTGCTGGTGATTTGTTGTTGGACGCCAAAGTTGATCTGATATGTGAAGGGCCACTCGAAGTTGGAACTCATCGAGGAGACCTGGTTGAGCGCAAGGAAGCTCGCAGTGCCGGTTCCGGGCGTGAAGGTCAGAGTCGGGAATGGGTTGGTCCCAGTGGGAAACTCGGTGGGGTCGTTTTCATAGGGATGAGTGATCGAAGTGACCTTGCTGAAAGTCGGGCGGACCGCATAGGGAGCGAAGTTCGAGGGCAGCTCCCATAGGTTGCCTGAGATGCCGCCGAAGAAGATGCCACCAGCGCCGTGGATGACCGTCTTACCGTTGCCAAAGGGATCATAGGCGAAGCCAAGGCGGGGTGAGGCGTGATAGCTGGGGGTGAAGGCTCCGCCCTTTGGCACACCAGGGTCTCCCGGAAAGAGCATTCCGATGGGAGCCAGTTGGTTGCCGGTCAGGCCGTTAATATTGACGGTTTTGAATGCATGGGACTGCACGCCGGGAATGAAGTTGGTTTCCCGGTTCTGCGTGTCGGTGGGCGCCTGCTGCCAATCGTAGCGGAAACCGATATTGATGGTCAGGTTGTGCAGAATCTTCCAGTCGTCCTGGGCGAACAGGGCGTAGTTGAAGTAGTTGGCATCAGCATATTCACCGGTGTCCTGTTCAAAGGAATTGGGGTAACCGGTGATGAAGTCCGACAGCGAATAGTTGGTGCGTGCGGCAGCGGCCGTTGTGAAGCCCCATACGCCGTAGTTGTCAAGAGAAGTCTGCTGGAAGTCTTTCTCCAGGCCGCCTTCACCGCCCACATAGAGGGTATGCTTGCCGCGTGTGGTGTTGAGCACATCGCGTCCACCATACTGGTTGGTTCCAGCCTTGGGACCGGTGATGGATTGGGTCAGGCCGAACCAGTTGGAGTCGCTGATCTGTCCGCGAGACGGGAGTCCGGAGATGCCGAAGTCAGAGCCGAAAGTGGCCCAAGTATCGGTGTTCGGAACCGGAATGCGACCACCAAATTGGCGGGTGTAGCTCAGCCATGCCTGGTTCACAGTGCGTGGGCTGATTGTCCAGGTGTCGCTCACGTTCGCATTTTGCTGCGTCGCCGCGTAGTTGGAGTAAGTCCAACCTGAGCTCAGACCGCCGGGAAGAATGGCTGTCGAGGATTTGTAGAGGAAGTAGCTGAGGGTCACGCGGTGATTCTGGTTGAGTTGGTGATCGGTTTTGATCAGGTACTCGTTGTTGGTCTGCGGGGCCGCATCGTACTCTCTGTGGGTGTACTTAGTATCGCCCACGATGACGCCTGGCTGTCCGTTCTGAGTGAGGTGTCCAGTATTGGCGATCGGGCCAGTTAGACTGCCATTGGCGAGATACTTGAGGACATTCTGCACGGTTGGGTCAAGGGCTGAGTTGGGGAGTGTGTTGTTGGCGTAGGGAAGGCCAGTTGCCCTGTTGCAGACCCAGAACTGGATGGCCGTGTTGTCAGCGGATGTCGGAGCGTTCTTGCAGTCGCTGGTGCTGGTAGGCGAGTCGGTTGTGTCCACCGTGGGCGTGTTCTCGGAGAAGTTTCCCTGCATCTCAGCGACATCGGGTACAGGCGACACGTAGGCCGACGATGTGGCGAACCGATAGCCGCCATAGCTGCCAAAGAAGAAGTCCTTGTCGTGGCGAATGGGACCGCCGAATGTGGCGCCGAAACGGTGCGTGACGTAGGGGGATTTGGTTGTCTGGTTGTGCGTGACCGCATTGAAATTTCTGGAGCGATAGAACTCGAATGCAGAACCATGCCATTGGTTGGTTCCGGACTTGGTAACCATGCTGACGACGGATGCGGCATAGCGCCCAAGCTGGGCGCTGAAGTTGTTGGTTTGCACATCGTACTGGCTGACGGCGTCGGGGTCTGGCACTTCGTTACCGCTGTTGCGCAGGCCGGTCATGTTGAGGCCGCCGTCGAGATAATACGAAACCTGGCCGGTGAAGTCGTCTGTAGAGCCATTGATGTAGACGTGATATTCAATGAACCCCAGGCTGTTTGAGTTTGCGTTGGATTGAACACCAGGCGTGAGGCTGAGCAATGCGTAAGTGTCGCGGCTAATCAAGGGCAGATTGTCGATCTGCACATTCGAAATGCTTGTACCCAGTGTGGCGTTGCTCAGATTGACGAGGGGTACATCGGCTGTAACGCTGACCGTTTCGCTCTCACCGCCTAAGGCCAGCGCCAGATCCAAGGTTGCGTCTTGCATGACGGCAAGGACGACTCCGCTGCGCTGGAGCGTCTTGAAGCCTTTGGCGACAACGGAGATCTTGTAGGGGCCAACGGGAAGGAACTCTTCGTGATAAGAGCCGTCCCCCTTGGACGTGGCGACACGGACGAAGTTGGTGTCAGTCTGGGTCATCGTGATCTTCGCGTTGGCCACAACGGCGCCGCTGGGATCTGTGATGGTTCCAGAGAGACTAGCAGTACTGAGCTGCGCTTGCGCACCGATCGCCGCAAAAACGGCAATCAGCAAAGCGAACAGCGCCCAGCGTTTGAATTGTGTACCTTTCATAAGGCGGCTCTCCTTGATTTTCTTGGGTGCAGCACTCTCTCGTTCCGAGTGACTTGTGTTCAATGGTGTGTTTAGCGTCATGGCCATTCTCCTCAGGTTGAGGCAGCGCCTTGGCACTTGTTTGGAGTGCGAAGGCGCGCCGGCGATTAAACTTTGAGGGATGCATCCGGCATCCCTTTCTGCGAAGCTTGGATGGTGCACGATCCTTTGCAAACGATTGAGATTTCAGCGCGTCCGTTGGAGAGTTGGACCTCGCGGGATCCTCGCGTGGTTCCAAGGTTGTCAATCAGGTTGCCCGTGCCTGCAAGCGAGAAGCGGATCATCTGTGCCGCGTCCAGGCAAAGAACGCCCTTTGCATCAAACAGTTTCGCTTCCACAGTGACGGTGTTGCCCTTTCGCTCTTTCTGAAGCAGTTTCAACTGCGCAGGTTTGTCCCAGGGTTGAGTCTGATAAATCAGGTCAATCTCATCGGTAACTGTTGCCTCCCCTTTGGCGGCAATGGCGCGCAGATGATTCGGTCCGCTGGCAAATGGAACCTCCCAGCGGAGGCCGGCCGCGGGAAAGTTCTGGCTGTCGCGACGCATCGTTCCCAGGGAGACGCCATTGAGGAACAGCTCGGCGCGATCGCAATTTGAATAAACATGCACGATGCGCGTTTGGCCTTTTTTGCCCCAGCGAACCGGCCAGCCATGGCCATAGATATGAACCATCGGCTTTGCCGCCCAATAAGACTGGAAGACGAAATAAGACTCTTTCCTGGTTAGATCGCGTTCAACAACGCCCTTCTGATTGATGCGCGGGATGCCGTTCTCCTGGCGCAACGGGGAAGCGAAGTCCTTGAAGACCCACATGGCTGACCCAGTCAGCCAGTCCAGCGTCTCCTGCGTCTTGAGATACCAGTCGAAGAGGTTGCAGGCATAGGTTTCAGACCAGTCGCCATCCGCTGAGACGCGGACCTCGCCGCCGGTTTTCAGATAATCCAACCCGCGTTCATCGGTTCCGTGGCCAGTGGCAACCTTGCGCAGCACAGCCTCGGGGTCTTCGGAGTGGCGGCCGGCCTGGCTGTCCGCACCCCATTCAATATGGATGAACCGTTTGACGTGCTCGCGTTGAGCCAGGAGGCTCTGCTCGTATTCGCGATAGTTGCCGCGGTACCAGCCAGCCCAGAGCGAGGGCGAATAGACATCCGGAATGTCGCGAGCGAAGTCGCAGCGGCGAAATGCCGTCATCCGTGAGCTATCCAGCCGATGTGCCAAGTCACGCATTTCAGTCATGAAGCCGCGGATTGCCGGTTCATCGATGCGGGGATACTCATTTGGCCAGTCGTCCTCGTTGCCGAGCCCCCACAGAATGATGGAGGGGTGGTTGTAATGCTGGTCAATCATGTGAGTCAGCATGTCCTTCGCATTCTGCTGAAAGGCACGATCTCCGATACCGGCGCGACACCACGGAGCCTCCTCCCACACCATCAGGCCCAACTCATCGCACAAGTCGAGCACCAGCCTGTCCTGTTGGTAGTGGGCAAGGCGAATGAAGTTGGCGCCCATTTCGCGGATAAGGCGCATCTCTTTGCGCACCAGATCGTCGCTCATTGCAGCGGCCACTCCGGCATGATCGGCATGGCGCTGAGTGCCGCGCAGCAGCACTCGGTTCCCATTGAGCTTGAAAGGACCATGCTCGACAAACTCAATCTGGCGAATGCCAAATCGCTCGTCGAGGCGTGTTTGCCCCGCGGCACTGGACAACGTAACCGCGCAGCGATATAAGTGCGGCGACTCGGGCGACCAAAGCCTGGGCTGGGCAACGGGGAAGCCGGCAAGCTCACCAAGGCCATTCCAAGGGGGAAGAGACCGTGTGGACTGATGAATGGAGGCGCCGAGCGGATCGAATACCTGAACGGAAATTGAGCAGGGAAGACTTTGGTTGGCGGGATTGTAGAGTCTCGCCTTTACAGATACCTGGGCGGACCCGTCCGCGGCGATGGTGGGCAAGATGTGGACTGCGTCGAGCGCGACCGCAGGCAGTTGAACCAGGTTCACATGGCGGTAGAGGCCTCCGTAGAGACAAAAGTCGCTCAGGTCGGAGGGCACCCGCTCGAGATCGGGCGAGTTGTCACAGAGAACCGCGACGGGCACGCCATCCAGTTTGTCCGCGTGGGACAACCGCTGGACGGCATCCGTGATGTCGAAGGCAAACTCGTCATAGCCACCTTTGTGCGTCCCGATGAGCATGGGTCCCACCCAAAGCGTGGTGGTTTGACCGGCGCCCTGGAAGTGAAGGATGGTTCGTCCATCGACAAAGGGATTGCTCAAGGAAAGGCGCGTGCGGTACCAACCCTGGCCGCGAAAATAGGCCTTGTCCGGGTCGCAGGCATCGTGGGAGTTGAAGCAGTGGGGCAGAATGGCGGCCTGCCATGAGCCGTCATTCTGAGAGTTCCAAACCTCGGCGATGCCTCCGACCGCGCCTTGACGAAATTGCCAACCAGAATCCAGCCGCCTTGCGGAGGTAACGGCCCCGTCTTCCGGTGAAGAGGACCACATGGCAGCGGCACGAATTGGAGCAGAGAGGAGGGCGACGGCAGCCGAACACGATGCAGTCAGCATGAATTGCCGCCGGGTCGAATCAAACAAGAGAGCCCCTTTTTGTAGAACGGTCATTTTGTTGTTGCTTCGCCGTTTTGTGGTGGACGGAGACCTCTGAAAGGTCACGATCCAGCAGAATTCAGGCGCAGTTTTAGACACGCCACCAAAACGCGCCCATCGTCCGCTCAACGATCCGCGACTTGCAAGTGACTCACCGTTTGGTTCTAGCCGAGTTTTTATCTCTTGTGAAATGTGGTCTTTAGCGTCGCTATTTCTCTTGTGTCAAACGTTCTTGCAGGCCGAGGTAAAGGGCGAGTATCATCCGATTCATCAAATGAACAGAAGCAGCGCAACTCGGGACGCGTGGCACCCGCAGACCAGGGAGGATCGCGACGAGATTCTGCGCGAGTTGCACGAGGTTTTAGCCAGCCCGCATTTCTGCAACAGCAAACGCTATCCATCGCTGCTCAAATACATCGTCGAAAACACACTCGCAGGCAAGTCAGACCTCTTGAAGGAGAGAACGCTCGGCGTTGAAGTCTTCGATCGGCCCGCGACCTATGACACAAACGCTGACACGGTGGTGCGGTACACCGCAGGCGAAGTGCGCAAGCGGCTGTTGCTCTACTATTCCGAGCACGGCAGGAACTCGAGCATTCAAATCTCGCTGCCTGCCGGCTCCTATATTCCGGAGTTCGTTCACAGGCACGACCAGCCCGAAGAAGCAGCAGATCATCCGGGTTCTTCTGGAACGCACATCGGCGATGGTCACCTCTTCGCGGAGCCAGCCACCGACTCCCAGGAAGCAGGGGAGACGTTGCCATCGCTCTTGGCCGGTCACGCTTCCCACTCGGCTCACGGAACCGGCGTGGATGCCAACGGATCGCTGGGGCGAGCGAAAGCAATTTCAAGGCGCGTATTCTGGCTGGCCCTGGCCTTGATGATTGTGATTGCCGCGATTGCAGGATTGAGGTGGAAATACAGCACCGCTCACCCGCAGACCGCCGTGGATGATTTTTGGGGGCCGGTTTTACGCGATCAGCACACAGTTCTTATTTGCGCCGGAGGCTCGGTCTTCCAGCAGAACAATTTCTCAGGCGTGCTCACCGCGGGCAAAGACATTGAGTACCCGTTTGTCTCCATGCAGATTGCATCGGCGGTTGCGCAGATCAGCGGCCTGATTGAGCGATCCGGAGCAACAACTGAGCTTCTTCCTTCTCCTTCCACTCCGCTAACAGAGCTCCGGGAGCATTCGATCGTTTTGCTGGGCGGGTATAACAACCAATGGGCAATGCGCCTATTGGAGTCGCGCCGCTTTCATTTCACGCCGGAGCCGGTTGAATCGATCGTGGACCAGATGCAGCCTGAGATGCACTGGTCGCGCGACCATTCACTCCCCTATTCCAGTGCGGACGATTATGCCCTGGTGGCGCGGTTTCGCGATGCCACAACCGACAGTTGGGTTGTAGTGCTTGCCGGACTCGGCCGCAATGGGTCGGAAGCCGCCGCTCAATTCGCAAGCAGCCCTCACTACATGCAATTGCTTCGCGAACAAATGGGAAGAGATTTCTCAAACCGGAACATTGAGGCAGTCTTGAAAGTCAGCGTGATCGACGGAAAGACGGGAGCGCCCTCGATCGTTGCTGTCTATTCCTGGTAATGGCACGGACCGAAGCGCCGTCAAACCCAAAGAAGCGGCTGCCGGATAGGGTAGTTGCGGATGATCTCCGTGTCCGCCGGATCCGGATTCAGCGTCTTCCAGAGATCGATGTACTTCCGCTCATGACAGGCTATGCCCGCAAACAGCAGGCCGGGCGAGCGAACGGGCAGCGCGTCGAAGTGCTCAACGTCCTTCGCCCATTTCCACGTGCTTTTGTCTTTCATATAGGGATAGATGAACTCCGCCGCCTTCGACAGGCCGCGTCCGTCTGGGAGCTTGAAGGACGGCGGATCGGGCGTCAGGCCCTGAAGCGACTGGCAGAGGCCGGCCATCACGTCGAAGTTGAAGATGGAATAGCTGTAGGGTTTGGTCCGCGCCAGTTCCCGTGGAAACGATCCATTCGCATCCATCTGCATGGGCAGCAGAATCTCCCGGTAGCGCCTGTAGACCTGTTTGCGTGCGGCATCGTCCCCTGCCAGGCGGGCAAATTCGGCGGCCTGCAAGGCCCAACAGATGGCGTGGTTGTTCGTGGTATCGCGCTCCTTCATCCCCGGATCGCTTTGGTTCAGCCAGTCCAGATAGCTCGCGAACCAACTCTTCAAGGCCGCACTGTCCTGTGCGCTGAGCATCTTCGGCGTCAGAAAGCCGGCGGCACGGGCCACCTCGACCAGATGCAGTGTGTCGATGATGCCGTAGGAGCGGCCGGTCGAAACCCCTTGAACCGCCTGCGCGTACATCAAGTTGGGGTTCATTCTTGTTTCAGGAGTGACGAACCAGGCGCGCAGACGATCGCAGGCCTTCTGCCCATAGCGGCGGTCCCCGGTGAGGAGCCAAGCCGCTGTCAGGGCCGGCATCTGAATTGAAAGCGCAACCATCACCTTGCGATGCTCGTTGAAGTTTTCCGGATTGCTTTGCCCGTCGCGGTTGATGTACGGGCCATTGGGGTCATTCGGATTGGGCCAGAAGTAGTCCGCCTGGGAGTAGAAATCGTGCAATCCGCCTGGGCTGCGCTTTGTGGGGAAGGCCGTGATGGTCAAGGGCGCTTGCGCAATATAGCGGGCCCCGGCCGCCAGAATCCGGTCGCGGTCTGTTGCAGAGACAAGCTTGAAAGCGTCCGACCGATGGGAGCTACGTGGCAGACTCCAAGCCAGGCTGGCGGCTGTCGCACAGCCGGTTGCCGCTGCCGCTTTCAAAAAACTTCTTCTGTCGAGTGGGTTTGCAGGATGCATATTCCTCGTCGTTGAGCGCTTTTAGAAAATAATTTGCAATTGTTTCCAAACGGTGCAGGTTGCTCTTTGCAGAGAACGATAAAAATAGACTCAATCGATAAGCACTGACAAGTGACTCACCGTTTGTCACCTTCCGCGTGCCTCCGTATCTGAACTGAAGTGTAATCGAACAGCCGCTCTTGAATCGCAGTTGGGCTTTGGCAATGGGATCAATGCACTTAGGGCGAAAGCTGCCCAGGCGAAGAAAACAGGCAATTCCAGAGTCTCAAATGGTTGTGACAAACGTGACAAACCGCAGACCAATTCGTTGGGTTCCAAATTACCATGGCGATTCGGCGAAAGCTTATTGCCTTGACTGCCGATGCCAGTCCCATGCGATAGCAGGCTCTCTTGAGGCTGATGTATTATGGCGATTCCGGCTTCACGACGATCTCGATCGATTGAAGTTGAAGTGAATGGTTGCAGCGTATCGGACAGGGCCGCCAGGCGATGCGCGGTTTCAGTCCAATTCGGGTCTGCTCTGGCGGATTGGAAAACAATCAGAATTCTCGATAGGAAGCAATGAGGGAGCACAAAATGGCGTGGGCCGCAAATGTGAGAAGCAAGGTGGGCCGGGTTACAGCAATATTGGCCATGGTCGCTGGATTGACGGCGAGTCATCCGATCGCCCAGACGAAGACGCCTGAAGCGACGCCGAGTGCGGCGCCTTCGTCAGTGGAACGGGCGACAGCGGGGGATTCGCCGGACGATCCGGGTCCGCTGGCTACGGATCTTTCCCCTGCAATTACGCATGAAGCCATCAGCAAGGCAGCGCGCAAAGTGGCGGACTGGGAACTGGATCGGACCGAGGCGACGTTCAATCAGCAGTGGACGTACGCAGCTTTGTACGACGGCATGCTGGCGGCATCGAAGACCACCGGCGATGCGCGCTATCGCGATGCGATGGTGAGAATGGCGCAGCGTTTCAACTGGAAGCTGCTCAATGAGAGATTCCCTCATGCGGACGACATGGCTTTGGGGAAGTCCTATATGGATCTGTATCTTGAGAAGCGCGATCCCGTAAGGATGGCGGACACCAAGGCGGTTCTGGACCAGTTGGTTGTGCGGCCTGACGATCCCTCCAAGCTGCTCTGGTGGTGGTGCGATGCGTTGTACATGGCTCCTCCGGTGCTGGCCAGGATGTCTGTCGCAACCGGCGACCGCCGGTACCTGGACACCATGGACCGCGAGTGGTGGCAGACCTCGGCGAGTCTTTACGACCCGGCGGAGCACCTGTACTTTCGCGATAGCCGATACTTTAAGCAGAAGCAAGCGAACGGTCAGAAGGTTTTCTGGGCACGGGGGAATGGCTGGGTGATGGGCGCGCTTGCGAAGGTGCTTGAGGTGATGCCGAAGGACTATCCGAGCCGCGGGAAATACATTGCGCAATATAAGGAGATGGCGGATCGGATCGCTTCGATTCAGGGCAAGGACGGGCTATGGCGCAGCGGACTGCTCGATCCGGACGCATACGATCTGCCCGAGGTTTCAGGGTCAGCGTTCTTTACCTATTCGCTGGCGTGGGGCATCAACCACGGTGTGCTGGACCGGGCCAGGTTCGAGCCGGTGGTTGAGCGGGCCTGGGCCGGAATGCTTTCGCACGTCTATGCGGATGGCCGCCTGGGATCGATCCAGCCTATCGATGGACAGCCCGGCAAATTCAAGCCCTCTGCGAGCTACGTGTACGGAGTCGGCGGCTTTCTGCTGGCTGCATCGGAGCTTGACGTGCTGGCGCAGGGCGCATCCCCACCGCGCCCTCGAATCACAGGGATCTCGCATGTGGGCTACTTCGTCTCCGATCTGCCTAAAGCCATCGCCTTCTGGCATGATTTGCTCGGCTTCGACGAGTCCTACGACCTGAAAAAGCAGGGAAGCGATGACGTGCGCATCGCCTTTATCAAGATCAACGATCATCAGCACATTGAGCTCTTCAACGAAGCCCCGACCGCGGCGCCGAACATGATGAGCCACGTCTGCTTTACCGTCGACGACCTTGAGCAGATGCGCGCCTACATTCGCGCCAAGGGCTTCGACGTGAAACCGAACAACGGCGCCAAGACACGCGCCGGCGACTACGCCTTCGAGATACGGGACCCTGACGGCACGCTCATTGAGTTTGTGGAAAGCCTGCCCACCGGAATGGAAGCGCAGGCAGCCGGCAAATTCATGCCGGCTACTCGTATCGCGACCAGCATCTATCATGTGGGCTTCCTGGCCGGAAACAGCGAGAAGTCCATCGCCTTCTACCACGACATTTTGGGTTTCAATGAGACCTGGCGTGGCGCCAGCGACCCAAAAGAACTGAGTTGGATCAACATGCAAGTGCCCGACGGGAACGACTACATTGAGTTGATGCTCTACGGCAAACTTCCCACGACATTCGGCGGCAAGAACCACATTTCGCTCGTTGTCCCGGATGTACAGAAGTCGATTGCCGATCTTGAGGCTCGGCCGGCATACAAAACCTATGGAAAGCCAATTGATATGCACGTTGGCAAGAACGGGAAACGCCAGGTCAACCTTTACGATCCGGACGGAACCCGTGTGGAACTCATGGAAGCGAGGACGGTCGACGGGAAGCCGGTTCCGTCTTCCAACGCACCGCCGCCTTCGCGCGAGTAGACCTAAGTGTGCTCTCTTTCGGCCAGACCTCTGTGGATGGCGCTTGGATTGAATCATTTGCGTAAGGGAGTCGTGGAAGGGGGATTTGCCGCCTCCGGAAAGCCTCGCGCCCCTGTCCGATTTCGAGCAGGGTGCATCTACGAGTGGGGTGGTGCGGTGTTCTTTATGGTGTCCGTTCTGTTTGGTATTCAGTGCGAAATGGCGCCTTAATGTGCCACTTTTCCACAGATCGAAAGGGCCGCCCCAGACGGTATTCTGGCTAGATTTATGGGTTTATTGCATTGATTTCATTGAGTTTATATGGCGGAGAGGGAGGGATTCGAACCCCCGATAGCCTTGCGACTATGTCTGATTTCGAGACTGGCTTACCATATATTGTTATCAATCATTTAGCGGGTGGGTGGCTACTTTTTGAGCTAGTTGGAATCGTATTCTTGTCGTAGTGGCTCATGACCGCAGCGATGGCCGCAATCTACCCCATCCACGCTGAGAAAAGGGTTGACCAATATATGCCATTGGCATATAGTTTTTCTATGCAAACGGGGGTCGAAACCCAGATGTTCCTGAGAAGCGATGAGCAAATTGTTTGAAGAGATGGCACAAGGAACGGCTGAAGCCCGCGCCTACATGGAAGGCGAGCGCAAGGGTTACAAGGTCACTCTGCCGGAGACCGTGGACGTGCGAGGTCTCCGTAAGCGCCTGCGCCTGAGCCAGGGGCGTTTCGCGGATCGTTTTGGCTTGTCGGTGGATGCAGTTCGTCATTGGGAGTCTGGGCGCCGCCAGCCGGAAGCCGCCGCGCGCGCGCTCCTTATCGTCATTGCCGCCGACCCTGAATTTGTGATGCGTTCCTTGGCTAAGGGTTCAGAATAGCCAAGCGAAGATGCAGGCATATAAATGCCGACGCCTGGACAGCCGCAAACCGTAGCGATATAGTTTATATATGATAAAGTCGTTCCGCCATGCTGGGTTGGAGAAGTTCTACAAAACCGGCAGCAAGGCCGGAATTCAGCCGCATCATGCCGCGAAGCTGGAAGAGCAGTTGACCGTGCTCAACCGCGCAAAGAGCGCCGAGGACATGGCGCGGCCCGTTTCGTGGAGGTTGCACGCGCTGCAAGGCAAAAAGAAGCTCTGGTCAATCTGGGTCAATGGAAACTGGCGTTTGACCTTTATGTTCGACGGCGAGGATGCGATCCTCGTGGACTATCAGGATTACCACTGAAAGGAAGATATGCCCACTGAAATGTACAACCCGGCGCATCCTGGCCGTGTGCTGCGCGCCTACCTGGAAGGCATGAATATCACACACGTGGCGAAGCACATCGGCGTATCGCGCGTAACGCTCTCCAAGGTTCTCAATTGCCGCGGCGGCATCTCGGCTGAAATGTCCATTCGACTCTCTGCCGCGCTGGGGACGCATCCGAGTTTATGGTTTGAAATGCAGACCGATTTCGATTTTGCTCAGGCGAGACGCAAGAAAATCCCGAAAATCTCTCTCTTTAGCAAAGCCGCATAGGGAGTGTGGCCGTCGCCAGCCGGAAGCCGCTGCGCGCGCTTCTTATCGTCATTGCCGCCGACCCTGAGTTTGTGATGCGTTCCTTGGCTAAGGGTGCTTGAACACGAGTAGAGGGTCAACCCGCCCACTCGATCGAGAGCAGGGGAACATCCCGTCTGTCCCCCCGGTTTCCGGAATTTGTCAACTCACCAGTTTGTATTTTCCGTCCGTGGTAGTCTGGCCTGGATCTTATTTTGCAGAAAAGTGAGAACATTGCAATGCCCTTAAACGACTATCCCGACAACAAGGGAAAGATCCGCAAATTGGTTTCAATCGACGGAAACAGATCGACGTTCTTTGTTGAGGACGAAATTGTCCGGCCGCAAGGACCTAAGCCCCATCGAAAGCTCATCTATCTTCAAAGACTCAAGCATTCGGATCGAGAACTGGAGTACCGTTTTGCCTACTACATGAGGGGTGTGAAAGGTAGGACAAAAGATCGCTGGGTCTTCGGCCAGTACGCTTTGATGATCCCTGCAAAAGACCTGAGCTGGCTATTGAATGAAGCTCGCAAAAAAAATTGGAAAGGATTCTAGCCTTTTTTGATCTCAGGCAGTGCTCTCGGAGGTTCATTAACTGAATAAGGTTTGCCACTTGTTCTCAAATGGCTCAAGAGCTTTCATCCGCATGAAACCGTTCTGTGGCCAGCCATTCGGATAATGAGCGTGTTTTGCAACCTGCTTGTTCTTGGCAATGAAGTAGCGGATTGGCTTATCGCACTTTTCTGAGCCAAGCAGAACGTAGATTGTTACTAAATTAAGATTTTTCGACTCAAACATTGTTCGATTCACATACCATGGCACAGCGCGGCAAGTTTTCACTTGGACCTTCCGCGAACTTGCGTCAGACGGATGGCCGACCAAGAGGTCGTAGCCTTTGGTATTCCTGTCAGCGAGCTGGGCATCATATCCACGCCGGAGAAGTTCGGCCATAACGAAGTATTCTCCTGCATTGCCGCTGGGAATGCCTGATTTCCTCTTCTTGGCCGGAGTATCCATCTTCACCTCAAGACCGGCGCATAGCAATACACATATATGCTATGCCCGTCTACAAACCGTAGGTGGCCACAATCTCAAACGAAATCAAATTAAGTCGAGGATGCCCCGGTCTCCTGTATCTGTTTTCGTGGTCGCCGAAGCCGGCAGTCCCCGTATTCACGGACAGAAGACTCGTAAACCAGGGAGGCCCTCAAAATCCTTGAGGTTAGCGGTTAACAGAGCATAGTCATTTTCCATTGCCTGAGCAGCTATCCAGATATCGTTGACCCGTGTTCTCGGCGACCGGCCCGACTGTTTCATGAATGCGGCCAGGATGCCGAAAGCGGAGGCCGTAAGGGAAGAAACATCGAGAACGGGCCGCTGTTGCAAGCTGCGCAAGTAGCGGATGCGCAGCATCCGTGTTGCTGGATCGCTGCACGATTCGACACCAAAGCTCAACTCGCCGAGCGAAATGGCTGAAATGTAGACTTGCTCGTCTCCGGCAGCCCTGAGGATGGCTTGACTGGGCATCTGCCCGCTGGCCAACCCTACCCAGATCGAAGTGTCGAAGATCACCCCCACGGATTCGTAACCTCTTCATCGAATTCTCCACGACTGTCCTTGAGCCAGGAATCGCCCTGGGCGGGGGTCAACTTTCCTTCCAGGCCAGCGATGGCTTGCGCAGCGGTCATGGTTCGCTTGGCGGGAACAATATGGGCTATTTCAGTGCGATTCCGCATCACGCTGACCGTTTCGCCAGTGAGAATGCGTTCCAGTATGGCGCTCGTGTTGCGTGCCAGATCGGAGGCGCTAATGATCTGCATTTCTATACCTCACCCACAAGAGATGCGCAACGATACTTACAGATACATATTATTCGTATTTTCAGCAAAAAGAAAGTGCTGACCAATCCCCTCCGGCGAGAATATATTTTGCTGCAAGTTCTCCTAACCGGCGTGAACCGGTTTGGCCCTTTCGGTGTCGGTTTTTGGGTCAGTTGGATTTGTATTTCGGTGCCTTGCTGTGCCCCTGCGTGCATATTTTACCCAAAAGGCAAGCTTCATACCAAAAAGAACAGAGGCCCATGAAAGGCCCCTACGTATTGATTCTACTGATCTTATGGCGTCAGGAAGTCGGAGGTTCCGGGCGTGTCACCGGCAAGCCGGAAGTTACCATCCAGTAAATACCAAACACGGCCGAATAGGTGGCTACGGTCCCTAGGTCTCTGACCAGATGAAATGGTGCTATGAGGGGTGCGAGCGCGGGCTGGGAAGCCCGCGCTACAGCCGGTCAGGAGACGGCGCTACACTTTTTACTGGTACATAACCAGACGGTCAGAGACCTAGTTCGATGGTCAGTCGACGATATCAGGCCAATGCACGTTTCCAGGTGGTCAAACTTGGAAACGCGCATTGGCGATTTAGCGCGAATCGACAATTCCGGGGGGGGGGCGACATCGGTATTTACCCGTTCTGTATAAGCTTCCATTTGGCGGCCGAGGTTACGTCAAACACGCGCCTACCCTTCATTCCTCAGATGGAGAATCATCCCTCCATTGGCGTGCACGGATTCGGACCGAAGGAGCGCCGACAGGGATGCCGATTACGGCTTTGTTGCTGCGATAACAATGTATCCAAGAACACCGCTGCTTGTTGCCTGGAGGGCTGCCTGGGCAAACTGCCTTCCGGTGGCGAAGTCAACGCCGGGAAGATCGATCTTTTTGAGCCCTGCCATGATCTCTGCTCCGAGCAGCTTCGCCTGGATCTGCCGCACCATTTCAACCAACGCATGGCTATGATCTTCGGTTCGCGAGATGTGAAAACCTGCTCGCTGCAGAGTCGCAACATACCGCTCTTCTGGCAGCGCATCCCCGATACAGGCAATCCACGACAACAAACCTTCGAGGCCTGGAATTTCAGCTTCACTTCGCGTCAGATCGCTCAGCCCTAGTTGTCCACCAGGCTTCAGCACGCGATAGAACTCACTCGCCGCAACCGACTTGCTGGGGAAGGTACAGAAGGCGCACTCGCAAAGGATTGCATCAAATGAGTCGTTCTCAAACGGGAGACGCTCAGCATCTCCAAGCTGAAACGCGACTTGCCCGATCACTCCCCGCTGGGACGCATCCGCAGAGGCAAGGCTTACATTCTCTTCGCTCAGGTCAATGCCAGTCACTCGGCATCCGAAGGTTTCTGCAATGTGGAGTGCGCTGGTTCCGCGCCCCGAGGCGACATCGAGCACATGCGATTCAGGACTGAGGGCAAGCAGTTCACCAAGCCGTCCGGTGAGCCTGGTCCCGCCGGGATGAAAGCTGTCACCCAACAGCATGCGCGCGAAGTCACTGCCGTAGAACGTGGCGCAACACTGCTTGACGCTTTGCTCTTCCATGGACACCTCTAGAGTGACTTGACATCATCGATCTGCAGAAGCGACCCCACTTCCATGCGGTCCGTGCCTGCGTGAAGGTCAAAGACAATCGGCTCTGGGCGATAGGGCACACCTTCGCGGCGTGCCTGTTTACGCCTCGGCTCCATCGCATCCAATTGAGCACGCGCCTGTTCGCGATAGCCGACCGAGTTGTAGGAGCAAAAGGGGATCTGCTTGCCGCCGGGGAGCAGAAACTCCTTGCAGCATTTCATCAGGTTCTTCTGGTTGAAGGTCCAGGGATCCATGAAGTCCTGCAACATGATCATGAGCATGTTCTTTGCAATATCGCCGATCGTCAGGCTTTCAGGCAGTCCGCAGGCCTGACATGAGATGGCAAACTGCTCCGCCGATTTCTGCGACCCAGAGACTGACGAAGAGGACCACAGACCTTCAAGCGCCTTCTTGATCTCCAGGCTAAAATCCGGCATCACGCGATTTGTGATGTAGTCGAGGTAATCGTAGACGTTGACAATGCGCGAGAGCGGCGTGACTTTGTCGCCGTCGATGAATGCGTAGGTGACGGAGTTGCACGACGGAAAGCAGCATGGAACGGGAATGAAGTCGCTCGCAACAAACTTGCCTGCCGTCTGCTGCTCGATGAGTCGGACGATATCCGGAATTGTCATGCGTTGCATCGGGTCGTGATGCATGTGGCGGCCGGCATGGAATGCCGGCTGAAAGTTGATGCCGCGAATGGCCGGATGCTTGATAGCCAATTCAATGATCTTGCCAACCTCGTGGTCATTCACGCCACGTTCGATGGCGGGGACGATCGTCACATTCAGGCCAATGGACGCCAACCGATCCAGTGCAAGCAGTTTTTCCTCAAGAATGTCCGGCTCGCCGCGAATGATGCGATAGGTCTCGCGGTCGAAGCCGTCGAATTGGAAGTAAATCGAAGGGCGAACCTCAGCAAGCTGTTCAAGGAAGCGGTCATCGTGTGCGATGCGCTTGCCGTTTGTGTTAACCATGACAAACGGGATGCCACGGACACGGGCTGCCTTCACAAAGTCGATGATTTGCGGATGAATGGTGGGTTCGCCGCCGGAGAACTGTACAACTTCCGGGTTCCCCTCGGTGCGGACAAAGTCATCCAGCATCGCTTCCACTTCTTCCAAAGTCAAGCTGAAGCCCGGCCGCGCGTCGGCAAAGCAGAGCGGACAATTCATGTTGCAGGCGCTGTTGACTTCAATAATGCCCAGGCAAGCGTGCTGCTGATGGTCCGGACACAAACCGCAGTCATGGGGGCAGCCGTCTTTGATCTCAGTACCGTAGGCAAGCGGAATCGTGCCCGGCTTGTTGAACTTGCTGAAGTTCGTATAGGCTTGCGCGTCCCCGTAAACAAGCGCTTCAAAGGGACCACAGTCGGGGCAGCGCTTGGCCATGTAGACTTTGTTGTCGCGCAGTAGAATCTTTGCGTCGATTACTTTCCGGCACTGCGGACAGATACTGCGGGTGAGTTCATAGAAGACGTAGTCTGCGTCCTTCTTTACGGATCGCGGGGACGCTGATGCGCCATTCACGTCGATTGCGGATTTCAAAGGCATCCTTGTCCCTTCAGACTCATTGCGCGACTGGACTCGCTTGATTCAATCCCAGCAACCCGCGTCCAATCATTCTTCTCAGGCAACCAGTATCGGGCAGTCGCGCATTGAGCGTCCAATTGAACTGTGCGGTTTGCCGAATGGAGGCCACGAGGCGATGGCTAAACCCTTGCCAGCTTGGGCATCTCCGGGATTGCCTCTCCCGCAGCGATCATGCCCAATAGCCCTTTGTAGACTAGGTCTCCGACCGGATGAAATGGTGCTATGAGCGGTGCGAGCGTGGACCGGGAGGCCCACGCTACAGCCGGCCAGGAGGCCGGCGCTACACTTTTTACTGGTACATAACCAGACGGTCAGAGACCTAGGTGCGCCATCAAGGCGGCAACCGCACCAATCATTCCAGGGCCATTGATTCCGAATACGGCCGCCCTAAGCATCGGCATGAAGACAACTTCCATCATCATGGTCATCGCGGCTGTACCTGCTACGCCGCCTAAAATCAATTTCCCTGACATTCCGTTCATTCGATTCCTCCTGCTCTTGAACGATTTCCGAGGCGGAGAAACGTTACAAGGCTCCCAACGGAGGAGAATCTGGCGAGGTTTCGTGTGCGTTGTAACGTTTTGGACTCCCGCGAATCGTTATCATTGGTTGATTCCCGAAATGTTTGGGTGCCGGCGCTGCAATGCGGTCTACGACAGTACCCGAAAAATGCTTGTCATCACCGGAGATGAGCAGGTCTTCGAGGTTCCCGATGGATTTGGGGACCGGCTGCACAGCTTCGTTGATTCGATGCTTGCAAACTCTGAGTCTGACTAACTGGCCAAAGCGCTCACTTCGCGCCATGCCGCAGGGACAAAGCCCCGATGAATTCGAACCGACCTTACGGCTTGGCAATCACAATTCTGGCTCACGCGCTTCTTCGCATCGCCAGTAGCGCCAGCGGCGTGCTCATCGGCATTTACCTGGCCAACCTAAGCGGACAGGGCTTTCCCGTGGACGCCGGACTGCGTGGATTACTGGGCGCGGTTTCCTTCGGCGCCGAGTTAATCGTCTCCATTCCAATGGGAATGGCCTCCGATGCAGTCTCACCTCGCTGGTTGATGGTGAGCGGAGCGCTGGCCGGCGCACTTGCCGTTCAGCTCTTTGCCCTCAGCTCCCATGTCGAAGTGTTCTTTCTGAGCAGGGCTTTGGAAGGGATTGGCGTGGCGGCCGTGACTCCTCCTCTGTTGGCGTATCTTGCCGAGGCGACCACCCATGATTCCGCATTGCGGGCACGGGTGATGAGCTTCTTTGAACTCTCGCTGCTGGCAGGACTTGCCCTGGGCGGGCTGATGGGGAGCCAGTTCTGGAAACTGTTCCATGCGCACGCATTCAGCCTTGTGGCTCTTGCATACCTAGTCTGCGCGGCGCTGCTGTTCTTCGGCGCAAAGGGCAGCAGATCGCACGGCTCCCACGCCGCATGGCAGGGCCTGCTTCGCGCTTTGAAAGACCCTTCGGTCCGATCTCTGGCTCCGGTGTGGCTTTGCGTAAATGCCGTAGTAGGGCTTTGGCTCGGTCCTACGCTCCCGTTTCTGCTGACCAAGAAGCCAGGCGGCGTGCAATATCTGGATGGAATCTTCGCGGACAGCCCAGTCCAAGTGGGCTGGCTTCTGCTCGGTTATGCAGTTGTCTTTGGAACAGGCGTCTTCGGCTGGAGTTTTGTGCTTCCACGGATGCGCATCCGCTCCGCGATGCGGCTTTCCTTGACGGTCATGCCATTCGTCTGTCTGGGGCTATTCGCGATCAATCATTCAGCCCACGTTGCGGCCCCGGTTCGCTGGTCCATCACTGCGGCAACGGCATTGCTGATCATGGTGGAGAGCGGCTTTACCCCGGCTGCCCTGGCATGGCTCGCGCAGTCTCTTGGCTCCGGCACGGGAAAGGGCGCAGCCATGGGCATCTACTCTGTCTTGCTCAGCGTGGGCGCCATAGGCGGTTCGTTGTTGGCCGGCCTGCTCGGAAAGATGCTCTCCGTCGATGGCCTGCTGCTGGGCACAGTTGCGCTGGCCATTTGCGCGTTGCTCCTGCTCCACAATGCAACGGACCTTACAATTCAACCGAATGAGGAAAATTATGAGCACGCCTGACTACGACATTGCGATACTTGGGGCTGGAGCCTCGGGACTGATTGCCGCGGACTTTGCCGTTCAGCTTGGGGCGCGAACGGCGCTAATCGACAAAGGGCCCATCGGCGGAGATTGCACCTGGAGCGGCTGTGTGCCGAGCAAGTCACTCATCAAAGTGGCGAGCGTGGCTCACCATGCGCGAACCGCTGCCCGCTATGGAATCGGCGTCAGCGCACCGACAACGGACATGACCGAGGTGCGAGCCTATCTTCGCGCCACCATCCAGCAAATCTATGAACCCACCATGCCGGAGGCCCTGCGGAGGAAGGGCATGGATGTCCTGATGGGCGCTGCACGGTTTCTCGATCCACATACGCTTCAAGTTGGAACCGAGCGGATTCGCGCGAAGAAGATACTGATCAATAGCGGAGCCGAGCCACGCATTCCTGCAATCACCGGGCTTTCGGATGTTACCTATTCCACGTATCAACAGATCTTTGAAAATGACCGCCTGCCGCGACACCTGCTCGTTGTTGGAGGCGGTCCCATCGGGTGTGAAATCGCGCAGGCCTACCGAAGGCTTGGTTCTGAAGTGACCGTGATTGCTGAGCACCTGCTGCCGGCTGAGGAGCCAGAGGTTCAGGATTTGTTGAGCCATATCTTTGCGCAAGCAGGAATCGAGCGCATCGCAGCGAAAGCAAAGATCGTGTGTCATGAAGGCAAAGCCATCACTGTCGAAACGCTGGTGGGCAAGGCGACCGGCGACCTTCTATTCATTGCAACTGGGCGTGCGCCCTTGGTTCGAAACCTTGGCTTGGAAGCGGCAAATGTGCACTACTCGGAGCGCGGCATCGAAGTGAACAAGTTTCTCCAGACCACTGCCGGACATATTTACGCCGCGGGAGATGTGATCGGCGGCCAGCAGTTCTCGCACCTTGCAGGGTGGCAAGGATTTCAGGCGGTTCGCAATGCGCTGCTTCCGGGAAACAATGCGGGCACAACGGCGGCAATGCCCCACATCACATTCACTTCTCCCGAAATTGCTCAGATCGGCCTGACTGAAGGCAAGGCACGCACGATGTTCAAGAGTCATGATCTGCTCATAAAGTCATTCGACATCAGCAAGGTAGACCGTGCCGTGAACGAGGATGACCGGCTTGGACTCATCAAGATCGTTGCACGCAGCAATGGCCTCATTCTTGGCGCGAGCATCGTGGGCGAAAGAGCGGGAGAAACCATCACCGAGATCGCAATCGCCATGCGCAATAAGCTAAAGCTGGCCGACCTGGCCGCGACCATCCATCCCTACCCAACCTACTCCACCGGCGTGCAACTGTTGGCTACAAAGATGGCCGTGGAACACGCTTTCTCCGGCACGTCCGGCAGGATTCTTCGCGGTCTGTCCGCACTCTGGCGCTAGGTCCGTGACCGGATGAAGATGTTCTATCCAATGAACGAACGTGGGCCGGGAGGCCCACGCTACAGCCGGCCAGGAGGCCGGCGCTACATTTCCAAAAGGAACATTTTCATACGGCCAAAGAACTAGAGCGGGGCGGCGGTCTGTCCAACCTGGAGAGCCGGCAGGCGCTGAACCAGACGATCGAGATTGGCAGAGGCGGGGTATTCCTGAGCTTGACTGAGGAGCAGTACACCAATGATGTCCTCCCACTTCAATGCCACCAGTTCACTGACACGCAAGCGCAAACGTCCGGCGCTTTCTTTTTGGGTGATGCACCATACGAGCGGGATTGAACGTCACCTTGCCATTGCGGTTCCCGTCGCGGTTGCAGAGCGAGATGAAGGTTTTGTACCTTTTGGCCGTTCCGGCCGTCTTGCAGTGGTCTCGAAGCCAACGCTCAAGCTCCTGGGGCGTTAGCTCCGATGCCGCTCTGTCTCCAAGAGCCTTCCGGACTATCGCGGCCTTTGAAACGTAATTCCTCTTGTCTTTGTGGTGTTCGACGAACTCCAAGGTGTCGTCGATCAGATCACCCGGCAAGAAGAGACTCGGGAAGGCCTGTCTTTACATCCAACTCGCCATCCTCGATCCGGCTGAAGAGAAACTCAATCGGATTGGGGATGGGACGGCCCATTAAATATCCCTGGACTTCGTTAGCTCCAAGGACCCTGATGAGTTCCAATTGGTCGGGCTTCTCGACGCCTTCGACGATCACCCGCATCCCGATATTGTGGGCCAATGCGACCAGTGTGCGAATCATGGATTCGCTCTCCGGCTGAGAGCCGAGGTTCCTCACAAACGACTTGTCTATCTTGAGGGCATGGAAAGGCAACGATGGCAGGTAGTTCAGGTTGGAATACCCGGTGCCGAAATCGTCGATGGCCATGGTGATACCCAATCCCAGAAAACGCTCCATGGTCTGAGCCACGTTCCGCGATCCGTCGGCCATCACTGACTCGGTAAGTTCGACTTGAAGAAGCTCAGGCCGGAGGCCGGTCTGCTCCAGAATTGAAGTGACCTCCTCCAAGAACCCCTCGCTCCGAAATTGAATAGAGGAGACGTTTACGGCTACTTGGACAGGGTAGGGCGCTGCGCTCTGCCAGCGGACCGCTTCTTTGCATGCCTGCTTCATGATGTAAGCACCCAGCGATGCAATCAATCCGCTCTCTTCCGCGATGGGAATGAATTTGATTGGCGGGATCTGTCCAAGGGTTGGATGAAACCATCGGGCCAGCGCTTCGAAACGAACGAGGCGGCCAGTGGCCAGTTCGAATTCCGGCTGATAGTGGACTGAAATCTCATTACGCGCGATGGCTCCTCGCAACTGGTTCTCCAGGTTCAGCCGCTCATTCACGAGGAAACCGATTTGAGAAGTAAAGTGCACGATGCGGTTCTTGCCCTCGCGTTTGGCAGCATACATGGCACTATCTGCCTCTCGTATCAGCTCCTCGGGCTCAACTCCGTTATCGGGAAACATGCTGATGCCAATGCTCGCGCCGATGGAAAGATCGTGTCCCTTCACACGAAATGGAACTGAGATCGCATCGAGCAAGTCTCTGGCCACGATTGACGCCTGTTTGTTGGCCGGCAAATCGTCAAGAATGACAATGAACTCATCCCCGCCCACGCGCGCCAGAACATCAGATTCGCGAACGCGCGATCGTAAGCTGGCGGATATCTGCACCAGAAGTTCGTCTCCGACGGGATGTCCGAGACTGTCGTTGACGAGCTTGAATCCATCCAGATCGATGTAGAGCAGCGCCATGATGCCACAATTTCTTTTTGCCTTGGCTAAGAGGAAGGAGAGCCTGTCCAGCAGGAGTCTGCGATTCGGCAGCCCCGTCAAAGGATCGTTGAGCGACTCGTACACCGCCGCATCCTTTGCTCTCTTCAACTCCGCCTCATTCTCACGCAGCCGGGTCACATCGATGGCGGTCGACTCGTATATTATTTCCTCGCCAACGTGCACCTGCGCGATGTTCTTTAGCAAATGAACTGGGGAGCCGTCAGAGCGGCGCAACTGCGCTTCGCCGTTGCGGAATTCAACCTGTGGAAGAGCACCGCACAATTCCTCACGGTGCATGGGGTCAACCTGGAAATCCCAATAGGAGCGTCCGATCACTTGTTCGCGCGCCTCGAACCCGAGCATCCTGGCAAACGCAAGATTGCAGTCGACGATGGCGCCGTCGGGCCGCCAACTGAAGACCGCCGCCAGGTTGCGCTCAAAAAGCCGCCGGTACTTGGTCTCCAATTTGAGTTCGTTCTCAAGCTGCGATTGAATGATCCCTGTTTGCTTGCGTACGGTTCGCTTCAAACGTGCGATCCAAATGAGCGCCGCGGCCACGCACAGGCCCATGACACCCAAGATACTCAGTACGCGCCATAAATTCAGCCAGCTATTGCCTTCAAGGACGACGATATCTGCCGGCGAAGCAATGAGAACCACCAGGGACTCGGGCAATTCCTGCGTCCCATTGCGAATTACAGCGACACCGGTTACCTCGAGCACGGAGTTGCGCGAGAGGCTCACAATCTCGCGCGTGGAATCGTTGCGCAACAAGGTGGCGCTGAAGCGCTGCTCTCCGTCTTCAAGCTGGTAGACGTAGCCCGTAGCGTTGACGTTCTGATTGATGAGGCGCGCCTTCAATCGCACCCGCCTTCCGTTCAGCGAGCGCTGGAACACCTCGGCTGCGGTCAATTGAAGAGGAACGGCATCTTTTGCACTCGATTGGCCTGAAGCCTCGTGTACCAAGGCATCTGACAGCGAAAGACCGAAATCTCCCCGGCTCGGGAACCCAACGACGTCCACCGTGGTACCAACATCCACGGCAATCGTCTTTCCGGTCGCAGCGAACAGCGCTCCCGTGGCGTCCTGCACAAAGAACTGGCCGGGAGACGCCCAGGTTACTGTGCCGCGGACATGGACCTGGCGGACAAATCGCCGGTCCGCTTCCGAGGCGCGCAGACTGCCGATCGGCAAGGGCGCTGTCGAGAATGAATCCGTGACGGAAGGCTCCTCCACCTTGATATCGTCCAGGCTGTTTACAAAGAGCTGCGCCGCTACCCGCTTGCCCCCTCCATCGAGATGAATGCCGCTCACGCCTCTGACCCGCACCGTAGCGCCTATCAGGCGTTGCGCCGCGGGACTGTCCTTCCGCGGAACAATCAGCCACGCCAGCGTCTTTCCGTCGAAGATGCGGAAACAGACACGGGTCCAGTTCTCGTCGCAGGGGTGAAGAACGCCCTCGGTTACCACCCAACTGCTGTCCGCAACGCCGGCGTCTAATTCCGCAACACTCTTCTGATACGGAGTAGGGGGCGCGCTCCCCCCCAGGACCAGGATCTTTGCCTGGGAGACGATCGGGCCAACATCTCCCGCTCCCGTGACCGCCTTGATGCGAATCCGGGCGCCAAGGGGATATACGGTGCTGGAGCCGTGGACGTTGATGTAGATTGAGCCGGTCCGATCCTGAATAAACAACAGGCCCCACTCCGGATCGGAGTACGTCACGGCGCCTTCCAACTCAACCGGAAATGCCTGCTTGGCCTCGACGTTGCTCAGCCCGTGAATCTCTTGCACGGTGCGCAATGGACGCCTGGACGCAGACGGATAAAGAGCCGGCGAAAAGGCGAGGCAAGGACAAAGTACCAGCATCAGAGTGAAGCGCTGTGAAATGCTATGTAGCATCCTCTTCCCCTGCATATCGGCAATCACTTTCTGGAGTTCAAAGTACCCGTCTGCGCGCGGCACGATTTGCCTGCGAGAGTCAGGTACCCTATATCGGCAATCGGCTCGCTCTGTTCTAGTGGTGTTCCCTCGTTGCGTTTTCTCAACAGGTTGTTCCGGTCCGAAGTGGCTAGGATGACCGGCCAGGCGCCAAACACCCGGCCATTGGCGAATCGGGCGCTTATGGCGTAACTGCGGCGAAAATCGCGAGTCCAATACAGTGTGCAATACTTGGGGCGTTCCGGAGGTTCTACATGCTGCTAGCCAGTTGCAGGCTTGGAAACAGATCGAGCAGCGCCCTTTGCTGCTTCGGGTTGGCCCTCTGCTCGCTTTGCATGACGATGGAAATGCCGGCGCAGCAAAGCACGCCAACGTTACAGGATCGTAGCCAGCAGGCATCGACGCTTTCGATCACCACGCGAGAGGTCCTGCTCGATGTTGTAGTGACTGACCGCTCCGGCAACGCTGTCCCCGGCCTGACGGCCTCCGACTTCAGTGTGACCGAGGAGGGCGGCCCGCAGCGCCTGACTCACCTTGAGGAACATCATCCAATGAGCGCGGAGGATCTGGCCCGCCTCAAAGCCGCACCTGCCCTGCCGCCCAACACCTTTACAAACTTCACGCCGGTGCAAAACTCGAATGCATTGACGGTGCTCCTCCTCGATGCGCTCGATACCCGGCTTCAGGCGCAAATGGAATTGCGTACCCAGCTCATCGATGCCCTCAAGCACCTGCAGCCGGGGACGCCGGTCGCCATCTTCCAGATCGATACGGAGATGCGCTTGATCCAGGGATTTACCTCCGATCCCCAGGTGCTGGTGGAGGCGGCAAATAGCAAGCGTGACAGACCATCCCTGCGGCGGCCGGCGCCCGGAACGCCGGACGAGTATCGCTACTCCCAATTCGGCATCCTGCGCAGCGGTTTTCAGTTGATGGGGCACTACCTGTCCGGGTTTCCAGGGCGCAAGAACCTCATCTGGTTGACCGGCGCAATTCCCCAGTCGGACTACATCGACCCTCTGGGCGGTTCTTTCGGGGCGGCGTTTCGGGACGACGTCACCATCCTCGGAGACAATCCCGAAGACCTGACCGACGCGCTGACCTTGAGCCGGGTTGCCGTCTATCCGATCGACGCGCGCGGCCTGATGACCCCGCCGCAATTCGAAGCGGGCAATCGTCGAGGGCCGTCGCCCAACGCCAACCTTAACTTTGAGTCAGCGCAGGCCTCGCAGCAAATTCAACTCGACATGATCGCGAAGGCTACCGGCGGCAAGGCCTACTACAATTCCAACGCCTTGAAAAAAGAGATCGCCGGGATCGTCGACAACGGCTCGAACTACTACACGCTGGCCTATGCCACTTCCAACACGACCTGGGATGGCCGCTTCCGGCATATCAAGGTGACGGTTGACCGGCCCGGCCTGCGCGTGCAGTACCGGCAGGGCTACTTCGCCATTGACCGCGCCCAGCTTGAGCAGCGCCTGCTGGCCGCCAAACAAAAGGAGGAGAAGGCGGAAGCCGCTACCAATTCCCTCGCCAAGGAAGGCTCCGCAACCGGCGATTCGACGCCCGAGAATGCTGTCGCGGTCGCGGAGCATTCCTGGACAGGCTTTGAGGCTGCGATGCAGCTTGGCGCAATCGCGCCGGCGGAGGTGGTCCTTACCGCCAGCCTGGCAATGGGAGACAAAGTTGTGAAGCTTGACCGGGGGGCGCGGCTGCCGGCCGACAACTACCTGGAAGCGGATTACAAGGAGAAGCCCTTCCGCATCCTCGTCGTGCAGATTCATGCCGATGCCCAGGCCCTCCATTTGAGTCGAACACCGGACGGCGCGCGCCAGGGGACAGTTGAGACGATCACCATCGTCTATGACGAGACCGGCGATAGGGTCAACTCGCTCACCACTTCGGCGGTCCTGAACCTGAGCGATGCGCAATACCGCAAGCTGCTGGCGGACGGCATGCGCGTGCGTCAGGAGATCGCGGTGCCGGTAAAAGGCAATTACTTTCTCCGCGTTGGGGTTCACGATCTGGAGAGTGACCGCATCGGCGCGCTTGAAATTCCGGTCGATCAGGTCCGAGCCGGAGTGTCTGGACAGGGTCTCCTGCAACCTTGAGAAAGAACTGCGCCAACCAGGCGTCGGTGCAGGCTGATGGACGGCGATCCTTCTTGGCTACCGCTCTCGTTCACTATACGGCCGCGGCGGTTACTCAAGCACATCGCCGGCACGCAGGCTGCGCACGGGAACCTGCAGCAGCTTCAGGTCAGAATAGAGAGGCGCCTGCTGGGACACGGGGGCGGGCATTTCCATGCCGTCGGTGGCAGGAGTCTCGGTGGATGTTCCGTCAGGATGATGCGCCACCAGGGACTCGAGTTTTGTGACCTCAGTCGCGGATGTAAAAGGGAAAGAAAGGACACTGAACTGACGTGCGCCTGCTTCGGTCTGCATCCTCACGCGGACGAACGTGTTCCTCTCACCCGTGCCGTCGTGGTTGTACTTGTAAGTGGCTTCGTAGCGCTCAATGATGAGGGCCTCGTTGGCATAGGAGGCTTGCGCGGGGCCCGGGGGTGGAACGGATTGGCCAGCGACAGTTGGGGCGAATGCGCAACAGACTGACACGAAGGCGAGCGCAGAAAGACGGAAAACTCTGGCAAAGCTCAAACAAACGAGGGTTCTCATAGGATCAACGAGATTGGAGGAAGCATATCACGGGGATTGAACCGGAGCGATTACTCCCTTGGAACTGTGCTTTGGAGTGCATGTGAGCTGATCGGGTGCGTCCAGACTTGAAACTTGGAATGCCCGCAAGAAGGCGCAGATGGCGCACGGCGCTTGTCCTGCTTGTGCAGCCCGCGGTTTTCAGCGGCGGCGTAGCTGCTTGCGGCGGTCCGGGTGGATCCTCCAATTGCAACGCCATCCTTGCCGGCACAACGGCAGGAACCTACACCGTGAGGGTAACCGGGATGTCCGGCGGACTGGCCGAAACAGGCACTGTTACCCTCACAGCGCAGTAGTTCGGTTCGAGAGGCCGTTGCCTAAGTTTTTTCATCGTCGCCGCCATGCCGGCACTACTCCGGTCTCGGTGAGTGACTCGATAACGGTGCTTAAGTGGACACTGTTCCTCGCCAAAGGAGAGGGGGAAGTTCGTTGCTATCCCAGATGCGAGAATCCGGACCTCCGCACCATTGAAATAGATCTGCCAGTGGGGACTCCGGACGCGAGGCGCCCATTTTCGTGCTGAAGGTTACCTGGGATTTCAACCACCCGCGCATTCAGCTCTCAGCGGTTGGTGCGCGTACAATGGCGCCAATGATCTTCCAGAGAGTTGCAATGCTTCGATTTCGCAAGCCTGCCATCATCGTCTTTTGCGCCGGCGTGGTTTGCCTCGGCCTGTCCGCTTGGCTCGTCGCCGCGAAAGTCATCGCCGCGAATTCAATGCGCAACTATGACCATCAATCCGCGCCAGAATTTCTTTTTGAACGGCGGCCATTTCCATTCCAATGTACCGACCGGCCGCAGCCCTTGCCGCCGGGAGAGCACTCCTGGATTGGTTCGCCCAATTTGGCGCCGTACGCCCGGACCAGGGTCGAGACCCTGGACCTTCCGCTCGCACAGGTTCCCGCGCTCACCATAGCGTCCGAGCCGACGAGCTTCCTCCGCATCGCCGGGGCAAGTCAAGATGTTTGGGAGCTGCATTTCTGCGCTATTGGAGAAGGCGACAGCGAGCCGGAAGCTCGCCAATTTCTCGATCAGGTTTCGATGAACCAAACCGGCAGCCTCATCAGCATCAATGCCCCACATCCCGGAAGAACCGGCAACCGCGGCGATCTGCTTGCACAGGTCCCCCAGGACGCGCCGCTGACAATACATGCAATCGGCGCAGTCGAACTCCGGAACATGAGCGGCCCGGTGCGGATCTCAGCTGTCGGTGGACGCGCAACCATTCTAAACACCACAGGCACAGTCGATGCCGAGGGAGAGGTCGTCGATTTCGCCGGTGCGCGTGGGCATGTAATGCTCACCTCTTACTCGGAGATCGATTTGAAGCTAACCGGCCCCAGGTTCCTGGGTAACCTCTCCGCCTATGCACAACGGGAGGTGCGGGTCCTCGTCCCTCACGGATTTGAATCGCCGATCGAGGTCATGGTGGACCGTAAAAAGGATCTTATCTGCCGGGCGGACTTCTGTTCCCAGATGAAGCAGGAGAGTGACAACGGTGCATACCTCTTCAAATATGACGGCAGCGGAGAGGCTGCGTCGGATCATGTTTGGTTCCGATCCGATCATTCGACAGTCGTCATTGACAATTGGCGTCCGGGTCCGTTGATTCGACGGTAATCATTCACAACAGGAGGTGGAGCGGCTCTCCGGGTTCTCTTGGCACATTCCGGATGTATCACCGGCAAACCGGACATTGACCTGAAAACTTGGTTTTGTCCGGATCGGCGACCAAACAACCAGGGCCCGGACTTCCACCTGAAGAGTCCTTCCTATGGCGATGCTGACGGACGCCACCGCTCGTTGCATCGGTGAAGCGCCTATTGTGAGCGGCAATTCCGCAGGCAAAGAACGCGACGCCGAATTTGGAAATGACTACTTCAATGACTCGTCTTCCTCTCACAAGTGTCCCAGGCACGGAACGTCTGAATGATTTTTCACGTAACCATCCTCAGGTGAATTAATAATCGTTCAGTTGAAGCGTCATCTGTATGAACAGTTCAGAAGGTGTTCCAGTGGCCGCATGCACCGCAATATTGCCCTTAACCGCGCTGTCCCAGTTATTCGGAGAGCATCACAGGCGGGTGCTCGCGGCGGCCTATCGCATCACCGGCAGCATGGCCGATGCGGAAGACGTGACGCAGGCCGTGTTTCTGCGGCTGGCAAGCGCGGATGGGCCGGTGACGAATGCCAGCAGCTATCTATACAGAGCGGCCATCAATGGAGCGCTCGACGTGTTGAGGCAGCGGAAGGCCGCCCAGACCGAGCCGCTGGAATATGCCGCGCATGTAGCGGCGGCAGGGCCGGGCAGTTCGCCGGAGACCGCAGCGTCGAGCAGGCAGCTTGGCGCGCTGTTGCGGATTGCAATCGGCGAATTGCCTCCGCGGGCGGCCGAAATGTTCATCCTGCGCTACGTTGAAGAGCACGGGAATCGGGAGATCGCGGCGTTGATGGGCACGTCGCAGGCAGTTGTGGCTGTGACGCTGTTTAACGCGCGGTCGAGATTGAAGAAGCGACTTTCGGAATTTGAGCGGGGAATACGATGAACAGAGATGAAATGCTTTTGAGAAACGCAGTGCAGGCGCTTCAGGCCAACGAGCCGGAAGCTGAGCAGATGGCAGCTTCTGCCCGGCGCGTGGCCGGCAGGCTGGGGATCGACATCGTGAACGAGTCAACAGTCGACGCCATCGCGAGCTGCGACGACGTGCAGCGTCTGTTCGGTCCGTATCGGGCGGGCACGCTGCCGCCTGCGCGCGCGCTTCTGATTCAGGCCCACCTGCGCGACTGCAGCGGCTGCCGGCGCCAATTCAAGGGCGGGTCCGGTACGGTTCTGGATTGGTCCGCTCCCAAGCCGCGTCGCGTAATTGCCTGGCATCCACAGACCGCCGCATGGGCGCTGGCTTCCGCCGCCGCACTTCTGGTCGCATCTCTTTTTGTCTACAAGGCCTATTGGCAGGTTCCGCCCGGAGTACGCGCCGAGGTGCAATCGATCGACGGGACAGCCTATCGAATCTCCGATAAGGGCGATCACCAACTTTCTCCAGGGGAGATGTTAGGCGAGGGCGAAACCCTGAGAACCAGCGGAGGGGGACATGCCGTCCTGCGGCTCACGGATGGATCGACGGTTGAGGTGAACGAGCGGAGTGTTGTGGCCGTGGGTGCGCAGGGGCACAATATGACGGTCGCGCTCGAAAACGGCGCCGTGATTGTGCAGGCCGCTAAGCGCACGTCGGGCCACTTGTATGTGAAGACTCACGATTGCCGGGTAGCGGTCACAGGGACCGTGTTCTCAGTGAACGCCGGCCTGAAGGGCTCGCGTGTGGCAGTGCTTGAGGGCTCGGTGCATGTGTTGCACGCAGGGTTGGACACGCTGACAACGGCGGGAAACCAGTTCACCACCAATGACAAGCTGAGCCCCGAGCCAGTGCAGGAGCAGATTGCATGGAGCCACGATCGCGATAAATACCTCGTGCTCCTCGCCCAGTTCGCGGCACTGCAGAAGCAGATCGAACAGATTTCGTTTCCGCAGCCGCGCTATAGCAGCGATCTGCTGAACCGGGTTCCCGCGAACACCACGCTGTATATCAGCGTGCCCAACCTGGGCGATTTTCTGAGCGAGGCAA